>Ga0209614_1000036_pt1 | contig 107507 bp, 92 predicted proteins | sample BlaSprsedimmetaG_FD_185484 | JGI IMG/M metagenome (GOLD analysis project Ga0209614, IMG submission 185484) | Hot spring sediment bacterial and archeal communities from California, USA to study Microbial Dark Matter (Phase II) - Blank Spring... ... | reverse complement strand
TGCTCCGGGGCGTGCTCAAAGACCATCCGCACCGCTCGCTCACGCACTTCGACTGGGTAACGCGTTCGTCTGCTCATGACCCCATCCTCTCAAACGATGGAGTCTCCGGGAAACCCGGGGCGATTCACTCAACGCGATCCAGGAAGCACTGGTCTCGTACGGTCGCTGGCGCATCTACCGTAGCCTCAACGAGCAGCAACGCACTGCCGCGTACTCGGCCAACCGGGCACTCGCCGAATCACTCCTTCACGCGCGGAGCCGACAGGCCGCCAAATAGGGCGTTGCACCAGACCTGCGGTTGCGGACGCTTGCGCGTATCCCTATAATCGGCAATCGCGCCACAGGCGCCGATACTCCTCGGTAGCTCAATCGGCAGAGCATCCGGCTGTTAACCGGAGGGTTGTAGGTTCGAGTCCTACCCGAGGAGCCAGTTGATGACCGAAGGCCCCGCAGATGCGGGGCCTTCGTGCGTCTGTCGTCAACCGACGTGTGCCCGTCTGAGCTGGCGCTCCCCTACTCGAGGTAGTCCTTGAGCCGGCCGCTCCGCGAGGGGTGCCTGAGCTTGCAGAGCGTCTTGGACTCGATCTGCCGGATGCGCTCGCGTGTGACGCCGAACTCGCGCCCGACCTCTTCGAGCGTACGCGGGTGACCGTCCTCGAGACCAAAGCGCAGTTCGATCACCTTGCGCTCGCGTTCCGAGAGCGAATCGAGCACCTTGGCCAACTGCTCCTGCAGCATGGAGAAGCTCGCGGCGTCCGGCGGGACCACGGCCTCGCCGTCCTCGATGAAGTCGCCCAGCTGTGAGTCTTCCTCCTCGCCGATCGGCGTCTCGAGGGACACCGGCTCCTGGGATATCTTGAGGATCTCGCGCACGCGCTCGGCGGTCATCTCCATCTTCTCCCCGATCTCCTCGGGGGTGGGCTCGCGCCCGAGCTCCTGGAGCAGCTGACGCTGGATGCGGATGAGCTTGTTGATCGTCTCCACCATATGGACCGGGATGCGGATGGTGCGCGCCTGGTCGGCGATCGCGCGCGTGATGGCCTGACGGATCCACCACGTGGCGTAGGTCGAGAACTTGAACCCCTTGGTGTAGTCGAACTTCTCCACCGCACGGATCAAGCCGAGGTTGCCCTCCTGGATGAGGTCCAGGAACAGCATGCCGCGTCCCACATAGCGCTTGGCGATCGACACCACCAGCCGCAGGTTGGCCTCGACGAGTTGCTTCTTGGCATCCACACCGATGCGCTCGAGACGCTCGAGTCGACGCTTCTCCTGGCGCTCCAGCGCGACGCCCTGCTCGGCCGCCTCCTCGAGCTTGGCAACCGCCTCGAGTCCGGCCTCGATCTTCATCGCGAGGTCGACCTCCTGGCGCGCCGTGAGCAGCGGCACCTTCCCGATCTCCTTGAGGTACATGCGCACCGGGTCGCTCGTGAGCGGCGCGGACGCGACGCTGTCGGCCTTCTTGCGCGGCTTGCGCTTGGCAGCCGCTTTCGGCGCCGGCTTCTCGATAGCCTTGACTGCGGCCACCTCCTCGTTCTCGTCGTCACCGTCGTCATCGGAGCTGGTGTCGTCGGCATCATCCGGCACGTCGCCGATATCGTCGGGCACGTGCTCCTCGGCGATGTCGATCCCGCTCTTCTGGAAGAACGAGTAGATGTTCTCGAACTGGTCTTCGGAGAGGTCGATGTCGGAGAGCGCTCCCTGGATCTCCTCGTCGGTGAGATTGCCCTTGGCCTTGCCCATCTTGGCCAGGGTCTTCACCGCCGAGAGCTCGAGCTCGGGCGCGGTCTTGGCCGACGTGACCGCCGACTTCTTGGCGGGCGCCTTCTTGGCCGGCGCGGTCGACGCCTTCTTGGCGGGGGCCTTTTTGGCGGTCGGCTTCTCTTCCGCGGGCGCGGGAGCGACTTCCCGGGCAGACTCGCGTACGGGTTCTTGTGCGGTCTTCTCGGATGCAGCCGTCACGTGCTTTACTCCGCCTCCACCTCTGTTCCGGCGCGCGGACGGACCCGGATCGCGGCCCGCTCGCGCTGCAGTTCGGCGATCTCGCCGAACAAACGATCGTACGACTCCGCGTCACCCGCGGGGTCCAATGCCTGGAGTTCGCCCTTCTTTTTAGAGATTAGACGCCCGAGCGCGAACTCCTTGACGCGGGCGGCCACTTCCCGAAACGCGTATTCTACTTGTTCGTCTTCCGACGCGTCCACCAACCACCCGGCGAGCACGCCGGCGGCCTCGCGGTCGGTCTCGGCCACACGCGTATAAAGATCGTCGCCCACCGCATCATCCGCCGAGGTGACGATCTCGAGTAGCGCGCGTGCTTTCTCCCCGCCCACGGCACCTTCTGCAAGCAAAAGCCGTGCCTCGCCACGGAGCGACGGCGCGATCGCCGCCAGCCGCACCAGCTCTCGCTCGGCCTTCTCCTCGGCGCTCAGACGGCGCTCCGGCGCTGCTGCATCGGCCTGTGTGGACGCCTCCGCCGATGGCTGCCGGCGCTTCGCGGGTATCGCGCGCTCCACGGTGGCGTACTCGGTGCCGAGCCGCCCGGCGATGTACATCACGTAGTCCTGGGCGAGCAGCGACCCGCGCACCGGCGCCAGCACGGCCGCCGCGGCCCCAAGCGCCGCGCTGCGCCCCTCGGGGCTCGCCAGGTCGTGCTCCTCCAGCCGCCTGTCGATGGTGAAGCGCAGCAGCGGCTGAGCGCCGTCGATCACCTTCGACATCGCCTCGGCGCCCTCCATGGTCACGAGGTCCGCCGGGTCCTTGCCGCCAGGGATGATGGCTACGTCCAGATCGACCCGCGAACTCCCAGCTTCCGGCGTGATGCCCCAGTCAAGGAACTCGGCGGCCCTGAGCGCCGCCCGTTGACCGGCCTCGTCGCCGTCGAACAGGTACACCACCCGCGTCCCGAACCTGCCGAGGAGCTTCACGTGGCGCTCGGTGAGCGCCGTTCCCAGCGTGGCCACGGCCGTGCGGATCCCGGCCTCGTGGAGCGCGATCACGTCGGTGTACCCCTCCACCACCACGGCGGTGCCGGAGGACACGATCTCGTTGCGCGAGCGGTCGAGCGCGTAGAGGTTGGCCGACTTGTGGAACACCGGCGTCTCCTGGGAGTTCAGGTACTTGGGCTCCCCGCTTCCAACCACGCGGCCGCCGAAGGCGATCGTGCGCCCGTGGAGGTCGTTGATCGGGAACATGATGCGGTTGAAGAAACGGTCTTTGAGCGACGCTCCGTCGGCGAGCGCGAGGTTTGCGTCCACCAGTTCATCGCGCGTGAATCCCGCGTCGATCAGGTGGCGCACCAGGGAGTCACGTCCGTGCGGCGCGTAGCCGAGCGACCAGCGCTTGGCCACATCCGACCCGAACCCGCGCCGCGCGAGGTAGTCGCGGGCCTGTGCGGCCCCGGGCGCGGTGCCCGCCACGAGTTGGCGGTGGAAGTACGCGGCGGCCTCGGTGCACGCGGCGATCAGCCGCTCCTTGTGCCCCGTGGGCACGCCGGATCCACCCGTCTCCACGATCTCGATGTGCGCGCGCTCGGCCAGCCGTCGTACGGCATCCGGGAACTCCAGGTGCTCGGCCTCCATCACGTAGCCAAAGGCGTCGCCGCCCCGGTTGCACCCGAAGCAGTACCACAGCTGCGTGGACGGGTCGATCTTGAAGCTCGGGGTCTTCTCGCCGTGGAAGGGGCAGTTGCCCCAGAAGAGCCGGCCCTTCTTCTTCAGGACGACGGTCTCCGAGACGAGTGACACGAGGTCGGTGGCATCACGGACGCGCGCGACATCCTCATCGGCGATACGTCCCATGACACCTCCGATCCAGCGGTCCGGTCACAGATAGATACCCGAAAGCGGGCGCCCCGCCCGGGGTGATGCCGCATTGCCTTCGAACACGGCGCATACGCGCCCGCCGTAACGACGTGCTCCCGGGCACCGTCATCGGTGCCCGGGAGCAACGACTTAAGCGGTCCTGGCGCCTAGCCGCCGTGCACCGCGATGAAGAGCGGCACGAAGACGAGCGAGACGACCGTCATCAGCTTGATAAGGATGTTCATCGATGGTCCGCTGGTGTCCTTGAACGGATCGCCCACGGTGTCGCCCACAACAGCGGCCTTGTGGGCCTCAGAGCCCTTACCGCCGTGCTGGCCACCCTCGATGAACTTCTTGGCGTTATCCCACGCGCCACCGGCGTTGGCCATGAAGACAGCCATCAGGAAACCAGTCACGAGTGCGCCGGCGAGCAGGCCGGCAAGCATATCCACGCGAATGACGCCCACCAGGATCGGTGCGGCAACAGCGATGGCGCCCGGCACGACCATCTCCTTGAGTGCGGCTTTCGTTGAGATGTCCACGCATGCCGCGTAGTCCGGCTTGCCGGTGCCCTCCATGATGCCGGGGATCTCTTTGAACTGCCGGCGGACCTCCCCGATCATCGAGAACGCCGCGCGTCCCACGGCGCCCATGGTGAGCGCGCCGAAGAGGAACGGCAGCATGCCGCCGATGAACAGGCCCACGATCACGTAGGGGTTCTCCAGGCTCATGTCGATCGCAACGCCACCCGCCACGAGCGAGGTGCGGAACGCAACGAACAGGGCAAGAGCGGTGAGCCCTGCCGAGCCGATGGCGAAGCCCTTGGCGATGGCCGCGGTGGTGTTACCCACCGAGTCGAGCGAGTCGGTGATCTTGCGGATGTCCGTGCCCATGTGCGCCATCTCGGCGATACCGCCGGCGTTGTCCGCTACAGGGCCGTAGGCGTCCACGCCTACCGTGATCGCCGTGATCGAGAGCATACCGAGCGCGGCAAGACCGATGCCGTAGATGCCGCCGCCGTCGTATGCCGCGTCTCCGGCAATGAACGCGATGACGATGCCCGCACCCACAACCAGGATCGGCAGTGCCGTGGACATCATGCCGGTGCCCAGACCCGCGATGATGTTCGTGGCCGCACCCGTCTCGGACGCGGCGGCGATCTTCTTCACGGGACCGTAGTGGTCGGAGCAGAAGTACTCGGTGATCTTGCCGATGGCTATCCCGGCGATCAGACCCGCCAGCACCGCCGCGAAGAACCACAGGCGCGCAGGATCGGCGCCAACACGGGTGGACCAGTGCCAGAAGAGAAGTCCCATGGCTACGACCTGGAGCGACGCCGCAACGTAGGTGCCCGTGTTCAGCGCGCTATGCAGGTTACCGCCCTCTTTGGCGCGGACCGCGAACAGACCGAGGATCGACATCACGATACCGATTGCTGCGATGAGCAGCGGCGCCGTAGCGCCGTACATGAAGTCGATCGAATCGAAGCCGGGGCCGGCGATACCCCAGAGCGAGACCGCCAGTACCACCGGGGCGAGGATCGAGCCCACGAAGCTCTCGAAGAGGTCGGCGCCCATGCCGGCCACGTCGCCCACGTTGTCGCCCACGTTGTCGGCGATGACGGCGGGATTGCGGGGGTCGTCCTCGGGAATACCTGCCTCGACCTTGCCCACCAGGTCGGCGCCCACATCGGCGGCTTTCGTGTAGATGCCGCCACCAACACGGGCGAACAACGCGATCGACGAAGCGCCCATGGCGAAGCCGTTTACGACCTCGGGCTGCGGGTTGTCACCGTTGATGATGAGGAAGATGATCCACAGGCTCAGCCCGCCAAGACCGAACGACGCGACCGTGAGCCCCATGGTGAGGCCGGAACGGAACGCCACCGTGAGCGCCTTATGCACGCCTTCTGTGGCGGCCTGTGCCGTACGCGCGTTGGCCCGCGTGGCAAGGTGCATGCCCAGGTAGCCCGCGCCTGCAGAGAGCAGCGCACCGGTAAGGAATGCCACTGCGGTCAGCGGCGGCATCGCCGGCACGACCACGATGATCGCTGCCGCAACGAGCGCGAAGATGATCAGCACCCGGTACTCGCGGACAAGGAACGCCAGCGCGCCCTCCTGCGTGGCCTTCGAGATCTCCTGCATCCGTTCGTTACCCGGATCCTGCTTGAGTACCCAGCTGCCCAGATAGAGCGCCACCGCGAACCCGATGACCGCCGCTACCGGAGCGAACCAAGCGATCCACTGCTCCATGGACGTGCGTCTCCCTTCATGGCGAAAACATAAGCAGCCCTGGAAGCCCCTCGTGACCCCCTCGGCGCTCTGGCGATGATAGCCGAACGAATGTGGTGCGGCAACAGGACGGTAACGCCGCCTACACGCGCCACCGGTTGGGGATCATGAGCTTCTCGTACGTGCGGATGGCGAAGCGGTCGGTCATCCCCGAGACGTAGTCGGTCACCGCACGCGCGAGGTCGGCCGGGTCCTCAGGACGATCGTCGATCGGCAGGTCGTCTGGCTCGGCCATGTAGTGCTCGAACAGCGTCTTGACCACGTTGTAGGCCTTGGGCTCCTCGGCCTTGGCGTTGGGCGAGAGGTAGACGTTGTCGAAGAGGAACGACCGCAGATCCATCATCGCCTTGTAGATGCCGTCGGCCATCGTGACCGTCTCCGAGACGGCCGTGGTCTCCACCAGGCTCGTGACCATCGTGGAGATGCGTTCGTTGGTGGTGTCGCCGAGCACGTCGACCAGGCCGCGCGGCAGGTCGTCCGCGGTGAGGACGCCGCCGCGTATCGCGTCGTCGATGTCGTGATTCACGTACGCCACGCGGTCGCAGATCGCCACCACCTGTCCCTCCAGCGTGGATGCGCGCTTGCGACCCGTGTGGCAGCGGATGCCGTCGCGCACCTCCCACGTGAGGTTAAGGCCCTTGCCCTCGTACTCCAGCGACTCCACGATCCGGAGGCTCTGCACGTTGTGGTGGAACGGATACGGCGCGGACGGGTACTTGCGCTTGGCGGTCTTCAGCGCGTCGTTGAGCGCCGACTCGCCGATGTGTCCGAACGGCGTGTGGCCCAGGTCATGGCCGAGGGCGATCGCCTCGGTGAGGTCCTCGTTGAGCCGCAACGCCCGGGCCACCGACCGCGCGATCTGCGACACCTCGAGCGTGTGCGTGAGCCGCGTGCGGTAGTGGTCGCCCTCGGGCGCGAGGAACACCTGCGTCTTGTGCGAGAGCCGGCGGAACGCCTTGCAGTGGATGATGCGGTCGCGGTCGCGCTGGTAGTCGGTCCGGTACGGGTCGCGCCCGGTAGGACGCTCCCGGCCCCTGGATGCCGAGGAGAGCGCGGCGCGCGACGAGAGCCGCTCGGCCTCGGCGGCCTCGTACGCCTCTCGGGTCATCACCTGCGTGTCCACCATCGCCTCCCCCTGCGGGTGCGAAAGAGGGCGCCGGGTCTGGGTCCGGCGCCCTCGCTACGAGGTCCTAGCGGTTGTCCGAGCCCTGGGCGGTCTCGGCGAGCGCCGCCTGGGCCGCCGCGAGCCGCGCCAGCGGCACCCGGTATGGCGAACAGCTCACGTAGTCGAGGCCGATGCCGTAGAAGGTGTGCACGCTCTCGGGGTCGCCGCCGTGTTCGCCACAGACGCCGAGCTTGATCTTGGGGTTGGTGGAACGGCCGCGTTCGCAGCCAATGGCAACGAGCTTGGCCACGCCGTCGTCGATGGTCTCGAACGGGTTGCGCGGCAGCACCTTGCGCTCCAGGTACTTGGGCAGGAACTTGCTCTCGATGTCGTCACGGCTGAAGCCGAACGCGGTCTGCGTGAGGTCGTTGGTGCCGAAGCTGAAGAAGTCGGCCACCTCGGCGATCTCATCGGCGCACACCGCGGCGCGCGGCAGCTCGATCATCGTCCCCACCGGGATGATGATGTCCACCTCGCACTCCTGCGACACCCGGGCGATGACCGTCTCGATCTCCTCGCGCAGCGTGGCGAGCTCGGCCTTCACGCTCACAAGCGGCACCATGATCTCGGGCCGCGGGTCCTTGCCCTGCTTCTTGAGCTCGCAGGCCGCGCGCGTGATGGCCTCCACCTGCAGCGCGTAGAGCTCGGGGTACGTGATACCCAGCCGGCACCCGCGCAGCCCCAACATCGGGTTGGCCTCGGACATGGAGTCGATCTGCGCGAGCAGCTTGCGCCTGGGCGCCAGCTCCTCCGCGGACGCGCCGGCACACTCGGCGCGCACGATCTCCACCTCGAGGTCGCGCGGCGAGTCCAGGAACTCGTGGAGCGGCGGGTCGAGCAAGCGCACCGTGACGGGCAGCCCGTCCATCGCCGAGAATATGCCGAGGAAGTCCTCGGTCTGCACCTCGAGCAGCTTGTCGAGCGCCCGGCGCTGCACCTCGGCCGACTCGCCCAGGATGAACTCCTGGATGATGTCCTTGCGCTCGCCGAGGAACATGTGCTCGGTGCGGCACAGCCCGATGCCGGCCGCGCCGAATGTGCGGCCGAGAGCGGCGTCATCAGGTGTATCGGCGTTGGCGCGCACACCGGTGGTGCGGAACTCGTCGGACCACGCCAGGATGGTGTCTATGTCGCCCGAGACGTCGGGCTGCACGAGCGCCACCTCGCCGAGCACCACGATGCCGCTCGTGCCGTCGATCGAGATGATGTCGCCCTCCTTGAGCACGACGCCCTTGCCGCTCACTGTGGCCTGCTTGGCCTTCATGTCGATCTTGAGCGCTTCGGCGCCGCAGACAGCAGGCTTGCCCATGCCGCGGGCGATGACCGCCGCGTGCGACGTCTTGCCGCCGTGGCTGGTGAGGATGCCCTGGGCGGCCACCATGCCGTGCAGGTCGTCGGGATTGGTCTCCCAGCGGAGCAGGATGACCTTGCGGCCCTCGGCCGCCGCGGCCTCGGCGTCATCGGCGCTGAAGATGACCTCGCCCACCGCCGCGCCGGGGCTCGCGTTCAGTCCCTTGGCCAGCACGTCGTAGGTGGCCGTGGTGTCGAACTGCGGGTGCATGAGCTGGTCGAGATGCGCGGGGTTGATGCGCATCACGGCCTCTTCCCGCGTGATGAGGCCTTCGTCCACCATGTCCACCGCAATCTTGAGCGCCGCGCGGGCGGTACGCTTGCCGATACGGGTCTGCAGCATCCAGAGCGTGCCTTCCTGGATGGTGAACTCGATGTCGCACATGTCGCGGTAGGCCTGCTCGAGCACCTCGAACACGCGATAGAGCTCCTTGCCCGCCTCGGGAAGCACGTCGGGGAGCTCGGAGATCGGCCGCGTCTTGCGGATGCCGGCCACCACGTCCTCGCCCTGCGCGTTGGTGAGGAAGTCGCCGTAGTATTCCTTGGTGCCATCGGCGGCGTTGCGCGTGAAGCCCACGCCGGTGCCGGAGGTCTCGCCCATGTTGCCGAAGACCATCGCCTGCACGTTCACCGCCGTGCCGAGGTCGTCGTCGATCTTCTCCATGCGGCGGTAATCGCGCGCACGTCGGTTGTTCCAGCTGCGGAAGACGGCCTCGATGGCCAGGTGCAGCTGCTGCGAGACGTCCTGGGGGAAGACCACCGCGCCGTCCACGGCGAGCTGCGGGAACTCCTCGGCCGGCACATGCTCGGCCACGAGGCGCTTGAAGACGGCGACCAGTTCCTTCATGTCGTCGGCGGAGAGCTCGGTGTCGTTCTCCACGCCGCGATCCTGCTTCATCTTAACGATGGCGTTCTCAAAGAGGTCGCCGTCGGCGTCGAGCACCACCTTGCTGAACATCTGGATGAAGCGGCGGTAGCTGTCCCACGCGAAGCGCTCGTTGCCGCTCTTGGCGATGAGCGCCTGCACCGACTTCTCGTTCAGGCCAAGGTTGAGGACCGTGTCCATCATGCCGGGCATCGAGAACGCGGCGCCGGAACGCACCGACACGAGAAGCGGATCGCTGTCGTCGCCGAGCTTCTTGCCCATCTTCTCCTCGAGGACCGCCACGTTGGCGGCGATCTCCTCGGCAAGACCCTCGGGGAACGCCGGCGGTTCGGCGTTGTAGTACTCCATGCACGTTTGGCAGGTGATCGTGAAGCCCGGCGGGACCGGCAGCCCCATGTTGGCCATCTCCGCCAGGTTGGCGCCCTTGCCACCGAGGACGAACTTCATGTCCTTGCCGCCCTCAGTCTGACCGCCGCCGAATGCGTAGATGCGCTTCGTGTCAGCCAACTCGCTCCCTCGCTTTCCTCAAATCCCCCGACGAACGTGCAGACAATAATACCGTACAGGATGGCCGCCCGGACCCGGAAACCGGGTCAGGCCGACTCCCGGCGCGGACGCTATGCCGGGCGGTTCAGTCCTTGACTTCCATCACCGCGCCGACGTGCCGCAGGATCTCCTGCGCCGACTCCTCAACCGCGCGGTTCTCGGTGTGCACCACCAGACACCCGAGCCGCCGCATCAGCTTGCGCGCCTCGGCAAGCTCGGCCTCCACCGCCTCGCGTTCAGCGTACCCGTGGACGTACGTGCCCAGCTCCCGCATCCGCTCCCGGCGGATCGTGAGCAGGGTCTCCGCGCTCGTGACCAGGCCGAAGACCTTGCGCGGATCGAGGTCGAACAGCTCCTGTGGGGGATCCACGCCGGGCGCGAGCGGCACGTTGGCCACGCGCCACCCCTTGAACGCCAGGTACATCGAGATCGGCGTCTTGGAGGTGCGCGAGACGCCCACGATCACGATGTCGGCCTGCGCGAGCTCCTCGGGATTGCGCCCGTCGTCGTGCTTGACCGCGAACTCCATCGCCTCGATGCGGTCGAAGTACCCCTCATCGGTACGGCGGATGCGGCCCACCTCGCCGCTCGGCGCGGAACCCACGACCTCCGAGAGCAGCTTCACCGCCGGACCGAGCAGGTCCACGCCGCTCACGCCGTTGGCCACGAGGCGCTCCATCTCCTGGCGGAGCTCCCGGTCGACGAGCGTGTAGAAGAAGATGCAGTCGCGCCCGCAGTGCTCCTTCACGATCTGGCGCAGGTCCTCGGCGCTGGAGATCTTGGGCAGCCGCTCGATACGGAACGCGTTGGGCGTGAACTGCGAGACGGCCGCGAGCGCGACCGTCTCCCCCGTCTCGCCGAGCGAGTCGGATACCACGTGGATGGTGTACGGACGCTCCGCCACCGGCTATCCCGTGAGCTTGCCGAAGTCGGCAAAGTCGGCGAACAGGCCCCCGAGGCGGTTCAGGATCGCGAGCCGGTTGGTGCGCAGCCGCTCGTCCTCGTCCATCACGAGCACCGTCTCGAAGAAGTCGTCCACCGGACCGCGTAGCTCCGCCAGCGCCGCGAGCGCGGCGTCGTAGTCGCGCTCCACCGTCATGAGCCGTCCCACATCGCGATATGCGAGGTCGAGCGCATCGGCGAGCGCGTCCTCCTGCGGCCCCATGAGCTCGCGCGCCGGCTCGTCACCCGCAGCGGGGTCGGCAAGGTTCGCGGCACGCCGGAACGCGACCGAGAGGTCGGCGCCGGCCTCGGTGGTGCGGAACGCGGCCAGGGCCGAGATCCGGCGCAGCGTGTCGGCCGGGTCGGCCGATGCCACGGCCATGACGGCGTCCACCTCGTCGTACGCGAAGCCGCGGTCCTTCAGCATCACCGCCAGGCGGCCGTCGAAGAACGACTTCACGGTGGCGCCGGTCTCGTTGGGGTCAAGGTCGGGAAGCACCCCGGCGTAGCCCGCCAGCGCGGCCGCGATCCCGCGGTCGAGATCGAACCGCACGCCGCCGTCCACCATCATCGTCAGCACGCCGATGGCCGAGCGGCGCAGCGCGTAGGGATCCGCCGAGCCGGTGGGGCCCTGGCCGATCGCGAAGATGCCTACGATCGTGTCGAGCTTGTCGGCGATCGACACCAGCATGCCCGCGAGCGACCGCGGCAGCACATCGCCGGCGAAACGGGGGCGGTAGTGGTCCACGATCGCCTCGGCCACTCCCTCGGCCTCTCCGGCGGCGAGCGCGTACCGCATGCCCATCACGCCCTGCAGCGACGTGAACTCCACCACCGCGTGGGTCACGAGATCGGCCTTGGCGAGATGCGCGGCGCGCACCGCATATGCCGCATCGTCGGCAGGGGCGTCCACGGCCCCGGCAAGCGCTTTCGTGAGCGCCTCCACGCGGGCGGCCTTGGCGCCGAGCGAGCCCAGCTTCTCATGGAAGACGATCGTCTCGAGCCGCTGCACGTACTCCTCAAGCGGGTGCGTGAGGTCCTCATCCACGAAGAACGCGGCGTCGGCCAGACGCGCCCTGATCACGCGCTCGTGGCCCGCCACGATCGTGTCGGTCCGCGCCGGATCGCCGTTGTGCACCACGATGAAGCGGTCGAGCAGCTCCCCGTCGGGTCCCTCCACCGGGAAGTAGCGCTGGTGGCTCTCCATCGCCTCCTCGACGATCTCGCGGGGAACGGCCAGGAACCGCTCGTCGAACCGGCCGATACCCACGGTGGGGAACTCCACGAGGTTCACGACCTCGGCGAACGTCTTCTCGGGCACCACTGCCCTGGCGCCGAGCGATGCGGCGGCCTCGTCGATCTGACTGCGGATCGTCTCGGCCCGCTCTTCGGGGTCGGCGAGCACGTGACCGCGGCACATCGCATCGAGGTACTCGCCTGCCGCTCCGATCTCGATCGGGCCGGAGAGGAACCGGTGACCTGATGTCGTCCGGCCCGCCTCGAGGCCCGCGAACCGCACCGGCAGCACTTCGTCGTCGAGCAACGCCACCAGCCAGCGTACGGGGCGGATGAAGCGCGTCGTCCCGCTTCCCCACCGCATCGACTTGGCCCAGTCGAGGTCGCCGGCGAGCGCTTCCAGCACGCCGGGGAGCACCTCGGCGGCGTCACGGCCCTGCTCCTCCACGTGCGCGAACACGTACTGCCCGCCATCGATCTCGCCCTGCTCGAGCGCGTCAACGGCGACGCCCCTGCTGCGCGCGAAGCCTTCCGCGGCCTTTGTGGGGTTCCCCTCGGCGTCGAAAGCGGCCTTCACGGCGGGGCCCTTCACGGTGAGGGACAGGTCGTCCTGCCGCCCGGCCAACCCGGTGACAACAAGCGCGAGGCGCCGCGGCGAACCGTATGCGTCGATCGTGTCGTAGCCGAGGCGGGCGTCTCCGAGCGCCCTGGCTGCGCGCTCCTTGAGCTGCGTGATGGCGTCGTACAGCGGCGCCGAGGGTACTTCCTCGACACCGATCTCGAAGAGCAGTGTGCGGCTCATTCGGCATCACCGCCTTCGGCCTGCGAAGCGGCGTGCGGGAGATACGGGACGTCGCGACGGCCGACCTCCGGAGAAGCCACGTACGCCTCGGCGGCGCCCCGGGCGAGCGTGCGGATACGCCCGATGAAGCTCACGCGCTCGGTGACCGCGATCGCCCCGCGCGCGTCGAGCAGGTTGAAGTAGTGCGAGCACTTGAGCGCCTGCTCGTAGGCGGGAAGCACCGCTCCCGCGGCAAGCAACCGCGCGCTCTCGGCCTCGTGCATGTCGAACAGACGCCGCAGCATGGCGGTGTCCGCGAGCTCGAAGTTGTAGCGCGACTGCTCGCGCTCGTTGCGCAGGAACACGTCGCCGTAGGTGAAACCGGGCGCCCACACGAGGTCGTACACGGAGTCGACGCCCTGGATGTACATCGCGAGGCGCTCCACGCCGTAGGTGATCTCAGCGGGAACCGGATCGCACTCGATGCCACCCACCTGCTGGAAGTACGTGAACTGCGTTACCTCCATGCCGTTGAGCCACACTTCCCAGCCAAGGCCCCACGCGCCGAGGGTGGGCGACTCCCAGTCGTCCTCCACCAGACGCATGTCGTGCTGCTCCGGCTCGATGCCGATCGCGCGCAAAGAGTCGAAATACAGGCCGAGAACGTCGTCGGGCGACGGCTTCAGGATCACCTGGTACTGGTAGTAGTGCTGCAAACGGTTCGGGTTCTCGCCGTACCGGCCGTCGGTGGGACGCCTGCTCGGCTGCACGTAGCCGCAGCGCCAGGCGTCGGGTCCGAGCGAGCGCAACGTCGTGGCCGGGTGGAACGTCCCGGCCCCCACCTCCATGTCGTGCGGCTGAAGCAGCACGCACCCCTGCTCGGCCCAATACCGCTGGAGGGCTAGGATCATCTCCTGGAAGTCGAGTGCCATTCGCTCCCCGCTTCGTCGTCTGTCGGCGCCGCGGAACGGCGCTCCGGAACGTGGCAGACAGTGTACACCAGGCGCGCGATGAGGCGTGTCATCCCACGCTGATAGACTGTCTCTGGCGGCCTATCCGGCTGCAGGCGAGGGGGATGGCGGGGGCATGAAACGCGTCGCAGTGGTCGACATCGGCTCCAACGCGGTGCGTGGGACCGTGGCGGAGGTGTTAGGCTCCACCGCCATGCGCGTGATAGCCGACGAACGCATCCGGACCCGGCTCGCGTCAGGACTGCTCGCCACCGGTCGCCTTGCCGAGGACCGCATCGCCGCCTCGCTCGACGCCGTCGGTCACATGGTCGCACTCGCGTCCGCCCACGAAGCCACCGCGGTGCGGGCCGTCGCCACCGCAGCGGTGCGTTCGGCCGACAACGGCGCGGAGTTCATCGAGCGCGTCGAGTGCGAGACAGGGGTGGCGGTAGAGGTGATCGACGGTCGGCGCGAGGCCGAGCTCGCGCTGGCGAGCGCGGCCACCAACTTCGACCTGTCCGGCCGAGTCTGCGTGGCAGACATCGGCGGCGGCTCGCTCGAGGTCGTGCTCGCCAGCGACGGATCGGCGGAGACCATCGTCTCGCTCCCCCTTGGGGCCGTCACGGTCACCGCGCGGTTCGGATCCTTCGCCGATCCCCCCACGCCGTGCGAGATTGCCCAGACCCGCAGCGCGGTTCGCAGGGAGCTGGAAGATGCGCTGGGACCGTCGCCCCGCCCCGCACGGCTGGCGGTCTGCAGCGGCGGCACGATCACCTCCCTCGTGGGGGCCGCCGCGGCGCGCACGGGGGCCTCCCCGCTCGACGTCCATGGCGTCACGGTCCCTCTGGGCGAGATCGAGGCTGTGGCCGCGGAGGTGGCGGCGCTCCCCATCGAGGAGCGGGGTACGATCCGGGGGATACCGCCCTACCGCGCCGAGACCGTCCTCGCCGGGTCGCTCGTGATGATGGAGCTCTTCGACCTGCTGGGAACGCGCACCATCGCCGCGAATCGGCGCGGTATCCGGGAAGGCCTGCTGCTTGAGATGGCGAGCCTCTCCATGCCCAAGGACCCCTCCTGAGCCGAATGCGTCGCCGTAGCCCGGCGGCGACCTACCGTGCTGCACCCAGCGACGCACCGTACAGGTCGAGCGCCTTGAGGCGCGCGGGCACATGATACGTCACCAGTCGCCGCACGAGAGCGAACGCCTCCATGAGCACCGGCTGCGGGACGTCGAGCACAACGACCTCGGCCATCCTCGCACCCAGCAGTCCCGCCAGGAGCGCCTGCGCGTCCGCCGACACCAGCACCGTGTCCGGGGCATGCGCGCGGCATGGCTGACAGACCGGACCCGCGCTCTCAAGCGAGAAGGCCGCGGCGCCCTCGGCCACACCGCCGCAGATCACGCACGCCGAGAACTGCGGACGGTAGCCGTGCATCGCGATGCCCTTCACAAGGAACGCCACCACGAGCGGCAGCAAGGCATCGGGCTCCGCGCCCTCGATGGCGTCGACGGTGGCCACCGCAAGCCCGAAGAGGCGGTCCTCCGTCTGACACTCCACCGAGACCTTGTCCAGGAAGTCGGCCACCACCGAAGCGGCCGAGGAACGGTCGTAATCGGTCCGCACGCCGGCGTGCGACGCCACCATCTCGGCATCGGTGACGATATCGAGCGTGCGCCCCTCGTGCAGGAGGAGGTCCACCACCACGAACGGCTCCACGCGTCCGCCGAACCGCGAACCGGGCTTGCGCGCGCCCTTGGCCACCGCGCGCACCTGACAGCCGTCCTCGGCGAGGAACGTGACGATCAGGTCGGTCTCGCCGAGCTTGGTCTTCTTGAGGGAGAGCGCGCGGACGCGGCGTGAAGCCATCGGCTCAGCCGCGCGCCTCGAGCGCGTCGAGGATCTCGAGTCCTGAGGACGTGCCGAGCCGCGACGCGCCCGCCTCGAGCATCTCGAGCGCGGTCTCAAGGTCACGGATGCCGCCTGCGGCCTTCACGCCCACATCCGGCCCCACGGCGGCGCGCATGATGCGCACGTCGTCAAGCGACGCGCCCCTCGGACCGAATCCCGTAGAGGTCTTCACGAAGTGCGCGCCCGCATCCACAGCGAGCGCGCACGCGCGCTCGATGGCCTCCGCCTCGAGATAGCCGGTCTCCAGGATGACCTTCACGATGGCCTCGTCCGACGCCTGCGCCACAGTGCGCACCACGGCGGCGATGTCATCGCGCACGAAGCGGTCGTCGCCTTCGAGCAGCGCGGCGATGTTGAGCACCATGTCCACCTCGTCGCACCCCAGCGCAACGAGATGCGCGGCCTCCTCGGCCTTGGATTCGGTGTTGGCGTAGCCGAGCGGGAATCCCACCACTGAGCAGACCGCTGTTGCGGTGCCTGCCAGCCGCTGGCTGGCGAGCGCCACAAGGAACGGCGACATGCACAGCGCGGCGAATCCCGCGCCCGCCGACGCGTCGATCCACGCCGAACCGCCCTGGTACCCCACGGTGGGCTTGAGGAGCGTCTGGTCTATCGCCGCCGCCAGCGTTGCGCGATCCATCTCGTCACAGCCCCTCTCCATAACCGAAGCGCTTGATCTGCGCTCCGTCCCGGCGCCAGTCTTTCCGGACCTTCACCCTGAGATCGAGGTGCACGCGCGTTCCGAGCAGCCGTTCCATGTCGCCGCGCGCCTCGGTCCCTATCGAGCGGATCATCTCGCCGCCCTTACCGATGATGATGCCCTTCTGCGACTCCCGCTCCACGTAGATCGTGGCGGAGATGCGATGCAGATCGCGCATCTTGTCGTACTCGAGGTCGTCGAGCAGCACCCCCACCGCGTGCGGTACTTCATCGCGGGTCTTCCGCAGCACCTTCTCGCGCACCAGCTCGGCCAGCATGACTTCCAGCGGCTGGTCGGTGGTCATGTCGCGCGGGAAGAACCGCGGTCCCTGCGGCAGCAGCGGGACCACCGCCTCCAGGAACCCATCGAGATTGAAGCCGGTCTTCGCCGAGAGGACCACCTCGGCCACCGGGGTCACGAGTGCGCAGGCGGCCTCTGACTGCCGCTCGATCGCGGCCTCGTCCGCGGCGTCGGCCTTGGTGAGCACCAGGATCACCGGCCGCCTGCCGCCGGCAACCCGCTCGGCCACCCACCGGTCTCCAGAGCCCACCGGCGCGGTGACGTCGATGCACAGCGCGATCACGTCCACGTCTGCGGCGGCCAGGATGCTCGACCGGTTGACCTCCTCGCCCAGCGCGTCGTGCGGCTTGTGCAGCCCCGGCGTGTCCACCAGCACGATCTGCGCGTCGTCGCGGTCGATCACCGCGCGAAGCCGGTGGCGCGTGGTCTGGGGGGTGTCCGAGGTGATGGCCACCTTGGTGCCCACGAGAGCGTTGACGAGCGTGCTCTTGCCCGCGTTGGGCCGCCCCACCAGCGCGACGAACCCGCTCGAGACGAGCTCGTATCCGGGATCCGTCACTCTTCGTTTTCTCCCGTGTCCTCGTCGAGATAGCCTCGCACGAACGCCTCCGGCAGCAGCTCGTCCAGTCGCATCACGTCCACCGCGTCGGTCTTCCCGCCCATGATCACACGCATGGTGGGATCGAACTCGGCGAGGAACTGACGGCATGCGCCGCAGGGGACGCACGGCGACTCGGAGTCGCCGCACACGGCGATCGCCTCGATGTCGGTGTACCCGGCGGTGATCGCCGCCATCACGGCGGCGCGCTCGGCGCAGATCGTGGAGCCGTAGGCAGCGTTCTCCACGTTCACTCCCTGGAAGATCTCGCCGCCGGCGTAGGCAGCTGCGCCCACCCGGAAGTTCGAGTACGGCACGTACGCGCGTCCCTGCACCTCGCGCGCGAACGCCAGCAACGCCAGGTCACCCTCGGTTATGCGCTTCGGCATCCTCGGCCTCCCCTTCGTGTTCGGAGCGCGGCCCCACCAACAGCCGTCGCACGCGGTTGTTCTCCACGTCCCGCACGGTCATGCGGACGCCTTCCACCTCGATCGACTCCCCTACCTCGGGGATGTGACCCGCGGTCTCCACGAACAGCCCGCCGATGGAGTCGGCCTCCATCTCGATCGCGGTGCCCATCAGGTCGTTGAAATCGCTCACCGGCACGCGGCCGTCCAGCAGCAAGGTGCCGTCGCCGGTCTTAACGACCCACTCCTCGGCGCGATCGTACTCGTCGAAGATCTCGCCCACGATCTCCTCGAGCAGGTCCTCGATCGTGACGAGCCCGGCGGTGCCGCCGTACTCGTCGGCCACGAGCGCCATATGCGTCTTGCGTTGGCGCATCTCCACCAGGAGCTCATCCACCGGCTTGGTCTCCGGCACGAAGAACGCCTCGCGCGCAAGCGGTGTGATCGTGTCGGGGCACGTGTCTCCGTTGGTGCAGACGAGCAGGTCCTTGGCGTACAACACGCCGAGGATGTCGTCGAGCGTGTCATGGTAGACGGGCACGCGCGAGAGACCCGTCTGCCTGATCAGCGCGATCGCCTCTTCAATGGTGGCCGTGTCTTCCAGGCACTCCATATCGGTTCTCGGCACCATCACCTCACGGACGATGGTGCTCGCGAAGTCCACGACCGCCTCGAAGAACGCCTCCTCGGCATCCTCACGCTTGGCCACCTCGTCGTCCGAGCCATCCGGCACGTACTCATCGCCTGTGAGCCACGCGTCGCGCACCGGGTCCTCGGCGATGAGACCAGCGGCGGTCACCCATCCCGCAGCGAACACCCGCGCCACAGGCGCGAACACGGCGGTGAGGCGCGACGCCCAGACCGCCGTCGCCAGCCCCACACGCTCCGGGCTCTGCACCGCGAACGCCCTCGGGAGCGCCTCGCCCACCGAGAACACCGCCACCATGCCGATGGCGGCCACAGCCAGGGTCACGGGCAGCGTGAGGTCATCCAGCATCACGAACGCAGCGTAGGCCACCGCCCCGGTGCCGAGCGCGAAACCCAGGGCGCGCCAGAGCGCGAGCGCGGCCGCCAGGCGGCTCGGGCGCTCGGACAGACGGTCGAGCGCCGCGGCTCCGGGCACCTCGGCATCCACCAGGCGCCGGGTACGCGCACGAGAGAGCAGGCGCACCGAGGCGTCCGCCGCGGAAAGGACCGCCAACACGATGATGAGGGCTGCGAGCGCGACTACGGTCGCGAGAATGACAGGGCCGACCATACGGGTATCACCGACCTCCTCAGGCTCATACCCACGATACCTGAAACACGGCCGTGGTGATGAGGAAGCCGAGCACGCCGCCCACGATCACCTGCGGCCAGGTATGCGCACCGTTCTCAACGCGGCTCTGCCCCACGAGGAACGCGATGAACCCCGCGAGGGCGCCGATCCCGGCGCTCTCGCTGATGTACGCGATGGCCGTGGCTGCAGCCGCCGCGGTGGCGGTGTGCCCCGATGGCCACCCGCCTCGCATGTACGTGCCCTTGCGCGTGATCGCCTTGCCCACCAGCACGCCGAGCGAGGTGAGGAGCAGGGCGATGATGGTCACGTGCGTGGGGGTCTGCCGCACGCGGATGAAAAGGAACTCGCCGGCCGTTCCGATCGGCGCGAAGAAGACCACGTACCCCACCACCACGGCGTTCACCGACGCCACGAAGACGGCGCTCGCGGCCACGTCCTTGGCCACCTTGGCGATCGGGTCGAAGCTTTGCGTGGCAACGTCCACGGCCGCCTCCACGGCGGTGTTGACGAGCTCGGCAACGAACACGAAGACGATGGCGAACAGCACCGCGATGAACTCGAGGCGCGAGATCCTGAAGAACAGCGACCCGCCGAGCACGAGCAGCGCCGCAGCTACGTGTATGCGCATGTTGCGCTGCGTCCGCAGCGCGTACACGATGCCTTCGATCGCGTAGTTGAAGCTCCACAGGAGCGAACGGCTGCGCATCATCGCCTACTCTGCGGCATACGCGTCGAGAATCGCCGACTGGCGCCCCTCCATCACGGCGGCGTCCTCGTCCGCCTCGTGGTCGTACCCGAGCAGATGCAGCACGCCGTGCACGAGCAGCACGTCGAGCTCGTGCTCCACGCTGTGCCCGAGACTCTCGGCCTGGCGCTCGGCCACACCGGGGGCGATCACCACGTCGCCCAGCGTGATCGGCTCGTCGCCCGGCGTGGGACACGGTTCGTCGCAGCCGAACGACAGCACATCGGTGGGACCCTCGACCCCGCGATACTGCACGTTGAGGCGGGTCATCTCGTCTTCTTCCACGAGCGCGATCGAGAGCTCGGTCCCCTCGGGCACGCCCTCCATCGTGAGCGCGAACCGGGCGAGCCGCTCGAACGCGCCAAGGTCCAGCGGCTCAGGCTCTCTGTGGCTCACCGTGCTGACCAGCATCTTCCACCCTCTTCTCGGCTGGCTCGGGATACTCGACACGCGGATGATAGACGCTTGAGAGCATCCGTGTGTAGACCATCGTCGCGGCCTCGATGTCCTTGAGCGTGAGCGCCGACTCGTCGAGCTGGCGGTCGGCGATCTTGTTCCGCACGATCCGGCGGACCATCTCCTCGATGCGATCGGGCGTGGGATCCTCCAGCGTACGCACGGCGGCCTCGGCCGAATCGGCCAGCATCACCAGTGCCGCTTCCGGAGTGTGGGGCCGGCGTCCGTCGTACCGGTAGTCGGCCTCCACCACGGGGCCGCCCTTCTTGCTCGCCTTGTCGTAGAAGTACGACACCACGGTGGTGCCGTGGTGCTCGCGGACGATGTCCACTACCTCCTGGGGCAGCTTGTACTCCTCGGCCAGTTCCACGCCCTCACGCACATGGGCCGTGATGATCCGTGCCGACAGAGACGGCGACGTGCGGTCGTGAGGATTCGTGCCGCCCGCCTGGTTCTCCACGAAGAACGCCGGGCGGCGGACCTTCCCGATGTCGTGGAAGTACGCTCCCGCGCGAGCCAGCAGCGGATTGGCGCCGATCGCCTCCGCGGCCGTCTCGGCCAGGTTGGCGGTCATGACCGAGTGCGAGTACGTGCCGGGCGCCTCGGTCATCAACCGCCGCAGCAGCGGATGGCTGGGACTGCCGAGCTCGAGAAGCGTGACGTCGGTGCTGATGCCGAAGATGGACTCGAAGAACGGCAACGAGCCGACCATCAGGACCGCGGTCACCAGACCGCTGATGACGCCGTAACCGCCAGAGACCAGCGAGTCGGCGAGCTCGTTGCCCGATGCGAGCGACGCGCCAAACGAGACCACGCCGAGCACCAGCATCACGAGCGCGCCCACCGTGAACATGTCGGAACGGCGGCGCAACCGCGACGTGAGCACGATGCCGGCCACGCTGGACACGAGCGCAGCCACGGCCTGCGCCCCACCGGCGAAACCGAGCAGGAGCGCCGCAACGGTGCTCATCAGCGTGACGAGAACGGCGGGTCGCGGACCGACGAGCAGCGTACCCAGGATGCCCACCAGCGGCACCGGCATCAGGTACGGCGAGATCTCCGGCGCCAGCAGCGACGTGAGCCGCGTGGCGTACATCATGCCGAGCAGAAGCGTGGAGAGGAGCATCAGGTCGCGCATGCGGCTCCACAACGCCTCGTGGAACGCCGCCCAGTACCAGCCCGAGAACGCGATCAGGACCGACATCAGGACCACCCCGGCGATCACCGAAGCCGCGTCGGTACCCTGTTCCAGACCGCCCAGCGTCCGCACAAGCTCGATGTCCCGGCTGGTGACGACGTCGCCCTTCTCAACGATGTTCTCGCCTTCCTGGACGTACGTCACCACCGGCGCCACCCGCTCGATCGCCTCCGTGCGCGCCCGTTCAGTGGCGGCCTCATCCACGGTCACCGTGGGCTGTATGAACTCGTTGCCCACCGAGATGACCACGTACCGCTCGGCGAGCGTGAACGGTATGAGGTCGGCGCTCTGCGCAAGCTGGTCGCGCGCGGACTGGAGGTCGCCCTCCTGGATGCGTCCCGACAGGATGCTGCTGACGAGGCCCTCGGTGTTGTGCGCCACGGTCTCGAGCGAGTCGTCGGGCAACGCCACGATGGCCTTGACGGTGGCCGTGTCGAGCTGCGACGCGTATCCGCGCCCGAGCACCTCCACCTGCATCGTCGTGTCATCGCTGTACGACGCCCGCACCGAACTCACCGCCGAGAACAGCTCGACGATCCCTCGGCGCGCGTCGGACTGAGCGTCCTGGTCGAACCGGTAGACCGGGCCTACGGCGTCGGCGGCGGCCTCTCGAAGCGCCTGCGTGGCCGACTCGTCCACGTACTGGATCGACCGCGGGGCCCGGAACGTGCGGGGGGCCGGCTTGCCTTCCTGGAGGCCAAGCGGGACCACACGGACCGCCAGCGGGATGCCGGCGAGGATGATCACGATCACACCGAGCACCACTCGCTTGCCCACGCTTGTGGAGAGCGGCCCCGTCCGTGGCCAGAATCGCCGCAACCGGTTGATGAAGTGGCCGCTAGACATCGTCATCAGATGCGCGACGGCACTGGGACTCCTCGTAGTCGTGGTACGCCGTGACGATACGCTGCACCAGACGATGCCGTACCACGTCACGCGCCTCGAGCTCTACGAATCCCACGCCGTTCACATCGCCGAGGATGTCCCGCACCTGGAGCAGGCCCGAAAGGTCGCCGATCAGGTCTGTCTGCGTCACATCGCCGGTGACCACGATCTTCGACCCGAAGCCGAGCCGGGTAAGGAACATCTTCATCTGTTCCGGCGTGGTGTTCTGCGCTTCGTCGAGGATGACGAACGAGTCGTTGAGAGTACGGCCGCGCATGAACGCGAGCGGCGCCACCTCGATGACGCCGCGCTCGGTGAGCGCGTTGGACTTCTCGATGTCCATCATGTCGAAGAGCGCGTCGTAGAGCGGCCGCAGGTACGGGTCCACCTTCTCGTAGAGCGTGCCCGGGAGGTAGCCGAGCTTCTCGCCCGCCTCGACCGCCGGACGCGTGAGGATGATGCGGCCGACCTCCTTCTTGCGCAACGCATCGACCGCCATCGCCATCGCGAGGTACGTCTTGCCGGTGCCCGCCGGACCGATGCCGAAGGTGACCGTGTTCTCGCGGATGACGTCCACGTAGCGCTTCTGGCCGGCCGTCTTGGGCCGGATGGTCTTGCCGCGATGCGTGAGGATCACGTCGGCGAAGATGCTCGACGGGCTGCACTCGCTCCGGCGGAGCATGTCGATCGCCCGGTCGATGCTCTCAGCCGTGAGCGACTCGCCTGCCGCGATGAGGTCGAACAACTCGGTGAAGACCGCCGAGACGGCCTGGGCCTCCGTTGCGTCCCCGGTGATCGTTATCTCGTTGCCGCGGACCGTGATATCCGACTCGAACTGGTCTTCCACGATCTTCAGCAGGTGGTCGCCTTCGCCGAGCAGTTCCACCATGCTCAGGTCTGCCGGAGCGACCAGGCGCACCTGTGTAGGATTGGTCACGTTGATGGTACCTGCGCTTCCCCTTCGTCAGACCTTCCGGTCTCTCGCGCCCTCACGTGCCGCTACCAGCGCGATTCTACCATGCCGGGCACCGCGCCAGGCCCGCTCGGCGCCTGCAACCGCACGGTCACCAGGTCGCCAGCCGAGGCTGCGGGATGTGCGGCCTGCACGCGCAGGTACTCACGGGTGGTGCCCTCCACCACACGTGGTCCCGCGTCGCCCTCGCCCCTCACACGCTCCACGAGCATCTCCGCCTCGCGGCCTGCCCAGGAGAGCCCCATCTCGCGCATAAGACGCGCCCCCGCCTCCCGGAGTTCCGCCGCCCTTCGGGCGCGCTCGGCCGGAGCGACCTGCCCGGGCATCACGGCCGCAGGCGTTCCCGCCCTGGCCGAGTACCGGAACACGTGCAACCGTGAGAACCCCGCTTCCTCCACCATCGCGAGGGATTCCTCGTGCTCGCGCTCGTCCTCGCCCGGGAAGCCGGCGATCACGTCGGTGGACACCGCCACACCGGGCACGGCCGCGCGTACGCGGTCGAGCACGTCCAGATACTCCGCCGACGTATACGGGCGCCCCATGCGGCGCAGCACGCTGTCGCTCCCCGACTGCAGCGCGATGTGCAGATGGCGGCAGAACGACGCCGTTTCAGCGGCGGTCTCCAGCAGGTGCTCGTCAACGTCACGTGGCTCGATGCTCGAAAGACGCACGCGGGGGATGCCGGTGGCGGCAACGGCGGTCAGGACGTCCGCCAGACGCATGCCGTCGTCGTCGTACCGTCCGATGTTGATGCCGGTGAGCACCACCTCGGCCACACCGGACGCGGCGAGCCGCTCGGCCTGCGCCACGACCTCGCCGAGCGGTACCGTACGTGGCACGCCACGGGCGTACGGCACGATGCAGTACGTGCAGAAGGCGTCGCAGCCGTCCTGGATCTTCAGCTGCACCCGGGACCTGCGCGTCACGGCTGAGGTGTCGTCGATCGCCATCCGCCCGGCGCCCGTGAGCTCCCGCACACGCCGGCTCACGCGAGTCTTGTCGGGCTCGGCGATCACGCGGTCGCCCAACGCCTCGAGCCCCGCGGCGTCGAGCGCCGCAAGGCACCCGGTGACGAGCACCGTCGGCCGCTGCGGATGCCGCAGGGCATGCCGCACCGCCTTGCGCGCCTTGTGGTCGGCCTCCCCCGTGACCGTGCAGGTGTTGACCACGATGACGTCGGCCTCGGCGGGATCGCGCGCCACACGCCCGGCGGGCACGGCTGCGGCGAACGCATCCGACTCGGCCTGGTTGACCTTGCAGCCCAGCGTCAAAAACGCAACGGTGCCGCCCGAGTGCCGCGCCTGCTCACCCACGGCACCCACCCAGACCGCCGCGTGCGTGGATCGCGAGAGCAGCGGCCACCACGCCTGCGGTCCCCGTACGAAGCACCGTAGGACCGAGCGACACAGTCGCCGCGCCAAGGCGCTCGAGCTCGCGCACCTCCTCGGCGGTGAAGCCGCCCTCGGGGCCCACCACCACTGCCACCGGGGCAGCCGGATCGAGCGCGGCGTCCGTGATGGCGGCGTCGATACCCGGTGCGTCGACCGCGTCCTCCCAGCATACGAAAATGCGCGCGCCACCAAGCACCCCTGGCAGTCCTTCGATGTGGCTGACAGGAGCGATCTCCGGCACCCCCGCGCGCTGCGACTGCTTCGCGGCCTCGGTAGCGATCCTGCGCCACCGCTCCAGCCGCGGCGCGGCGCGACGTTCGTCAAGCCGCACCACGCTGCGCTCGCTGGCCAACGGCACGATACGTGAGACGCCGATCTCCGTGGCCTGGCGGACCACGGCGTCCATCTTCTCGCCCTTGGCGAGGCCCTGTACCAGCGTCACGCCGAACGACGCTCCGCCGGGCACCACGCCCACAGGCGCGCCTTCCACGGTCTCGCCCACGTGCGTGAGACGCACGCGGACGGCCTCGCCTGCGGCCACCACGACGATCTCGTCATCCTGCCCAAGACGCAGCACGTCCTTCAGGTGGTGCACGTCCTCGGCGGAGAGCGGCACCACGCCGCCACCATCGGGCATGGGAGCGCTGATGAAGAACCGGTGCAGCGTCATCGGGATATCACGGCGCTCAGGCGCCGAGCCAGTCGCGGATCTTGGAGAGCGGCGTGCGGTCGTCGCCCTTGCTGCCGGTGCCCATGCTCTCGCCGAGCTCCTCCAGCAACTCCCGCTGACGTTTGGTGAGCTTCTTGGGAGCGAGGACGTCCAGGTGCACCATGAAGTCGCCCCGGCCGCCGTCCATGCGCGGCATGCCCTTGCCCTTCACGCGTACCACATCGCCGGTGTGCACGCCGCCGCCGAACGGCACCTCCACATCGCCATCGAGCCCTGGAACCACGATGCGCCCTCCGAGCGACGCTTGCGCGATGTTGACGCCCGCCATCACGTGGAGGTCGTTGCCCTCGCGGTGGAGGAACTCGTGCGGCAGCACCCTGACCGTCACCAGCAGGTCGCCAGCACGGGCGCCTCGCACGCCGGCTTCGCCCTTGCCGGGGATGCGCAACGTGTAACCGTCGGGCACGCCTGCCGGCACGCTCACCCGCACCGTCTCGGTCTCGTTGGTGCGGCCCTGCCCGCCACAGGCGGAACACGGCTTGCCGATCACCGACCCCGTTGCGCCACACGTCCCGCACGGCGACATGCTCTCCATCACGCCGAGTATCGTGCGCCGCTGTGCGCGCTGCTGACCGGTGCCGTGACACGTGGGGCAGGTGCGCACCTCGCCCCCCTCGGCAGTGCCCGAGCCGCTGCACGTGGCGCACCTGGTGAGACGCGTGACGGTCACGTCCTTCTCCACACCCGCGCCCGCGTCCTCCAACGTGACGCTCGCCTGGGTGCGAAGGTCACGCCCGTTGGGGTTCGGCCGGTTCGCCGCGCCGCGCACGCCACCGAAGAAGACGCTGAACAGGTCGTCCACGCCGAAGAAGTCCCCGCTGAAGTCCTGTCCATAGCCGCCGGCCCGCGGATCGGCGGTGCCGAAGCGGTCGTAGCGCGCGCGCCTGTCGGGATCGGACAGAACCTCGTACGCCTCGTTTATGCGCTTGAACGCCTCCTCGGCGCCGTCGCCCACGTTCACATCAGGGTGCGTCTCGCGGGCCCGCTTGCGGAACGCCCGCTTGATCTCTTCCGCGCTCGCATCCCGGTCCACGCCGAGCAGCGTGTAGTAGTCCTCAGAACCCACGTAGCAGCCTCTCTTCTCCTCTTATGCGTCCAGCACGCCGGAAAGCGTGTCGGACACCGTCTTCACCGCCGACATCGCGCGCCGGTAGTCCATGCGCGTGGGCCCGATCACGCCCACGACGCCGCCCATCGCATCATCACCGTAACGGGCGGCCACGAAGCTCGTATGCCCGAGCGCGACCGACTGGTTCTCGTGACCGATGCGCACCTCCACATCCGGCGTGCGCATCACATCGGTGAGCACCTGCAGCATCGACAGCCCGTCCTCCAGCAACACCAGCAGCGGCCGCACCATCGTTGGATCGCTGAACTCCGGATGTGCGAGCAGCGCCGACACACCACCGGTCAGCACCCGGTCGGCATCCGCCTCGGCAAGGCAGTCGAGCACCTCGTCGACCGCCCGAAGCGCGATCGCCGATTCGCGCCCCGACATCTGCCCGATGCGTTCGCGGACCGACTCCGCAGCGGCGCCCACCGCGCCGTCGAGCGTATCTGACAGGTACGCTTCCACCGCGCTGAGCTCCTCGCGCGTGACATCGGCCTCGAACTCCATGGCGCGATCGGCCACCTGACCCGAGTCGGTGACCACGACCACCAGCGCCCTGCGGAGCGACAGCGGCACCAGCGTCACGCGCCTGATACGGGCGCGCCGCAGGGTGGGCGCGACCACCACCGCCACGTACGACGTAAGCCGCGACAACAGCGTGGACGTCTCGTGCAACACTTCGCCCAGCTCACGCTCTACGGTCTCGTAGTGGCGCCTGATCCGCTCGGCCTCAGGGGCCGGAAGCCCCATCACCCGCGGCCGGACCACATCGTCCACATACGCCCGGTACCCGCTGTCGGTGGGGATCCTCCCTGCCGAGACGTGCGGCTGGAAGACGTACCCCGTCTCTTCGAGGGCCGCCAACTCCGATCGCACCGTGGCCGGGCTGCAGCCCAACCCGTAGCGCTGCACAAGCACTTTGGATCCCACGGGCTGCACGCTCGCCACGTATTCGTCTACAAGGGCGGACAGCACGCTCCGCCGGCGGTCGTTCAGCATCTGGCCTCCTGGCACTCACGCCTCCCGAGTGCCAAACGATGATAGGGCGCGTGATTCCGGGGGTCAAACCGGCAGGGCACGCGCCCTGCATCGCCGATCAGCGCCCGGCGTTCCAGATGCGCCCGAAGACCTCGTTGCCGAGAAGCCAGCCACGCGCGGTCGGCCGCCACCTGCCATCGTCGTGGCTCACCAGCCCGTCGTCGGCAAGCGACCGCATCACATCGGTCACCCCGGCGCGTTCCGCTGCCCCATCATCGATACCATCGGTCATCCGCATGCCGAGCATCGCGTCCTCGCGGGCGGCGTCGAGCGCCGTCAGCAGCTCGAGCGATGCCAGTGGCGAGGGTTGGTCGCCCGGGAACGGGTCGCTCACGTATGAGTAGCGGACGCGGGCCACGTCACGGCCATCGTCGGGAGCGAGCGTGCACGCCCGCGCATGCGCGACGTCGAGCATCCCGTGCGCGCCCCCACCCACCCCGATATACGGGCGTCCGGTCCAGTAGGCGGTGTTGTGCCGCGAGCGGTGTCCGGGCATCGCGTAGTTCGCCACCTCGTACCGTTCGAACCCGAGCGTCCCGAGCGAGCGGGCGGCGGCGTCCATGCCGTCGACGAGCGCGTCCTCGTCGGGAGCGTCGGCCGTACCGGCGGCGATCCGCGCGGCCAACGGCGTACCCTGCTCCACCGTGAGCGGATAGACTGACACGTGCACCGCGCCGGCCTCCACCACACCCTCGAGTGAGCGCTCCCATGTATCGGCGCTCACGCCGGGTATACCGCACATCAGATCGGCCGAAGGCTGCATGCCAGCCTCGGCGACACAGCGGAGCGCGGCGAGGGCGGATGCGCTGTCGTGCCGGCGGCCCAACCGCCGGAGGGCGTCATCGTCGAGCGACTGCACCCCTGCGCTCACGCGTGTGACGCCAGCGTCGGCGAGCGACTCCGCAAGCCCTGGCGTCAACGACTCAGGGTTGGCCTCCACCGTCACCTCGGCGTCATCGGCAAAGGGGACCATCGCCTGCACGCCCTTGATGAGCGTCACGAGCTCATCGCCGAGAACGGTAGGGGTGCCGCCGCCCAGGTACAACGTCTGTAGCGGGGCACGACGGACCTCGGGTATGAGCCATCCGCGCAGCAGCCCCAGCGTGTGACGCACCAGCCGGGGATGGTCCCCGGAACCCAGGTCCGAGCAGGAGTAGAAGCCACAGTACGCGCACTTGGAGCGGCATACCGGTACGTGGATGTACAGGTGCCTCGGAAGTGACGGACGTGAATCGTCCCACGGCATAGCGATACGACCGGATGTTTCCCCCATATGTTCCCCCTTGCTTCATTGCAGGTCACGCATCGCGGCAGGTCATGGGTGCCGATTCCACGACCGGTTACTCATCCACCTTCAGGATCGCCATGAAGGCCTCCTGTGGGACCTCCACCGAACCTACCGACTTCATGCGCTTCTTGCCTTCCTTCTGCTTCTCGAGCAGCTTGCGCTTGCGCGAGATGTCGCCACCATAACACTTCGCCAAGACATCCTTGCGCTTGGCCCGTACGGTCTCACGACTGATGACCTTGGAGCCGATGGCGGCCTGGATGGGCACCTCGAACATCTGGCGCGGGATGATCTCGCGGAGCTTCTCGGTGAGCACCCGTCCACGCGCGTACGCCTTGTCCTTGTGCACGATGAACGACAGCGCGTCCACGGGCTTGCCGGCCAGCAGGATGTCCAGCTTCACCAAGTGGCTCTCGCGGTAGCCGATGTACTCATAATCAAGGCTGGCGTATCCACGCGTGCGGCTCTTGAGCTGGTCGAAGAAGTCCATGATCAACTCGGAGAGCGGCATCTCGTAGTGCAGGTCCACTGTGGTGGCCGAGAGGTACTGCATATCCTTGAACGAGGCGCGGCGTTGATCCGCAAGCTCCATCACGGCGCCCACGTACTCCGGCGGGACCAGGATCGTGGCCTTGAGATACGGCTCCTCGATGCGCTCGAGAGCGCCCGGGTCGGGCATGTCCTGTGGCGAGTGCACCACCAGGGTCTCCCCGTTGGCGAGGAACGCGTGGTACTCCACGCTCGGCGCGGTGGCGAGCAGGTCGAGGCCGAACTCACGCTCGAGCCGCTCCTTGATGACCTCCATGTGGAGCAGGCCGAGGAAGCCCACGCGGAAGCCGAAGCCGAGCGCGTGGCTGCTCTCCGGGTCCCACACAAGCGCGGGGTCGTTGAGCGTGAGGCGCTCGAGCGCGTCACGCAGATCCGGATACTGGTCACCGTCGATCGGATAGAGCCCTGTGTACACCATGGGCTTCACATCGCGGTAACCGGGCAGCGGCGTCTCGGCGCCATGCTTGGCAAGGGTCACCGTATCGCCGACCTTCACCAGCGACGGGTCCTTGAGGCCGGTGATGATGTAACCCACCTCACCCACGCCGAGGGTCTCCACCGGGATGTTCGCAGGCCGGCGGACGCCGACCTCTTCCACGTCAGTCACTGTGCTCGTGGCCATCAACCGGACCTTCATGCCGGTCTGGATGGCGCCGTCCACGACACGCACGAGCGCCACGACGCCACGGTATGTGTCGAAGTAGGAGTCGAAGATCAGCGCCTTGAGCGGCGCCTCCGGGTCGCCCACGGGATGCGGTACCAGCCGCACCAGAGCCTCCAGCGCCTCCTTCACGCCCTCGCCGGTCTTACCGCTCGCCAGCACGGCTTCGTCGGCCGGTATCGCGAGACCCTCTTCGATCTCGTGCCGTACGCGCTCGGGATCGGCGGCAGGCAGGTCGATCTTGTTGATGAGCGGGATGATCTCAAGGTTGGCGTTCATCGCCATGAGCGCGTTCGCCACCGTCTGCGCTTCCACACCCTGCGCGGCATCAACCACGAGCAGCACGCCCTCGCACGCAGCGAGCGAGCGTGACACCTCGTACGTGAAGTCGACATGGCCGGGCGTGTCGATCAGGTTCAGTTGGTAGGTCTGCCCGTCGTCGGCGTCGTACATCACGCGCACCGCCTGCGCTTTGATCGTGATGCCACGCTCGCGCTCGATGTCCATCGAGTCGAGCAGCTGGTCCTGCATGTCACGATCGGCCACCGTGTGGGTGAGCTGAAGCACGCGGTCGGCCAGGGTCGATTTGCCATGGTCGATGTGCGCGATGATGGAGAAGTTCCGTATGAGGGTGGGGTCAGTCATCGGAGCGTAAGGATAACAGGGTGCGAGCGCCGCTGGTAGAGCGACGCCCCGTCCCCTCCATCCATGCGCGACACGCGCCGGAACCGCTCAGAAGGCGCGCACGCCCCGTGGCGCGCTGCCATGACAGTCCTCGCAATCCACCGCCGGATGAGTCGAGCCTTTCCCGTGCCCATGGCAGGCCAGGCAGTCGATCCCGTCGTGCAACTCGAAGGCAGCATCGTGGTACACGGGCTCCCACAGCGGCACGTAGTGACACCAGCAGGCCGTATCGAGGTGCCAGTCGTACGTAGCTCCCTCATGGCACGCCTTGCACAGGGGGGCCATCCCGCTCGTGGTGATCGGGAGAACGGATGTCCCGTTCACGACCTCCGGCACGTGATAGAGACTGGCCGACCCATGCGTGTCGTGGCATGTCGCACACGAGAGAGGCGATTGGCCCCGGCTGTACGGGAACTTCAGGCCCGCGTCTCCGAACCCGCTCCCCGCGCGGCCCCCATGGAGATCGGTGGCCCACGTGGCGCCGACGTTAGCCACGGATCCGGGGATGACGACCCCCTCCGGGGCGTCTCCGTCATGACATGCGAGGCAGTACCCGTCGCTCACCGCGCTGCGCTGCACCTGCACCCTCCGGTCCACGGGCATGTCCGCGCGTGAGAGCTCCGCCCACGCACCGCTCTCGGGATCCCAGACATACAGTGCGGTCGGGTAGCCGGGTGTCGGTTCACCGTGACCCTCCCAGTCGAGCGCGAGGCCATCGAGCTGGTACACGGCGCCGGCACCCAGATCGAACCTCACGACCTGCCAGTTCCACTCGCCGTCGACCGCCGTCAGGTCCGTACGCCAGTACGCGTTGTCCGACACCGAGACCTGGCCTATTGCCACGACGTCCACAGGCGATCCGGGTGAGGCCGGCGTTGGCGCTGACGCAGCAGGCGAAGACGTCTCCCATCCCGCTGCGGGCGCGTGGACGGCAGGAACGCCGTCGGTGTACGCGATCACCCGTATCACGTCGGTGTCCACCGAGTACTGGAGCGCCTGCGGTGCGGCCGCGGCATCGACGTGCGCCGTCCGCCATACGGTGGGCGCCGCTCCAGATGCAGATGCAGTCGCCGCAACCGCAGCGTCGCCACCCTGGATGCCGCTCTTCACGCGCGTGTTCCACTCGGCGCGGTAGGCCTCGTGCTCGGGGTCGTCGGGGTAGTGCTCGTCTGCGCCGTAGGGGAACGTGCTCATCGCGGCGAAGGGCAGCGGCTCCACCGTGGTGTCCGCGTCGGTCTTGGCGTCTTTGTAGTAGCCGTTGGTGTGGATGGCCCAGCGGCGTGCAACGCCGTCGGCGGGCTCATCTGGCGCCTCGAAGGACAGCTGCAGCTCGTCGCCGCCACCGTAGATGACGAACATGTCGTCGGTGGCCTCGAGCAGCGGGGCGACCTCGCCGAGCCTGGTGTGGGCGCCGGGGAAGCAGCCGGTGCGCCCGCTCGGCTCACCGTAGACGTACTCGTAGATCTCCCCGTCGGAGGAGCGGGGATCGTAGCCCCGCTCGCCGAGGATAGCCGAGGCAAGCGGCACCTCGGTCACCGTGACCGGCAGGTCCGCGGTGGTGTCGATGGCGATCCAGTCGACGTAGGTCTTCATGAGGAAGGTGAAGCGCACCTTCCTGCTCTCCGAGACCCAGATGTCGGTGAGGTCGAAGACGTAGGGCCGGCTGAACTCGGGCGGCTTGGGAAGCGCGCCGACAGATGACGGCACCGCCACCCATGCGCCGGAGGCGTCCTGGACCTCGAGCTTGGTGCGGGGCCCGAACGTGGCGGCGCGCACGGTGCTGGCCGGGGTGTCCGGGAACATCCAGATCGCATCCATCACGACCTTGAGCTGCTCGGCTCCTGCCACCTCGCCGAGGTCGAGCTCGATGGTCTGGTAGGTGAAGTCCCCGTTGCGGTCCTCGTTCAGGACCACCTGCTCCCCGTCGTCAGCGGTCACGAGCCCGAGCACGTCACGCCCCGTCTGGAGGTGGGTGGCCGAGACCGGGGTCGTCAGGTCGCGTGCCACGGTGTGCAGCACGCTTGTCACGCCCCCGAAGGCGGCGCCTCCCGCCTCGCGCTTCTCGGCATAGACGTCACGGCCTTCCGGCACGTCGATCGCGTAGAAGACGAGCTCGTCGAGGTAGTCGGTCTCGAAGCGCTCCTCCACCAGACGCAGGTCGATACGCCCGTCTGTCACCGCGGGCTCGTGTGCGAGCACGTAGACGTCATCGGGAGTGGGCCTGAGGTAGCCGGCCGAGGTCTTGAGCGCCAGCTTGCCGGGGCCGAACAGGTCGGCGTCGAAGGCGAACCGCTCCCCGTCCCAGGTGAACAGGAAGGGGCAGGAGCCGGAGTCTTCATAGACGTAGAAGTGGTGCCAGAGTGACCACCCATACGACACACCCTGTGCGTCCCGCGCCTCGACACGCCAGGCGTAGCTGGCCACATCACGGATGTCGCTGTACGTGTACGAGGTGTAGGAGCCCCACGGCGCATCGATCACCAGCGAGCCGTCCCGCCACAGCTGGAACCGATACTCGTAGGGACCTGCGTCACCGCTCATCGTCTGCCAGTAGAACGACCGGGACACCGTGGTTCCATCGTATACGTGGCTGGCCGGATACGGCGACGTCAGCTTGGGCATAGGGAACCCGTAGGCATAGTCTCCAGACACGTAGTCTTCGCCCTGGCCCGAGGTGGAGTGGACACGGAAATGCCAGGTGCCGGCTGTCAGCCCTGTGATCGTGACCGAGTGTGACGTCGTGCGCGTGTTCGTGCCCGCACTGCTCCCGTATGCGGTGGTCGTGCCGTAGTCGACCCAGCTCGTGGTGTTACCGGCCGTGGTCCACTCGGCCTTGATTGATGTGTCACTGATCTTGGTGAACGTCGGTCCCGAGACAAGCTCGCCGTCCACCACGTGACGCGCACGGGCCAGGAAGTACACGTAGCCCTCGGCATCCATGTGGTCCTCGGGCAGAAGCGGGACCGTGACGAGCTGTTCTGTGCCCACCACCTGGTCCGCCGCCTGCTCCCACGACGATGTCGTGGCCGACCAGACGGAGAGCGTCACTGGATACCCTGCCGTCTCCTCGCCGTAGCCGGCCCATCGCAGCGTGACGTTCACCACGTCGGCGCGCGGCACCGATACCTTGAAGCGGAACATCTGGTAGTCGTTCGAACCGGTCGTCCCCTGCAGGAGCGTACGCAGACGCGACCCGTCCATCGAGCGAACCCGGTCAATCGCCGCAGCGTCGGTGATCGGTGTGCCGGGTGCCGACGGTGTGGGCATGGCGCTCGACTGCCATGCCGCGAAACCCTCGCTGGTGGTGCTCAAGCCTACATACCCGAGCGTGCCCGTGAGACCCGCGTGACCCGATGCGCCGTATGCCGCAGTACCCTGATAGGAGTAGTCGGCCGGATAGGATAGGCCGGCGACATCGTGACAGCCGTGGCACAGGTCCGACCCGGACGCCCTGAGGTACTGTCCGCCGACCCCACCGTGCGGATCGTGGCAGTTCTGGCACGAACCCGCCATCGAGTCGGATGTGGGCCGTCCCGTTGCTGCCACGCTCGAGACCGGCACCGAGGAGTGCTTCGTCATGCCATACGCCACGCCACCCGAATACCCCCCCCCAGACGCGCTCGCGTGACACGCGATGCAGAGGCTCTGATCGTTGCCGGTCACGGGCGCGCCTTCCACCTCCCCGACCTTCACCAGCAAGCTGGTGGCGGAGCCGTGTGAGGCGTGACACGCGAGACAGGCGATCGTGCTGCCAGTGGTGGGGATTGACGCATGGGGCGTTCCCTCAAGAAGCGTCTTGTGGTCACCGCCGGTCCGGCTGTAGTAGCCGTTCACGTAGTAGTTGACCCGGCGGTTGCTGCTTGGTCCATGACACGTCCAGCAGTAGCCGTTCCCGGGCGTCGCCCCGGAACCACCCTGCACGTAGCCACCCGTGGCGGGATCCCACGCCCTGAGCAGGCCCGGAGAGTCGGATGACGTGGCGTGAGGGTCGTGACACAGCGTGCAGTAGAAGCCACCGTCGGCCACCGGGTGGCGTGAGGACATCGCCGGCATACTCTGCCCGGCCACGTCGAAGAACTCCGCCTGCACGTTGGCGCCTTCTCCGCTTCGGGGCGGATCGCCGGCATCGGCGCTGCCGTGGCAGTTGTAACAGACCTGGGGATCCCGGGTGTCGTACCGCACGGACGAACCCGGATACGTGCTCAGGTCATGACAGACGCCCGAGCAGTAGTCACTCGCCTCGGCGTTGGTGCCGTGGGGCGATGGTGAGCCGGGAGTCCATGCCGAGAAATTCTCAACCGACCCGGTGATGTAGCCTCCCCGGGCGACGATGTCATCGGCGCCGGAGATCCACGCGCCATCCTCGTACGTGAACAGGCCGGCCGCCCGGAGCAGTGTGTCGGACACCTGGAAATGCGTCACCGCCAGATCGAACGCCACCGACAGGAGCACGGGCCGTGCAAGGGGCCCGATGGCTGTATGTCGTAGATGCCGGCGAACGCGAGGATACCGCCGACCGGGGATCCAGATACCTCCCGGACGTTCACGGTCGTCGTCTCCTCATACGCGCCTGCGGGGAATGCCAGGACGATCTCGCCGTTGGAGGACCGGATCGTGTACCCGTCCGCGCCTACCTCGGCCGTCGCCTCCACCACTGCGTTACGCACGATCGCGCTGTTCTCGCCCTGCCCGCCGGGGCCCTCGGCATGGACGCGGTAGTACGCCGTGCCCGTGGGCTCGACCGCATGACGGATCTCCCGTACACCACCGTCGGCCGAGCGCACCTCCTCGTACGGTCCTTCCGGAGAAAGGGCACGGGAGAGCACGATGGCGCTCACGTCGCCACCATCGTCAGGCAGGTCGAACTGCACGATGTCCGTCATGTCGCCAGAGACGCACGTTACGGCGGTGACAACGCCTGGCGCAGCCGGCGTCGACGGCGGCTCTGCCGGTGCGTCCGGATCATCGCCGGGGTCCGCGCCCGGGTCGGCGGGCTCCTCGCCAGGGTCGGTGGGGGTATCAGCAGGATCGTCCGGCTCGTCACCGGAACCGGGGGGATCATCGCCGGGATCAGCGGGCTCGTCGGCTCGATCGGCAGGATCCTCGGCCGGATCATCGGAGCCCTTTGCCGGATCACCGGGCGCCGGGGACTCGCCCTCCCCTGCATCGACATCGGGAATCACCGCTGCGGCGGGTGGCGGCTCCACCGCGATCGCGTCGCCGGATCGTGTCACGCCACCGCGGGGTACAGGGGACTCCTGAAGCAACTGTACCTCCGAGTCGAGGGAACCGCCGCCGATCCGCGCGTCAGCGACCGTGTCGTCGCTCACGACTCCATCCTGTGACGGCGTGCTGTCGCCCGGCGCCACAAGCACGACCACCGCCAGCGCGATCGCCAGCGCCACCAGCGACCGGACCCCGATACCCACAGCGCCTGAACGCTTCATCGTCTCTTCCCTCGCGAGTCTCGCCGCACCGTCTTCCGGGCCGGTGATGCCGTTCACGGCCGGCCAACACCTTCAGTCGTCTAGGGCAGTCCCGTCACCGGGTGGCAGTTCGTGCAGAGATCGTCGTACTGTTCCACCAGAAGCATGTCGTTGGTCGTCTGGTGCGGGAACGTGACGAAGACCGGGTTCACGGGTGTGTTCCAGGGTTCGGCCCACGCATCGTGTAATCGGCGCTGAACACGGCTTCCACGTCTCGGGCGTCCTCGTGGCACTGCTGGCACATGGGATCACGCCGGTCGGCCTCCTCGATCCGCCCGTCACCGGCAGACTCCACAGGTGCCATCAGGTAACCGCTGTTCGTGCGACCCATGCCTGTAGCCACTCCTCCGGTGAGCGCCTCGCGCCAGGAGTGGTCCGTACGGATCGTTGAGCGAACGTCCCCCCCGTAGCCCCACGACGGATCGCGGTCCACAGGATGGTTGACGGTCGTGCCCGACCCGGAGTGGCGCTCATCGTGACAGGCTGCGCACCAGAGCGCTCCGTACTCGGGAACGGAGTCCGGCACCCCGGAACATACGTCGTTGCGAAGCAGGCAGTCTGAGATGACGTACTCATCCGTTGCGTACGCGCGACCACTGTCCCGCAAGAAAGGAGCGACCGTGTTCGAACCGTGTACGGAGTGGCAGTCGGAGCACCCAAGGGCGCTGCCCAGGGCGCTTGATCCGCCCGGGACGATGTCGGTGACCTCCACACGGTCCTCGGCGGCCACCGTGCCGCCGTGCGCTTCGATCGTGGCGTACACGCCGATCGAGCTCCCTGTGCCGTCGTGGCACATGACACACATCCCGGTCACCGTGGTGCTGCGGAGCAACACCACTGAATCACTCGGTGACTTGTGCACCACGTGGCACAACTGACACTTGTTCGTGCTGGTGAGGTAGCCTCCATGCGGTCCACTGCCGTCCCATTCCGCGGTACCACCCGAGCTCGTGGCCGAGTGGCAGTGGTCGCAGTCCTCCGCTGCCAGTGGAGAGGGCGCGGGATCCCAGTCGGGATAGGCCGCCGCAGGGCGAGACGATGCAGCCCAGAAGACCGTCATGACAAGCACGACGACCAACGGGAGGACCCGTCCTTCTCGCAGGCGTGACATGTTGGCGGGAGTCCCCCTCGACGTCCATGCGGACGCTAAGTGTCTCTCATATTCGTTAACCTTACTCGAAGATAATGCAAACTACGTGCTGTGTTGTCCAGACGGCTGTCCGGTAGCACCGCCCGAGCGCGTGTGCTATCCTTGCGCGGTTCGTACGCACCCCACTGCGACGGGCACCATCGTTATGAGGCTGGAGGAACAACCGACGTGGCAAACATCAAGAGCCAGAAGAAGCGCATCCTCACCAACGAGAAGGCGCGCATCCGCAACAAGGCGGTCCGTTCGGGGCTGAAGACCGCGATCAAGAAGGTCGACGCGGCCGTTGCCGCCGGCGACAAGAGCGCGGCCCTCGAGGCGGCTCACGCCGCCAACCGCGCGCTCGACAAGGCCGCAAGCAAGGGTGTCATCCACCCCAACCAGGCGGCCAACCGTAAGTCGGGCGTGATGACCAAGGTGAACGGCATGGACGCCTGACGCCTCACCGCACCGCGTGTCACGAAGGGCCGGGAGATTCCCGGCCCTTCGTCATGTCCGCCCAGGCTTCGCGCCGAGCGCCCGCTAACCATCACCATCGCGACACAGGTCCACCAGCCACCGCTCGAACAGCAGGCGGGGCTCTCCCCGTCCCGACTTCATCCGGGCTTCCATCTCTGCTGCGGCGCGCAGCGCGCGAGACAACTCCACCGGCTCGTAGCGACGCGCCTGCCGGAGCGCACGCTGCACCTGCCACTCGGCCATCCCCACCTCACGCTGTATCGTCGGCGTGTCAGCGTTCCGATCAGCCAGGGCCCGCACGCTGAGCAGCGTGCGTATATGCCGTACCGTCATGGCGTGGACGCCCATGATGTCGTCGCCGCTGCCCAGCAGGTCGCCCAGCAACTCGAGGGCGGGACCGCACTCTCGTGCACCTACCGCATCGAGGAACTCGAATATGGAGACCGGGGCGGTCTCCATCACCACGCTCGTGACGTCGTCACGCGTGATCTCCGACCGCTCGCCGGCATAGGCGATGATCTTGTCCGCCTCGATCTCCAGGCGACGCAGGTCGCGACCGACCGACCGCACCAACGCCTCGGCCCCGTCGCGGTCGAGTCGCCGGCCCTTGTCCTCGAACAGCCCGATCACCCACGCTGGATACTCGCTGCGTCGGGGCGCCTTGTACTCGGCCGCCCCGCCTTGAGCGGCGACGGCCTTCAGCAGCTTGCTGTCCTTGCGCATCTTCCCTGCCACGAGCACAAGGCACGTCGTTGGAGAGGGGTCTGCAGCATAGCCGGCAAGGACCGCCTGGTCCGCCGCCTTCATCCTGTCGACGCCATGCACCACCACGAGCCGGCGCTCGGATGCGAAGGGCAGCGTGTTCGCCGCTGCAACCACGTCACCCGCATCCGCATTCTCGCCCTGGAACGCCTCGAAGTTGAACTCGAGATCGGCGACCTCGGCTATGCGCCCACGGAGACGGCGGAGGGCGCGCTCGAGCAGCAGGTCCTCTTCTCCGTATATCAGGTAGACCGGCTTGAGGTCCTCGAGCCCCTTCACGACCATTCAGCGCCTCCGCGTGTGGTGCCGACGTATGAGCGACGGGTACAGCATGCCCCCCTCGCGAGATGCCCATTCTCGCACGAAGGGCGGTGCGGCTTCCACGACGCTGCGACCTCACCCGGTAGCCGTTCGTCCCGACTTCCACGACGACGTCGCCCTGGCGGTCCGTGCGCCACACCACGCACCCCGCACCATGGAGCATCTCGAGAACGGAAACGCACGGATGCCCGAAGTCGTTTCCCTCACCCACGCTGATCACCGCATCGTGTGGCCGGAGCAGATCGAGCGCCTCCTGTGTGAGCCCGTTGTCGCTGCCGTGGTGGGGCACCTTGAGGAGCTCGACACGTTGGAGGTCGCCCGCTGCCGCGATTCCCGCAAGCGCAGTGTGCTCGGCATCACCGGTCAGCAGCGCATCGAAGGCGCCACGTTGCAGCTTGAGCACGATGCTCGTGTCGTTGGTGCTCAGCTCCTCTGTCACGTCCCGGGGTGGCCATACCACCTTCACCGTCGTTGTGCCGAGCCTCCACGAGTCACCCGCCGACACGCCCCTCACCGTCTCAGGCCCTACCACCCGGGCGACGGCACTCCCCGGCACCGTGAAACCCTCCACCGCGATCCCCGGAGCAGCGGTCCACCCCATGTCCACCACGCCACGCAAACCGCCCACCCCTCCCGTGTGATCGTCATGCGCGTGAGTGAGCACCAGCACGTCGATCGCACGCACGCCCTCCCGCGCCAGCGCGGCTCTTAGCGCCGTCTCATCCGGACCCGTGTCCACGAGCATGGTCCGTCCGCCATCACGCACCAGGATCGCGTCGCCCTGCCCCACGTCGAGCACGGTGATCGACATGTCGCGCGGGACCGGGGGACCCACGGCGAGCGCGACCGAACAGGCCAGAGCACCCGTGACGAACAGGCGCCCCTGACGCGGGCTCCGCGGGTGCGGCCACCACAGCCAGACCAGCGCCGCGCCGAGTGCCGGACCCACGACCACCAGCGGCCCTCCGCCGAGTACGATAGCCGCACCCGGAACATCGGCCAGACGGCTCGAGACCCAGGCGGTGAACGACAGCAGCCCGGAGGAAAGCCTCATGAGCAGCATGGCTGGACCGGGCACGATCTCAAGCGCCACTGATGCGCCGAGACCCAGCCATAGGGCGACTGAGATCAGCGGGCCGGCGTAGCCGTTAGCCAGCGGCGCCATCAGCGAGACCATGCCGAAGCACGACGCGATCACCGGAACGGTCACCACCTGTGCCACCAGGGTCAGCGCGAGCGCGGACATCGCGGGACGCAGCATCATCGGCGCACCGGCAGCGGCCCACTCGGTGGCCAGAGACCCGAACATGAACAGACTTCCCACGGCGAGCACCGATAGCTGGAACCCCACGTCGTATACCGACCATGGCTCGAGGGCCAAGACGCACACCACCGCCACTGCGAGAGACGCCATCCCGTCGGTGCGGCGTCCGGCCAGCTGCGCGGCACCGCCCACTCCCAGCATCATCAGAGACCGCAGGGCCGAGTACGCCATCCCTGTGACCACCGCGTAGGCGGCGCCGGCCGCCACGGTGAGGAACACGAGGATCCTCCGGCGAACGTGCAGCGCGCTGCCCGCTAACGCCACGGCGCCGCACGCGAGGGCGAGGTGGGAGCCGGAGACCGCCACCAGGTGCGTAAGGCCGAGCACGCGGAACTCCTCGTCCGCCTCTGTCCCGTAGAGACGTCGCCGGTCACCCAGGACGATGCCCTCGAGCAGGTCGCCACCCACGCCGGGTATCCCGTGCATCCGTGCGAGCACGCGCGCCCGCCACGCGAAGAGCGGCCCTGTCACTCCCGGCCGCCAGTCGCCCACCTCCGCCCTCCACGCGCTGCCGGTGGCGCACGCGCCGGTTCGGGCCACGCGCCGCGCCCACTCCTCGGCCAACGGCAGCGGATCGAGCACCGCCGAGAAGCGCACCGTGCGGCCAAGGTCGGGAACCTCGGCGTCCTGCGGCCAGTACACGCGGACACGTGCCCCATCGAGCGGACCGCCGACCAGCCTGACCCGCAGCGTGGCGCCGTAGGCACCGGGCATCGGGTCGGCCTCCACCTGGCCCACCCACTCACGCGCGCCGCAGTCGCGTACGAGGCGTGTCTGATGACACCACCCGTATCCCTGAGCCGCGGACACGATCGCGCCGGCGAGGAATCCGGCAGCGACGAGTGCCAGGGCCGCGCGGGCTGCCGGACGTGCCAGCGCCAGAGCGCCAGCGATCCCGCCGGCAGCGGCTGCAGCCACCGCAACGGCGACCAGCGACCCCCGCGTGAGGACGCGCCACATGCAGTGCTCCCCAACGCAGCACCCCACCCATACCGCCGCGGCGAACCACACGATCGGAGGGATCGAGGGCCGCGTACACGCATGGACACCGCGTGGCATCACCCCACGGTCACCTGATCACGCATCGCCTCGAACTTCTTGGCTCCGATGCCCGGAACGCGCATCAGGTCCTCGGGTGTGGCGAACGGACCGTTGGCCTCACGGTCGTCCACGATCTTCTGCGCCGTTGCGGGTCCCACTCCCGGAAGCGTCTCGAGCTCCGCCACGGTAGCCCGGTTGATGTCCACCACACCGGTGGCTGACACCGCACCGGCCGGAGCTGCGGCGCCCCACTCGGCCCCACCGCCCGCCTCCACGGGCGCTCCCGCCTCGATCTCCGCCAGGGTGGGCATGTAGATCCGCTCGCCATCGGCGATCATGCGTGCGAGGTTGACCGCGTCGCACGCTGCGGACCCGAGCGCACCCCCTGCCGCAGCAACCGCGTCCGCGACACGGTCTCCCGATCTCATGGTGTAGACCCCCGGCCTGAGGACCGCACCCGTCACGTGCACCACGAGCTCGGGTTCCGGCGGCACCGTCTCGGGCATGCTCTCATCTACGGGTTCCACGGCTTCCGTTGTGAACGCCACCTCCGGAGCCGGAGCGGCCGGCCAGAACCGCCACAGCGCGACCCCCGCCATGAGTGCCACCACCACCGCGCCCGCTCCGACTGCCCGCGGCGGCAGGCGCTCCAGACCCGCCCGGGCAAGTATCTCCCGTACCCGATCGGACTCCATGAACGACAACGGACGCCCCCCCTTCCGCAGTGGACTGAGGGGCGTCCGGGTGATGCTGTGATGCTATCCGTCCGGTTTGAACGTCACCTGACCGTCAGGTCAACCACATCTAACCGGCAACCACACTCACGAGCTTGCCGGGAACGACCACGACCTTGCGCACGGTCAGGCCTTCGATCTGCTCGGCCACCCGCGGAACGTTGAGAGCGGCCTCCCGCACCGTGGCCTCGTCGGCGTCCGCAGCCACGACGACCTTGCCGCGCACCTTGCCGTTCACCTGCACGACGATCTCCACCTCGTCGGCGGCGGCGAGAGCCTCGTCGAACGTGACCCACGCCTCACGATGTACCGAGCCCGGGTGGCCCAGCACCTCACGCCACAGCTCCTCGGCCATGTGGGGCGCGTATGGGGCGATCAGCAACGTGAGCACCTCGGCTACCTCACGCTCAAGCGCACCGTCGCGGGCGTCGTCATCCACCGTGCGGTGATAGTCGGTTGCAGCGTTCAGCAGCTCCATCATCGCCGAGAGCGCGGTGTTGAAGCTGAACCGCTCGATGTCCTCGGTCACCTTGCCGGCCACCCGATGCCGCTCGCGAAGCAGCGCCCTGGCCGGGTCGTCAGAGGCGTCGACCGGTGTCGCGCCACCCCCGGCGACATCCTCCACGTAACGCCACACGCGGTTCAGGAACCGGTACATGCCCTCGAGACCGTCCTGGTTCCAGTCGAGGTCCTTGTCGGGCGGCGCCATGAACAGGATGAACGCGCGGAGCGCATCCGCGCCGTAGCGGGCGATCATGTCCTCGGGCGCCACCACGTTGCCCTTGGACTTGCTCATCGTCTCGCCGTCCTTCTTCACCATGCCCTGGGTGAGCAGGTTGGTGAACGGCTCGCGCGCCGCGGTGAGCCCCATGTCGGCGAAGACCTTGGTGAAGAATCGCGAGTAAAGCAGATGCAGGATCGCGTGTTCGATGCCGCCGATGTACTGGTCCACCGGCATCCAGTAGTCGGCGTTCTCACGGCTGAAGAGCGCTTCATCGTTCCGTGCGTCACAGTAGCGGAAGTAGTACCAGCTGGAGCAGGTGAACGTGTCCATCGTGTCGGTCTCACGCCTGGCGGCGCCACCGCACGCGGGACAGGTGGTCTCGTAAAACTCGGGGTGATCCGCCAGCGTCTCGCCTTTGGTGATGTCTACGTCCTTTGGCAGCACCACGGGCAACTGGTCCTCGGGCACCGGCACGAGACCGCACACGGGGCAGTGGATCGCGGGGATGGGGTTGCCCCAGTACCGCTGGCGGCTGATGAGCCAGTCACGCAGACGGAAGTTCACCGAGAACCGGCCTCTACCTTCCGAGGCGAGCCACTCGGTCACGGCACGCATGCCCTCGGAATCCTTGCCGCCGGCCATGCCGGTGAACGCGCCCGACTGCACCATCACGCCGTCCCCGGCGAACGCTTCGTCCCACGGCACGTCGTCCATCACGCGGTCTGCCACCGTGCCGAGTTCGCTCAACAACGGATCATCAGCAGCGAGCACCACCGGCGGGATCGGCAGCCCGTACTTGCGCGCGAACTCGAAGTCGCGCTCGTCGCCACAGGGCACGGCCATCACGGCACCCGTACCGTACTCCATGAGCACGTAGTTGCTCACCCACACGGGCACCTTCTCGCCGTTCACCGGGTTGATGACGTAGCGACCGGTGAACGCGCCGAGCTTCTCGGCTTCGCCGCTTGCGCGCTCCACTGCCGTCTCGCGGGCTGTCGCCCGGACGACCGCCTGCACGGCGTCTGCATGCGCCGTACCCTCGGTCAACGTACTCACCAACGGGTGCTCGGGCGCGAGGAGGAAGAACGAACAGCCGAACAGAGTGTCCGGACGTGTGGTGAACACCGTGATCGTCTCTCCACCCGGCTCACCGGAGGCGTTGCAGAGCTCGAAGTCCACCTCGGCACCCTCAGAGCGGCCGATCCAGTTGGCCTGCATCGTCTTCACGCGCTCGGGCCAACCGGTGAGCGTGTCGAGGTCGTCCAGGAGCTCCTGCGCGTAATCGGTGATCTTGAAGTACCACTGCTCGAGGTCGCGCTTCTCCACCACGCTCTTGCAGCGCCAACACACCCCGTCACCGATGACCTGTTCGTTCGCAAGCACGGTCTTGCAGCCAGGACACCAGTTCACTGCGGACTTCTTGCGCTCCACCAGTCCGCGCTCCCAGAACTTCAGGAAGATCCACTGGCCCCAGCGGTAGTAGTCCACGTCGCACGACTTCACCGTGCGGTCCCAGTCGTAGCTGAAGCCCATCCGCTTGAACGACGCCGCCTGCTTGTCGATGTTCGCGTACGTCCACTCCGCCGGATGCGTGCTGCTCTTGATCGCGGCGTTCTCGGCCGGCAGGCCGAACGCGTCCCACCCGATGGGGTGCAGCACGTTCCTGCCGCGCATCGTCCAGTACCGCGCCACCACATCGCCGATGGAGTAGTTGCGGACATGCCCCATGTGGATGTCACCCGAAGGGTACGGGAACATCTCGAGGATGTACTTCTTCGGCTTGTCCGGGTCCTCGGTGACCGAGTAGAGCCCCTCGGCATCCCAGGCGGCCTGCCACTTCTCCTCGATCGCGTGCGGATCGTACGGTCTGTTGCTCACGAGCGTCCTCGCCTCCATGCGTGGGTACCCACGCATGATAGCCGAGTAGGCCCGCCGAGCGAAACGCGGCCGTCCGCTCATGCCGTAGGGCGTGCCGTGTCACTGCTCCACTACGACCGTCACCGAGAACGTGTCCTCGGGTTGCACGCTCTCCCACGGCCTCAGGTATGCGAGATCGAGGACCCCCTCACCCGGCTCGACCGCTTCGAACGTAAGCGTGATCGTCCCGCCGGCGCCGAGCGCATCGGTGCCGGCCACGAACTCCGCCTCCCCGAGCGACTCCGGCACGGGCGGTACGCTGCGCTCCATCCACATGTACCCGGTGGTCGGGTTACCCTCGAGCTCCACCAGCACCACCCCGCCGTTGCGTACCCGCACCGTGCCGTCTTCGTCGGCAGCGGTCACCACGACCCGTTCGGGCGCCTGACACCCCGCCACAACGGCGAGCGCCACCACGGCCCACGCTACTGCGATCACCGTCAGACGTGACATCGCTCCCACCCCCTCGACTGTCTATGCCCGTATGACGCAACGAAGCCCGCCGGGGTTCCGACGGGCTTCGTGTCTCTTCTTTGGTGGAGCCAAGGGGGATCGAACCCCTGACCTCATGGCTGCCAGCCATGCGCTCTCCCAGCTGAGCTATGGCCCCACATCTGGGTCGCCTTCCGGCGCGAGCGACAGTATATCATCCTCGCCACGCCGGTCAATCTTCGCAGGCCGTGTGCGCTGCGACTCCTGCACCGTGGCGCGTGACGTCTGTGCGCACGGAGACTCGCCCGCCGGCACATCGCGCTCCCACTCATGCTTGATGTAGCAGAGCATCCTGGGTACGAAATCGTCCATGATCAGCGGCAGCATGTTGGGCAGCAGCGCGTCCATCGTCTTGGGGAGCAGGTCGGGCATGAGCTCTTCCATGTCCTCCGGCAGCGGTCCCACTCGGCGCGATACTTCCTCCAACATCGCCGGCATGACCTTGGGCATCATCGACGGCATCATCTTCGGCATCATGGCGGGCATCATCTTGCCCATCATCGCCAGACCGCCGGGCACCGCACGCGCCGCGCGCATCATCGGCAGCATCGCAGGCGGCATCGCCTTCATCATGTCCGGCAGCATGGCGACCATGATGCTCATGATCGACTCGGGCCTCATGAGCCAGATGAACTTCTCGAAGTAGCCCCACATCTCCTTAGCGTACGGGCTCGGGTCCTCATGCGCGATGCCCAGGCCGTCCATCGCAACGTGCGCGAGGTCGATGATCTCCATCGGGATGTCGCGCTTGTCCGCCGAGTCGCGCAGCTGCACCTGGCAGCACGGGCAGAGCGCCACCATGGCGTCGGCATCCACGTCCACGGCCTCATCCAGACGCATCTTGCCGAGTTCGGGGGCGACCGGCGTCTCGCCGATGAGCGTGAGCACCGAGCCGCAGCACAGACCCTCCTCGCGGTTGTGCTCCATCTCGACGAGCTCCACACCCGGGATCGCCTTGAGCATCTCACGCGGCGGCTCGTAGTTCCCCTGCGCCCGGCCCATGTGGCACGAGTCATGGAACGTGAGCTTCTTGTCCACCTCGTGCGTGAACTCCAGCGCTCCTTCTGCGATCGCGTCTGCCACCAACTCCGAGTAGTGCTTGACCTCGAACTCGTAGGCCTCACCGCGCTCGGCGGCGATGTCGGCGTAGAGCTCCTTCCACACGAGCCCGCATGCGGGGCACGAGGTCACGATGGTCTTCGCGCCGCGCTTCCGCGCCTCGGCGGTGTTGTGCTCGTAGATCTCCTCGAACACATCCCACTTGCCGGAGACCTTCATCGGGATGCCGCAGCACGCCTCATCGGTGCCCATGTAGTTGAACTTCACGCCCGCGGCATCGAGGAGTTCCACCGACGACTTGGCCACGTCGGTGTTCACATAGCTTGCGGTGCAGCCCGCGAAGTACAGCACATCCGATGTGGGGTCGATCTTCTCGGCGATGTGCTCGGGCATCCAGTCGGCGCGCTTGTCGCGCTTGCCCGCCCAGATGTTGAGCTGCCCCTGCAGGGCGGCGCCCATCATCTCGAACGGCGGGAAGGTCATGCGGCCCTCCTCATGGATAAGCTGGCCGCGCATCGACATCCACGAGTGCTCCACCGGCAGCTGCAGCTGGCAGCGGGTGTTGCACACCTCGCACGTGGTGCACACGAGGAAGGTGTCCACCATCTTCTGGTCGATCTTCTCGCGGCCCTCGATGACCTCCTTGAGGTATGCGTACTTCCCGCGCGGCGAGTGGCTCATCCAGCCGCGCACGCTGTACTCCTCGCAGGTGGGCACGCAGTAGCCGCACTGGGCGCACGCGTAGCTGTAGAAGGCCACGTCGCCGGGCACGCCGTTCTTCGTCTCGAGCGACTCCACCTTGTCGGGCGGAGTGGCGAGGTTGGCGATGGGACGTACGACCGGCTCGAAGGCCAGCGCGAACTTCATGAAGCCGTTGAGCACGCTCATACCGAGGACCTTCTTCGGATTGAGCAGGTCGCCCGGATCCTTGGCGCGCTTGAATGCCTCCAGCGCCGCGATCTTGGCCTGACCGAGGACCTTCTTGCCCTCCTGCCGGAAGTACAGACCCGTGGAGTACGCGCCGCCGCGGTGCTCGTTGGCGATCTTGATCACCACGAGCGACAGGGCGAATGCGATGTTGAACGCGAGCGAGCGCTCGTCGTGCGGGATGAAGCCCAGCAGGACCACCTTGTCGCCCTTGCCGAGCATGCCCTCCAGCACGAACGGCTGCTTGACGCGTGAATCGATCTTGCCGAGCACATCGCCGAGCTGGTCGAGCGGCACGACGACCTCGGTGGGAACGATCGACGGTCCCACGCGCTTGAGGCGCATCGGCGCGAAGCGGAGCTCCCATTCGTGCTCGGCCGCCTCGGCGTCGAGCTCGGTACCGCCTGCGGCCTTGAGGATCGCGCGCAGCGGCGCATCGATCGCCTCGTGACGCGACGCCGGGTACGCGATCACCACGAGGAACTCCTCAGGCAGCACGGGCTCGTAGTGCTCGTGCGCCATCTCGTATGGGTGGCCATGACGGTGCGGAAGGGTCTTCTTGAGCTTGATCGACTCCGGGTTGAGGAACGTGAGCGACCAGATCGGCAGCTTCTCGGCCGAGATCGCCGAGAGCGCCTTCTGGAGCGCTTCGTTCGTGGGGAGCGCGAGGACGCGGTGCACTTCGTCCTCGAGGGCGCGGATGCCGATCTCCATCTCGGTGATGATGCCGGTGATGCCCTCGGCATCGGCGACGATCTGCTCGAGCTCTTCGCCGGTGTACTCCTTCACGGCGCCGTCGAGATGCACCACGCGGGCCGAGTGCACGCTCTCCTTGAAGAAGCCGTGCTCGTAGCTTCCGAATCCGGCGCCGCCCTGGGCGAACCAGCCGGCCACCGTGGACGACGGCAACGACGACGGGTACAGCAGCAGGTCGAGCCCCTTGCGGTTGAGCTGCTTCTGCAGAGGCTCCCACAGCGTCCCACCGAAGACGCGCACGGTCATCCGCTCCGCATCCACCGAGATAAGACCGCCCATGGCCGACATGTCCGCCACGATGGCGCCCTCCACCGGCAGCACGCCGCCGTAGCCGGAGGTCGACATGCCGCGCGGCACCACCGGCACGCGCTCGGCGCGAGCCACACGCATCAACGACACGACCTCGTCCTCGCTCACCGGACGAACGATCGCGCCGGCGATTCCCGTGGGTACCAGCGGCTTGATCAGCCGGGGCATCGCCCCGATGTCCGAGGAGTAGAGCTTGCGCTCCACGCGATCGGTGCGCATCCGATCACCGAAGATCTCCCCGAGTTGTCTCTCGACCCGTTCGCTTACCGCAGCCATACGTGGTCCTTCCGGTGCCGGCATCAGTGGTTCTCAGCCCACGGGTACCACGCGTGCCGATACCTCATGGGGTATCCCAACGATACCCCACCCGGTATCACGCGTCAACGGATACGCGCACGTTTCTCCCCGGTCCCGTCTCAGGGGCCGTCGTCCTCCACGATCAGCGGCGGACCCTCGATCGACGGCTCCAGCACCACCTCGGCGTCACCCGCGGTCCGCGCCCCTACTACCTCGGCCACGATCATCCCTGCCAGGATGAGCGCGCTGCCGGCCAGACCACCTATCCCGAGCCGCTCGCCCGCGAGCCACCCGAAGACCCCACCGAACGCGGGCTCCATGATGAGGATCAGCGCGGTCTTGGCCGGGGACAGGAACCGCTGAGCGTACGTCTGGATCGCGTAGGCCACCGCCGAGGCGAACACGCCGGTGAGCACGAGCGCCGCCCACACGCCACCGTCACCCGGCATCCCGCGCGGCTCCGTGAACAGTGAGATGGCGCCGGTGACGATACCCACGGTGGCGAGCTGCACGAGCGTGAGCGGCTGCACCTCGTGCTTCCTGCCCACACCGCCGAGCACGATCATGTGCGCCGCGTAGGCGAAGGCGCACAGGAGCACACGGGTATCGCCGATGTTCCACTCTCCACCACCGCCTCCCGAGAGGAGCCAGAGGCCGCCAACGGCAAGCGCCACGCCGACGATCGTGGTGGTGCGCGGCAACCGTCTTAGCGCCACAGCCTGCAACGCAGGCGTGATCACCACGAACATCCCCGTGATGAACGCGGCCTTCGATGCCGAGGTGTCCTGAAGGCCCCACGTCTGGAAGACGTAGCCGGCCGTCAGCAGGAGCCCCGCCAGCAGACCGACGCCGACCGTACCGGCACGGAGCCTGCGGACCGAAGCGGGAAACACCACCGCGAAGGCCACGACAGCGATTGCGAACCGCAGCGCCAGGAACGCGTACATGGGGTAGCGTTCCACGGCGTCTTTGACCATGACGAACGTACCGCCCCAGATCGCCGCCACGCCTACGAGGGCGAGCTGGATCCCGTACACCTTGAACGCGGGTCTCACCTGTTGTCGTCCGCCGGGTCCAGCGGGCCCTCCTCGGCGGGCAGTTCCAGCCGCGGCGCGTCGGACCACAACTTCTCGAGCCGGTAGAACTCACGCTCCTCCGGCTGGAACACATGCACGACCACGTCGGCGAAGTCGAGCAGGACCCATTCCCGTTCCCGCTCTCCCTCGCGTCCGATCGGCTTCACACCGGCCTGCTCGCGCAGGACCTTCTCCACCTCATCGGCGATCGCCGCAACCTGTCGGTCGCTGCCGCCGCTCGCGATCACGAAGTACGACGTGATGACGAGCGTGTCGGCCACGTCGAGCACCACGGGATCGATTGCCTTCTTCGACGCGGCCGCCGAGGCCGCCAGCAGCGCTATCTCACGGGGTTCCAGTGGTTCGCTCCTTCCGGGCTCACTGTTCGGATGGGGCGGCAGGCTGGTAGTCCCTGCCGATTATCACGATCACGTCGGCCACCTCTTGCTCCGACGATTTCTCGACGATCTCGCCCACGCCGAGCGCGGCCTGCACCAGCTCTCCATGCGAGGTCTCGCCACTCTGCACGACTATCAGCGTCGTGTCGTAGTCGAAGCGGTCGGCATTCTTGGTGTCCACCACGCGCAGACCCGCGGCGATCACCTGCTGAGCGGCCTCGCCCGCGATGCCCGGCGTACCGGAGCCGTTGTAGAGGATCACCCGTACGCTAGTGTCCTCGGCGCCCAGACGGACGCCCCACCACTGCAGCAGCAGGTCCGCGATCTGGTCGCGCTGTGGCTCGAAGAACGTCTCCCCGCCCAGGTCGATCGGTCGCACCGGCAGGGGCACCAAAGCCGTGCGCTCACCCTTCACGCCCTCGATGAACCCGGCGATCCGCGCCCGATCCTCCTCGGAGAGGTCCGTCTCCTGGACGTTCTCCATCACCGTGCGAAGGCTCTGGTTCGTCATCGCGTCCTGGTAGATCGCAACATCCACGACCACGTAATGCTCGAACGGGATGCTCAGGTAGTTGGATATCGCGGCCAGCGAGACACCCGGCCCTCCGGACAGGCTGTCTCCGACCCGCTCGAAACCCTGACCGGGCACCTCCATGAACGCGCCGCTCGGGATGCCGATGCCGAGGATCTGCTCGCCTTCCTCATCGAGCCGGACCGCGAGGAACTCCGCGCTCCCGTCACCGTTCTTGCCGATGACGACGAGGTTCTCCTCGGCCTTCTCTGCCTGCGCCTCGGGCGAGGCCTCCTCACGGGCCTCACGCTCGGCGAGCCAGCGCGCACCGGCGTTGACGCCAAGGGCAAGGACGAAGAGCACCACCAGCACGGCCAGCACCCCGCCGACAGCCATGCCGATCACCTGCAGGGTCGCGATCACCGTGTTCCTCGTGGCGCGTGCACCATCACGGACGCTCGACTTCAGCCGCTCGGCCTTCATCTGACGACGGACCTTGTGTCCGAGCTTCGACGACCGCTTGGTTGCGCGCCATCCCTGGGGTTGCGACTCCGCCGGGTTCTGGCTGCGGCGTCGCGGGTAGTCCGACCCGTAGGCCGGTCGTTGCGTCACGGCGTCGCTGTTGGTGCGCGACCGCCTGCTCATCGGCCTTCACCGGCCACATAGGTGTTCCATACGTCCACCGTAGTGGGATGGATGGGCTTCCGGCGCTTCACGATGTGCCGGACCGAGGCCGCATACGTATCGGCGAACGCCTCCGCCAGCCCCGCGCTCTCCGCGCGCTCGCGCAGCAGTCCAACACCGTCGTGGGTGCGGCCGGGTTCGATCACGTCGGCTATGTAGACGACCATCGCGAGCGCCCCCATGTGCGGAGCCCCGAAGGTGTGCGCTCCGATCGCCTCCACCGCCGTGTCGCTCAACTCCGGGAACACCTCGCGGATCTCAGCGGCGGCCACAGGGCCGTGCAACAGATACGGGACCGCGCGGTCCGTATCCGTCACGGGCAGCCCGAGCCGCTCCGCCCGCCGGAGCAGCTCCGCTCCCGGAGTCTCCCGGTCCCAGTCGTGCAGGAGTCCGGCCACACGCGCCTCCTCCGCGTCGAGGCCGTGGCGCTGCGCCAGGCGGGCAGAGACCGTCGCCACACGCTCGCAGTGCCGCGCCGCTTCAGGGGACAGGCGCTCGATGATGGCGGCCTGTGCGGCCTCGTACGACGTCGCCACCTCAGCCGTCCCCCCGGTAGAGACGGTTCTTGCTCACGTACGCCGCCACAGCCTCCGGAAGGAGGTAGCGGACCGGCCTGCGCGACGCCACCCTCGCACGGATGTCCGTGGACGAAATGGCCAGCGCCGGCACCTCCATCGTCTCCACCCGCAGACCCGACGGCACCGGCCGCTCCATGAATGGCGACAGATCGTAGCCGGGACGCGTTGCCGCGATGAGCGTACACAGGTCCGCCAGACGCGCCGAATCCTTCCAGGTGAGGATCTCCAGCACGGCGTCCGCACCGGTGATGAAGAAGAGGTCGGCGCTGCCCCCGTACCGGGTACGCAACTCGGTCATCGTCTCGACCGTGTACGTCACCCCTGGGCGGTCGATCTCGAGCCTGCTCACTTCGAAGTCGGGGTTGCTCGCCGTGGCGATGACGGTCATCAGGTAGCGGTGCTCGGCCGGGGTCACGCGCTGGTCTGTCTTGCGCGCGGGGGTACCCGTGGGCATGAAAAGCACCTTGTCCAGATTGAACTGGACAAGGGCCTCTTCAGCGGCAACGAGGTGACCGTAGTGGATCGGGTCGAACGTGCCGCCCATGATGCCAAGGCGGAGTCGCTTCCTCACTCGCGTATCTGTCCACTTCCCATCGCCAGGTATTTCGTGGTGGTGAGCGCCGCCAGCCCCATCGGGCCGCGCGCGTGGAGCTTCTGTGTCGAGATGCCGATCTCGGCGCCAAGCCCGAACTCGCCGCCGTCGGTGAACCGCGTCGACGCGTTCACGTACACCGCCGCGGCATCCACCTCGTTCAAGAACCGCGTCGCCGCAGTGTAGTCCTCGGTCACGATCGCCTCGCTGTGCTTGGTGCCATACCGGTTGATGTGGGCGATCGCCTCGTTCAGGCCCGTCACCACCTTGCACGCGATGCGTAGGTCAAGGTACTCGGTGGCCCAGTCATCCTCCGTGGCGGCCTGGATACGCATGATCGAGCCGAGCGCACGCGTCTTCTCATCACCATGCACGGTCACGCCTGCGTCTTCGAGCGCACGCAGGATCGGCGGGAGGACACGCTCGTAGACCGCCTCATCCACGAGCAGGCTCTCGGCGGCATTGCATACCCCCGGACGCTGGCACTTGGCATTGACGACGATGCGCTGCGCCATGTGCGGGTCGGCGGCCTCGTGGATGTACACGTGACAGTTGCCCACGCCGGTCTCGATCACCGGGACCTTGGCGTTCTCGACCACGCTCCTGATCAACCCTGCCCCGCCGCGCGGGATAAGCACGTCGATCATCCCATGAAGACCCATCAGTTCGTTGGCCACCTCGCGATCGGTGGAGGCGACCGACTGGATGCAGCCCTCGGGAAGCCCCGCGCCCACCGCGGCGTTGGAGAGCACCCGGGTGATCGCGAGATTCGAGTTCACCGCAAGACTGCCTCCGCGAAGGATCACCGCGTTGCCCGTCTTCACGCAGAGTCCGGCCGCATCCGCCGTGACGTTGGGGCGGGCCTCGTAGATGATCGCCACTACGCCGAGAGGCACGCGCACCTGCGTGAGAGAGATGCCGTTGTAGAGCTTGGAGCCGCTCACGACCTCTCCGATGGGATCCGGAAGCACCGACAGGCTCTTCAGCGCCTCGGAGATCGCTTTGATGCGCATCGGGTTGAGCTCGAGCCGGTCGAGCAGCGCCGGTGCGGTACCCTTGGCGCGGGCCGCCGCGAGGTCTTCCTCGTTGGCGGCGATGATCTCATCCTGCTTGGCCACCAGCGCGTGCGCCATCACCAGCAGCGCGCGGTTGCGCTGATTCGTCGACGTGCTCGCCAGCGCGATAGCGGCCTGCCGTGCCCGTGCGGCCAGGTCGTGGACCTCCGACATCTCCATCGACTCCTTCACATCGGTCGCGCCTACAGTATCACCAGGTGATCGCGATGGACGACCTCCGCACCGTCCCAGTTGGGAAGGATGCGCGAGATCTCGGCGGTCTTGAGCCCCCGCACGCGCTTGAGGTCCGCCGAGGACATCCCCGCCAGTCCGCGCGCGATGTCATGGCCGTTCGGATCCGTGACAGAGATAGCATCACCCACGACGAAACTCCCGGTCACGTCGACGACACCGGCCGGGAGCAGGCTTCCGCCCCGCAAGCATAGGGCGCGCTTCGCTCCATCGTCAATCGTGACGGAACCTCGCGGGTGCCCCGCATAGGCAAGCCAGAGCTTGCGCCCTTTCACGGCCGCCTTCTCGCCTGCGAACAGGGTCCCCACCGGCTTGCCGGCGACCGCATCGGCCACAACGTCCTCCCGGCGCCCATCGCAGATCACCATCGGGATCCCCGCCTTCATAAGCGCGCGGGCGGCCTCGAGCTTGGTCACCATGCCACCGCTCCCAACGCCGCTGCCGGGGCCGCCGGCACGCGCGAGGTGTTCGTCGGTGACCTCGTCAACGCGCTCCACCAGCTGCGCCGCAACGTCAACACGGGGATCTGCCGAGTACAGGCCTTCGATGTCGGTGAGCAGCACCACCAGGTCGGCGTGCACCATCATCCCTACCAGGGCAGCAAGGTAATCGTTGTCCCCGAAGCGGATCTCCTCCACCGCTGTGGTGTCGTTCTCGTTCACCACCGGCACAACCCCGAGATCGAGCAGGCGCTCCAGCGTCTGGCATGCGTGCACGTACTGCTGACGGTGTCCCACATCGTGCCGGGTCACCAGCACCTGGCCGATCGTGAGCGCCTGCGTGGCGAAGATCTCCCGGTACGCGTCGAGCAAGAGAACCTGTCCAACGGCGGCGGTGGCCTGAAGCGTGGGCACGTCGGTGGGCCGCTCATCGAATCGCAGCGACTCGAACCCGGCGGCGATCGCCCCGCTCGTGACGACCACTACCCGGTATCCGCCGTCGCGAAGTCGCCGCACCTGAGCGGCCAGCCGCGCCAGGTAGTCGCGATCCAACCGCCCATCGGAGCCGGTCAGCGTGGAGCTGCCGAGCTTCACCACCACCGTGTGCTTAGACACGCCCGTCCTCGCCCCCGTCATCAGCGTACGACTCGAACTCGAATGATACCGGGCCTATGTGCACGGTGTCGCCATCGCGCGCGCCCGACTCCCTGAGCCGCTGCTCCACACCCATCTTCGCCAGGCGCCGCTGCAGGTGCGCAACGGCTTCCTCGTTCCGCATATCGGTGATGATCACGACGCGCTCAACACCCGCGCCCGTGACATCCCATCCACCGTCGATCGCACGTGACACCGTGATCTCGCGATCCCGTCGCGGCACGTGGATGTACTCGGCCTCGTAGGCAGGCTCCCCGCTCGGCATCTCCTGGCGCAACTCGCGCACCATCGCGGCCACCGCGCGTATGAGCGGGCCGATACCCTCGCCGGTGAGCGCCGAGACTGCGAAGTACGGCCGGTCGGCCTCTTCACACCATGCCGAGACACGCGCGGAGTTCTCGGCGGCCCTCTCGGCATCCATCTTGTTGCCCACCACCACCTGCGGACGTCCGGACAGGTCCTCCGCGTGCGCCGCAAGCTCGCCGTCGATGATCGCAAGATCCTCCAGCGGATCCCGCCCTTCGTAGCCACCTGAGAGATCCACTACGTGCATGATGAGCGCGGTCCGCTCGATATGCCGCAAGAACGCGTGGCCGAGGCCTGCGCCTTCGCTGGCGCCTTCGATGAGTCCCGGGACGTCAGCCACCACGAACGACTGCTCGCCGCTGGAGACGACGCCCAGGTTGGGGACGAGCGTGGTGAAGGGATAGCCAGCGACCTTGGGGCGCGCGGCGCTCATCCGCGCTATCAGCGACGACTTGCCCACGCTCGGGAGTCCCACCAGAGCAGCGTCGGCCAGCATCTTGAGCTCCAGCTCGATCCAGCGTTCCTCGCCCGGCTCGCCAAGCTCCGCAAACGTAGGCGCGCGGCGGGTGGACGTGGTGAAATGCCGGTTGCCCCGGCCTCCCCCGCCGCCGCGCACGACCACCAGACGCTGTCCATCGTGCGTGAGGTCGCCAAGCACCTCGCCTGTCTCGGCATCGCGCACGATCGTGCCCCGCGGCACCGGCAACACCAGCTCGTCGCCGTTGGCCCCGTCTCGCTGGGAACCCTTGCCGTGCGTCCCCCGCTCCGCCTTGAAGTGCCGCTTGTAGTGGTAGTCGATCAGCGTCGAGAGCGAGTTGTCGGCCTCCAGTACCACGTTACCGCCGTGGCCGCCGTCACCGCCGTCGGGACCTCCCTTTGGCACATGCGCCTCACGCCGGAACGAGGCGCACCCCGCGCCACCGTCGCCGGCCTTCACATGGATCTTCACTTCGTCTATGAACACGGTGGCTCCAACCCCCGGTAGACCTTGTATTTTAGCCTCCCGGCTCGCCTCATGCGAAAAGCCCCCCGCACGAGGTGGGAGGCCTTCGGGTACTCCGTCTATGATGTGGCGCCTACGACTCCAGCGGATGCACGTGGACCCTGCGGTCCTTACCGTGCGTGAAGTCCACCATGCCGTCGATCTTGGCGAAGAGCGTATCGTCGCGACCGAGGCCGACGTTCTGGCCGGGCTTGAGCCGGGTACCGCGCTGGCGGACCAGGATCGACCCTGCGGTCACGACCTGACCGGCAAAGCGCTTCACGCCAAGGCGCTGCGACTGGGAATCACGACCGTTCTTGGTCGAGCCCATACCTTTTTTGTGAGCCATCTCAGTTCACCCTCGCATCCGTCGGGCAGTGCCCGGATAGTCTATCAGCCTTCGTACTTCTTCGCATGCACACCGCAGTACTTCGAACCTTCCTTCGGCTTGTTCTGGCACCGGATGCCATCAGCCTTAAGCGCAGCGCACGTCTCAGGCGCCTCTTCGGCGACCGGCGCCGCGGAGGCCGGCTCTGCCACGGGGGCCTTCTCGGCCTTCTTCGCGGGCTTCTCGTCCGCGGCCTTCGCCGGCTTCTCTTCTGCCTTGGCGGGCTTGTCCGCGACCTTCTTCGCAGGCTTCGAACCGTCGCCTGCGGTGATGTCGAGGATCCGCACCGCGGTCAGGCTCTGGCGGTGGCCGGTCTTGCGCTTGTAGCCCTTGCGCTTCTTGAACTTGAAGACGATCTGCTTCTCGCCCTTGAAATGCTCGAGGACCTCGGCGGTCACCGTCGCGCCTGCGATCTCCGCCGGCGTGGCCAGCACCCGATCGCCATCGGCGATGAACATGACCGGGAGCGACACCGTAGCGCCGACCTCGTCGTTGAGCTTCTCTACGGCGACGATGGTGCCGACCTCGACCTTGGCCTGCTTACCGCCGGTATTCACCACTGCATACATGGATGTCGCTCCAGTCGAAAGGGGATACACGCGAAGCGCAATGCTAACAGAGTCCGGCCGAGAGCGTCAACGGTTCCGGGCGTGTCCATCCGCTTCGTCAGAGCCCGTCGGTCCCGAGCATCCCCGCCTTGCCCTCGATGAGCACGCGCACCTCGACGGGCCCCACGTCGGGGTCGGCGATAACGCTCACCTGCTTGCCCGTCTCGGACCGCAGAAGCGTGAGCGTGTTGTTGCCCGGAGCGCTGACAAGCGCATACGTCTGCGGGTTGAGCCCGATCAGGTACGCCGACGAACGGCCGGTCATGAGAAGCTCCCTCAGGCCGCGTTCCACCATGATCCGCTTCGTGGCATCCGAGAGCACCCTTCCCTCCCCCCGGCATGTGGGACAGGGCTCGGTAAGGACGCCGAAGAGGCCGTCAGTGACGTTCTTGCGCGTCATCTCCACCAGGCCGAGGCGCGACATGTCCGAGACGCGCGTCTTGGTGCGATCCCGCTCGAGGGCCGAGGCGAGCCGCGCCACCACCTCCTGGCGGTTGCGCGGGTTCTCCATGTCGATGAAGTCGATCACGATGATCCCACCGATGTCGCGCAACCGCAGCTGCCGGGCCACCTCGGCCGCGGCCTCCAGGTTCGTGCGCAGCACAGTGTCCTCAAGGTTCTTGCGCCCGACGTAGCTCCCCGTGTTCACGTCGATCGCCGTGAGCGCCTCGGCGATATCGATCGTGATCCGCCCGCCCGAGGGAAGCGGGACGTCGCGCAGCAGTGCGGATTCCATGTCGGCCTGCAGATCGTACGACTGGAAGAGAGACTGCTTGTCTTTGTGCATCTGCACGCGCTTCGCAAGCTTGGGAGCCGACTTGCGCAGGAACGAGGTGACCTTCTCGTACACCCGCTTGTCATCCACCACGAGACGCCTGAACGACTCGCCGAAGGCATCGCGTACCAGCCGCAGGGCAAGGTCGATCTCGGTGTAGACGACCTCCGGAGCGAGGCCCTCGCGCGACTGCGCCTGGACCCGCCGCCACAGCCGCATGAGGAACTCCATGTCGCCCCGCAGGTCCTTCTCGCTGGCGCCGGTGGCCGCTGTGCGCACGATGACCCCTACGCCATCGGGCACGATAGCCTCGATGATCTCACCCAGGCGCTCTCGCTCGCCATCGGGCAGCTTACGGGACACACCCACGAACGGCGAGAACGGCATCAGCACGAGGAACCGGCCGGGAAGCGTGATCTCCGTGGTCACCCGGGCGCCTTTGGTGCCCATGGGGTCCTTGAGCACCTGCACCATCAGTTGCTGCCCCGGCTTGAGGAGCTGCTGTATGTCCCGCCGTGGGGCGCCCGTGACCCCTTCGGGGGAGACCACCTCGTCCACGTACAGGAACGCGTTCTTCTCCAGGCCGATATCGACGAACGCCGCCTGCATACCGGGGAGGACGTCCCTGACCTTGCCGAGGTAGACGTTGCCCACCACGCTCCGTTTGGGACGCTCGATGTAGAGCTCCACGAGGCGCCGGTCCTCTACCACCGCGACCCTGGTCTCGTGCATGTCGTGCGAGATCAGCATCTCGCGTGTGATATCAGGCACGTCGCGTGCCCGCTACAGTGGGCGGATCCAGCCCTGCTCGTCCTCGATGAACAGCTCCGTACGCGTCACCGCGACCGGCCGGCCGGGGCCGATGGCTGCGCTCATGAACGTCTCGGGCCGGAGGGATCCGTGTGGACCCATCCTCACCCACACGCGGACGGCGGCACGACCTGCGTCCGACATCACCTCGGGCTCCTTCGGGAGCGCCACGGCGAGGTCGAAAAACTTCTGCTTGCCCTTGTGCTCGGTCTCGAGACCGCCGGTCCTCATCAACGCGTCCAGCGAGCGCTCCAATTCCTGCGGCGGGACCCCCCTCTCCAACTCGACTTCATACTCGGCTATGGTCAGTCTCGACGCGAGCGAGGGCTCAGTCGGCGAGACGTATCCACACTCCACGGGCGCGAGCTCCTCCACTATCGACGCCCTCAACCCTTCCTGCACCTGCGCCACCGGGACGAAACGCGTCAGCGTGATGTCGAGGTACTCGCGCATGCCGGCCGTGCCCACGGGAAGCGCCGGGCCGAACGCGACCTTCATGCGAGGGTTGTATCCCTGGGTCACAGCATACGGCAAGCCTGCCCTCCGCGCAGCACGCTCCCATGCACGTCCGGTCTCGAGGTGCGAGAGGTAGCGCAGGCGTCCGGCCTTGCGGAAACACACCCGCAAACGGAATCCCTCAGCCACGGCGCTCACCTCCGGCGACCACGACGTCGACACCCAGCCCGGGACACACGCCGCACCCGGTGCACTCGCCGAACGTGCAGTCGGCGGTCGTTTCCGCGCGATCGGTGCGTTCCCGCTCGGCGCGCAGGAAGGCGGATGAGAGGCCGCTGTCGATGTGGTCCCACGGGAGCGCGCCGTGGCGATCCCGTGCCTCCGCCGCATAGGCAGCGGCGTCGATCCCTGCCGAGGCGAGCGCCTCAATCCACCGCGCGAGCGAGAAGTGCTCGCTCCACGCGTCGAAGACCGCCCCCGCGCGCCACGCCGCCTCCACGCCCGCGGCGGCCTCGCGGCCGCCCTTCGCCAGCACGGCCTCGAGCAGAGACGACCCCGCGTCGTGGAACGACAGCTCGACGCCCTTGCGCGGCATCGCCTGCCGCAGCAACACCTGACGGCGCCGGACCTCCTCGATCGGCAGCTGCCCGTCCCACTGGAACGGCGTGTGCGCCTTGGGCACGAAGGTCGACGCGGACACGGCCACGCGCAACCCGCCGCGCTCGCCGGGAGGGGTCGCTGCACGCGCCGTGGCGAACACACGCTCCACGAGCGCGGCGATCGCGGTCACGTCCTCGTCGGTCTCCGTGGGAAGCCCGATCATGAAGTACAGCTTCACCCGTCGCCACCCCGCCGTGAACGCCTGGTCCACGGCGGTGAGGATCTCCTCCTCAGTGATGTTCTTGTTGATCGCATCCCGCAGCCTCTGCGAGCCGGCCTCAGGGGCGAATGTGAGCCCGGCCTTGCGTCCGTCACCCAGCAGACGCGCCAGGGGGACGGTGAACGAGTCGATGCGCAGCGATGGCACCGAGATCGCGGTCCCGGTACCCTCCAGCCTGTTCGCGAGCCGCCGCAGCACCTCTTCGAGCTGTGAGTGGTCGGCCGTGGAGAGCGACGTGAGCGAGAGCTCCTCGTAGCCGGTGCACCGCAGACTCGCGATGGCGTCACGCACGATCGAGTCGGCAGGCCTCTCGCGCACCGGCCGATACACCATGCCCGCCTGACAGAAACGGCACCCTCTCGAACACCCCCGCAGCACCTCCACGGTCGCCCGGTCGTGCACGACGTCGGCATAGGGGACCACCGGACATGTGGGTGACACGTACGTATCCAAGTCTGCGAGAACGCGACGTGTGACCCGGGCAGGCGCGTCGTCCACGGGCCGGACGACCCCATCGTCTCCTACGAGGTAGAGCGACGGCACGTACACGCCGTCGATACCGGCGAGAGCGCGCACCGATTCCTCCCGCGAGAGTCCGGCGGCCATCGAGGCGCGATGCGACGCGACGATCTCAAGCAGCGCCTCCTCGCCGTCTCCTACGAGGATCGCGTCGAAGAACGCCGCCATGGGCTCAGGATTGTGCGAGCACGGACCCCCGCCGACCACCAGCGGGTGGGTCTCGCCGCGGTCGTGGGCCCGCAGGGGGATTCCCGCGAGATCGAGCGCCTCGAGCACGTTCGTGTAGGTGAGTTCGTTGGGGAGCGTGATGCCGAGCATGTCCATCTCAGCCACAGGCGTACATGATTCCAGAGTGAACAGCGGCACCTCGTGCGCGCGCATGGCGGCGGACATGTCCACCCAGGGGATGAACACCCGCTCGCACGCGACATCATCGAGAGTGGACAGCCGTGCGGCGAGGACCTGCAGCGCCTGATTGGCCATCCCCACCTCGTATGTGTCGGGATACATGAGCGCCACGTGGTAACCGGCGTCAGGCCGCCGGACCACGCCCCACTCACGGTCCACGTAGCGCGCCGGCCGCTCCACCTGCCGGAGCAGCGGCTCGACGCGCTCCCACACGTCATTCACCGGCCGGACCTGTCCCCTCGTCCACCGGCAACGCCATCTGCCCGACCTCTTCCACGGGAACGGACGCGGTCCTGCGGCGCTTCGGCACCTTGGTCGCCGCCTCAGCCACCACTCCTTTGTAGTGCGCTATGAGCTGCCCGAGGTCGCTCCCGCCCTCGAAGTACTGCACGGCGGTCTTGCCCATTGCGAGCGTTCCGGTGTACGCCACGCCACCCTTGATCGCCCACCCAAGGACCGGCACGACGGTCAGCGCCTGGCGCGCGATGGTACGCATGAGGTAGCCGCCGCCCACCACGGCCAGCAACTCCTTCACCCGCTCCATGCCGAGCGGCTCGCCGTACGCTGCCGCGATCTGCAGCAGCATCTTCACCTGATTGGCGGTCATGATCGGCATGTCCGCCCCTGCGATCGGCGTCACCGTCCCCACCAGCGCGTTCTGCCACGCGGTAGTCTTGACGGCGTCCTCGGCCACGGCCCGCCGCATGAACGCGAAGTTGTGCGCCAGTGCGAGCCGTTTGGTGCCCAGCGTGTCCGACAGCCACGACCCCACACGCTCGATCACCTCGGCGGGGTCGTACGAGACGATCACATCGTCGGTGGGTTGGCCGAGCGCATCGGCCAGCTCACGGCTCCGCACGCCGTCGCCGATACCGGTGACCACGAGCGGTACGCGCGCCTGCCGGATCGAGGCGACCGCCTGCTGCAGACCCACGTTCCCCGTACCGGCGATCGCTATCGCCACATCGGTGAGCGGCGCCAGAGGCGGCGTCTGTCCGAGTTCGGCAACTTCGATCTGCAGGGATGCGCGGGCCGTCCGTGGCCGCAACGCCTCCCGGAGTTCATCGATCAGCGGATCCGGCGCGTCCACTTCCACGTACACGGCCACCCGCACCGGGAGCTCCCGCTCCTCGGTGTAGCGCGAACCTGACCTGGTCACGTCGCGAACGTCCACCGGTAGTCCCATCCCGCCCTTGATCAGACCCATGGCGAGCACTCCTTCCTTCGCGGTCAGGCCCCGTAACGGCGCGACCATACCGAGAGCAGCAGCCCGACGGCGCCGAGATTCGTCACCATCGCCGAGCTCCCGAAACTCATGAACGGCAAAGGGATGCCTGTAATAGGCATCATACCCACCGTCATGCCCACGTTCTCCAGAATCTGGAACAGCCACATCCCCAGCACCCCCGCAGCGATGAGGGCGCCGAACAGATCGCGCGACGATGTCGCGATAGCAAGAGCCGTGAGCAGCAGGGCAAGATACAAGCCGAGCAACGTCACGGCGCCTATGAAGCCCAGTTCCTCCCCCAGCACCGAGAAGATGAAGTCGGTGTGACGCGCGGGAATGAAGTGCAGGTTGGACTGCGTACCGGAGCCGAGACCCTTGCCCGTCAGCCCTCCCGAGCCGATCGCGATCTTCGACTGCGCGAGGTTGTACCCGGCCCCGGCCGGATCACGCGACGGGTCGACGAAGACCAGGAGCCTGTCCTCCTGGTAGTCGGCCAACAGGCCGAACTGCAGCACGACGAACGTGGCCACCACGAGCAGACCCGCGGCGATCGCGAAGTACCGACCCTTCATCCCGCCCACGATGAGCATGACGAAGGCGATGGCCACGAAGACAAGGCCGGTACCAAGGTCGGGTTGAAGCAGGATGAGCCCTACAGCACCCGCGACGTATGCGCCCACCACGCCTACCGCTCGTGGCGAGTCGATCCTCCCCTTGAACGACGCGATCACCGCTGCCGTCACGACGATGAAGATCAGTTTGGCGGGCTCGGATGGCTGGAACAGACGGACACCGAAGAGTTGGATCCACGACGTGGCGCCACCGGCCTCGTAGCCGATGCCCGGAAGGCGGGGGCTTATGAGGAGCAGTGCGCCCATGGTGACCAGCACGCCATGCCACCCACGGAGTCGGGTGTAATCGAACGCCCACGCGAGCGCAAGCGGAACGAGCCCCACGACCGCACCGAGGATGTGGCGTCGCAACAGCCCTGCGCCGCCCGCCATCTCCGACGTGGCGGATGCCACAACGATGCTGCCGTACACGAGAAGTGCCAGGACCCACAGCACGAGCGGCACGTTCACCTTGTCGAGGATGCGCTGTCCGAGCGTCTTGTTCACTGCATCACCTCGACACATCCGTGGCGCGGACCGTCTCGATCGGCTCGCCGAGCAGCTGCGCGAGGATGTTCCGCGCCGCCGGACCGGCCACCGAGCCGCCGTGACCTCCCTGTTCCACGACCACCGCCACCGCATACCGCGGCTCCTCGGCCGGGGCGTACGCGCAGAACCACGCGTAGTCGTCCTTGCCCTTCACCTCAGCGGTGCCGGTCTTGCCGGCAACGGTGGGGCCGAAACCGGCGAACGCCCCCTTGGCCGTGCCTGTCTCCGTCACGTCCACGAGCCCACGCTCGACGACCCCGAGCACCTCGCTGGAGACGCCGGTGTCATGCAGCGTTTCCGGCGCGATCGTCCTTACGACCTCGCCCTCGCTACCGAGAACGTCCTTCAGCACGTGCGGCTTCATCACCACGCCATCGTTAGCGATGCCCGCGTACACGAGCGCCATCTGGAGCGGCGTGGTGAGCATGTCGCCCTGCCCGATGGACATGTTCACGGTGTCGCCGGGAAGCCACATCTGGTATTCGGGGTAGTTCTCGTTGTACCGCTTCTTCCAGGCGGCGTCCGGCACGCGCCCGGAGACCTCGCCCGGCAGGTCTATCCCCGACTTCTCGCCCAGGCCGAACAGCCGGGAGGTCGCCTGGAGCTCCTCAAGCTCGCGCTTGTACAGCTCGTAGCCGATCTCGTAGAAGACGACGTCACACGAGTGCTTGATGCCGGCCCGCAGGCTCAGCGTGCCGTGCCCGGTCCGCTTCCAGCAACGCTTGGGCCACTGCTCGCCCATCTCGGTCCAGCGGCCGGTGCAGTTGTAGGTACTGTTCTCCGAGGTGATGCCCGCCTCCAGCCCGGAGATCGCGGTGACCACCTTGAAGGTGGATGCGGGCGGATAGGCGCCCATAACCACACGATCGTTCAGCGGGTACTCGCTCCCTTTGGCGGTGAGCGCCTCCCACTCGGCCGTGCTGATCCCGCCGAGGAACGCCGCCGGATCGTACGTCGGCCGGCTGGTGGATGCCAGCACCTCGCCGGTCTGCACGTCGAGGACCACCGCCGCGGCCGCCTTCGCGCTGGTGTAGCCCTGCCGGTGCGATTCGGCGAGCGCGAGCTCCAACTGCTCCTCGGCAACGCGCTGCACCTCGACGTCGATCGTGAGCCTGATATCGTTGCCGGGACGCGGCGCCTGCTCGCTCACCACACCCTGAGACTTGCCCGAGGCGTTCACCTCGATACGGCGCCAGCCCTTGTCTCCCCGCAGCACGCCTTCGTACTGCCGCTCCACGCCGCTCTTGCCCACGGTGTCGCCCGGCTCATATCCGGCGTACTCGTCGGACTGCTCGTACTGGGTCTGAGAGATGACCCCCGTGTAGCCCAGCAGATGCGCTGCGAGCGTGCCATTAGGGTACTCACGCACGGCCGTCTCTTCCACGCGCGCCCACGGGAAGTCGGTCTGACGCTCGAGGATCTGTGCCACCGCCTCCATCGAAGCATCGATTGCGATGACCCGGGGGCGCAGCGCCTCCTGTTGCACGTCAGTCACCTGCGTGTAGATGTCAGCCGGTGTCGTGCCCAGCAGGTCAGCGATCTCACCGAACATCTCCGTTATCTCGCTGGACGTGGGGTCATCGGCGGTGTCCTCGGTCCATGTGCGTACAAGAAGCGCACGCACATCGTCGTGGGACGGATCCACGCTCACCGCGAGTGCCGAGCGGTTGGTGACGAGCGGCTCCCCGTTCCTGTCGAGTATCCGCCCCCTGGAGGCCTCGAGCGAGATCTCCCGCACGCGGTTGTTCTCGGCCTGGGCCGCGAAAGACTCGCCGTTCAGGACCTGCATGGTCCAGAGGCGTACGAGCAGGGCTGAGAGCACGACGATGATGACGATGCCGAGGACACCGAACCGGGACCTGTGCTCCTCACGGACAGTAGGCATAGGTACGCGACACTCCAGAGACGCCGGTTGGAAGACCGCCTCAGGCGAGGCGGCGGAAGGACTTCATCGAACGGTCCGTGCGCAAGAAGCGCGCCAACCACGGATACACGAGCATGACCAGGACCGCATTGTACACCGCGCGTGGGAGCACCAGTCGCACGATCGCGCTCCCGAACGCGGGTCCCACGCCGAGCACGGACACCACCAAGAGGTACACCAGGTCGGCCGTCAGAGCTGCCACGATCCCCACCGTCACCGGGGCGAGCCACCCTTCCGCGAACAGGTTCTCCTTCAGCGACCCGCTGAGGTAACCGGTGACAGACATCACGAGCGCCCATGCGCCGATAGGGCCTGTCGACAGAAGATCGAGCAGCAGGCCCGCAACGAAACCCGCCGTGGCCCCCTCGGACGGCCCCTCCACGAACGCGAGGGTGATCACCACGAGAAGCAGGAGGTTCGGGGATATGCCGAACACGGCGATGTGCGGTGCGATCATCACCTGCAAGACCAGTGCGCCGAGAAGCGCACCGGCAGTCGTCCACCAGCGCGTCATTCGATCTCCCCCGGATCCGCATCCACGACTGCACCCACCAGCACGAAGACCTCCTCGATGGAGTCGACCGGGACACGGGAGGCCACCTTGATCCGCGGATAGAGCTCCCCGTGACGATCATCGACCGAGATCACGTCGCCCACGACGATGCCGCTGGGGTACACCCCGCCGAGCCCGCTCGTGATCACCACGTCACCTTCGACCGGCAGGTACGCCCGGTCCACGAAGTCCAGCGACAGGGACCCATCGAGCGACCCGCGGACGACGCCCGGTGTGCGCGTGGACTGCACGATCACGGACACGCCGCTCTGCTGGTCGCTGATCAGACGTACCGTGGCCGAGTTGGAGGACACATCGGCCACCTGGCCAACGAGCCCCTGCGCGGCGATGACCGGCATACCGGGCTCGACGTCATCGTCCGAACCGCGGTCGATGACGATGACCCCCTCCCAGATGCTCACCGGACGGCGGATGACCTTGGCGCCGAGCTTGGCGAACTTACGCTCCTCGGCGAAGTCCACGAGGGCGCGAAGGCGTTCGTTCTCCTGACGCGCCTCCTCAAGCTCGGCGAGCCGCGCCCGCAGCTCCTCGTTCTGCTGCTCAAGCGCCAGAACGCGCTCACGTGAAGCACCGATGCCCTCGAAGTAGTCGCCCACCGCGCGCACCGGCGAGGTGATGATCGTCCCGAGACGCGCGATCGGAGAGGTGACCTCGAGCGTGACCCGGCGGGCGGTGTGGAGCAGGCCGGCGTCGCTCTCACGGAAGTACATCGTGAGCATCACCAGTGAGATCGCCACCAGCACGATGAGGAGTATCGGTTTGCGCCGTCTCGGATTGGACTGCCCGATGCGCATGAGCGTCCTCCGCCGCTAGTGGGAGACTGTCAGGACTTTCTTCAGGACGTCGATCTCCTCGAGCGCCTGCGCCGAGCCCAACACCACGTTGATGAGCGCGTTCTCCGACACGTGCACCGGCATGCCGGTCTCAGCGCGAAGGCGCTCATCCAGCGACCTGAGCAGTGCGCCGCCACCGGAGAGCACGATGCCGTACTCCATGATATCGCTGGCGAGCTCCGGCGGCGTCTTCTCGAGCGTCCACTTGATCGCCTGGATGATGGCGAGCGTGGGCTCCTCGATGGCCGTGCGCACCTCTTCCGAGGACACCTGGAAGGTGCGCGGCAACCCAGTGGTGAGATCCCGGCCCCGCACCTCTACGTCGAGCTCCTCGGTAAGCGGGAACGCGGATCCGATCTCGAACTTGATCTCCTCGGCCGTGCGTTCGCCTACGAGGACGTTATACTCCCGCTTGATGTGGGAGATGATCGACTCGTCGAACTCGTCGCCACCGATGCGAATCGACTCGGCAACGACGATCCCGCCGAGCGAGATGACCGCCACCTCCGTCGTGCCGCCGCCGATATCCACGACCATGTTCCCCGTGGGCTCCTGTATGGGGAGACCGGCGCCGATCGCCGCCGCCATCGGCTCCTCGATCAGGTACGCGCTGCGGGCTCCGGCGGTCATCGTGGCCTCGAACACGGCCCGCTTCTCGACCTCGGTGACCCCCGAAGGGACGCACACGACGACGCGCGGCTTGGGTTGCCACGGGAAGCGCTTCACACGCGTCTTGCTGATGAAGTACCGGAGCATCGCCTCGGTGACCTCGAAGTCGGCAATGACACCGTCCTTGAGGGGCCGGATCGCCACGATGCTTCCCGGCGTACGGCCAAGCATCCGCTTGGCGTCAACACCAACGGCGAGCACGCGTTTGGTGTCGCGCTCAACGGCGACCACCGACGGCTCTATGAGGACGATTCCCCGGCCGCGGACGGACACGAGTGTGTTGGCGGTCCCGAGATCGACCGCCATATCACCGCCCCACGAGTCGAAGAACATATCCAGAAGCGACAAGTCGCTGCTCCTCTCACAGCGGCCGAGGGATGCGGGAGTGACCCCCGGGGCCGCGCTCACATCGTGCGCGCACGACTAGATATGCGGCGCAACCGCATATCCCGAGAGAGTGTAGCAGAGATATCCCCCGCGGGCATCACGACAAGCGGTTGCGGTTCGATAACACCGCAGGTAGATGCGGGTGTCGCGCACCCGCGCTCCCGCCGGAGCGGTGCTATCGGGCCACGCCACGGCGCCGCTCACATGAGCCCGAGGTCGCGTAGGCTCGTGTGGTCGCCCCCGTCTCCGATGACGACGTGATCCAGCACCTCGATGCCGAGGACATCCCCCGCCTTCACCAGGCGACGCGTGAGTTGGATGTCGGCGCCGGACGGAGTGGGGTCACCGCTCGGGTGGTTGTGGACCACCACCACCGACGCGGCCGATACCTTGACGGCCTCCTTGAACAACTCACGGGGATGGACGATCGATGCGTTCAGGCTGCCGACCGACACTTCTATCGTGCGCAGCAGCTGGTTCTTCGTGTTGAGCGCGAGCGCCCAGAAGTGCTCGCGGTCCGATCCGCGCAACTGCGGCGCGCACAGCCTTACAACGTCATCCGGCCGTGAGACGACCGGGCGTACATGCGGGCTCCGGAGCGATGCCCGACGTCCGAGTTCCAGAGAACCAAGCAGCCTGGCAGCCGCTGCGGGACCGATACCGTGCTCTGAGCACAGGTCTTCGGCGCTTGCCCGCCACAGGCCGTCGGGCATCGGGTGGTGCTCAAGGAGCGTCCGCGCGGCCGACTCCTCACGGCACCCGAGGACCAGTGCCAACAGGTCCGCATCGGATACAGCGTCCGGACGGCCGCACAGCACCAGCTCGCGTGCCTGCGGCCCCATTCCCACCAATCGTGGCGCCACCGCGCCTCCTCCCCCGTCGCATCACCGTTCAGTGAGGCGGGAGACGATCGTGCGAGCGAGATAGCCCGTGAGCGCACCGAGGGGAAGCGCGATGAGGACCGATGCCGGCGCAAGCGCCATCAACGACCAGGACCCGACCAGCGGCCCGGCTATGACCAACTGTGCGAGCACGTGGGCGGCGGACCCTGCGGCGGACCAGCCCACGAGCGAGAATGCATCGCCGCGACTGGAGAGCGCCCACATCATGCCAAGGGATGCGATCGCGCCGGCGGCGGCAATCAATCCGACAGGCGTGCCGAGAGTGCCCGTGGCAAGACCGACGATGACCACACGGCCAAGACTCACGACCGCCGCCGTGGCCCCATCGGCCACCGCCAGCGCCACCACCACGGCGATGTTGGCGAGCCCCAGCTTCAACCATGGAGCGAGCGGCAGGCCCGGCATCGCGGCCTCGATCAGCCCGAGGACGCAGGCTACCGCCAGGAGCCCGGAACCGACGGCCACCCGGCGCGACACCACAGACCCGCGGGTGACGGAGGTGCTAACGGACGCGAGCATCGAGTCCATCGCTCCCGCCTCCCCCCACCCGCACGACGACACCATTGGGAACACACGCGATCACAGATCCGGAGGCGGACACCGCGCCCGTGCGCACACACACCTGGTCCGGGCAGTCCGACTCGAGCACCCGGACGCTGCCGTCAGCGACCTCGACGACGACCGTACCCCGGGCTCCGGCGACCTGGTAGATGGCATCATCCGCCAGCGCGATGGTGGTACGGCCAGCAGGCGCCTCGATGACCGCCTCGCCGGAAGCGACACCCGCACTGGCGACCAACGGCCACGCCAGCAGCGCTGCGCACGCGAGTACGGCTATCAGGATCCTGTCGGCGCGCGTCATCGTCAGGCTCCGGCCTCGATGCGCTCACCCGTCACGTTCGTGATGACGTCGCCGCCCCGGCCGTCAGCGGCGATGGTGTCGACCGTGGTCCCACATCCGTAGAGATCGATGCAGTCCTGCGGACACACCTCGACGCACGTACCGCAACCGGTGCACTTCGTGTAGTCCACCACTGCCAGCATGTCGATTACGTGGATCGCGTCCGAGGGACACTCGCGCTCGCATTTCCTGCAGGCGATGCAACATGCCGAGCAGTTGGCCTTGCGACCCTTCACCTTGTCGTGCGCATTACAGCGAACGACGACCGGTGCGCTCTCGGGCACCAACTCCAGCAGGGTGATCTGGCCGCGCGGACACTCCTTCACGCAGATGCCGCACCCCGTGCACTTGGCCGGGTCCACGACAGGCAGGCCCCGCTCGTCGAGGTGGATGGCATCGAACGGACACGCGCGTACACAGTCGCCATAGCCGAGGCAGCCGGCAGAGCACGCGAGCGGACCGCCTGCGAGGCGATTGGCCGCGGCGCATGAACGCACCCCGGCATACTCGTACGCCCGCACTGCGCGGTCGCCGCCGCCACAATGTCGCGCCGAGATCATGGCGATCGCATCACACGTGTCGGCGCCGAGTATCGCCGCCACGGCATCGGTCACGGACTGTCCGCCTGCCACACACGCGTTGAGCTCCAGTTCTCCGGAGACCATCTTCTCAGCCGACATGAAGCATGACGGATTCCCGCACGCACCACAGTTCGAGCCGGGTAGCGCGGCCGCCACTGCCTCGACCCGGGGGTCCACCTCGACGTAGAAGCGCTTCGCTGCGGTAGCCAGGATGGTCGAGGTGATCACGCCGATCACCGACAGGGCGCCGACGGCTTTGAGTATGAGCATCAGATCCACGTCGTTACCTCACAGACCGAACCAGCCGGACATCCCCAGGTATGACAGCGAAAGCAGTCCCGCGGTGATGAACGCGATGGGGGTACCCTTCATCAGCCGCGGCGCAGGCACGAGCTCAAGGCGCTCCCGCAGCGCCGCGAAGGTGATCAGCGCGAAGCCGAAACCGACCGAGACGCCCAGCGTGTAGACGAGCGCCTCACCCAGGCTCAACGAGGCGCCGAGTGCGATGTTCATCTTGAAGAATCCCGGCTTGGCCGCCTCCGTGGCGGTGGCGAGCACAGCGCAGTTCGTGGTGATGAGCGGCAGGTAGATGCCCATGGCGCGGTAGAGGACCGGACTGGCTTTGCGCAGGTACATCTCAACGAACTGCACGAGCGAAGCGATGATCAGGATGAACGCCGGGATGTACAGGAACTCCCCGACGCCGAGCGGATCGAGTATGAACTCCCACACCACCCAGGTGGCCGTGGACGCCATCACCATAACGAAGATCACCGAGAGGCTCATCCCAATGGACGTCTCCATGTTACTCGAGACGCCGAAGAAGGGGCACAGACCGATGAAACGCGTGAGCAGGATGTTGTTGATGAGCGCGGCGCCGATGAACAGCAGGGCCAGTTGACTCACACCCGACATGCCGGACCCTCCTTCCGTGCATCGAGACGTTCATTGAGCCATCGCGCGCCCACGATCATGAACGCGAACACCAGGAACGCCCCCGGGAACAACAGGAACAGGCTCGGCGGCGCGAACCCCGCCGGGAGGCTGATGAGCGTCGAATCGAACCAGACTATCTTGCCGGTGCCGAGGATCTCGCGGACGAACGCAAGGAGCACTATCACGGTGGAGAACCCGATGCCCATGCCAAGACCATCAGCGATCGCGAAGCCAACCTTGTTGTGGTACGCGAACGCCTCGGCACGACCCAGGATCATGCAGTTCACCACGATCAGCGGGATCCAGATGCCGAGCACGCTGTAGATGCTCGGTACGAACGCCTTCATCACGAGGTCCACGATGGTGACGAAGGACGCGATGACGACGATGAATATCGGTATACGCACCTGGCTCGGGATGACCCTGCGGAACAGCGACACAAGCACGTTGCTCATCGCGAGGACGAAGATCACCGCGAAGCCCATGAACAGCGCGTTCTGGAACTGCGTGGAGACCGCGAGCGTGGCGCACAGGCCGATCATCAGAACGGTCAGCGGGTTCTCGATACCGATCCCGCGACGGAACACGCGTAGCCACTCGCTCATTGAGAACCTCCCTCCGATCCGCTCATATCCAACCCGCTCAGGACCTCGCTGTACACACGCCCCGCGGCCGCGACGCCGTTCCGCACGCCGTTGGACGACTTCGTCGAACCGCTGATCACGTCCAGCGAGCTGACATCGTCATCGGCGAAGCCCGCGCCGAGGTCCGCGAACTGCTGCAGGAACCACTCCTCGCTCATGACTTTGGTCCCCAGCCCCGCGGTCTCGTTATGAGACAGGATGCTGACACCCGTCACTGAACCGGATGTATCCATTCCTATAACGACCACCATCGGACCACCGTATCCGCGCGACGAGACCTTGAGCGCCCAGCCCAGGTGCCCACTGTCGTCGGCCGCGTAGAAGGCGTCGAGCACATCCACCGGTGCGGCCGCATCATCCATCTCTGTGACGATCCGCGAGTCCTCGAGACATGTGAACGTGGCGTCCGGGAGCACCGCCTGCAGCGAACGCTCCTCGGCCAGACGGTCCTGCTCGGCGATCTTGGGCGCCGTGACCGCGTATGTGACCGACAGCCCGGCCGCAGCCACCACGCATGTCACGAGCACCGGTATCACGAGTTTCAACAGATTACTCATCGCTCTTCACCACCCCGAACACCCGCGGACGCGTCATCCGGTCGATCAGCGGCGCCAGGCCGTTCATGAACAGGATGGCGAAGGTTGTCGACTCGGGCATCGGCCCAACGAACCGGCCCAGCGCATTGAAGAGCCCGCAGCCGATGCCGTAGATGAGGCGCCCCTTCTTGGACATCGGCGACGAGACATAGTCGGTGGCCATGAAGAAGGCGCCCAACAGAACACCGCCCGCGAGAACATGGAAGACGGGGTCGGAGCCGAAAGCCCACGATACGATCCCCATGGTGCCGATGTAACCGGCAGGGATGCGCCAGTCGATGATGCCCTTGATGATCAGAACCGCCCCGCCCAGGATCAGCAGCGCGGCCGAGATCTCTCCGAGGGAGCCTTCGAGGTTCTTGAGCAATAGTGGCTCGTACTGTGCGACCAGGTCGAAACCGTAGCCGCCTGACGCCGCGCGATCGGCGGTTGCCACTGCAAGCCGCGTCGCGCCCGAGATCGTGTCGTATCCCTCGGCGCTCACATCGGCAAGAGTGCGGAACCAACCGCGGTTCTCGACCCCAGCAAGCACTCCCGCCCACGAGAGCGCCACGAAGGCCCGCCCCACGAGCGCGGGGTTGAACAGGTTGTGTCCGAGTCCGCCGAAGACCATCTTGCCGAGCGCGATGGCGATGAAGGCGCCCACGGCCGCCATCCACCACGGCGTGCGCGGCGGCAGGGCCAGCGCAAGCAGCAGTCCCGTCACAAGCGCGCTGCCGTCGAGGATGGTCTGCGGACGGCGCGCGATGGCATTCCATGCCGCCTCCGTCCCGATGGCCACGCCGATCGTCACGACCAGCAGCTGCACGGCCACGAGACCCATGTTCACGATGGCCCATATCGCCGCGGGGGCGAGGGCGGCGACCACCCAGAGCATGATGCCCGAGCATGTCGCCTTCGATGTGATGTGCGGCGAGGGGCCGACGATGTGCTGTTGAACCCGGGAATCGCTCATCACTTCGCCCCCTTCGACATCGCCGCGGACTTGCCGACCCTGATGAGTTGCAGCAATGGGCGCTTGGTGGGGCACACGTAGGAACATGCGCCGCACTCGATGCAGTCGATGACGCTCCTCGCGGCCACCGCATCCCACATCCTGCGCCCCGAGTAGGTCGCCAGGATGTACGGCTCCAGTCCCATCGGACATACCTCGGGACAACGTCCGCAACGGATGCAGGGCTGGTCGTCGGAGATTGCCCGTGCGGCCACTCCCTTCTCCAGGGCGACGATGCCGGATGACCCCTTCGCGATCGGCACTTCGAGCGTCCCGAGCGCCTGTCCCGTCATCGGACCACCGGCGATCACGCGCTCCACGTCGCCGACGAAGCCGCCCGCGTGCTCGATCAGATCGCTCACAAGCGTTCCGAAAAGCACCCGGTAGTTGCCGGGCCGGGCGACGGCACCCGTGACCGTCACGATGCGCTCCATCAGCGGCCGTCCATGCTCCAGAGCATCGGCAATGGCCGCTGCCGTGGCTACGTTATGGACCAGCGCTCCGGTGGCCGCCGGCAGCTTCCCGTGAGGCACTTCCTTCTTGAGCAGCGCGTAGATCAGCTGCTTCTCGGCGCCCTGCGGATACATGGTGGGAAGCTCGGTGACCTCTATGTCCGAACCTGCCACCTTTCGCAGCGCGGCCGCAGCGTCGGGCTTGTTGTCCTCGAGCCCGATGATCACACGTGAGGCGCCGACGATATCGCGTATGTGCCGCGCACCCGCGACCACGTGTTCCGGTTCCTCGAGCATGAGGCGATGGTCGCAGGTGAGGAAGGGCTCGCACTCGCAGCCGTTGAGGATGACAGTATCGATGGCCATACCCTTGGGTGGGCTCAGCTTCACCACGCTGGGGAACGTCGCACCGCCCATACCCACGATGCCGGCTGCTCGCACTCTGGCCCGCGCATCGCCGGTGTCCTCCACCGGCACGAAAGACCCCAGATCTTGCGGCGCGTCGGGCTCGATCGTCACCGCGGCTACGCGCTGGCCTCCGGCCGTGAGCGTGACGCCCACCTCGGTCACCACGCCGGATACCGGGCTATGAACGGGCGCTGACACCATGGCGTCCACATCCCCGATCATCTGGCCTCGCTCCACCCGATCGCCCTTGCCCACCAGCGGAGCGCACGGAGCGCCAAGGTGCTGGCTCAGAGGCACCACGAGGCGCTCCGGCACCGGCGCCCGCTCGACGGCGGACGCCGCCGTCCTCTCCTTGTGTCCGGGCGGGTGTACTCCGCCCATGAACGCAGACCTGCCCACGCATACCCCTTCCCCGGTACGGGTCGCTCACTGCAGCGCGATCACCACAGGCCCACGATCACTGGCCAAAGAAGATCGCGATCTCCCTCTCGGCGCTCTCGGGCGAGTCGGATCCGTGCACGATGTTCGCATCGAGAGTAAGGCCGTAGTCGCCACGGATCGTGCCCGGCGCCGCCTCCTTGGGATTCGTCACACCCATCAGCTTGCGTACCACGGGCACGGCGTCGGGGCCGGACAGCACCATCTTCACGACCGGTCCGGAGGTGATGTACTCCACGAGTCCGTTGTAGAACGGCTTGCCTTCGTGCTCCGCGTAGTTGGCAGCCGCCTGTTCCGGCGTTACCACCCCGAGCTCCATCCGCTCAACGACGAGTCCCACGTCTTCGAAGCGTCCCACGATGCGGCCGATGAGGCCCCGCGCGACGGCGTCGGGTTTGATCATGCAGTAGGTCTTCTGATCCACGCCCGCTCCTTCGTTAGATGACTACCAAGCCCTTGTCAGGCTATTCCAACAATGATTCGACCAAAGGGCCGCGTTCTCCTGCGCAGCCGCCGGAAGAGAAGAAGGTCAGATACCGCCTTCCATGGAATCGAACGCCGTGACGACACCGTTGATCTTCCAGCCCACACCCTCACGTGCGAGCGAGAACTGGTATGCGATCTCGCCGCCCTGCTCGTGGACGATGGAAACCTCGACGGCCGACGCCCGCGCCGAACGCTCGATCGCGCCCACGGTGTACGACTGCCACGCCGGAGGCAGGCTCGACATCGCCTTGTCGACATCGGCAGCCGGAACCGCTACCCAGTAGGGGTCCACCGCCTCACCGGCCGAGTAAGCTCCGAGCGCCCCGTTCACGGTCATCTGCTGCGTGGGATAGCCGAAGCCGAGGAGATACGCTCCCACGAGGAGGCCAGCCACCACGACGGCGACCGCACCCCACACGAGGATGCTCACCCACACCGGCTTGCTCTCGCGCTTCGCCGCGCGGTCGAGCCGCCGGGCCTCGCGGTCGGCAGCGCGCATCTCCTCGTCGGTCATCGTGAAGAACTGCGTGTCGCCATCATCGGCCCCACCGCCGTCGTCTTCGAAGATGCCCACGGCCGGTCGTACCTGCGCGACCGGCGGCATCTCACCGGTCGACCACCCCTCCACCCGTTCGGCGGGGGTCCTTGCCGCCTTGCTCGCCCGGTACGCGGCCTCCACCTGCGGTGAGAACTCGTGCCCGAACTCGGCACGGGCCCGCTCGAACCAAGCCACGGCACGGTCGTGCATGCCGAGCGCCGCATACGCCATCCCGAGGTTCGCCGCAGCGCGTCCGCGGCCCTGGTAGCCGGCAACCTCCACCGCAGCGCGGTACGCCTCCACCGCGTCCTCGGGCCGATCGAGCGCCATGAAGCACAGCCCGAGATTGTTGAGCGCCTTCCCCGGGACGGGGTTGCGTGGATCGATCGCGGCCTGCCGGTACATCTCGGCGGCCTCCTCGATCCTGCCCATCTCGTAGAGCGCTCCGGCAAGACCCTGCAGCGCCTTGTGCCGCGACGCCTCGTCGAACCCCGCAAGCGCTCGCTCGAACGCGCGCGCGGCTTCATCATGCTGCCCGAGGGACATCCGTGCCGTTCCAAGGTTGCGGGCCACAGCAGCCGCATCCTGGTAACCGGAATCCCCCAGCGCACGCTCATAGACGGCGCACGCGTCCTCGATGCGCCTCAGCTTCATGAGCGCGTTCCCCGCACGGTGGAACGCATAGCCGCTGCCCTCGACAGCCCCCGCGGCGGCGCCGAGGAACTCCCGGGCGGCCACCGTCCAGTCCTGCGCCGCGTACGCCTTCTCTCCTGCCGCCAGGCGGGCCTCGTCCACTGCGCTCCCCTTCCTAGCGGTTGATCGTGACCGACTCGATAAGGTCACCCACCGCGATGCCCATCACCACGTCCATCCCGTCCACCACACGACCGAAGACCGTGTACTGGCCGTTGAGCGCCGGCTGGGGCGCAAGACAGATATAGAACTGTGACCCGGCCGAGTCCGGGTGCTGGGCCCGCGCCATCGAGAGCGTCCCGGTCTCGTGCGGCCTGCTGTTGAACTCGGCCCGCTGGTTCCACCCCGGACCACCCGTACCCACGCCGCGGCCTCCGGCGATGACCTCCTGCGGCGACATGTCGCGCGTCAGCGGATCCCCGCCCTGCGCGACGAACCTCGGTATGACCCTGTGGAACTTCAGCCCGTCATAGAAACCCGATTCGGCGAGCTCGATGAAACTCGCCACGGTGTTGGGCGCATCATCGGGATAGAACTCCAGCGTGACCGTGCCCTTGGACGTGACCATCACGGCCTTCTCGGTACCGGCGACCTTCACGGCAGATTCGTGCATCGGATCCTCCTCGTGTATGGCCACGCCCCCGGACGATACGGAAGACATCCACGGCGCTTGCCGGAGATCCCCTGGGACATGACCGGTTCATTCTAGCAGTGACCACCCGGCACGTCAGCGCGAGAGAGCCGCTTTTCGCCCCGCCTCCATATGCTATCGTGAGCATCACGTCACCGTCGGTACCGGCGGAGGCGGGATGTGTGCACCGGGCCCTGATTCGGGCCGTCGTCGCCTCCCGCGGCGCACGGGCACCACGGGTCCGGCCTTATCTGCACGATAGGCCCGTCCGTGTGTTGTGCGAGGAGGCGATGCTCATGGGAGCACCCAGCACCGACAAGGTCCGCAACGTCGTCCTGCTTGGCCATGGAGATGCCGGTAAGACGTCGCTCGCCGAGGCGATGCTCTTCATGGCAGGACAGACGAAGCGCCTCGGCAGCGTGGCTGAAGGCCACTCGAACCTCGACTACGAGGCCGAAGAGGTCAAACGCAAGATCACGCTCAATCTCGCGCTCGCCCCCCTTGAGCACAACGGTGTGAAAGTCAACATCATCGACACCCCGGGCTATGCCGACTTCATCGGCGACGCGATCGCCGGCATGGAGGCGGCGGAGATGGCGCTGTTCGTGGTGGATGCCGTTGCCGGTCCCCAGGTGCAGACGCGCAAGCTCTGGAAGCTCGCCACGGAGATAGGCATCGCCAAGGCCATCTTCATCAACCGCATGGACAAGGAGCACGCCGACTTCGCGGCCGTGATGAAGTCGCTCGAGGAAGCGTTCGGCCACCGCGTGGGCGCTGTCCAGATACCGCTCGGCGCCGAGGAGGATTTCCGCGGGGTCATCGACATCATCCGCATGAAGGCGTATCACCACGAGGAGGACAAGGAACAGGTCCTCGAGATCCCCGCCGATCTCAAGGATGCCGCCGAGTCCGCGCGCGACAAGCTGTGCGAACTCGTAGCGGAGGCCGACGACGACCTCATGATGAAGTACCTCGAGGGCGAGCGCCTCACCCAGGAGGAGCTCGAGACGCTTCTCGACAAGGCGATCGCGCAGTCGATATTCATACCCGTCTTCGTCGGCTCGGTCACCGCGATGCAGGGAGTCGAAGACCTCCTCGACGACATCGTGACGTTCTTCCCCGAACCCACCGCGCACGGACCGCTCACCACGGTGGACGGCTCCGAGATGCATATCACCACCGGTGGCGAAGTCGCCGCGCACGTGTTCAAGACCCTTTCCGACCCGTACGTAGGCCGGATGAACTTCGTCAAGGTCGTGTCCGGCACGCTCAAGCCGGGAGACGAGCTCGTGAACTCGCGCACCGGCAAGAAGGAGCGCGTTGCGCACGTGTACAAGATGACCGGCAAGGAGACGACCGACATCGAATCGGCGCCCGCCGGCGACATCGCGGTCCTCACCAAGCTCTCGGACACCCTCACCAACGACACGTTGTCCGCAAAGGGCGACGTCGCGTTCGCACCGCTCCCGCTACCCGAACCCCTCTACCCTGTGGCCATCGTCGCCAAGACGAAAGCGGACGAGGACAAGCTCGGCAGCGCACTCAAGAGCATCGTCGAGGAGGACCCGTCGCTCATCTTGCGCCGCGACGAGGAGACCCATCAGACGGTCATCACCTCGTACGGCGACGCGGCAATCGACGTTCTCCTCAACCGGCTCCACGACCGCTTCCACGTTGAAGCCGAGTTGGTGGATATCCGCATCCCCTACCGGGAGACCATCCGCAAGACCGCCCAGGCCCAGGGCCGCCACAAGAAGCAGACCGGCGGCAGCGGTCAGTTCGCTGACTGCTGGCTCCGCCTCGAGCCGAATCCCGGCGGCGGCTACGAGTTCCTCGACGAGATCGTGGGCGGCAGGATCTCCAAGCCGTTCATCGTGGCCATCGACAAGGGCGTGCAGGACACGATGACCTCCGGCGCCATCGCTGGCTACCCCGTCGTGGATGTCAAAGTAGCGGTCTACGACGGCTCGATGCACTCCGTGGACTCCAACGAGATGGCGTTCAAGACCGCCGCCCGCATCGGATTCCGCGCCGCGGCCGAGAAGGCCGACCCGGTGATCCTCGAGCCGATCGCCACGCTCTCCATCGAGGTGCCCGACGAGCACGCCGGCGCCGTGATGGGCGACATCTCATCGATCCGCGGACGGATCCTCGGCATGGATGCGCCGGAGGCAGGCGTCCAGGTGATCCACGCTCAAGCGCCATATGCCGAGGTCGTGCACTACTCGCCGCATCTGCGCTCGATCACGAGCGGTACCGGCACCTACACCCTCTCGATCGAGAGCTACGAGCAGGTGCCCGGTGACGTGCAGAAGAAGCTCGTCGAGGAGTACCAGAAGGAGAAGGCCGAGGGCCACTAGACCCGCTGTCTCCCGCCCGGCACGCACCGGACGCATGCACGAAGGGCCGGCCCATATGGACCGGCCCTTCTGGTATCCCGATGGCGCCCTCTGTAGGATTCGAACCTACGACCTTCTGCTCCGGAGGCAGACGCTCTATCCTCTGAGCTAAGAGGGCGTGGCGCCCGTGAACAGTAGCACACGGCCTGTGCTGTTTCCAAGCGGATTCCCGCCCGCAATGCTTTCGTCCATGACCCGCAACGACACCAGGTGACCACCATGACCTCCGGCAGCATGCTCCTGATCGTCAATCCCGCCGCGCGGCACGGGGAGACCGGCCCCCTCGTCCCTGCGATCGAGCAGTTGCTGCAGTGCGTCGAATACGATCTCCGGCTGACCGAGCACACGGGGCACGCGGCACAGATCGCGCGAGAAGCATCGAGCTACGACACCATCGTGGCCGTGGGCGGCGACGGCACGGTCCATGAGGTGCTCAACGGCATCATGTCCCGACCCGAACACGACCGCCCCGCCCTCGGGCTCATCCCCACGGGCAGCGGAAACGACACCCGGCGCACGCTGGGCGTTCCCGAGGATATCGCCGAGGCGACCCTCGCGGTGGTCTCAGGACGCCGGCGGCGGTTCGACGTAGGCGTATGCAACGGCGTGTACTTCAACAATTCGTTCGCCGCCGGTCTCGACGCACGCGTGACCGCCAAGGCGGTCGAGTACAAGGCCACCACGAAGCGCTCGGGCCTCTGGCTGTACTTCACCGCTCTTATCCACGTGCTGATGAACGAACTCTACCCCCACCACGTTCGCATCACCTGGGACGGCAGCGAGACCGAGGAGGCCGATCTCCTCATCGTGGCGACGACTATCGGCGCCACATACGGGGGCGGCTTCAAGATCACCCCCGATGCGGTACCCGATGACGGCCTGCTCGAGGTCTGCACGATCGACCCCCTCTCGCTGCCGCAGGCGTTGCTGCGCCTGCCGTTCGTGATCATCGGCAAGCACACGGGGATGAAGGTCGTGCACATGTCCCGGCGGCGCTCGGTGCTCATCGAATCCCATGAACCCATGCCCGCCCAGATCGACGGCGAGGTGCTGGTGGACCGCCGATTCGAGATCTCCATACTGCCCGAAGCCGTCGAGTGCATCGTGCCGGCCGAGCGATGAACATCGACGCGCTCACCTCGGCATCCGCGTGGACCTCGATCCTCCCGCTCGCCGTCGCCTGGTTCGCGATCTCCTACGTCCTGGGCTCGATCCCGTTCGCCTACATCATCGTCCGCGCGGTCACCGGCGAGGACATCACGACACATGGCACGGGCAACGTCGGGGCGATGAACGTGCGGCGCACCACGGGGTCCTGGGGGTGGTTCGTGGCCGCCATGCTCGCCGACGTCCTCAAGGGAGTGACCCCGGTGGCCGCAGCCAAGATCCTTACCGGAGGAGACATCCTCACCCCGGTCGGCGTTGCGATGCTCACCAGTGACGCCGGTGTCGGGCTCGTGCCGATGGCGGCAGTCGCGGGCGCGGTGGTCGGCCACAACTACTCGGCGTTCATGGCGCTGCTCAAGAAGCGGTTCGCCCGCTCCGGGAAAGGCCTCGCCACCGGGGCGGGCGCACTGCTCGCCTACGACCTGCGCTACTTCGTCGCCGTCGTCGTCATCGGCCTCGCCATCATAGCCCTCACACGCTACATGATGGCCGGCCAGGTCGTTGCCGCGGTGACCCTTCCTGTCGCGGCACTCGTGCTCCGCTCTCCGGACCTGCCGTTCGCAGTGCTCATGGGCGCCCTTGTCTACGCGGCACACCACCGGCGGTTCGTGGGGCTGCTCAAAGGTCAGGAGCCGCGGTTCTACATCCACGACCGCGGTGGACCGAGGGGCTGAGGCGCCGATGCCGGGCCACAGCGGGCCCGGCGTCGATCGGCGGTGCGAACGTTCTGGAGTAGGGCGCTACTGCAGCGTGATGGCCTCGTTAGGGCACACGTCGGCGCAGGTGCCGCACTCGGTACAGTCGTCGGGACGAGCCAGGACGGCGATGTCCCCGAGGTCGAGGGCGCTGGTGGGGCATTCATCCACGCAGATGCCACACGCGGTGCACAGATCCGGATCGACGACAGGCTTACCCATGGTCACGGTCCTTTCCTTCAGCGGTTGTGCCGGTCCTCATCGGCAGGTGATGTGCATTCTAACCCCGTGCGGGGTGTCGAGGCCAGCGCACCTTGTCCATCACTTCCCGTGGGTCCCAAAGGCAGTAAGCGTAGGTGCGATCCATGAGCACCTCAGCCGCATCGTGCGCAGAACGTGCCCGGTCGAGCCGTAGGCGCAGGTCCGCAGCCACAGGCTCGAGCAGCTCCGCAAGCGAGGCGTTCACCTCACGGATGCGTGTGCCGATCCGCTTGCGGTCGGCGTCGGGCTGGCCAATCGCCTCAACGAGCGCCGTCTTCTCCTCCGCCAGGGCACGCGCCGCCAGATACTCGTCATCGTCGTCGAACTCCACCTCGTCAAGCATCGCATCCGGGTTGTGCTCGAGCCGGTGCAGGGCCCGGGTGAGCGCTGAGACCTCCTCTGCGGTGGCCACGTGCGCGCCGAGCGGCAACAGCAGGGTCATGGATGCCACCACGTACCGCGGAGGCTCCACCCCGTAGTATGTCCTGATCACCGCGTCAGTCACACGGTCGTACCGTCCGCCCCCGGTACCGTGGATGAAAAGATCCGAGGCGAACAGCCGGGCGAAGAGCGTGAGCGTGAGCGCTTTGGGGGCAAGCACCCACCTGTGCGCGGACAGTCCCTCGACCGCTCCCGTGTCACCGGGCATCCACACCGGCTGGCGGTCCTCGCCTTCGCCGGCGTGCAGCCCTCCGGCGGCGTGGGCCCACACCCGCTCCCGTCGACCGTCACGCAGCAGCCAGAACGGCAGCTCCACCAGATCGCCCTCCGCCTCCAGGTCCGGGAACGGTTGTGCGGCGGAGCGGGTGGCGGTCCTCTCCCTATAGCCGCCGAGCGCAGCGTTCATCGACGAGCGGAAACGCTCCGCCTCGGCCACGATACTCTCCGCGAAACGGCCGAACGAGGGCATGCGCGCCATGTGTGACACGGGAAGCTCGAGATACGCGCTCCCCGCAGCGCTCTCGAAGACGCGGCGTGCGATCGTCATGAGGTCGGCCCGGTCATCCGCCACGGCGGCGGCCTCATCGATCGCGTCGCAGAAGGACTCGAAGTGGTGCGCCAGCGCAGGGGCGGGCAGCTCCGAGAGCGCCCGTACGCCTTCGACGCGGAACGCAGCGCGTGCGGCTTCGTCGGGAACGGACGCCTGACAGAACGAACCCACCGCTTCGGGCGCCAGCGTCGCGGTCTGCACGTCCACCGGCGGACCCAGGCGCGGGATGCCGAGCGACAACGCCGATGCCTTGTCGGTGTCCACCACCAGGTCGATGGCCGCGGCATCCACTTCGGATGCCAGAAGATCGAGCAGGAAGTCCTTCACCCACACGCCGGGATGGTAGAGCTCCGGCTGGTGGCCGGTCATCACGATGGGCCGGGCGGCATCCTTGTCCACCAGGTCGGCGATACCACGTGCACGCGAGTACGCGTCCGCCGCCTCAAGCACATCGGCGCAAGCCTCCGCCCGCAGCGAACGCAACGTATCCGGCCAGTCCTGGACGGATACGCGATTCGCCAGGACCAACCCCGCCCAGTCGGCGTACGGAGGGTCGCACAGGACCTCGCCATGCCCCTCAGGGGGTGCGATCCTGCCATGTACGCTCATCGCTTCACACCAGGTCCGATACCGAAGCCACCACCGGCGGCTCGGCGCAGAAGAACGGTTCGGCTGCGAAAACCCGTGCGATGTCGCCCCAATGACGCGCGGTGCGCTCGACGTGTTCGATCAGCGAGGCGTTCGCCGGGTTATCGGAGAACCGCGACTCGTACGGCCGTAGGGCTTCGAGTTTCAGCGGGAGCACGTCCGAGACATCCACAAGGAACGACGGCTCGCGCACGAGCCTGAGATGCACGGCCATGTAGCGGTAGAGGCGGGCCGGGTAGTGCGGCTCGCCGGCCATGTCGCTCTTGGTGAGCTTCGCGTAGAACCGTGCGGCCTCCGCGATCCGGGCGGCAGCCTCGTGGTCGGGATGCGCGTCTTCCGGGTACGGCGCGAAGACGATACCGGGACGCTCGGCGCGCAACACCTCGGCAAGCGCCTGGCGCGCTTCCGGACCGTCGGCCAGACGGCGGTTCGCCAGTCCGAGGGTGACGCGACGGCATCCGAGAGTCGAGGCCGCGGCGGTGGCCTCGACCATCCTGCGCTCGTGTGTGCCAAAGGGCGTCGGCTCTTTGTCGGTGAGGTCCACGATGAGCACGGACGCGCCCTGCCGCGCCATGGTCGCCGCTACCCCACCCATCCCGATCTCCACGTCATCGGGATGCGCACCCACGCATACGATGTCAGCCATCGTCCCTCCCAAGCGCCTCTGCCCACACGCGGAGGTAGTAGCGGAACCGCCGGTCCGAATCGTCAAGGTCCTGTCCGAACGAGCGGTCACCATCGAAGTATATGCGCTCCACCGGACGCTCCACCACGCATAGGCCTGCCCGGTACGCCTGCGCCCATAGCTCGAGCGGCATCGCGTAGCCGGGCTCCGTCAGACTGAGCTGCGAGAGCGCTTCAGCGCGGTACGACTTGAAGCCGCAGAAGGCGTCGGTGATCGACCATCCGGTGACCTCGTTGATCACCGCGGTCACGCGGCGATTCACGTCCTGCCGCTCCGGAGGCGCGGTGCCCACTCTCCGGCTGCCCGGGAGATAGCGGCTTCCCGAGGCGATGGCGCACTCATCGAGCGCCGCAAGGAACTCCGGGATGTGTGCGGGCTCGTGTTGGCCGTCGCAGTCCATGGTCACCACGGCGCCGGCGCCGACCTTCAGCGCCGCGTCGAAGCCGTCGATGAGCGATCTGCCATAGCCGAGGTTCGTTTCATGCGTGATCACGCGGATGTCGCTCCGCCCGGCGAGCAACGACGACGTTCCATCGGTCGAACCGTCGTCGACCACGATCACCTCACCGGGGAAGACCTTCCTGACGGCGTCCACGACCCCGGAGACGGTCTCGACCTCGTTGTAGACAGGCAGGACCACCACGCCCCGGCGGGCATCAGTCACCGGCAAGGTCCGCCTCGATCACCCGGTACGATGTGACGACCTCCACCTGGGGGCCGAACATGCCCTTCACGGAGCAGTACTTCTCCTCGGAGAGCTCTACGGCTCGGGCGACGGCCTCTGGCTTCACGCCGATGCCCGTCACGATGTACTCGACCTCGATGTGCTCGTATATCTTGGGATAGTCGTCGGTGCGTTTCGTCCCACGCACTTCGATCTCGAGATCCAGCACCGTCTGCCGCTTCTTCTCGAGGATTGAGATCACGTCCATCGCCGTGCAGCCCGCGATTCCATACAGGACGAGCTGCACCGGAGACGCACCGCTGTCATCGCCGCCGTACTCGGCCTTCGCGTCCATCACCAGGCCGTGACCGGCCTCATCCCACCCGATGAACCGGCGCTTGCCGTTCCACTTGACCTTGACGGTATCCATCATGCGACCTCCCTGGTGACGACACAGGCGGGATCCGCGACCCCGCCTGTCACGCCGTGCGACGCGTGCGTCCTTACATCTTGCGGCCCAGCATCTGCGCGAGTTCCCGGGGTTCCTTCGCCTTCTGGATCGCTTCCTCGTACGTGACCTTGCCCGCCTGCAGCAGAACCTTGAGGTGCTGGTCGAGCGTCTGCATCCCGAGCGACGATCCGCCCTGGATGATCGTGGCCATCTGATGGGTCTTACCCTCGCGGATGAGGTTGGAGATCGCCGGGATGCCCAGCATGATCTCCATCGCCATCACGCGGCTCCGTCCGTCGGTGGAGCGGAGAAGCGTCTGCGACAGCACGCCCTCGAGGGTCGTGGACAGCTGCATCCTCACCTGCTGCTGCTGGTGCGGCGGGAACACGTCGATGATACGGTCCACGGTCTCCGGACCACCCGTCGTGTGCAGCGTCGCGAGCACCAGGTGGCCGGTCTCAGCCGCGGTGAGCGCGGCCGAGATCGTCTCAAGGTCACGCATCTCGCCCACGAGGATGACGTCGGGGTCCTGGCGCAACACGCGCTTCAGTGCCGAGGTGAATGAATGCGTGTCCTCGCCGATCTCACGCTGGTTCACATACGCCCGCTTGTTCTTGTGCATGAACTCGATCGGATCCTCGAGGGTGATGATGTGGACCGGCCGCGTCTCGTTGATGTGGTCGATCATCGCGGCCAGCGTGGTCGACTTACCGGAACCGGTCGGACCGGTGACGAGGACCAGACCGCGAGGCCGCTCGGCCAGGAACTTGCACACGCGCGGCAACTGCAACTCCTCGAGGGTGGGTATCCTCAGCGGGACCACCCGGAACACGGCGCCCATGGAGTTGCGCTGCTGGAAGATGTTCGTACGGAAGCGGGACAGGCCCGGGATGCTGTACGCGAAGTCCAGCTCCAGTTCGGTCTCGAACCGCCGACGCTGCTCCTCCGAGAGGAGGCTCAGCAGCATCTCCTGGGTGTCCTTGGGTGTGAGCACCTTCTGGTTCTCGATCGCGGTGACCTCACCCCGGATCCGGATGCCCGGGGCGCTTCCCACCGTGATGTGGAGGTCGGACCCCCCCACGTCGATCATATGCCGGAGCAGGTCGTCCACGTTGGGTATGTCGCCCAGCGGGCCGCCTCCGCCGATGGAGCCGACGGCGCCAGGCGCAGGCGGTGCTGGCTGCGGCGATGCCGGCTGCGCGGGCGCGGCGGCCGGACCGGGATACGCCGCCGGTGCGGGGTTCCCGGACGGGGCGCCACCCACCGGGGGAGGTGTGTGCGCTGCCGGCACGCCGGGCGCCGGGCCGGGGTCCGCCTGTGCTCCGTGCGGGTTCACAGGCGTCGCCGGCGGACTCACGGCGGTCGGCTGTTGTGCCGCCTGACCTCCATCGGCCATCAGCACCGACGATATCTTCTGAACGAGCGTGGCTGTGTCCACGGTCAGCGGAAGATGTCCCGCCGCTCCCACCTGTCGCGCCTTGAGCGCGCTCGCCTCGTTGGGCTGGTTCGCCACGATCAGCACCGGCGTTGCCGCCATCTCTGCGTCGGCCTTGAGTTCGGACGTGAACTGGTACCCGTCCATCCCCACGAGATCGCCGTCGGCGATGACCACATCGGGCCTCTGCGCCTTGGCCATCCCCAGAGCCCGCGGGGCGGAGATGGCGCCTGTGACCTCGGCGCCGGGGAACGCCTCGGCGATGCCCTGCTTCGCCCGCTCGTAGAATGCCGCGTCGTCGTGGACGATCAGCACACGTGTCGGTGTCACCTGACGGAACCTCCTCGTTCGTGAGACCACACGGTGCCCTTCGGGCGCGGCCGTTTCGGCCGTCCGACGGTCAACCCGTTCCCCCGGGTCTCCGGCTATCATGGTGCGGACGGAAAGGACGCGAATGGATCGTGCGCGCGTAACGATAAAGAGCCTAGCACACGGCGGGGACGGCGTGGCGAGACTTCCCGACGGGCGGACCGCCTTCGTCAGGCTCGGCTGCCCCGGCGATGAAGCGACAGTGGAGGTCGTCGAGGATCACGACCGATGGGTACGCGCCTCCATCGCGGAGATCCACGACCCCTCGCCCGATCGGGTCGAGCCGCCGTGCCCCTACTTCGGCGTTTGTGGCGGGTGCCACTGGCAGCACGTGAGTCGCGACCGGCAACTTGCCGAGAAGCGCCGCATCCTAGTCGACGCATTGACGCGCATCGGACACCTCACCGGGCCCGAGGTCGCCGAGACGGTCGCGTCGCCACAGGAGTACGGCTATCGCAACAAGATCGAACTCTCGGTTGCCAGCGTCGGCGACAGGCCTGTGGTCGGCTTCACGAAGGCCGGCACCAACGACGTGGTGCGGGTCGATACGTGCCTGCTTCTCCCCAAACCACGTGCGAAGCTCCCCAAGTCGCTGGCCGGGGCGCTCACGTTCCTTTCATCGCGTGGCGCCACCGACATCCTCCGCGCATCCATACGCGCATCGTCATCGCGTGACCTGGCCGTGGATGTCCGCACCGCACCCGGTCCGTTCCCGCGTGCCATAGGCTCGAGGATCCTTGCCGAGTCCACGGGCGCGCGCTCCGTGACCCGGAGCATCGTCAGGCTCGGATCCGACGTGAGGGACGTGTCGCAGGTCGAAGTCCTCGCGGGCAAGGGAGTCTGGCATGAGAAGCTCGCTGGCGATGCCTATCAAGTGTCGTCCCCCAGCTTCTTCCAGGTGAACACCGCTGCGGCGGCCCTCCTCCGAGAGGAGGCGGTGGCCGCCCTGGCCGCTGACGGCACGATGCGCGTTGCCGACCTCTATGCGGGCGTGGGCACCTTCACGTTACCGCTTGCCAGGGCAGCGGGTGAGGTCGTCGCGATCGAGGCGTCGAAGTACGCGCTCGGCGACCTCCGCCAGAACCTCGAAGATGCGGATCTCGACGCCGACATCGTGCCTGGCGACGCCGCATACGCTCTCTCCGAACTGGATCATCTCGATGCGGCGCTGGTCGACCCGCCGCGCTCCGGCCTCTCCGAACGCGGGATGCGAGCGCTCGTGAGCGCCCGCATCCCTTCGATCGTGTATGTATCGTGCGACCCCGCCACGCTTGCCCGCGATGTCTCCAGACTCGCCGAGGCAGGATACGTGGCCGACAGGTTCGTCCCGGTCGACCTCTTCCCTCAGACGTACCACCTGGAGACGGTCACGGTCCTGCGCCGCTCCTAGGCCAGCGTCCCCACCTTGGGATAGTCGAGGATGTGGACGTCGTGCGGCGCCTCGTCATGCGCCTCGGTGAGGTCCTCCCCCGCCGAATGCGCCCCCATGTGATCGCCATCGTCCCACATCGCGCTGTCCGACACGTCGTAGACGACGCCGTCGTACGCCACGTAGGCGGGCCTCCCATCCTGGCCGTCGTACTTCTTCAGCTCCTCGAGCGTGAACTCCTTCACGGCGACTCCCTTCGGATGTGGTCCGGACACCATAGGTTCATACCCGCCGGGAACGTGCAGGATACAACGGTCCGCGAGGATGGATCCGGTCAGTCCTTCTCCACCAGGTCGCGCAAGCCGAACAGGTCGACCACGATCTTCCTGCCCTTCGTGGCCACGACCCCTTCGCGCGCGAGATTCGACACGACCCTGCTCGCGGTCTCTCGCGACGTGCCCGCCAGAGTGGCGATCTCGTAGTGCGTCAGCCCCTCGATGACCGGGACCCCACGCGACTCATACGAGGCCGTGGCCACATTGAGCATCACGCGCATCACCCGGTGGGTCGCGTCATGGAACGCCATTCCCTCCAGGCGGGTGACCATCTCACGGAGCCTGTCCGAGAACGAAGCGACAAGGGTGACCGCGAGTTGCGGACGGATGCGGAAGACGTACTCGAGGTCCTTCTCTTCGATGATCACCACCTCGACGTCGGTGGTGGCTATCACATCGGCCGACCGCCCATCAACGTCCACGGTTCCCATCTCGCCGAAGTACGACGGCGGTTCGAGGTAATCAAGGGCCAACTCCCGGCCCTCCGGCGAGGCAAGCGATATCTTCACACAACCGCCGACCAGCATGAAGACCGCGTTCGACAGGTCGCCCTTGGTGACGATGAACGCGCCCTTGGGGTACTCGCGATATGACATCAGGGAAGCCAACGAGTCGAGCTCGTCCTCGCTGAGCGGAGCGAACACGGGGTCTTCCCGGAGTCTGGCGACTATGACCGATCTCGCTGATGCCGTTGACATACCCTACTCATCGTCAGTTTGTGCCGAATGCTTCATAGTGAAACACTACACGATGCGCTCGTCCACAAAGCGTAGGGCGGGGCGATACGCACGCCAGCCTGTCTGCCGGGCACCCGTCCAGGCGGCCCGCGGAGCACTGCACACGACCACCAACGGAGGGTTCTCTCTATGCGCGCGGTCCTGTTCGATCTCGACGGCACCCTGCTCGACCTGGACCTCGACGCCTTCCTGCGCAGGTACTTCGTCGCGCTGGAGGGTGCCGCACGTCCGATATTCGCATCGGATGGAGAGCGCTCCGTGTTCATGGAGTCCCTCACGCACTCTGTCCGGGCGATGATGGATCCCCACCCGGGACGCACCAACCGTGATGTCTTCTTCGCGCACATGCTTGAGCGGTCCGGAGTGGACATGGAGCTGCACTGGCCCGTGTTCGAGTCGTTCTACGCCGAGGTCTTCCCTACGCTCGTCGGCGCGGCCTGCCCCGCCAAGGGCGCGCGGCGGGCGGTCTCCACAGCGATCGACCTCGGCCTGCGCGTGGCCATAGCCACGAACCCCATCTTCCCTCGCGTGGCGATCGATCACCGGCTGCGCTGGGCAGGCGTCCACGACCTGCCCGTCCAGGTCGTCACCACATACGAACAGATGCGGGCATGCAAGCCTCTTGCCGAGTACTACCAGCAGACATGCGAACTGCTCGAGACCGATCCGCGCGACTGTATGATGGTGGGCGACGACCGGGCTCTGGACATGCCGGCATCCGACATCGGCATGCAGACGTTCTATGTGGGGCCGCACAAGAGTGTTCCCGCGGATTTCGCCGGCGATCTGGACGACCTCGCAGACCTGCTGCCGCGTCTGCTTTGACCGGAGACTAGCGGAGGCGGCGTCGGATCAGCGCGACCCACGCGCCGTCGAGCCGCTGATCGCAGTCGAACTCGAACATGCCCCGGGACTCGCGTCTGAGGTCGAGTTGGTATCTCAGACCGGACGGGTCGTGGTCGCAGATGACCACCATGCTGTCCTCGCACTCCAAGTCGACCATCCGGTCGATGACCGCGAAGACAAGAGGGCGCCGCATCGAGGGCGTCACGCCCCGCAGATCGATGACCAGCCCGTTGGCCACTTGCGCCACCCGCTCACCCCGTTCCACGCCACCGGTTGCCCACACGTCACTATTAGACGTGCACGGGCCGATTCCTGCCGTCCAGCGACCCGCTCGGCACACAGATGTGACACGAAGCACTTGCCCCAAGAGCATGGACGCGAGACAGCGGGTGCATGTATCCTATGCATCGGAGCCGGACGCGGCTTGGCGAGGGGATAACGGATCTATGCGCCTGCACGCTCATCGTATCCAGCGCTACCCATCACGGACCACAGACGCACGACCAGCGTCTCATGCTGGCACTGGTCGCGCCATGCTCTCCGACCCACCCCTCCCTACATCGGCTCGATCACCTCAGTCAGAAGGCCTCGCGGTCCGTACCGTCCCGCACCGGGACACCGCGTACCGCGTTTCAGGCTACCCGTTTCCGTACGCGCGAAAGGAGGGAGGAGGGATACGCGCGTGCCGGGCGTAAGGCCCGGTCACTCAGTTTCAACCGCACTGTAGGCTACGTTCCAACACCAAGGAGGTGTATGGCATGGCGCAAGAGGCGCACGGTGCGATTTACGACCTGCTTGCGGTACGCGGTGTAAGCCGTCGCGACTTCATGAAGTACTGCGGCTACGTCGCCGCGATGCTCGGGCTCACCGAAGCAGCCGCTCCGCAGATCGCTGCGGCCGTCGAGAAAGGCGCGAAGCTGAAGCCCGCGCTCTGGCTCAATGGCGGCTCGTGCAGCGGCTGCACGGAGTCCATAGCTCAGGTGGACTCGCCCGACGTCGCCACGATCGTGCTCGAACTGCTCTCACTCAACTACTTCGAGACGATCATGGCCGCCGCCGGCGAGTACGCCGAGAAGAACGTCGACGACACCATCGAAGCCGGCAACTACCTGCTGATCTACGAAGGCGCCGTCATGATGGGCGAGGACGGGAACACCCTTCTCATCAACGGCCACAAGGGCAAGGACATCCTGGAGAAGGCCGCCGCAGGCGCTCAGGCGATCCTCGCGGTGGGCGCATGCGCGGTGGACGGCGGCTGGGTCTATGCCCACCCGAACCCCGCCGGCGGCATCGGTGTCCAGTCGTTCCTCGACAGCGTGAAGGTGGCCACCCCGGTGGTCAACCTCCCCTGCTGCCCGACGAGCCCCGAGTGGGTCGTCGCCATGGTCGTGCAGTGGCTGCTCGTCGCCGAAGACGATCCGGCGACGTTCCTCGACAAGACCGCCCTGCTCGCAAAGAACTACCGTGACAACTACCGTGATGCGGACGTCACACTCCTGTATCCGGAGTACATCGTGGGCTCCACGATCCACGACAACTGCCCGCGCCGCGGGCACTTCGAGAACGGTGAGTTCGTCACCGAGTTCGGCAGCCCTGAAGAGGCCATGGGTTACTGCCTCTACAAGGTCGGCTGCAAGGGTCCGCAGACGTACACGCAGTGCCCCATCACCCGCTGGAACCGTTCGGTCAGCTGGTGTGTCCAGTCGGGCGCCCCGTGCATCGGCTGCGGCGGCCTGAACTGGGTCGACAACAACGCTCCGTTCTTCAAGCGCCTGTCGAGCATGCGGATGGGCAACACCCTCGGCAACGTCCAACCCGGCAGCGTGGGTGCTGTCGTCGGCGGCGTCGCTGCCGCGGCCCTCGTCGCACACGGTCTCGGCATGAAGGCCGCCGGCCGCATCGGCGACGGTCCTCCCATGGAGGACATGAAGGTCCATGACCGCAAGCGGATGAAGAAGGGAGGCGATAAGTAGTGGCACGCTCTGTTATCGACCCCGTCACCCGTATCGAGGGTCACCTCCGCGTGGAGGTAGAGGTCCAGGACAACAAGGTCGTGGATGCATGGGTCTCCGGCACGCTGTACCGTGGCATGGAGACGGTCATGCTCGACCGCAGCCCCGAAGACGCGTTCTACGTGACGCAGCGGATCTGCGGCGTCTGCCCGATCTCGCACAGTCACGCGTCCGCTCAGGCGACCGAAGATGCGCTCGGCATCGAGATCCCTGAAGGCGGACGTCTCGTGCGCAACCTGCTCGAGGCCGCACAGTTCCTGCACAGCCACATCCTGTGGTTCTACCACCTCGCCGCGCTTGACTACGTGAACCCGATCAACGCGCTTAGCGCGGACATCGCCGACACGTACGCGCTGGCGCAGGCCGCGGGCACCCGCCCCGCCGATTTCGGCGCCGTGGCTGCCCGTCTCGCCGCGTTCGCGGAGAACGGCCAGCTCTCCATCTTCACCGGCCACTACTGGGACCACCCCGGCTACGTGCTTCCGCCGGAGCTGGACCTGATCGCCACTGCGCACTATCTCGAGGCGCTCGAAGTGCAGGCTGTCGCCAACGAGATCGTGGCCATCATCGCCGGCAAGTTCTCGCACCCGATGACATCGGTGCCCGGCGGCACGGCGTTCGTCCCCACCGTGGACAAGCTCGACGACATCCTTTACCGCTTCGTGCGCGTGAAGGAGTTCATCGACACCGCGCTGATCCCGGACACGCTTGCCATCGCGCCGTTCATCCTTGATGCGACGACGTACGGCGGCGGTACCGGCAACTTCCTCAGCTGGGGCGTCTTCGAAGCAGCCGACCGCGACCCGGTCAACCGCTTCCTGCCCCGTGGCTTCGGTCGTGGCCTGTCCCTTGAGGACGTCAGCCCCGACGATGTCACCGAATACGTGGAGCACTCGTGGTACGAGTCGGGAACCGGCCTCAACCCCAAGGACGGGGAGACGAAGGTCAAGTTCACCGAATACAACACCGAGGACAAGTACTCCTACGGCAAGGCTGTCCGCTGCAAGGAAGAGTCGACCGAGTCCGGTCCTCTCGCCCGCATGGTGGTCGCGTACCTCCACGAGAAGGGCGGCAAGGACCTCACCGGTGGAGCCGCAGGCGTTCGTACCCCTGCAGCGCTCATCGACTCGACCCTCGAGGCGCTCGACGTCGCCGGCAAGCCTGAGGTGCTCGTGTCCCTGCTCGGCCGTGTTGCCGCACGCAACCTCGAGGCCGCGTACGTGGCCGACCTCGCGCTCGTGTGGGTCAACGAGCTTGTCGAAGCCATGAAGGGTACCGACCTCAGCTTCTGGAAGGCAGCCGAGAAGAACACCGGCGACGGCGTCGGCGCATGGGAGGCCCCCCGCGGTTCGGTCGCGCACTGGATCGGCATCAAGGGCGGCAAGATCGATCACTATCAGGTGGTCGCTCCCACCACGTGGGACATCGCTCCCCGTGACGCCAGCGGCACGCCCGGCCCGATGGAGCAGGCGCTTATCGGCGCACCCATCGCAGACGCGGAGAAGCCGCTCGAGGCGCTTCGTATCGCCCACAGCTTCGATCCTTGAATCGGATGTGCGGTTCACGTGTTTGAACCGGCGACCGGCAAGGAAGCGACTGTGATGTCCTCACCCATGGGGGTGATGTAGATGTCGTCCCAGGCGCATTATCGTGAGGCGCACCCGTTGGTGTTCGTGATCACGCACTGGATCAATCTGATCTGCATGATCATGCTCGCCTTCTCCGGGTTCTACATCCACTATCCGTTCTTTGACGGCTTCATGGGCGTAGCCCGCGGCATGCACTTCGTCGCGATGTTCGTGATCATCATCAACCTCACCTTCCGGGTCATCGCAGCCTTCTTCGTGAAGACCGCCACCGACCTCGGCTCGCGTGAGGTGGACACGGACATCAAGAACTGGCTGCCGCAGGAGAAGAACAGGCACCAGCTCTGGCAGACGGTGAAGTACTACCTGTTCCTGCGCAAGGAAGGCGTCATCTCGGCCAAGTACGGCTCATTGCAGAAGATCGCCTATCTGGCGACCGTGCCTCTCACCTACCTGATGGCCTACACGGGCTTCGCCCTGTACGGCCCGACGGCTGACTGGGGATTCTTCATGGGCGGTACCGAGCTCGTAGGCGGCCCCATGAACATGCGAATCATCCACTACCTCATGATGTGGGTGTTCATCGTGTTCACGATGATCCATGCTTACCTCGCAAACATATACAACTTCGCGCCGAGCAAGATCATCTTCCTGTGGAAGGAGACGGAGCACTAGTCTCCGCCACAGCGTGACGGCGTCGCCGTCACGGGCAGCCGGGCCCCGGAGCCGCGCGCTTCGGGGCCCGGCCCTTGACCGGAGGTTTGCGTGGGATCTCGCTCCGCGCCGACCATGACGGGCGTCACGCCCGAGAGGGAGCCGCACAGTGCCTGATATCGAACCCCGCATCCTCGTGCTCGGCATCGGCAACGTCCTGATGCTCGACGAAGGCATCGGCAACCGGGTCGCCGTGGAACTCGAGAAGAACTACAGCTTCCCCGACGACGTGCGCATCATGGACGCCGGGACCATGGGACTCGGGATGATGCACCTCTTCCGGGGTGTCGAATTCATGCTTGTGGTGGATGCCATGGACGGCAGCGGCCACCCGCCGGGCACGGTGGTACGGATAGCTCCTGAAGACTTCGCCCCCAACCAGGTGATGCACTCCCTCCACGACATCCGGTTCGTGGACGTGCTCGAAGCGGCCAAGCTGATCGGCCTCATGCCCGAGGCCGACTGCATCGGCATCCAGGTGCAGGACATGAGCCCTGCCGAGATCACGATCGGGCTCTCGGAGCCGGTGGAAGCGGCAGTGCCGCGGGCGGTCGCCGCGGTCCTGTACGTGCTCGAGGAGCGCGGCGTACAGGTCCAACCCCTGGAGAGCCCGGATGCGGACGACGCGTTCCGGGAGACAGTGGCCGAGGCCAAGGCCGATATCGCCCGTCGTCAGGCGGAACGCGCCGCTGCAGGCACCCCGACGACTGGAGAGGCGCGGAGCTAGCGTCCTTCGGCGGGAGCCCCTGCCGCAAGCGGGATCTCGAAGCCGACCGTGCTCCCCTGCCCCTCGGCGCTGTTCGCGAAGACGCTGCCGCCGTGGTCCTCGATGATGCGCCGCGAGATCGCAAGGCCCAGACCCGTGCCCCCGGTGCCCGTTGAGCGTGCGGTATCGGCGCGGTAGAAGCGCTCCCAGATGTGCGCCAGGTCGTCGGCGGGTATGCCTTCGCCGGTGTCGGTGACGGACACCCGGGCACGGGCCACATCGGCCATGTCCACGACCACGGTCACGCTTCCTTCGGCGGTGTGGCGTAGCGCGTTGGAGAGCAGGTTCCTCACCACCTGCCCGATGCGGAACTCGTCCGCGTTGACGCGCACTGCCCGATCAGGCAGGCGTGCGGCAACCGACAGACCGTCCGGGGCGACGACCTCGGCCCGCTCGACCTCCGACCGCACGATGTCCCGGAGGTCGGTGAGCGTTCGCTCGTAGCGCAGGCGGCCTGCCTCGGCTATCGACAGTTCCTGGAGGTCGTCCACGAGGCGGGACAGCGTGCCCACGTCCTCCACCAGTGAGGCGATCTGCCGCTCGTCCGCGGTCAGCACCCCGTCAGCGATGCCTTCGATCTGGGCCCGCAATGCCGCGATCGGATTGCGGAGCTCGTGCGCCACATCGCTCACCATGCGCCTGCGCAGTTCCTCCGACTCCGAGAGTGAGTCGGCCATCTCGTTGAAGGCGACTGCGAGGCCGGCGACCTCCTCGGGTCCGGCCTCTTCAACTCGACGCTCGAGGCGGCCTTCCGCCAAAGCACGCGACGCGGCCGTGAGATCTCGCAACGGGCGCACCAGATAGCGTGCAAGCAGCCACGCGCCGAGTGCCGCAAGCGCGACTGCGACCAACGCGGAGATGACGATGCCACGATCGGCTCCTGCAAGGAACGTCTGCTCGGCCGCTCCCAGGAACACCTGACGCCCCATGCCGCTACCGGGGCCCATCATCGGACCCATGCCGCCCGAAAGGTACTGTTCGAAGGCGCTGGAGAGCGTCCCACGGGTGACGAGCCCCGAGGCGAGTACCGCCGCAAGCGACACGGCCAGGATCGCCAGGAAGACCTGGACTATGAGGCTCGACCGCTTCATTCCTGCGCCTCCACCTTGTAGCCTACGCCGAACACGGTGTGCACGTAGCGTGGGTGTTTCGAATCCTCGCCGAGCTTCTTCCTGATGTTCTTGACGTGGGCGTCGATGGTGCGCTCGTACCCCTCGAACGTGTCGCCTGTGGCTATCTCGAGCAGCTGCAGCCGGGTGTACACACGACCGGGATGGGCCGCCATCGCAGCGAGGATGTCGAACTCGGTCCGCGTGAGGTCGGCCACGACGCCATCCACGCTCACCGATCGCCGATTCGGGTCGATGATGAGCGCGCCGAGGCGGAGCGCTTCGCCAGCCGAGCGCGATCCCTCTGCACGCCGGAGAACGGCCTTCACGCGTGCTACGACCTCGCGCGGGCTGAACGGCTTCGACACATAGTCATCCGCTCCGACCTCGAGGCCGATCAACCGATCGACCTCATCGGATCTCGCGGTGACGAGGATCACCGGCAGGTCATGCTCCTTCTGGAAACGCTTCGTCAGCTCGATCCCGTCGATCCCCGGCAGCATGACGTCGAGCAACGCGATGTCTGGGACGGCTCGCTCTACCTCGGCAACGGCGGATGGTCCGTCGGAAGCCGTGCGCACGACGAACCCCTCTTGCTCGAGGTATGCGGTGAGCACTTCGACGATCTTGTCGTTGTCATCGACCACCAGCACTTCACGGGACACCGCTCGCCACCTCCGGTACGGAGTCTATCCACCCGGCATGAAGAACCTGTGAACGCCCGGACCCCGGGCCGTACCGCGCTACCTGCCCGCCAGCTCACGGACGCGCCCGGCTATGCCTGCGACGTCCAGGCCCGCCCGGGCGAGCAGCGCCTCTGCGGCGCCCGAGCTCTGGTAGCCCTCGACGCCATGCGGGACCGGGCTCGCGGCGCCTCCGTGGAGCGCAGTCCACTCGGCCACGGAGGCCCATAGGCCAGTCCGCCAGCCGTGGTCCTCGGCCACGAGAAGCCAGGGCGCACGAGTCGCAAGCCCCATGGCCCCATCGTCCAGATCGAGCGGCGAGGAGACGATGCACACACCCACCGAGAGACCCTCGCGGCGGAGCTCGTCGGCCGCCTCCACCGCGCTCCCAGCCACGGTCCCCATCGTCATGATGACGCCGTCGTCACCCTGTCTCGCCCAGGTGGCGACCCCGTACTCGAACGCGTATCCGTCGCCGAAGAGCGGGAGATCGGCGCCATCCAGGATCACCGGGAGCTTGGACCGGCCCATCGCGACCGCGACGCATCCGGGCATCCTCGCCGCCTCCCGGATCGCCCGATCGGTCTGATTCGGGTCTGCGGGCACGATCACGCGCCACCCGAAGAGGTTGCGGAACGCGCCGACGTAATCGAGGCACTGGTGGGTCTTCCCGTCCTCCCCCACGTCGAGGCCGCAGTGCGTCACAACGAGCTTCAGAGACGCCTCGTTGATGTCGTTGAGCCGCTGCTGGTTGTACACCTCGTCCACACCGAACACACCGAAGTCGGAAAGGAATGTGAGCACACCTGTGGTCGAGAGCGCGCCGGCGGCCGTGGCGGCGTTGTGCTCTCCCACGCCGGCCTGGATGAATCCTCCCGGACGCACCTCGGCGAATCCGCCTGTCTTCACGCTTGCGGCGAGATCGCAGTCGAACACTGCCATGGGCATATCCGGGTTGGCCTCGGCGAGATCGACCAGCGCCGCTCCCCACGCCGAGCGGTTGTCCGTACGCGTCTCACGCGTGTACGTGCGCGGCACGCCCACATCGAGGTCCAGCGGCTCACGCACGTGGTGCAACGCCGGTGTTAGCGTCATACCGCCCCGTCGGCGACGGGCGGTCTCGATCGTGGACTCGACACCAAGTTCCTGCAGGGCCCGCTCGTACTCTTCGGCCGTGAGCCCGCGTCCGTGGAACTCGTGATCCCCTTCCATGAAGGAGACCCCCTTGCCGATGACCGTCCGTGCGACGATGGCCACCGGCCGCTCCCGATCAGCCACCGCCTCGGCGATCGCCTCGTACACCGCGCCAAGATCGTGACCGTCGATCTCGATGACACGCCAGCCGTCGGCGGCGAAACCATCGCCGATGTTGACCGGCATGACGTCCTCCGTGTGGCCGGAGATCTGTATGCCGTTGCAGTCGACCAGCACCGTCAGGTCGACGAGGCCCTCCTTGACCGCCAGGCGACGGGCCTCGGCCACCTGCCCTTTGTGTTGTTCGCCATCGCTCATCACCACGAAGGTCCGGCTCGCATGGCCCGCGATCCGCGAAGCGAGCGCGAGTCCCACGCCGGCCGAGAGCCCCTGTCCCAGGTTGCCCGTGCCCCACTCAACACCCGGAACGGAGCGCTCCACGTGCCCCTCGAAGACGCTGCCGGCCTGACGGAAGTGCGAAACGGCGTCCTCCAGGTCGAAGAACCCCGCGTCGGCCAGGGCGCAGTAGACGCCGGGCGACGTATGCCCGTGGCTGATGACGATGCGGTCGCGTCCGTCGGCCCGGGGATGCGTGGGGTCTATCGCGGCGAAGTGCGCGAGTGTGAGGTAGATCTCGAGCGAGGACATCGACCCGCCGGGGTGACCGGATCCGGCAAGCGAGGTCATCGTGAGGATCGCGCCCCTCAGCTTGCGAGCACGCGCCTCCATGTCGCGGATCGTATCCTCATCCAGCGACGGCTCGGCGAACCCACGCTCCACCATGGCGCCTCCTCCCGACAGACCCGCGCATGCGCGCTGCCAACCATTACACTTGAGGATACCCGAACCCATACCCGAGGAGCCCACATGCCCGACCTGCGCCGGATCGCCGAGGAGGCCGCCCGCGCCGGCGGCGCCGCTCTTGCCGCACATGCAGGCCACATCACCGGCCTCCGGACGAAGAGCAGCGCCGCTGACGTGGTCACAGCGGCCGACATCGCCTCCGGCGTGGCCGTGGCACGGTCCATAGCCGATGCCCTGCCGGATGCGCGCTTCGTGGTGGAGGAACCCGAGGTCTACGACCTCGCCGGGGTGGTCCAGGGGGACCTCCGCGATGACGAGATCTGGGTCGTCGATCCGCTCGACGGCACAACCTCCTTCGTCCACAGCTACCCGTGCTACTCGGTGAGCGTGGCGTGCCTCCGCTCGGGCCTTCCGGTCGCCGGAGCCGTCTTCAACGTCCCTACGGGAGAGATGGCGTCTGCCGCCGCTGATGCCGGCGCTTCACTAGACGGCAGGCCGCTCACCTGCACGGGCGCATCGCGGATGGCCGAGGCGCTCATCGCCACCGGATTCCCGTACGACAGAGGAGGGCCGCTCGACCGGCAGCTCCGGATCTTCGAGCGGGTCATGCGCCCGTCACACGACGTGCGGCGCGACGGCTCGGCCGCCATCGACCTCGCCAACGTGGCCATCGGGCGTGTGGACGGCTTCTGGGAGACAGGACTCAAGCCATGGGACATGGCGGCTGGCGTCCTGATCGTCGCCGAGGCGGGTGGTCGCGTGACCGACCTCGAGGGGTCACCATGGTCCGCGGACTCCAGCTGCGTGGTGGCGGCCAACCCTGCGCTCCACGAGGTCCTGCTCGGCCTTATCATGGACGCGGACTCCGCCTAGCGCGGTCCGCGGCGCGTCTCCTTCGGTTCGTCATACTCCAGGCCCAGGTCCGTCAGCACTTTGCTGACCGCCCGCTCCCCGCTTTCGATGCAGTTGGGGATGCCTACGCCGCGGAAGGCGCCGCCCGCGAGGGCGAGGCCGGGAACCGCATCGCTGCGCCGCTCGATCTCGTCCACGCGGTCGAGATGGCCAAGCGTGTACTGCGGCATGCCTCCGGTCCAGCGATAGACCTTGGCGATCAGCGGCTGCGCATCGGCACGCACGCCGAGCAGCTCGACGAGTTGCGTGCGGATGGTCTCCACCAACTCGTCGTCGGTGGCCTCGAGCAGATGCTGGTTCCCGGGCCCTCCGATGAAACCACGGAGCAGCACCCTCCCGGACGGTGCGCGATCCGGCCACTTCGAGGACGACAACGTGACCGCCAGGATCGGACGGTCCTCGACCATCGGCGAGAGGATGCCGAACCACCGGGTGTCGAACGGGCAGTCCTCTTCGCGGAACGCGAGCGAGACGGTGGCCGAGGACGAGCACGGGACCGACGCCAACAGGTCGGAGATCGCTGCATCCACGTCGCGCATGAGCCGGGTCGCCGCCCAGGCCTCGGTCGCCACGATCAGCGCGTCGCCCTCCACGACCTCCCCGCTGTCCAACGTGACCTTCCACCCGTCGCCTGCCCGCTCGATGATGGTTGCCGCGACGCCGGTCTTGATGCGCTCGCGGCCCACGGCGTCGGCCATCCCGTCGGTAAGGTCCTGCATGCCGCGATGGAAGGTGTTGAAGAACGCCCACGGCTTGCCGCCGGGCTTGGGCGGGTACTTCTTGCGCATCTCCTCGCGCTTCTTGCGCTCGTTGAGGAATCCGCGGATCACCGAGCCGGACTCCTGCTCCATCTCGAGGAAGTTGGGGAACGTCGCCGCCAACGACATCTGGGTGGGATCGGACGCGTGCACGCCGCCCACGAGCGGCTCGGCCACACGGTCCAGAGCTTCGCGGCCCATGCGCCGCACCACGAACTCCTCGAGCGTCTCGTCGTGGTCCTGGGCGGTCTCTCCCTCGGCCCAGCGCTCCTTGCGCGGTAGGAACCAGTCGAGAGCCATGCGGAACTTGCCCGGCCATGAGTACAGCGACGTCGTCGCCAGCGGCAGGAGCTTCGTCGGGGCGAACATCATGATGCCGTCCGGCAGCTCGATGAGCCGGCGGCCCTTCACGATGAGCGTCTTCTTGTTCTCCTCGCGGGCGGGCACCATCTCCTCGGCGATGCCGAGCATCCGCGCGATCCGTCCCACCGCCGGCTTGGTCGACACGAAAGCGTCGCTCCCGCCGTCAACGACGTACTGCCCGCCCTCGGAGTCCTCAAGGATGTCGGTGACGATCTTGCCGCCGACGCGTTCTTCCTTCTCGATCACGACGCAGCCGACATCGAGTCCCGCTTCGGCAGCCCGTCGCACCTTGTAGGCGGCGCCGAGTCCTGCCGCTCCACCGCCGATGATGATGATCCTCTTCAAGAGACCCGCCTTTCGTCACATGCGCACCCCGAGGAGCGCACGGGTGTGCTTCGTGTGCTAGTAGACCCGCTTCTCCTCGACCGCGTCCTCCTCGAGTACGATGCCCGTCTCGCCGAGCACCTTGGAAACGGCGCGCTCACCGCTCTCGAGCGCGTTGGGCACGCCTACGCCCCTGTACGCGTTTCCGGCAAGCGCGAACCCACGCACTCCAGACTCCAGCCGCTCGATCTCGTCCACACGCTTGAGGTGATCGAGCGTGTACTGCGGCATGCCCTTCTCCCACCGGAACAGCTTGGCGTAGCGCGGCCGGGCATCCGCCTTGATGCCGAGGAGTGCCACCATCTGCGTGCGCGCGAGCTCGAGCAGATCCTCATCGCTCGCCTCGAGCACCGCCTCATCACGCGGTCCTCCGAGGAAGCCCCGGAAGAGCACCCTGTCCTCCGGCGCGCGATCCGGCCACTTCGAGCTCATGAGGCTCACACCGGTGAGGGGTCGCCGCTCCACCATCGGCGAGAGGATGCCGTGCCAGTTGAGATCGAACGGACAGTCCGACCTGTCGAAGGCGAGGATCGCGGTGGCCGATGAAGAGCACGGGATGGTCTCGAGAAGGTCCGCCAGGAAGCCATCCACGGGCTGGGTGAGTCCCGCCGCGGCCCAGACCTCGGTGGCCACGATCACCGCGTCACCCCGGAGCGTCTCACCGGAGCTCAGCGTCACGGACCAGCCGTCGCCATCCTGGGCGATGGCGGTGGCGCCTACCCCGGTGCGGATATGTTCGCGGCCCGCGGCGTCCGCCATTCTGTCGCAGATGAACTGCAGCCCGTCGTGGAACGAGGAGAACATGGTGCGGCGCCTCTGCCCGGGCTTCGGCGGATACTTCTTGCGCATCTCCTCAACCTTCTTGCGCTGGGCGAGGAAGCCCCGGATCAGCGAGCCGTGCTTCTGCTCCATGTCGAGCAGCATCGGGTATCTCGCCGCCACCGACATCTCCGACGGCTCATCGCCGTTCACACCCGCCGCGAGCGGCTCGGCAAGCCGGTCGAGCGCCTCCCTGCCGAGACGCCGGACCACGAAGCTCTCGAGCGTCTCATCGTGATCCGCGGCGGTCTCGCCATCCGCCCAGCGGACCTTGCGGGGCAGGAGCCAGTCGAGCGCCATGCGGAACTTGGCGGGCCACGAGTAGAGCGACGTGGTGGCGAGCGGGATGAGCTTGGTGGGAGCGAACATCATCATGCCATCGGGCATCTCCACGAGCCTGCCGTCCTTCACGATGAAGGTCTTCTTGGTCTCCTCGACCGTCCCTACCTCGTGATCGAACACGCCGAGGAGCTTCGCCACGCGATGCACGGCGGTCTTGTCGGTCAGGAATGAGTCGGACCCGCCATCGGCTATGTAGCGGCCCCCGTCGGGGTCCTTTGCGATGTCGGTGAAGATCTTGCCGCCGATCCGATCGTCACGCTCGACGAGGGTGAACGTCACCTCGTGCCCGGCTTCGGCCGCCCGCCTGATCTTGTACGCGGCGCCAAGGCCCGCGATCCCGCCACCGATGATGATGATATGCATGCTGCACGGCTCCTTCGTCCTTCACGGGCGGTGCCGGCCGCCGCACTACCGTCTTCTCGTGTCAGTCGGGATCGTTGCCGACGGAGAGCAGCGGCTCCACCGCCCAGGAAAGCGCCTCTATGAAGCGATGATCGTCGTTGGGAACGGGCGTCCTCGTGAAGCGTAGGCCGAGTTCCTCAGCCTGCGCCATGGCCTCGATGTCCAGGTCCCACAGCGTCTCCATGTGGTCGATGGCGAAACCGATCGGCACGACCACCACGGCATCGTAGCCGTTCACCGCCGCGATCGCCATGACACCCGCAAGATCGGGACCGAGCCACGCACCGGGCCGCGCACCCTTGGACTGGTAGCCCTGCAGCCACGCCACCGGCCCCTCGAGCGACCCGAACGCACTCACGCCCGGCAACCTCTCATCGTCGACGAAGTCGGTCCCCTCGGCCAGCCCGGCGCTCGCCGCGACCGCCGCGGCGACCTCCCGGAGACCGCCGAGGTACGGATCGTCGGGAACCAGGTCCGCCACCGGGAGACTGTGAGCGGTCATCATCACGAGCGGTCGCTCCGCCTCAATCGGATCCAGCGCCCTGACGCACTCCTCCGCGAAGAACGCCCGATACTGCGGCGCCTTGTGAAGCATCGGCGCCTCGCACACGTCCTCGATCTCGAGACCCTGTGAGGCCTCGAGCGCGCACGTGCGGAACGCCTCACACGTGACCTGCGACTCGAACGCCGAGAGAGAGACCATCGCGACACGCTCCGCGCCGCGCGCTTGCAGGTCCTCGAGCGCCGAATCGATCGACGGCTCCCAGTACCGCATACCCGCGGCCGCCACGACATCGTGGCCGCGATCCCGCAGATGAGCCTCGAGCGACACGGCGATGCCGCCCGCGACCCCGGGTAGCGGCGAGTACCCGCCTATGGCGCGGTACTTCTCCTGGGCGGACGCCACGATCTGCGGCGACGGCTCACGCCCCATGAAGCGGGACATGAACGGACCCACAGACTCGAGCGAGTCGGGGCCACCGAACGCCGTGAGCAGCACGCCTGTTCGGACCGGCACGCCGACGACTACTTCCCGCCGCGGATGCGGGCCGAGTGCTCGTGCACGAAGCGGATCATCGTGCGGGCCTTCTCCGGGTCGCTCGTCTTGTGAATGCCGTGGCCGAGATTGAAGATGTGTCCCGGACGCGTGCCCACCGCCTCGAGGATCTCCACGACCATGCGCTCAAGCTCGTCATCGGGCGCGAAGAGGGCGACGGGATCGATGTTGCCCTGGATAGCGAAACGCTCGTCCACCTGCTCGACCACGCGCTTCATGTCGAGGCGCCAGTCCACGCCGATGACGTCGCCGCCCACCTTCTGGGCCAGATCGAGCATCGAGGTGGCGCCATTGGGGAAGTGGATGATCGGCACGCCCTCGGGCACGACCTTGCGGCCATGCTCCGTGAGGGCCTCGATCACACGTGTGGTGTACGGCAGGACGTAGCGCTCGTAGTCACGCGGCGCCACATAGCCGACCCAGCTGTCGAACACCTGGATGACCTGTGCGCCGGCATCGATCTGCGCCGAGAGGTACGCGATGACAGTCTCGGTGATCTTCTCCATCAACTCGGCCCAGAGCGCCGGCTCGCCCCACATCAGCGCTTTGGTGTACTCGTAATCGCGCGTGCCATGACCCTCGATCATGTAGCTCGCAAGCGTGAACGGTGCGCCGCCGAACCCGATCAGCGGGACCTTGTGCTCGAGCTCGCCGCGGAGGATCCGCAGGCTCTCCATCACGTAGCCGGTGTCGGCGATCGGATCCGAGATGCGCAGGTTGTGCACGTCGGAGGCCGTCCGGACGGGGTTGTGGATGACCGGGCCTTCGCCCTTGGCGAACTCCAGGTCCAGACCCATGCCCGGGGACACCACCAGGATATCGCTGAAGAGGATCGCCGCGTCCACGCCCACGAGGTCGACCGGCTGCATCGTCACTTCGACGGCCAACTCGGGCGTCCGGCACATCTCGAGGAAGCCGTGCTTCGCACGGATCTCCCGGTACTCGGCCATATATCGTCCGGCCTGCCGCATCATCCAGACAGGCGTGCTCTCAGTGGGCTCGCGGCGCGCAGCGCGCAGAAGAAGGTCGTTGAAAGCCATACGGGGGTGTACCTCCGATGCAACGGGGCGTCATGGGACGTGGGACAGTTTATCATGCCTAAGCCTCATGAGAACCAGCCATACGCTCCACACGGACCCGACTCGAGCGACGCGACAGTCCGCACCTCACACCGGCCTGAAGACGCGGCAAGGCCCCGCCAAAGCGGGGCCTTGCGGTTGCCGACACGGGCGGGTCCTACCCGACCTGCGGCGCCGTATCGATGATCGTCTGCACGATCGACGGATCCGCAAGCGTGGAGATGTCGCCAAAGGCTTCCACGTTCCGGTCGCCACCGGCGATCTTGCGGAGGATGCGCCGCATGATCTTGCCGGATCGCGTCTTGGGCAGCTCGGGCACGATGTGGATGAAGTCCGGGCTTGCGATCGGCCCGATCTCCTCGCGCACGTGACCACGGAGGATCTTCTCGATGCCGTCGGGGATATCCACGCCGGTCTTGAGGATGACGTAGGCGTAGATGCCCTCGCCCTTGACCTCATGCGGGTAGCCGACGACCGCGGCCTCGGCCACCGACGCGTGGCTCACGAGCGCACTCTCGATCTCGGCGGTGCCCATGCGGTGACCAGACACGTTGATGACGTCGTCAACACGGCCCAGGAGCCAGTAGTAACCGTCGGCGTCGACACGAGCGCCGTCACCGGTGAAGTAGCGACCCGGGAAGGCGGTGAAGTAGACGTTCTTCATCAGCGCATTCTCGGGATCTCCCCACGTGCCGCGCATCATGCCGGGCCACGGCTTGTTGATGCACAGGCGCCCGCCGGAACCGGTGGGAGTCGGCGTGCCGTCCTCGTTAAGGATCTCAGGCTCGATGCCGAAGAACGGCTTCGTGGCCGAGCCGGGCTTCATGGGAGTGATGCCGGACAGGTTGGTGATGATGTGTCCGCCGGTCTCCGTCTGCCAGTAAGTGTCCACGATCGGCACGTTCTCCCGACCGATGTTCTTGAAGTACCACATCCATGCCTCGGGGTTGATCGGCTCACCGACTGTGCCGAGCACCCTCAAAGTGGACATATCGTGCTTGGCTGGCCACTCGTCGCCCTGCTTCATAAGCGCGCGGATGGCGGTAGGCGCCGTGTAGAACTGGTTGACGCCGTGCTTCTCCACGATCTCCCAAAACCTGCCGGCGTCGGGATAGGTGGGGACGCCCTCGAACATGAGGGTCGTGGCGCCCACGGCCAGCGGCCCGTACACGATGTAGGTGTGGCCGGTGACCCAGCCGATGTCAGCAGTGCACCAGAAGACGTCCTCGTCGTGATAGTCGAAGACGTAGCGGAACGTGGTGGCGGCATAGAGCAGGTAGCCGCCCGTCGTGTGCAGGACGCCCTTCGGCTTGCCGGTCGATCCGGAGGTGTACAGGATGAAGAGAGGATCCTCGGCATCCATCCACTCGACATCGCAGTGCTGGGAGATATCGTCGGCGCGCACCTCTTCGTGGTACCAGTAGTCGCGCCTGGGCTCCATGTCCACGCGGGTGCGTGCACGGGAAACGACGATGACCGCCTCAATCGAGGGGCATTCGTTGAGCGCCACGTCAGCCTCGGCCTTCAATGGAACGATACGACCGCCGCGCAGACCCTCATCGGCCGTGACGAGCATCTTGGCGCCGCAGTCCTGGATGCGGTCGCGGAGCGCCGCCGAGCTGAACCCGGCGAAGATCACCGAGTGGATTGCGCCGATGCGGGCGCATGCCAACATCGCGATCGCGAGCTCGGGGATCATCGGCAGGTACAGGGCGACGCGGTCACCCTTCTTGATGCCGCGCTTCTTGAGGACGTTGGCGAACTTGCACACCTTGTAGTACAGCGACTGGTAGGTGTACATCTTCGTGCGGCCCTCGTCCGTCTCCCAGATGAGCGCCGCCTTGTTGCGGCGCCAACCGTTCAGGTGGCGGTCGATGCAGTTGTAAGTGACGTTGAGCTTGCCGCCCTGGAACCACTTCACGTACGGCTTGTCGAAGTCGTACTCGAGGACCGTGTCCCACTTCTTCTCCCAGTGGAGCATCTGCTCGGCCATGTCGGCCCAGAACCCTTCGGGGTCCTCGATCGAGCGCTTATAAAGCTCCTCGTACTCCTCCATGGTCTGGATGTGTGCCCGCTCGGTCACCCAGGCCGGCGGCTGGACCACGCGGTACTCCTGCGACAGGGACTCGATCGCATTCGATTCCGTCATAGGGTCGGTCTCCTCTCCTCGGCATCTGCTTACGGTCGGTGATCGCGGGAGATGGACACTGCCCGCGAACTGCCCGATGCCGCTCTAGCGACGTACGACAATCGTAAGGGCTAGACCCCCATGCAGCGACGTCGAGGCGGCCGAACGGCCCCCATGCTTCGGTGGACGGCATGCACCGGCCGGTGTCCGGCAGGCGCCGATGCACCTGCCGCACACGGCCCGAAACCTACCGCTCGCGGCCCAGCGCGTAAGGTTTTGGGGGGCGGGACCCCGAAGCCGTATTGAGGCATAGAGAACGGGTTTCCTTCTACTCTTGGTTTGTCGAGAACCCGGAGAAGAAAGGAAACCCGCATGCACGATGATACCG
>Ga0209614_1000033_pt1 | contig 113538 bp, 105 predicted proteins | sample BlaSprsedimmetaG_FD_185484 | JGI IMG/M metagenome (GOLD analysis project Ga0209614, IMG submission 185484) | Hot spring sediment bacterial and archeal communities from California, USA to study Microbial Dark Matter (Phase II) - Blank Spring... ... | reverse complement strand
AATCCAATATAATCCGTGATCCGACTCCCTTTGGGCAGTTCTGCAACTGTTCGAGCCATCTTCGCACCTCCTTGGGTTGAGATGGCTCACCCGTACACTAAAATTCATTCAAAGTGAACAGTATTGGGTTTAATACCTTGAATGCGCAGGGCGGTTTCCAGGATGGTCTGCGTGGATTCTCTCGCTGCCGGGGCTATAAATCCGCAGGTATTGATCAGCACGATTTCGGCCTTGCCGATATCATCCACCGGACACAGCACCCCCAGGGAGGCGAGCATGTTTTCCGTGTCCACCCGGTTTTTGGGGCATCCCAGGCTGATGCAGTACACGGCCGGATTTGCATCGGGGCGGGTGCATGCGGGCGTCGAGGGGTTGAATGCGCTTGAATTCGCGGGACACATATGCTTAAGTGGGCAAGGGATTAGAGCTTACGATGCACGGTTTTTTGGACATTTGGCAGCACGGTTAATCGGCATGCAACAACTCCCATGTTGATGCAAAAGATGTTTTCAATAAAAAGAGAAAAATTGCACTGCAAGAAGGTTTCATTTTTTCAACGACAACCGGGACCATAAACGTTGTTTTTTGCCGTTGGCTTTCCCGGCCATGACTTGTTGGGCGACATTTTCTTCACGGGAAATTATTGAAAGTTGCAGCCGGTTTGTTCGCCTTCGTCATTTTCGCTCGAATTTCGTGCCGCAACCGTGGATCTAAAAGTGTGAACCTTGACCCCTAACCCTTAGAATGCGTGCAAGGACAAGGGATTTCGTGAACAGCGTATACCCGGAACATGACACGGTCTGCATTTTGGAGCAGGCGGCAAGGGATTTTTACATCGGGGTTGTCGGCATTGGCCCTGGTTTTGAGTCCATTTTGGAACTCATGGCTCGTCCTGGGTTGGAAGACTTTTTCCCCCGACTGCATCTGGTTGCTTGCGTAGCCTCGAACATCTGCCCGGAAGCCCTGAACAAGCTTAATGCCCTGGGAGTCGTCCGGCATGAAACCTATCAAGAAATGCTCCAGGCCCATCCTGGGATCAATCTGCTCATTGAATTGACCAACCAGCCTGATTTGTTGCGCGAATTGCGTCGAGTTGTTTCACCGGACATCGCCATTCTTGATCATACCTCGGCGGTTTTTCTCTGCGGCCTGTTGATCATGTTTGAGATGTCGAGCAAATGCAAGGTGGATCTGCTGGGACAGCAATCCCTCCTGAACGCGGTGATGGATGAAATGAACGACGACGTCTTTTTGCTGGACGCCAAAGGCCGGGTGCTGGATGTGAACAAACATGTTTGCAGGCGCCTTGGCAAGGAAAAGAAGGAAATTTTACGCAAGTTTTGCTGGGAGATTTCCTCAGGCACGCATCACAACCATTGCAGGACCGATGATCCCGACTGCCCTCTGCGCACCACACTGCTTCAGGGACGGAGGGCGGAATCTTTGCAAACCTGGGTGGATCCAGAGGGGCAGGCGCATTATCATCAAATCCGCACCTATCCCATTTTCAACAAGCAGGGTGAGGTGCAAAAGGTGATCGAGGTCCGCAGGGACGCCACCTTGCGAACGGAGATGGAGAAGCGCCTGCAGCAGGCTGAAAAATTGGCGGCCATCGGAGAATTGTCCACCTATATCGCTCATGAAATCCGCAACCCCTTGTTCGCCATCGGAGGATTTGCCAATGCGCTGCTGCGCGCCCCTGAATTGACTGTGGGAGCCAGGGAAAAGGTGCGGATCATCCTGGAAGAATCCAAGCGATTGGACAATATTTTGAAGAGCATTATCAATTTTGCGCGCCCGACCGCGGCTGCCAGCGCGGAAGTGGATGTGAACACAATCATTTTGGAGACTGTTCAGCTTCTGGGAATCGGCTGCAAGGAGCGCGGAGTCGCCATAGACATCCAACTGGCCGAGGATGTCGCCAAGGTCCGGGGAGATGCGGAACTGCTCAAACAGTGCTTGATCAACCTGGTGAAAAATGCGCTTGAAGCGATGCCCGCGGGAGGATCATTGACAGTCAGTTCTGGCATGGAGTCCCACCATGTCCGAGTGACGGTGAAGGATACGGGCGTGGGGATTCCCAGCGAAGTACAAGATATGATTTTCAACCCCTTTTTCACCACAAAAAAAACAGGTGGGGGATCAGGCCTTGGACTGGCCATGACCAAGAAGATCATCGGGGATCTGGGCGGTTTTTTGCGGCTGGAAAGTCAGGTCGGACTGGGCACTACAGTGACCATGCTCCTGCCCCCGTATGTTTTACTCCAGCCGGCGGGATGAGCAGGGCAGAGCAAGGATGCCGGACTTGGCGCAATGAATTATGGGAAAACGTCATGAAAAGGCTTCAACTTTCGCTGGGCATTAAGATTCTTGGACTGGTTTCCATGCTGACGGCGATGGCCTTTTTGTGCCTTTTTGTGGCCAATTCCTACTGGATGCGACAGATCACCATTCACCAGATCGATCGCCTTGGTCTGAGGGTCTCCGATCTTTTGAGCATGCTTATCGACGGCCCCATGCGCCGAGGCGACAACCAAGGCACTCACGAACAGTTTCGTATTGCAGGTGAGTTGTATGGGGACATCCTGACGCATATGACTGATTTTCGTGGCAACATAACGTATTCCACGGAATCCGGAGTGCTGCGCGAGGATCTTCTCGATTTGTATGATCATGAAAAAATCGAGGGCATGCTGGAGCAAAGCCTGAAGCTCGGAATGGATGCCGGTGTGCTTCTGGAGCTGGAAGGGCGACCATATTATTTACGGGTGCGCAGCATTGCCAACAATTCTGAATGCCACCATTGTCATGGGACCAGCCAGCCCATTTTGGGCGCGCTTTTTGAGTTTCAGGACATGCATCCGGATTTCGAAAAGCTGCGGACCATGCAGATGTATGGAGGGGGGCTGGCCTTGGGCTGCCTGGTTATCCTTTTGACGACCATGCTGTTTTATCTGCGCCACAGGCTTTTGAACCGGATTGGAGAATTGTCCAAAATCAGTCGGGAAATCCGTCAGGGCAATTACACCGCGGACTTCACCATTCGCGGCGACGACGAGCTCAGCCAACTGGGCAGAAATCTTTCATCCATGGTTCACAGACTACAGACGGCGGAAAAATACGCAGCCATCGGAGAGTTCTCAACCTATATCGCCCATGAAATCCGCAATCCATTGTTTGCCATCGGCGGGTTTGCCAATACCCTGCTGCGTACGCCGAATCTGGATTCCACCAGCATGCAGAAGATTCAGATAATTCTGAAGGAATCAACCAGGCTGGACAATATTTTGCGAACTTTTATCAATTTTTCTCGCCAACTGGATGCGGCCAAGGTTTCCGTGGAGATCAACAGCCTGATCCGACAGGTCCTGGAGCTCATTGATTTCGGGAAGGATGCTCCAGAAGTTCGCACCAGGCTGTTTTTGGCCGATGATCTCGATCTGGTGCTGGGAGACCCTGAATTAATCAAACAATGCCTGCTCAATTTGATCAAAAACGCCTTGTCCACTATGCCCCAGGGAGGATATCTCGACATCCGCACCCATAACGGCGTGGACAACGTCGTTGTGGAAGTGACGGATACAGGAGAAGGACTGCCCCGCGAAGTCCTGGAACATCCCTTTAACCCGTTCACCAGCCTGGAACTGGCCATGACCCGCAAGATCATCATTGACCTGGGCGGAGAGCTGCATTTGGAAAGCAATGCGGACACGGGCACGAGCAGCCTCCTGCGGTTGCCCAAATACAAAAAGGCCAAGGGCGCCCGGGATGCTTGAACTTGTTTTGGCGACAAGAAACAGGGGCAAAGCTGTGGAGATTGCCTCCTTGTTGCGCGATTTCCATGTGCAGGTGAACACGTTGGAAGCATTTCCAGATATTGAGGAAATCCCGGAAACCGGTTCGACGTTCGCGGAGAATGCCCTGATCAAGGCCAGGACCGTGGCCCGGGCGACAGGTCTGATTTCATTGGCCGACGATTCCGGGCTGGAGGTGGCAGCCTTGAATGGAGCCCCCGGGGTCTATTCCGCTCGCTTCAACGGTTTCGGATCCACGGATGAACAAAACAACGCCAAATTGCTGCGACTGATGGCTGATGTTCCCTGGCAGGATCGGCAGGCCCGATTTGTCTGCGTGATTGCGGTGCATGCACCGCAATATGGAGGCCGGGAGCTTGTGGCCAAGGGCTCTTGGTCCGGAAGGATAGCAATGACCATGATTGGGACGAACGGCTTCGGCTACGACCCGTTGTTCCTGGACGAAGAACTTGGACTGACCGCCGCACAAATGGAACCGGAGCAAAAAAATGCACGCAGCCACCGAGCAGCTGCCTTGCGCGAGCTGGAAAAATCCTGGCCGATTTTTATTAAAAATATCACCGGACATCTTGACTTCAGCGGGCCGGGTATGCATTTGCCTGAAGACGGGCCATGACTGACGACACGCCGTGAACCAAGAACTTTTTTTTTCTTTGGATTTCACACGACAAGATGAAGGGTGTTTTTGAATACACGGGCGTTTAATACCCTGGGATCAGAGAGATATATATGTCCTGTTTTCGCCTTATCCTTGTTATCCTGGCGGTCCTGCTGATTGGGGGCTTTTCTTTGCCGCACGGAGTTCAGGCCAGCGCCCAGCGGGATTATACCAGCGGCTGGAATGAGTTCCAGCGTTTGCTGAAGGATCCGAAGCAGTCCCGCCAGCGCACGGCCTGGGTGGCCGTGCGCAACATGTTCAACAGCGCCTACCAGAAAGCCCTGGATGGGCCGGAGGCTCCCAAAGCCCTTTTCTATCTCGGCCGGGTTCATGAGGAAATGGGCATCAGGCTGGGGCAACGTACGGATTTTTCCCAGGCCACGGACTACTATGGACGGGTGGCCCTGCGCTTCCCCAGCCATACTTGGGCGGATGACGCTCTGTTGCGCAAGGCGCGCATCCATCTGGAGCATCTGGAGGATTCAGCCCAGGCTTATATCGATCTTTTGGCCATTGTGCATAATCATCCCAAAGGGGATATGGTCGGCCAGGCCCAAGCCATGCTGCGGGAACTGGATGCGTTATTTTTGGCCAAGGTGAACACTTCCGGGAATTCCGGAACCGCATTGGCCACGACCGCTCCTGCTTCCGACGATCCCCCCTTGTCCGCATCCGCATCGCAAATTCAGGCATCCTTGACTCCGGCGACTGTTCCCCGTCCTGGTGCATCCGGGACCGGAGACCACAACGCCAAGTTGATGCAAGTGCGTTATTGGAGCAGTGACGAGTACACACGGGTTGTTTTGGATGTCGACGCCGATGTTCCCTATTCCCATCGGCTGCTTAATCCAGATCCCGACCTGGGCACGCCACACAGATTGATGATCGATCTCGAAGGCACCGTGCTGGGGCCGGAGGCGCCCACCCAGCTCCAGGTGGCGGACGGCATCTTACGGCAGGTGCGCAGCGGACAGAACCAGCCCCATGTCAGTCGTGTGGTTTTGGACATTCAGCGGTTGGAGGATTTTCGCATTTTCACCTTGGAGGGGCCGTTTAGGATCGTGGTTGATGTCACCGGCGGAAAGGGGCGGCCTCTTTCATCAACATCAGGCCAAGCGTCCGCATCGCCGCAAAAAACCCAGGTGACTCCCGGCACCGGAGATGTTTCCGCAAGTTTGGTGGAGCAACTGGGACTGAAGGTCAAAACCATCATGATCGACCCCGGCCATGGAGGAAAAGATCCGGGCGCGGTGGCTTTTGGTGTCAAGGAGAAGGACATTAATCTACGCATGGCGCGCATTCTTGGGGAGATGCTCAAGGACAAGGGATTTCGGGTCCTATACACCCGAACAAAGGATGTTTTCGTCCCCCTGGAAGAACGCACGGCCATGGCCAACGCTCAAAAGGCCGATCTTTTCGTCTCTATCCATGCCAATGCCCACCCAAATTCCAAAACCAAGGGGTTTGAGATTTATTCCCTGAACCTCGCCAAAACCAAGGACGCTGTACGCGTGGCTGCCCGGGAAAACGCGGTTTCTTCAAAGCAAATCAGCGACCTGCAATTGATTCTCACTGATCTGATGCTCAACTCCAAGATCAGCGAATCCCGGCAATTGGCCACCAAAATTCACACTCGGACCATCCAGGGGGTGCGCCGCACCCATCCCGGTCTGGCTGACAACGGGGTGCGCGAGGCTCCGTTTTATGTGCTCATGGGCGCCAAGATGCCCGCGGTGCTGGTGGAAATTGGATACCTGACCAATCGGGAAGAAGCCCGCTTGTTGAATACGGATGCATATTTAAAAACAATGGCTCATAACCTTGTCCAAGGCGTGCTGGCCTACCGTGATCATATCGAGCGACATGCCGGGCTATAGCGTTTTTGCACTTCCGTGGGCTTGAGGCTGAAATGGAATGTTTCCACTTTTTTATCCATTCCAGCCAACACGCCCATGCTTCGTGAAGGGGGCCGGATTTTCGAGGAATTGACCACATACATATCAACAACCGAACAAGGAGAGGGCAATGGGCGCACCGCAAAGGAGCAAGAAAAATTATTTTTTGGCACTGATTCTTTTTTTAATGCTGGTTGCCGCAGGTTGCGTGACAACCCCAAAACCTGGAGGAGCTGGGGGCCACACGGTAACCGGTGCTGCGGCCGGCGAGACTGCTGAAGGGGAAAGCGGCCAATTCGAAAGGTGCGACGTGCCGCTGGGAACAGCTTCTGTTTTTGAAGACAAAAATGAATCATGGTGGCATTACTACTGGTCTCGCTATCCCCATCTCGGCAGCACCATCCCCGTGATCCGCACAATGATCCAGCAGTCGAACTGTTTTGTCCTTGTCGAACGTGGCCGATCCATGGACGCGGTGCAGGAGGAACGCAGGTTGATGGCGTCGGGAGAACTGCGCGAGGGCAGCAATTACGGTAAAGGGCAGATGGTTGCCGCGGACTACACCATCAGCCCCTCAATCCAGTTTTCCGAGAAGGGAACGGGCGGGCTCGGCGCTTTTGCCGGGGGGTTGCTTGGTTCCGTAGTGGGCGGCATTGCCGGCGGCTTGAAAAGCAATGAGGCCGCGACCACGTTGCTGCTCGTGGACAACCGTTCCAGCGTGCAGGTATCAGCAGCCACGGGCAATGCAAAAAATTGGGACTTTGGCGTCGGCGGGGGCATCTTCTCCGGGTCAGGCGCGGCAGGCCTTGGAGGGTACACCAGCACGCCGGAAGGCAAAGTGATCGTGGCCGCCTTTGTGGATTCCTACAACAATATGGTGCGGGCCTTGAGGAACTACAAGGCGCAGGACGTCGAGGGCGGCATGGGCAAGGGAGGAACGCTCAAAGTGAATTGACACGACCACCGGGGAGCTTTTTTGAAGAACCGGCAGCCATGGCTGCCGGTTTTTTTTCCCCCAAGGAGATGAAAAGGTCAGAAGACCCTGTCCAGGACCAAGTGGGAGAGGTAGCCAAGCACGGCGGCAAGGTAGAAAGGAAGCAGAAGAAGCGGGGAGCGTTCATAGAACGCAACAGGCAGAATCAGGATCGGCAGGGGGACAAGCAGCATGGCCCACCAGCTGTGGGTCCAGCCCCGATGGTGCGCGACAGCAGGCAGCAGGGCGCAAAACCCCAAAACCGCGGCCAGGCGATAGCGGCCCTGAATCATCAGTACAAGATAGAGCGCAAGCAACGCCCCGTAAAAAAGCACCCGGCCCTTGGAGTCCGTGTCCACGTCCGGGAAAAGCGCGGCGAGCAGAGTGATCACGGCCAAAAGCGCCAGTGTCTGATAGTCGGGCCGATAGATCCCCAGCCAGAGCACGGCCGTCAGGGCCAGGAGAAAGAAAAGCGCTCCTCCGAAAAGGTGCGCTTTGAAACCGGGCATGGGAAATTCTCCCCTTTCTAGAACATGTCCTTTTCCGATTCCTGGATGGTTTTTTCAATGCTTTCCTGAAGTTTTGCAGGCAGGCCCATGATTTCCACGTTCAGGAAGCCTCGGACGATGGTGGAGGTTGCCTCCTCCTCGTCCAGACCGCGGGCCATCAGGTATTCGATCTCTTCCTGGGCGATCTTGCCCACGGCGGCCTCGTGGGACAGTTCCACCCCGGAGACAGTGCCTTCCAATTCCGGAATAGCGTGAATGACGCCGTTTCCCAGAATCAAACCCTTGCATTCCAGATGCCCCTTGGCTGGGACCGTGTTGCCGATGATGTGTCCACGGGCGATGATCTTTCCGCCGGTGGTGATGGTCCGGGAAATGATCTCGCCGCGGGTTTGCGGGGCATTCAGGTAAATGCGGTTGCCCGTGTCCACCAAGGATCCTTGTGGCGCGACAATGACCGAGTTGAAGCGGGCCACGGCCCTGGGACCGTTTAAATAGATCGAGGGGTAAGACTGGACCGACTCCACGGGTTTGAGCAGCACGTAATTGTTCTGAAAAGAGCCGTCCTCCTCCACCACACCCACGGTGCGCGGGCGGACCATGACTTTTTCCCCCCAGTTGTGAATCATGGTGAACGTCAGCGTGCCGCCTTTTTTGATGAAAAATTCTGATATGCCCAGGTGCAGGGCAGATTGTTGGCCATGGGCCGTAGCGCACCCGGTGATCACATGCAGCTCCGCCCCTTCCTCGACCAAGATGATGTTATGCACGTTCTGGGCCACGGCCTCGCCCTTGATGAACAGGCAGGACTGCACCGGTTCGGCGATTTTCATCCCGGCCTTGGCGCGGATGAAGTACCCCCCGTGGAGGCGTTGGTCCGAGGCCAAGCGGGTGAAGTCGTCCTGCTCCTTGTGCACTGCTTTCCAAAAATAATCGGGGAGCCCGTCATATTTTTCAAGGGCCTTGTTGATGTCCAGAATTTCCACGTTGGGGTCGCAGACGTCGCAATGTACGCTTTGATGATCCACCTGCAGGTAGGTTCCGCTGCGGCCGGCCTGGTCCACATCCACGCCGGACATCAACAATCGCTCCTTGTCTTCAGGGCTGAGTGATCGAATATCGGTGATCCCTGAATCCTGCCCCGCAAAGTCGAATCTGGAGATGTCCGATTCATGGGCGGAAAGATTTTTTTTTGTATCTACTTCAGACATCGCACGCACTCCTTGTATCCGAATTTCCCGATATGTTCCAAAATCGCCCGGGGATTGGACTCGCAGCAGAGCACGCCGTCGTAGAGCACCTGGCCCCTGTCCGCGAGAATATAGTCCAGAATGTATCCGGTGTGGGTGATGATCAGCCCCGAAGTGGAGCGTTGGGAGCGCAGCTCCTTCATGCTTGCATTTGGCGTCGGACGCAGAGACCCGTTGAGCAGGTCGCGCACGGTATTGCCGATGAGGGCCATGTTTTCCAGATCGACTCCGGATTCCGGTTCATCGAACAGCAGCAAGGACGGCTTTTGGGCCATCAGCTGCAACAGTTCCGAGCGCTTGATCTCTCCGCCGGAAAAACCGGAGTTGATGTCTCTTTCCAGGAACTGAGCGAAATTGAGTTTGTGCGCCAATTCCTCCGCGTCAACGTCCCTGTTGCGGTGTTTGGCGCACATGGTCACCAGATGGCGTGTTTTCAAGCCATGAATGGTCGGCGGGCGCTGGAAGGACATGCCGATTCCCAGGCGGGCCCGCTCATAAATCGGGGCATGGGTGATGTCATGCCCGTTGAAGGTGATTTTTCCCGCGGTAACCTTGTAGTTGGCGAATCCCATCAGGGTCATCAAAAGGGATGTCTTGCCGGATCCATTGGGACCAAACAGGATGAACGTCTCTCCGGGCTTGATTTCCAGGCTGAGACCCTTGAGCACTTCCCGATCCTCAATGGATACATGAAGATCCTCTATTTGCAGCATATCTTCTCCTTTGGCTTTGCGCAGTTTTGGATGATAAGCACTCGCTGCGTTCAAGTCCAGTTAAGATAAAAACCCCTTGCCAAGCGCCGTGGTTTCACCTAGAAATATCACCGGGCGGTTAACTCAGCGGTTAGAGTGCCATCTTCACACGGTGGAAGTCCGGGGTTCAAATCCCCGACCGCCCACCACCAGAATGATCAAAGGGGTGCATCGCGCACCCCTTTTGTTATTGGATAATCCTGGAGCTGAATCTTTAGCTGCTCATCATGCAGATCGTTCTCTATCAGCCGGAAATCCCTCCCAACACCGGCAATATCGCCAGGTTGTGCGTAGCCACGACAACGCCGCTACACCTCATTGAACCACTCGGGTTCAGCTTGGAGGACAAATACCTGCGCCGGGCGGGTCTGGACTACTGGGAGCATGTCCAGCTGCGGGTATGGCCGAACTGGGAGGCATTCATTCCAGCCTCAGGCCGCCTGGTGTTCAGCAGCGCCAGGAAAGGGGTTCTGTACCACCAATTCGGCTTTCAATCGGATGATCTGCTGGTGTTCGGTCCGGAAACCAGGGGTTTGCCCGAAAATTTGTTTGCGCAATCAGCCGGGTGCGTTCGCGTGCCCATCTGGGGCCCGGTGCGCAGCCTGAACCTGTCCACCTGCGTCGGGATCGTCCTTTATGAGGCCCTGCGCCAGTCCCGTGGCCTGCCGGAGAGAATGTGACCGAAGACTGGCCCCATGCAGCGTAAAATTCTCAGGTATTGTGTTCCCTCTAAGAATGCTTCGCGGCGATTGCCTGGAACCGTGACCCATGCATTTTGAAAAGTCGCAGTTATGCTGCGACCTGCCCTCCGGCCAGGCCCAAGGCCTGGTCCCGCTTGTTTTTCCGATGTTGCCAGATAATCACCAGACCGATCAGGCTGATGCCGATAACGTCCATGAGCAGGTTGGGATGGAAGCAGAAAAAAGTGCCGATTCCAAAGGTAATCCATTCAATGATCGTGGTCCGGCGCAGAAGATAGAACATGGTCCAGGCTGAAAAAGCAATGGTGCCGATGGTGGCCGCGAAATAGACCATGACGATTTCCCTGACTGTTCCGTCAAAAACCAAGGCTGGTTCAAAGGCGAACAATATCGGCACGATATAGAGAAGCTTGGCAAATTTGAAGGCCGTCCACCCTGTTTTCCACGGATCAGATCCGGCAATGGCCGCCCCGGCATAGGCAGCCACGCAGACCGGCGGCGTGATGTTGGAATCCTGGCTGAACCAGTAAACAATCATGTGTCCGGCAATCAGGGCCACCCCCATCTCATGCAGGGCCGGCACGGCCAGGACAGCGACAATGAGATAGGCCGCGGTCACGGGCACGCCCATGCCCAGGATAAGTGAAGCCAGGGCGACCAGGAGCAAGGCCACAATCAAGTTGCCCTGGGACAGGGAGATGATGATGTCGGAAAACTTTAACCCGATTCCGGTCAAAGAAATAGTGCCCACAATAATCCCGATCACGCCCACCGTGGCGCCGATAACCAGGGTGTTTTGCGCTCCCCCGACCATGGCTTCCCAGATCTGTTTGGGACCCATGCGGTATTCCGGATCAAGCTGGCTGATCAAAATGCAGGACAAGGTGGCCCAAAAAGCAGCATTGCCGGGAGAATAGCCCACGAGCATCATGGACACGATAACCACCAAGGGCAGACTTTTATACCAATGACGCTTGAAGATGGACATGGCCGAGGGCTGATTTTCCGCGCTCAGCCCGCAGACGTTGTGCTTCTTGGCCTCGAAATGGATCATGGTGAACACTGCCAGGAAATAGAGGATGGCGGGGAAAAGCGAAATGGCCATGATCTTCACGTATGGCGTGTTGGTCAGTTCAGCCATGAGAAATCCGCCGGCGCCCATGATCGGAGGCATGAACATCCCGCCGATGGAAGCCGCGGGCTCAATGGCCCCGGCCACATGGGGCCTGAAACCGGCTTTTTTCATCAGGGGGATGGTGAAGGCTCCGGTGGACACCGTGTTGGCGATGGCCGATCCGGAGATGGAGCCGAAGAACCCGGAAGCGATGACCGCGACCTTGGCCGGGCCGCCCACGGTTTTTCCGGCCAGGGCCATGGGCCAGTCAATGAAGAATCTTCCCACACCGGATTTATGCAGGAACGAGCCAAAGAAGATGAACAGGATCACGTAGGTCACCAGGACGCTGCACATGACCCCGAAAACCCCATCCTGGGTCAGGAATATGAAACTGGCCAGGCGCTCGATGCTGAAGCCGCGATGGGCTATGGCCGGAGGAAAATACGGTCCGAAATAGCCGAAGATGAGAAAAAAGATGCCCACCAGGGTGATGGACCAGCCCAACACCCTGCGACAGACCTCCAGGGAAATGAGTATCCCGACAATGCTCACCCAGATGTCAAGTGATGATTCCGCCCCCATCCGATAGTTGAGATTTTCAAACTCCAAAATCCAATAGCCAACGGCCCCGGTTGAAACGAGGGCCAGCAGGATGTCGAGCACTGTCGGTCGGGTCTGGTTGGAGCGATGCCACAAGGGAAAAGAGATGAAGATCATCAGGTACGTCAAAAGGACGTACATGCCTCGATGATACTGGTCTCCGACAGGGGCGATACCCGCAGCGTAAAAATAATACAGGACCATGATCAAGCCCATGACGGATACAAACAGTTTCCAGAATTTGGAAAGCTTTCTCCCGGTCTTGACCTCCTTGCTCTGGAGTTTTTTTAGTTCTTTGTTGTCTTTGATGCTTGGGGGCAATGTCTCCGACATTTTTTCTCCGTCATCTGGAAAAGATGAGGGCCGGCTTTTTCGCCGGCCCCGCAACCGCTGGAATTTACAATCTTAGGGCTTCAGCTCATCCGGAATGCTCAAGCCGTTTTCCGTCCAGAATTTCAGTGCTCCGGGATGCAGGGGCACCGAGGCGCCTTTCAGTCCGTTTTCAATGGACATTTCCCGGGCCGCGGAGTGGGCCGTGACCATGTGCTGCAACCCTTCCGGGGAGTAGATCTGCTTCAAGGCCTGGTAGACAATTTCCTCGTCCACTTTGTCATTGGCGCACCAGAAGGTGGAATCCTGGAAGGTCACGACCGCGGCGTCCTGCCCGCGGTAGGTGCCGGCTGGAATTTCCACCTGGGCATAAAAGGGAAAGGCAGTGTAGAAACCGCTTTCCTCGGCGTCCTGGTGCAGGTTGACCAAGGCAATGTTGTCCTGAGTGGCGGCTTCGATGATGGAGGCGTTGGGATAGCCGACAAGGACCCAGAAGGCGTCGATCTTGCGGTCCTTGAATGCCGCGGCCGCTGGGGAGTAACCGAGAAACTGCGGGGATATCTGGTCCCAAAGACCCATGTGGCGGAAGAAGCGCTCCGCGGACAGGGCAGCACCGGAACCGGCATTGCCCACGGCCACGCGCTTGCCCGCCAGATCCTTGGCCGAAGCAATGCCAGCGTCCGCCCGGACCACCAGCTGGGCCGGCGCTCCGTAGAGATAGCCGAGGGTGCGGGCGTTGACGTATTCAGTGGTGTCGTTGGGCAGCTGGCCGATCCGGCCGAGGTAGGCGTCGCCGGAGTAAACAATGCCGAAATCCACCTGGCCGGCATGGACCCTCTTCAGATTTTCTCCGGAACCGCCTGAACCCTCCGAGGAAATTTCCACGTCGGGCAGGGCTTTGGACAAATAAATGGCAATGCCGTTGGCGAAGTAGTTGAAGGTCCCGCCGGTGGGGCCGCCGCCAAAGGCGAGGTAGGATTTTTTCTGGGCCTCGGCCGAAGTGATGCCGGCGCAAAGCAAGAATGCCGCCATGCCGACAATGAACAACCATAATCCCTTTTTCATTTTGCCCTCCTGTTGAGATGAAATTGACGCTGATAAAGCATACTGCTGGAATAACCATAGAAACCATGTCCCTGGAAAAGTCAAGATAATCCGCTCAAAGGGCGGAAATGAGCGGCGAACGAGCGAGCAAGGGCTGGCAAGTTGTATTTATTACGTGATTTCAATGTGTTAAAGACATATTCATTTTGAGTCGGCCGCTGCTGTTGTGTTGCAAGATTCGCATAAGGTATGTGCTTCTGGTGTCGATGCGATCTTCACTGCAAGGTGATTACATGAAAAACGCCTAGAGATAGGGATCTTCTTGCATGAGATAGTTGCGCACATAGTCCGCAACGCTTTCGGCCAAATCCGCGCTTTGGACCGGGCACCCCCGCGACTTCAGCCGATCCATGACCGCCTGGGTGAAATACTGGTATTTTGGGCGGATGTTTTCCGGCATGTCGATGTACTCCACGGCAAAGGGCAGGTCCATGGCCGAGAAAACCGCTTGGGCCAGCTCGTTCCAGCTCTGAGCTTTGCCCCGGCCCAGGTTGAAGAGACCGTTAACCTCCGGATGCTCCAAGAGCCACCAGATCACGTCAACGCAATCCTTGACGTAGATGAAGTCCCGTTTTTGTTCGCCATGGGCGAAATCCATCCGGCAGGACTTGAAAAGGCGCAGCCGTCCGCTGGTTTTGATCTGGGAAAATGCCTTGCAGACAACGCTCATCATGTCGTTCTTGTGATATTCATTCGGCCCGAACACGTTGAAGAATTTAAGCCCGACCATGCCTTGCAGCAGGTTGTTGCGCAGGGCCCATAAATCAAAAAGCTGCTTGGAATAGCCGTACATGTTTAACGGCTTGAGCCGCGGCATGCGCGTCGGTTCGTCGTCAAAGCCCTGATCGCCGTCGCCGTATGTGGCCGCACTGCTGGCGTAAATGAAGCGGATGTGCCTTCGCAGACAGAATTCTGCCAGGATTTTGGAGTACCGGTAGTTGTTCTCCATAAGATATTCGGCGTCCAGCTCCGTGGTGGAGGAGCAGGCCCCCATGTGCAGAACAGCCGTGACATCGGCCAGGTTTTCTTTTTGCAGGAGTTGGAGAAAGGTGGTCTTGTGCAGGTAGTCCGCGTAGCTGCGGTTGACCAAATTTTTCCACTTGTCATTGGAACCCAGATCGTCCACCACCAGGATATTGTCTATCCCTTGCTGATTCAGTTTCCAAACCAGGGCGCTGCCGATGAATCCCGCACCGCCAGTAACGATGTACATGTGACCTCCTTGGTGTCCGATTGTTGTCCCTCAAACACAAGGCAATCTACCCTGGAGGTCCATTGCCTGGCAACAGGAAAGACCCGTGCCGATCATTTTGTCTATGGTGACAAGAGCCCGGTTTTATGTTTGAGACCGAATTTTTCCGGATAACTTTGGCAAGTCCTTTTGCAGCTTGTTTCTCATGGACGCAAGGAGACAGACATGCTCATCGTTTTGGATTATGAGGCCGGCAACCAGACCAGTGTCCGCCGCGCCCTTGATTACCTGGGAATACCTTGCAGAATCAGTGCTGACCCGGTTTTGTTGAAGAATTCCCAGGGGGTGATTTTCCCCGGCGTGGGCGCCGCAGGCCAGGCCATGGCCGAGCTGCGCCAGAAAGGGCTGGATGTGTTGCTTGGAGAACTGATTCACACCGGAAAGCCCCTTTTGGGCATTTGCGTGGGATGCCAAGTGCTGCTGGAGTACAGTGAGGAAAACGACACCCAAACCTTGGGTGTTTTTGAGGGCTGTTGCCGGCGTTTTAATCCTGAATGGCACGACGAAAATGGTCGCAATTTGATTGTTCCACATATGGGCTGGAACGGTTTGCGCGCCGTGACGGAATGCGCATTGCTCTGTGGCATTTCCGATGAAGCTGAATTTTATTTTGTGCACAGCTATTATCCGGCACCCGTTCCTGAACTGGTTATGGCCACTACCTTCTACGGTAGGGAATTCGCATCCATTTTCGGCCGCCCGGGATTGTGGGCCGTACAGTTTCATCCGGAAAAAAGCGGCCGGCCCGGACTGAGACTGCTGGCCAATTTTTACAGCTACTGTCAGGAGAAAGACAATGCTCAGTAAACGGATCATCCCCTGTCTGGACGTACGCGACGGCCGGTTGACCAAAGGCGTCAAATTCAAGGGAAATGTGGATATCGGCGATCCCGTGGACATGGCCCGGTTTTATTCCGACGAGGGGGCGGATGAGCTGGTGTTTTACGACATCACCGCATCCAGCGAGAAAAGAGGGATCATGCTCAAGGTCGTGGAACACGTCGCCGCGCAGACCTTTATTCCGTTTTCCGTTGGCGGCGGAATTCGCAATACTGAGGATATGCGCGCTGTTTTGCTGGCCGGTGCGGAAAAAATTTCAGTGAATTCATCGGCGGTGCGCAATCCGAAGATTATTGTCCAGGGGGCCGCTGCGTTCGGCTCGCAATGCATCGTGGTGGGCATGGATGTGCTTGCGGTGCCCCCCAGTTTGGAAATCCCCTCGGGCTACGAGGTGGTCATCCATGGGGGACGGACGCCTACGGGCATGGATGCCCTGGTGTGGGCCAAAAGAGTCCAGGAATTGGGGGCTGGTGAAATTTGTCTGAATTCCATTGATGCGGACGGCACCAAAGAGGGGTATGAGCTGACATTGACCAGGCTGGTGGCCGAGGCCGTAACCATTCCAGTGATCGCCTCGGGCGGCGCGGGCAGGCCCGTTCATTTGGCCGACGCCTTGACCATGGGGTTGGCCTCGGCGGCGCTGGTGGCTTCCATTGTGCACTATGGCGAGTATTCGATTGCAAAGCTGAAGAGCTATCTGGCGGGGCAGGGGATCAAGGTGCGCCAAGTCTGGTGACGGGCCGTTCAAGGTTTGGCGTGGGCCGCGCATTGGGGTGGCGTCTCCCCTGGAGCCAGGTAGACGCCGCTGCGTCCGCCGGCCTTGTAGACGAGCCTGCAGGCGGTGATGACCATGTCTTTTTGAATGGCCTTGCACATGTCGTAGATGGTCAAGGCGGCCACCTGCACGGCTGTCAACGCCTCCATCTCCACGCCTGTACGGTCCGCGCAGCGGACCTCGGATTCGATGCAAATCCGGTTGAGATCGCGGTCCGCTTGAAAGCGCAAATCCACATGGGAGAGATGCAGGGGATGACAGAGGGGAATCAGATCAGCCGTCTTCTTGGCGGCCAGGATTCCGGCTATTTTCGCCGTGGCCAACACGTCACCCTTGGGCAGGGCTTTGGCTTCAAGCAAAGCCATGGTGGCCGGGGACAGGAGAATCTCCGACCTGGCCACGGCAACACGTTGTGTTTCGGGCTTGCCGCCCACGTCCACCATGGTCAGTTCGCCGTCCTCGGTAAGATGCGTAAATTGTGCGTGCATTGGCGGCTGCTTATCCCTTGACCGCTTCCTTGGCTTTGCCAAAGAACCGCTTGACTTTTTTCAGGGGCCGGTCCTCTTCCAGCCGGGCGAATTCACGAAGCAACTCTTCTTGCTGTTTCGTCAGTCTGGTGGGGATCTTTACCTGAACCTCCACCAGCAGGTCCCCGCGATGCGTGCTGCCCAGATGCGGCAAACCCAATCCGTTGACCTGGAAGACATGCCCGCTTTGGGTGCCTTTGGGAATGTCCATGGGGACCGGATCATCCAGGGTCGGGACCTCGATGCGGGCTCCCAGTGCCGCGTCAACAAAGCTGATTTCCTTGGTTACCACCAAATGTTGTCCCTGGCGCCGGAAAACGTCGTCCTCCTCCACATGGACTACCACATACAAATCACCGGCGGGACCGCCGTAGATGCCGGGCTCCCCTTCGCCGCGCAACCGCAGGCGGCTGCCGTTGTCAACGCCGGCGGGGATGCGCACCTTCAGCTCGCGGGTCGTACGCACGATGCCGCGTCCATGGCACGATGCGCAGGGCGTGGCGATGATTTCTCCCTGACCCTGGCAGACCGGGCAGGTCACGGTGATCCGAAAGAAGCCCTGGGTTTGATGAACTTGGCCGCGGCCGCCGCATTGGCGACAGGTTTCAGGCCGTGTTCCTCGCGCTGCCCCGGTGCCGCTGCATTCGGCGCATTTTTCATTGCGCGGGATGCGCAGTTCCAACTCCTTGCCCTTGGCCGCGTCCCGGAAGGAAATAGTCAGGTTGTAGCGCAGATCCGCGCCGGCCTGGGGTCTTGGGCCGCGTGAAGCGGAACCGAAACCGAAAAATTCGCCGAAAACATCGCTGAACGTGCTGAAGATGTCGTCGGTGCTCCGAAATCCTTGAAACCCCGTGCCGTTTAATCCCTCATGGCCGAATTGGTCATACTGGGCTCGCTTCGTCGGATCACGCAAGACTTCATAGGCTTCAGACGCCTCCTTGAAGCGGGTTTCGGCCTGGGGGTCATCGGGGTTGCGATCCGGATGAAACTTCATGGCCAGCCGACGATAGGCCTTTTTGATTTCCTCGTCCGCAGCGTCCCGGGATACCCCCAGCACTTCGTAATAGTCCTTGCGCAAAGCCATGGCTACCTGTTCACACCCACGATGCCTGCTTCCTCAATGTTTTCCGCCGGCAGGACCTTTCCCGCGGCGATTTCCCGCAGGGCAGTGACGATGTCCTTGTTCTCGCTTTCCACCAGTGGAGTGTAGCCCTTGCGGTATTGTTGAACGCGCTTGATGGCCATTTGAACCACGAGAAATCTGTTGTCCACCTGTTGCAGGCAATCTTCAACGGTAATTCTGGCCATATTCCCTCCGGATTCTCTTTGAATTTGCAAAACTTTATTTTTTACCCTGCAAACAAAAAGGTGTCAATATTCAAGTGACGATGTTTTTTATGGCCTTGTTCCAAAAAAGGAAAAAATCATTTGTGGCAAGTTCTTTTTTTCAAAAAAAAGCCTGGCCCGGCTTTTCGCCCTTTGACCTTGACAGCGATTATGAGTACGTGATCAACGTTTGTCACAAATATGTAATATCCATCAGGAGAAGTGCAAATGTCCACAAAAGAAGCCCAGAAAGCACTTGTCGAGAGAATTGAGGACGAAATCGGATCGGAGTCTCGGCAACTTTATCAGAAATTCATGGAGCAATGGCGTCTCATTGCCGTTTTTGCCGCGGCCATTGTTGTTTTTGCCGCAGTCTACGCCGGGTATGGCGCGTATCAAGATCACAGACTGATCAAGGCCGAACAAGCCCTGGAGCGGGCCATTTTCGAGAACCAGGGCGCCCAGCGGTTGGCTGCCCTGGCCGAGCTTCAAGGGGCGCTGCCCGCGTCTTTGCTGCCGAGGTACAGGCTGGAGACGGCCAAGGCAGCCCATGAGCTGCAAGACTGGTCCCAGGTCCTGGAGTCCTGGGCCAGGCTGGCGCAAGAAGGCCCTGACAACTGGTCCGTGCTGGGTCGTCTGGGAAAAAGCACGACAATGCTTCGCCTCGGCCAGGTCCGCGAGGCCCTTGAAGAACTTGAGCGACTGCGCGGCCAGGCTCCTGAGAGCATGCATTCCGTTATCCTGCTTCAATTGGCCGAAGCAGCGGAATTGGCCGGGGCCTGGGAAAAAGCCTTGGCGGTTTACGAAGAGTTGAAGACCAGGGGGGACCCATCCCAGGCCGGATTTCTGGATTTCAAGGCGACCCAGGCCCAGGAACAACTTGGCACCAATAGATCGTAATTCTTCCACATCAAATCACAAACTTTTCAATTCACACAAAGGAAAGCCATGAATACTTTGCTTGCCGGACAACCAGGGGAAAAACATCTGCTTTTGGGCAACGAGGCCATAGTGCGCGGAGCACTGGAAGCCGGCGTGGCTTTTGTCTCCTGCTACCCGGGCACGCCCTCTTCCGAGGTTCCGGATACGTTTTTCCGGCTGAGCGATGCGGGGCAATATCAATTCGAATACTCCACCAATGAGAAAGTGGCCCTGGAAGTGGGCATCGGTGCGACTCTGGCCGGGGCTTTGACCCTGGTAACCATGAAGCACGTAGGAGTGAACGTTGCCGCAGATCCGTTGATGAGCGTGGCCTATTTCGGCGCCCCGGGCGGACTCGTGCTGCTCAGTGCTGATGATCCGGGCTGCCATTCCAGCCAGAATGAGCAGGACAATCGATATTACGCCCGCCTGGCTGGTTTGCCCTGCCTGGAACCCTCCACGGCCCAGGAAATGAAGGACATGACCAAAGCAGCCATGGAGCTTTCCCGACGTTTTGAACAGCCTGTGTTGCTGCGCACCACCACACGGGTCAACCACCAGCGCGGGGAAGTCCTTTTGGGATCGATCGAGCGGCCTTCCTCGGTGAAACCTTTTGCATCCGATCCGCGCCGATTCGTGATCGTCCCGGCCGTGGCCAGGATCAGGCATCAGGTTTTGCTTCAAAAGCTTTCTGAAATGCGTGAGCTGGCTGAAATATCTCCCTTCAACATCACATCCGGGCAAGGCGACGTGGGTTGTATTGCGTCCGGCGTCAGCAGGGCTTATTTGCGGGACGCCCTGAGCGACCTGGATCTTTCAGGTCGAATACAGCTGCTGGAACTGGGTTTTTCCCATCCCTTGCCTGAGCGCATGGTCGAGGGGTTTCTGAGAAGCCTTTCCAAGGTGATCATTGTGGAAGAGGGCGAAGCTGTTCTGGAAACGGAGGTCCGCGCCCTGGCCCAGCGACTGGGGTTGACCACGGAAATATTCGGCAAGGGCAGTCACCTGCCGCGTCACGATGAATACTCCTCCTTGATGCTTAAAAAGGTAATGTGCGCGGTTCTGGGCATGGAGACGGAACAGGTGGAACCTTGCTCTGTGCCCGAGGGGCTGCCCATGCGGCCCCCGAACATGTGCCCGGGCTGTCCGCATCGGGCAGTATTTTACGCGGTTCGTCAGGTTTTTCAAGACAACGCTTTTTACGCCTCGGACATCGGTTGCTACACCCTGGGTGTCTTGCCTCCCCTGCGCGCCGCGGACACCTGCGTGTGCATGGGCGCTTCCATTTCCACCGGGTCCGGCCTGGCCAAAATCAGCGGCAAAACAGTTGTGGCCTATATCGGGGACTCCACCTTTTTTCACTCCGGCATAACCGGCCTGGCCAACGCGGTGTTCAACAACCACAACCTGCTGGTAATCATCCTGGACAATAAAACCACGGCCATGACGGGACAACAGCCCCATCCAGGAGTGGAACGTACGGCCAAGGGGCCGAACAATGCCCGGATCGACATTGCTGGTGTGGTCAAGGCCTGCGGAGTGGAGCATTTGCGTATGCAAAATCCCTTGAATCTCCGCGGGATGCGCAAGGTTTTGGAGGAATTGAAAAACCTCGAGGGCGTGCGCGTATTGATCGCTGAAGAGCCCTGTCCACTCTTCGCCAGAAGGGTCATGGGCCGCAAGAGGGCCTCCATCGCCGTGGTTGAACCAAGCTGCGACAACTGTCGAGAGTGTGTGGACAACCTGGCCTGCCCGGCCTTTTTTGTGCTGGATGGAAAAATTGCCGTGAATCCATCGCAGTGCAACGGGTGCATGTTTTGCGTGCAGATATGCGACCACATCAAACCTCGAAAAAGGAGTTGACCATGTCTCGGCTGCGTGTCTTTTTTACCGGAGTCGGCGGGCAGGGAACGGTCACTGCAACCCGCCTTCTGGCCCAGTCAGCGCTGGACGAGGGGATACCCGTGGTCGCCGGCGAGGTGCATGGCATGGCCCAGCGCGGAGGCATTGTGGAATCCACCGTACTCATGGGCGGATACGTCAGCCCGCGAATCTGCCGGGGGGAGGCGGATGTGCTGTTGGGCTTCGAACCCATGGAAACGCTGCGCGCTCTTCCCTATCTCGCTATGCGAGGGCTTATTTTATGCAGCACTGATCCCCTGCCGCCGCTGGGTGTCTGTTGCGGCCGGGAACAGTCGCCCGGCGCTGAGGACATCCGGCGTCTGATCCGTCAATGTACGCAGAACGTTTATTTCCTGGCGTGCCGGGAACTCGGGGCCCAGGCCGGCGCGGAGCAGGCAGGCAACCTGGCTCTTTTAGGCGCGCTTCAGGCATTGGGCAGGCTGCCTTTTGGCTTGGACAGGCTTGAGAAAACCGTGGCCAAACTTTTTTCACCAAAACTTGTGGACGTGAACCTGAAGGCGTTGTCTCTCGGAGCCGAAGCCGTTGCCCAAGAACAATAAGCCCAGCGCCAAGGCCTCGGCCGGGGCTTTGCCTTCGGGATCCTTGTCCTTGGACGATCATGCACGCTATCTGCGGACTCTCAAGGCGATACTCGGCCAGATGCGTTCTGAGGTTGGCCTGGAAACAAGCCTGAAGGCCGTGTTGCGCATCTTGTCGGACAACTTGGGCTATGTCCGAAATTTTTTGGCCATTCACGACGCAAAATCCCGCAGTTTAAAGCTCAGCCTGACGCATGGACTCCAGAAAGCCTCTCAGGTTTCGTATGCCGCCGGTCAGGGAGTCACCGGACAGGTGCTGGCCACCGGAGAGGCGATCATCGTGCCCAGAATCAGCGAGCACCCGGAATTTTTGAATTGGGCCTTTGGCCGCGATGAAGCAGAGAAATCCAGTCTGGCCTTTATTTGCGTGCCCGTGGGGCAGGAAAAGCTGGAAGCAAATGGCCCGGAGCGCGACATCCTGGGCGTACTCAGCGTTGACCTGCCCACAGCTCCCACGTTGATTCTGAAAATCCATCGCGAGTTTCTGGAGGTGGTGGCCAGAATCATCGCGCATCAGGTGGCGCATCTGCAGGAGGACATGGCCCGCGAGGAGCATCTCTTGGCCCAGGGATTGTCTGTCTGCGACCCAGGTTTTTCTCCCAAAAACATTGTTTTCGTATCCAAAAGCATGCGACTGGTCTTGCAGCAGATTTCGCAGGTTGCGCATAGCCGGGCCACAGTGCTGTTGCGGGGAGAATCCGGAACAGGCAAGGAGCTTTTGGCTGAGGCCATCCACACTGCCAGTCCCAGGGTCCAAAAACCCTTGGTCAAGCTGAACTGCGCGGCCTTGCCAGCCGACCTCGTGGAGAGCGAGCTGTTCGGCTATGAAAAAGGGGCTTTCACCGGGGCGGTGCAGAACAAAAGAGGTCGGTTTGAAGTGGCCCATCAGGGAACGCTTTTCCTGGACGAAATCGGGGAGCTCAGCCTGGACGCCCAGGCCAAGGTGCTTCGGGCGATTCAGGAACGGGAGATCCAGCGTCTGGGCAGCGAGCAGACCATCAACGTGGATGTCCGGTTGATTTGCGCCACGAACCGATCATTGGAGGATCTGCTCAATACCGGCGGGTTTCGGGAGGACCTTTTCTATCGGATCAATGTTTTTCCCATTTATGTGCAGCCGTTGCGCGAACGCCGGGAGGACATTCTGCCCCTGGCCGAGCATTTCCTGCATGCCTTTGCCAAAGAATACGGCAAGCAGATCAAACGCATTTCCACACCGGCCCTGGACCTGCTGAACCAGTACCACTGGCCGGGCAACGCCAGGGAATTGCGCAACTGCCTGGAGCGGGCCGTCCTGTTGTGCAACGAGGAAGTCATCCGGACCTACCACCTGTCCCCCACCCTGCAGACAGCCGAGAGTTCCGCCACGGACACCAACCTGCCCCTTGGAGAGGCCGTGGCCAAATTCGAACAGGAAATCATCGTTGACGCCCTGAAAAAAGCCAAGGGCAACATGCTCCAGGCCGCGCGGGATCTGCGCATCAGCTATCGCATTGTGAATTACAAGATCAAGAAATACAGGATAGACCCCAAAAAATTTTCCATGCGGCCTTCCGGAAAATAGCCGGGATGGGGCCCAGGCGGGTTTCCTCTTGCTGTGTGAAAAAAAAGTCAGCTCGCCAAACCATCGGGCAAATTTCGGCGGCGCTGGGCCAATGGCGTGACAACCTGTGCTTCAGTTGCTGCTGGAAGGATGCAGGGGGCCCCAGCCATTTCCCTCAAGGGCTTTTTTTTGATAGGCGCGGGCACTGATCTCATCGCGCAAGGGTCCAATGGACAGGGTGTTTCCGCTGATGCGGAACACCGGCCATCCAAAATCCTCGAGCAGTTCGGCCGCCTGCTGAGGGTTCGCGGTTTTGAGCAGAATGACGTGCGCCTCATCGGAGTCCCCAAGGGGTGCAATTTGGGCATCCTTCATTGCCTGCTTGATGAACGTGAGGCCCTGCACGCAATCCCGGGCATGCTGCTGGATTTTTTGGGCTTGGTCAGGCGAGGCAAAAGGGCCGATCAGAACGCGATGGTAAATGCGGCCATCCACCTCCACGGCAAAAACCGCCGCCGGCCATCCCTGTCCCAGGAACACATCAACCTCTTTGTCCGCGAGATCTCGATGCGCGTGCGCGACGACCTGGATGAATCCCGCGTCTTGTTCGCTCCTGCCCGCCTCCCGTAATCGATAGACGCGCTGAAAACCATCAGCCAAAAGGGTGTATGTATGAATATGCCCTCCTTGTTGAAAGGTTTGCGGCCTGGGTATCCCATCTGCCCTTTTTGGGGGGATCGGTATTTTCACGGATTCAACTGATGCGATTTTCTCGGACATGATCGCCTTTTGATCGGCAGCAGAATCTGATTCATCATTATATGTTTCCTGAAAAAAAGGTGATTTGCTTGCAGGGAGATCTGTTAGGAACAGTGCCTTTTCCCACCAATTGCCGGAAACATCCACGGGAACGTCGAGTTTTTGATGTAGTTCCTCGGCTGCTTGCCGGGCTGCAACAGGATCGGAGAAAGTTGTGAGATCCATGATTTCAAAAGACAGCCCCGAGGTTGCAGTATAGCCTGACAAGAGAACGAGGCTTTCGTGGTGCTTGCGCAAATCCACCAGTGTCCAGGCGGCTTGTTCCAGAGAGTCGAAACGACCCGCGCTGAGCCAGAATTCCTGAAACGGGGTGCTGAATCGACGAGGCGTCAGGGCTGGAAAATGAATCGTTGATCCCACGGGAACATTATTCAGGTCCTGGATTTGCGGATTTGCCTTGGCAACGAGATCGAGAAGAATATTATTCACGGTTCCGTAGATTTGGTAGATCATATCGGAGACGGTGTCTGCCGGACCGACCGTGATTGATCCCAGCAAGGCAGGAATTGTACTTGTTTCAAACTCCGAGAAAAACGCGCCGTTGGTTGCATTGGAAACCGCAGAGGAGGGAAGAGCCGCCATATCGGATTGTTTTTCGGCATCGCGTAGATACTGGTCCTGTGCTTCTTTATTCATTTCGTCTGAGATCAGGTCCATTTCCCGAAAAGGAGGGAAAACAGCATCCTGATCCAGCGAATCCGGCTCGTGTTCAGGTTCATGGTTCTCGTATCCATTGCCGTCCCAAAAAACAGGTCGTCGCAATTCATGCACGCTCTCAGCCCGCGCATTCTGTGAATGAACCGGTTCGGAGTGATCGCCTGAGTCCGGATATTCTGGAGGGAATGCGGCCAGGTCGGGGGAAGAGGAAACAAAGGTATCCTGGTTGTTCAAGGGAGCGGAAACCATAAGCAGGCAAAGGGCCGCCCATCCTGCCAGGAGGTAGCGCCTGAGGCTGGTGTTGCGGCCAAGCTTTTTTGCTTTTCCGGCAGTGTGAATCTCATTGCCTGAGGTTCCAATGGAATCGGTCTTGCTGGAGATCGGGTCAGTCATTGCGTTGCCGGTTTATCGCATCTGGTTGCTCGGGGACAAGTAGTAGCTGCGACAAGCTTTCAGGCTGTTTTTCAGGTCATGGCTCGTCAACAGTGGTTGCCAATGGACATAAATACGGCCTTACAATAATGGAAATTTCTCCATGGCCGTATAAATCGGCCCATTATTGTCCAGACTGCTTTTCCAGAGGACAACGCGGTTCATTTCCGCTACGGGCCACGTTATGGCGTGCAGGGATTGCAGCACTTGGGGCCAGGGGTCGGGCTTATGTTGTTTGATTCGGGCAATGGTCAGGTGGGATGAAAAAGGGCGATGTTCAAGGGGGAATCCAACAGCCTCGCAACGGCGGGCAATTTCCTGGGCAAGGCTGCGGCAGGCGTCGTCGCCCCGGCCCACCCCGACCCAAAGCACGCGCGGGCGTGTGGGATCGGGAAAGAACCCTCCTCCTTGGGCTTGCAACACAAAGCGTTTGCCCAGGGGAGGGCGCAGGATCTGGACGAGCGGGGAAAACGTGTTTTCCGGAACCTCCCCCAAAAATTTTAATGTCAGATGCCAATTGCCCGGCCTGGTCCAGGAAAGCTTGGAATGGAGTTTGGGTCGCCATGTCGCAGTCAGTCGCCGCAAGCCCTGCTGGTACTGCTCGGGCATGGGCAATCCGATGAAACAGCGCATTTTTTTATTACTCCTTGCAAAAATATCCGCCATGGACGGTAAAAAGAAATTTTTTCTTATCCAAAATTTCGCGCAAAGTTCTCAATCACACCATCTTCGCATTACAAACCCAGCCTATTGTGGCAGGGAATATGAAAAGTTTGTCCCGTGAGATCCAATCCGTTGTTCACGAACGGCGTTTTGCTTTTCGGTGCTGACGCAAACTCCTTTGTCGGCTTCGTATGTCCAAACGATTGCGTGATTTCAACCAAACATTGCGGTGGATGCGCCGGGCAATCGTTTGGACGAACGAATCCTGGCTCGGTCAGACAGTGCGCCAACACAGAAAAGCATAGCGCAGCCCGTTTGGGACATACTCCTAATGCACCCGTTGCGGCATGAGGTGTGCGCAAGTCGATTGTGAAGAGTGTTGTTTGCATTTTTGTGCTTTTCAGGATCAGATGCTCGCTTGCATTGACATCTGGAAGACATAAAAGGACTTTTTGGGCAGATACTGCGCCTGTCATCAAAGAACAAGCCCTTAACCCACGGTTCGAACCCCTATGCTCGATATTCCCGGTGCCACTTTTATGCATGTTTTCATCATTGTCACGGTCATAACTGTCCTGGCGGGCAAGCTTGTCTGGGAAGCGTACCTGATCCGGCTGAACATGGCCGAGGTCCGACGGCATGCCCAGGCGCCGCCGCCGGCCCTGCATGAGGTCATGGACGAACAGACCTACGCGAAGTCCGTGGACTATACCCTGGTCAAGGCCAGGTTCGCTCTTTTCAGCAATGTCTACGGCATGCTTTTGCTGGCGGCGGTGCTCTTTTCCGGCGTGCTGCCGTTGCTTTACGGCTGGTTGGGCACTTTCATGGAGGCGTCGGTATGGCGGGAAACCTTTTACGTGATCCTGGTGTTTCTGCTCCTGGCGATGTCCGGTCTGCCATTGGAGCATCACGCGCAATTTTGCCTTGAGGAGCGCTTTGGATTCAACAAAAGCACCTTCAGGCTTTGGGCCACGGATAAGCTCAAGGGCCTGCTCATCGCTCTGACAGTCGGCGCGCCTTTGCTGGCGCTGTTTTTTTTCCTGGTGGACTTTGCCGGTCCGTTGTGGTGGGTCTGGGCCTTTGCCGTGTTTTTCGCGTTCCAGCTGCTGATGCTGGTGCTTTATCCCATGCTCATCCTGCCCTGGTTCAATAAGCTGACCCCGCTGCCCGAGGGCGAATTGCGCCAGCGGCTCATAGATCTGGCCCAACGAGTAGGTTTTAAAGCCCGCACCATCCAGGTCATGGACGGCAGCAGGCGCTCCGGCCATTCCAACGCCTTTTTCACCGGTTTCGGCAGGTTCCGGAGGATCGTGCTTTTCGATACACTCATGGAGCAGTTGTCCGAGGGGGAGCTGGAAGCTGTTCTGGCCCATGAAATCGGCCATTACAAGCTGGGCCATGTGCCGAAGATGCTGACACTTTCCGCGGGCCTGGGACTGGCGGCCTTTGCCGGGTTGGCCTGGCTGTTGAAGAGCCCGGCCTTTGTGCAGGCCTTCGGCTTTTCCCATGCAGTTGACGGGGCGGGCCCGGCCTTTGTGCTGTTCGCCCTGCTGGCCGGACCATTCGGTTTCTGGTTGAGTCCCTTGCTGAATTTTTTCTCCCGCAGGCACGAGTACGAGGCGGATCGTTTTGCACGTGAACACGCCGGGGGGGCGAATCCCATGACCAATGCCCTGCGCAGGCTGAGTGAGAAAAACTTGTCCAACCTGACCCCGCATCCCTTGTACAGTGCGTTCTACTACTCCCATCCCACGCTTCTGGAGAGGGAGGCGGCTTTAGCCGGTGAATGAGAAGAGCGACCATGAAGCGATGCCCAGATACGGCAATCCATCCATCAGCCGGACGTGGCGAAAAGTCACGGGAGCATTAGGGATTTGTCCCCTACGATCCATTCACTTGTTTCCAGGCTGCGCTTTGCTTTTCAGTGCTGGCGCACTGTCTGACCGAGCCAGGCTTCGTCAGCCCAAACGGTTGCCCGGCGCATCCAGTGTAATGTTTGGTTCAAATCGCGCAATCGTTTGGATATACGGAGCCGGCGAGGGAATTTGCGACGGCACTGTAAAGCAAAGCGCAGCCCGTTGGGACGAACTCTTCACGCACCCAAAAGTCACGGGCAGGGATTTATTCCACGGCAACCAGGTCTGCGGTGAAATATCCGACAATGACCTTACTGCGGACCCGCACCGGCAGACGCAGTTCGTCCGTGGTGACCCATATCCGCATGGTCGCGCCCGGACTCTTGCGGAATACCCCGCCTAAATCCTTGAGATCCGGCTCCACTACGTAGCAATCATAAGTCTGTCCATGGACCGTGATCTCCTCACGGCCCACCACCGTGGCCTTGCCCTGGGCCAGTTTCTTGCCGTCCGTCACCGGAACCTCCAGAATTTTGCCGGTTTTCAAGGTCCGGATGCGAAAGGCATAGAATACGGACAAGGGATCAAAGGCGCCGGGAACCAGAGCAACGCCTCGCCTTTCCTCTTCCTCGTTTTTCGTGATTCGTGTTTCCATGCGTTCCCAGTCGAAGCGCACATCCTCGTTGCGGATGCGCGAGCGCTCCTGTTCGCGCTTGCTGAAACCACGGGAGCGGCTCAGAATCGGATCGGTGAAACTGTCTATCCGGTTGCGGTATTTGTAGAACATGTCCGCGAACTCGTTGGTCCGCGCGGTCATGACGAAGTGCAGGCCGCGAGCGCCGTTGTCCTCGGTTGCAGGCAGGACTTCCAGGGTGGCATGGGCTGCTGGAATCACGCCCCATCTGACCTCATAGAGCAGCTTTTCGCCGATGGGAAAGGGCAGGTCAACGTGCTTTTGCCCGCTGGCCGGGGCAAAACCCGGCCAGAACAGGACGAGCAGAACCATGAGGGTGATTTTGGACATGGTGCTTCGCAGTGATTTCCAGCGGTCTTGTAAAGGCCTGCAGTTCCAAAGGCGCTGTGGCGTTTTCGCACTCACTTGGTGCTCATCCTCCACACACCGTCCCATTCCTCAGGCGGCTCGGGGGGCAAATCGCGGCACACGTCCAGGTATTTGGCCGCAACCGGATCATCCTTGGCCAGGGTACTGAAAATTTGGGCGGCTTCGCCAAAGCTTCCCTGGTAATAGGCCCGCAGGCCCCGGTCAAAGCGCTCCAAAGTCGGGGCATTGATCCTGGCGAATTCCTCGGACAAGGGCTCGAATACGGTCACCGGCTCCTTGCGCCCGACCACTGCCACCCGGCCCAATTCGCGCATGGGCACGGCATCACCCACGGCGTCCTTGGTGGTTTGGGAGACCATGGTGTAGGTGTTGAACTGCTTGTTCACGCCCTCCAGCCGGGCGGCCAGGTTCACGGCGTCCCCGAGCATGGAGTAGTCGAAGCGGTTGTGCGAGCCCATGTTGCCGACCACGGCCAGACCGGTGTTGATACCAATGCGCATGTACAAATCATGGCCGGTGCGCTGGCGGAAGACCGGACGCAGCTCGGCCAGCCGGGACTGACAGTGCACGGCCGCGCGCACGGCGTGCAGGGCGTGGTTTGGCACGTCCACCGGGGCGTTCCAGAAGGCAATGATCGCGTCGCCCTCGTATTTGTCCACGGTGCCCTGTTCCTGATGGATGATCTCGGTCATCGCCGAGAGGTAATCATTGAGCAGCGAGGTTAAAGCCTCAGGGGCCAGGTTTTCGGAAATGGAGGTGAAGCCTTGTAAATCGGAGAAGAAGATGGTCAGGACCTTGCGCTCTCCGCCCAGTTTCAGCTTTTCCGGGTGTGCGATAAGCTGTTCAATGACCTGGGGGCTTAAGTATTGTTGAAAAGCGCCTTTGATGAACCGCCGCTGCCTGCCCTCGGTGGAGTAGTTGTAGAGCAGGCCGAGAAGCGCCGCACCGGCCACGCCGGTTTCCTGAACCACCATTGGCAGCCAGTATCCCCATTTGTAGGCGAACAGGGCCAGGGCCAGGGGCGCGGCCAGCATGACCGCGCCGATGACCGCGCCGATCAGGGGCGCCCGGAACAGGGCCAAGACCAGGGCGGTGAGCAGACTGAAGCCCAGCACCAGGGCGGTGACAACGGCCATGGAAGCGTTGCGCAGAAAATCATGGGACAGAAAATTGTCCAGAAACGTGGCCTGGATTTCCACACCGGGATAAATCCCGCCCACGGGCGTGGGCCGGAGATCGAACAGGCCCGGCGCGGAAAAGCCGAAGAGCACGTATTTATTCGTGAGTTCGCCGGGGTTGATGGTCGGTTCGAGACCTTCGCGCAGCCGCAGTTCTGATTGCAGTACCGCAGCTGCGCTGTACGCCCGGTGCGTGCCCGAGGGACCGCGGAAGCGCAGCAGGGCGCGGCCGTCGGAGTCCAGGGGAATGCTGTGTGAGTGCAGGGCAAGATTGCGGTCGGTGAATCTCCAGATTGTGTCTGGGTTGTCCGCCATGAAGGCCGCCAGCCCCAGGGCCGGGATAACGCGGCCGTCAAAGACCGTCAAAGGCCGCAGCCGCCGGAATACGCCGTCGGGGTCAGGCCGCAACTGGACATTGCCCAGGACGGATGAGGCTCTGGCCAGTTCAGGCACGGGCAAACTGACTCGTGCTGCCGTTGGCCCTGGAAGCCGTGCATCCCCGGCAACATGGCCTTGCAGAGCAAGGCTGGTGACGGGAATGTCCTCGGGCCAGGCAGTGAGCCCGCCAGTTTCACCATGGCTCAGGAAAAGGGCCGATGCTGTTTTTGAATATTCCCGCAAGGCCCGGGCCAGGGCCAAGTCGTCGTCCACCCCGTATGCCGAAGGTTCCAGGAACAGGACATCCATGGCCATGGTCCTGACCTGGCTGCGGCGGCAGAAATCCACGACAACCCCATAGACTTCCCGAGGCCAGGGCCAGCTTAGTCCGCTTTGCTCCTGCCCCCAGTCCAGGCTTTGCTGGTCCAGGAGAATGAGAACAATGTCCTCGGTGGCCGGGCCGGGCTTGGCCATCCAGGCCGCACGCATGTCCCACGTCTTGGCTTCCCAGCGCTCCCAAAGCCCCAGGTGCCAGGGAATCAGGGTCAGCAGGGCCGCACCCAGCCCTGTAAGCAGAACTTGGCGCAGGAGTTGCCGGGGCGCGGGGCGGGCCATGGGATTACACTTGGCGCAGAACCTGTTCAAAGCGCCGCTGGCGCGGCGCAACCGCTGCCGGCCGGGTTTTGGGCAACAAGGGGCGGATGTCCGCGATGCGGCTTTGGGGCGATGGATGGGTCTTGGCAAAGTCCGAGCCGCCGGGCGTGAGCCGGGCCCCCATGATTTCCAGCATGTCCACCAGGGCCGCGCTGTCGTATCCAAGGCGGGCCAGAACGGTCACGGCGGCCCGGTCCGCCTCGCGTTCAGAGGCCCGGGAATAGCCGTTGGCGACCAGAGTGGAAACCACGTCCGAAACGGACTCCTCAAAGACCTCGGTGAGCTGCGCCAGCTCCTGTCCGCCGAGGGTTTTCGCCCCCTCGGCCGCAAGAATGGTCAAAGCCGAAGTGACACGGGATTTTTTGATGGCTTGCAGGCCGTGCTGGTGCTGCACATGTCCGACCTCGTGGGCCAGCACCGCGGCCACTGCGTCCTCTGAGCCGCAGCACCGCAGCATGCCCCTGGTGACGAAGATCAGCCCGCCGGGCGCGGCAAAGGCGTTGATCTCCTCGGAATCCAGGATCAGGAAGTGGTATCCTCCGAAGGTCTCGGGCCGATCCGAGGCCAGGCCGGCCAGAGTGCCGACCATGTTTACGTAGCGGTTGGCCTCATCATTTTGGTAGGGTGTGTATTTGGAGAGGATGACCGCGCCCACGGTCCGGCCGATATAGTATTCCTGCTCCGGCGTGATATCCTCAAAGCTGCGGGCCACTGCTCCGCCGGCTCGGATCACGGATTGGGCCTGGCGTTCATCCAAAACGCCCACGGATTGCCCCATGCCGGCGATGATTTCCGTGGTTTTGCAACCAGCGAGCAGGGCAGTCCACAACGGCCCTGAACAGATGCCGATCAGCCCGGCCTTGCCGCCCCATCCCAGGAATTGTCGTCTGTTCCAGTGTCTCATGGCTTTGCTCCAAGGCTTAACAGCTTGTGACAGCGGTTTAAAAAAAAGAATTACATGTTCAATTGACCGTCCTTGGCAAATTGCCGCAGTTGCGTCATGGATGCGCTGGATTTTTGCATTCGGTCGATCCAGGTGAAGTCGACGTCCTTGTTTTGGGCGCGATATTGGTCCTCCACCTGCTTGTTGAAACCCTTGCCGGCCAGGGCGATTTCGCCCGTAGTAGCGGCCTTTTGGACATCATCGGCCCCGGCCTGCAATACAATACGCTTGGCGCTCAAGGCCGAGCCGTGCATCCAGCCTTGCACGTTGCGGCCGGGTACGGACACGCGCATCCAGCCGCTTTTTTCTTCCAGCACCTGGACTTGCTGGGCATAGGGCGCCTCGGCAACGATTGCTCCGAGAAAGGAAGGCGTGGAGCGGATCTGTCCGGTCTTAACCTGAACGCTCATGGTGCGTGGAGTGGACATGGTTTACCTCCCGGGGAGTAAGTTGTTTGGAGGGATTGTACTCAAGGATGTTTGCTTGCTTGACGGTTCAAGCCATTGAAACAACACAATCTCTATCAAGAGATGTGGTGATGCTGAAAGCAAGCGAAATGAAAGTCAAGTCCCGCGGCATCATTTTTGAGATTTTCCTCTACCAGGCAACGCATGCGGACAAGACGTCGCGCAAGGCCCTGGCCAAGATCTCTTTCATTTCTTCCATGTTCGGCCGCTCTTGTTGGAGTTCCCCGTGGACGGACGCGGGCCGCACTCCGGACAATCCGCAGAGGGTGATCAGGTCGAACAAACTGGTGTCCCGGCAAAGGTTCAGGGCCATCCCATGATAACTTACCCATTTGCGCAGGCCCAGTCCGATGGAGGCGATCTTGCGTTTTCCAATCCATACGCCGGGCCGACCGGGGAGGCGTTGCCCATGCAGGCCAAACCAAGCCAAAGACCGGAGAGCCGCTTCCTCCATGTCCCGCACCAGCACCCGCAGACCGCCCGGACGCCGGGCCATCCGCAGGACGGGATAGGTCACCAACTGGCCGGGATAGTGGCAGGTGATGCTCCCGCCCCTGGAGGTCTGGACCAGGCTGATGCCCTGTTGCTTCAGATTCTCGGGGGCCACGAGCAAGTGTTCGCGGCCGCTGTTGCGGCCCAGGGTGATCACTGGTGGATGTTCCACAAGAAATATGCGTTCCTGTCCGCCATTGGCGACCTCATCCACCGCAGCCATCTGGACGTCCAAAACCTGATCAAAGGGCATCAGGCCCAGGTCGAGGACAAGAAGGCATTTGTCCGGTTTTTTGCAATCTTTCAAATTCATGACCGTGTATGCCCCATGTTCTCCGTGAACTCGTTTGGGAATGACCGCCACTTAATGCGGGAAAACGTCGCGGACCTTTTAAAAAGAGTGTCGACAACGCTGTCGGCGAGAAATTTTCAACGGTCCGCGAGGGGATGTTCATGGGTCAGACAGTGCAAGGTGCCAAAGCCCCAGACCAGATCAACGGCATGGATGCCGACCACCCGACGGTCCGGAATGAGCTCGGATAAAACGCCCAGGGCGATGCGGTCCTGGGCGTCGTTGAAGGTGGGCACAAGCACGACCTGATCTGCGATGTAGAAATTGGCGTAGCTGGCCGGTACCCGGTAACCTTCGAAATACAGGGGCTCGGGCATGGGCAGGAAGACCACCTCCAGCCTGGAACCGTCCTCCAAGCGCGCTCCTTCCAAACGCTCGCGATTCTCCTCCAGGGCCTTGAAATTGGCGTCCGCCGGATCGTTTTCCCGGACCAGGACCACGGTTCGCGGATTGACGAAGCGACACAGGTCGTCCACGTGGCCGTGGGTGTCATCGCCGGCAATGCCTTGTCCCAGCCAGATGACGTTGGTCGCGCCCAGGGTTTGGAGGAACACGGACTCCATGTCTTTCTTGGTCAGGCCGGGGTTGCGGACCTGGACGCGCTGATCCAGGAGGCATTCCTCCGTGGTCAGCAGGCTGCCCCGACCGTTGCCGTCAATGGCCCCGCCCTCCAGAATCACGGGCCTGCCCCGGTGTGCGGCCGTGATCATGGAAATGTTCATGGCCCTGCAGATGTGTTCAGGCACGGCCGCGTCCAACGCGAAGTCCGGATACTTGGCCCAGGCATTGAAGCCGAAGCGCACGGCTCGACATTGCCCCCTTTCGTCCAGGACAAAGGCCGGGCAGTAGTCTCTGGTCCAGACCCGGTTTGTGGGGATTTGAAAAAAGGCGATCTGGTCAAGGTTCGCGTGGGCCCTGGCCAGCATCTTCCTGGCATCGTGTTCCTGACGTTGGGAACTGACCAAAATGCGCACCAATTCGGACGCGGTTAGATGGCGGACGATTTCGGCATAGACCCAGCGGATGGGGGCGAATTTGCCCGGCCAGTCCCGGGCGTTGTGGGGCCAGGCCAGCCAGGTGGCCTGATGCGCTTCCCATTCCGCGGGCAGGCGCAGGGAGTGCGGCATTGCGTTAGACAACATTTTTCAGTGAGTTAGTTCAACATCCGGGCGCTGTTCGCGGTAGCACAGCCGACTCCGGCAATTCTGCTTCGCCGGCCTGAAGGTGAAACATTTGGCGGATTCAACACATCAGAAACGACTTGTGTTGAGGCGGCAGCCGCGAGGATGCGTTCAACCGACGTTGCTTTGATGCAAGGCCAAATCGAAGGCATTGCCCTATGGGTCCAAAAACCGGCGGGTCAATTCGTCGTAGGCGTCAATCCGCCGGTCGCGTAGAAAGGGCCAATGGCGGCGCACGGTTTCCACGCGCTGAGGATCAATTCGGGCCATGAGGATTTCTTCGTTCTTTGCGTGGCCGCGGCACAGGATTTCGCCCATGGGACCGGCCACAAAGGAGTTGCCCCAGAATTCAATCCCCTGTCCGCCCGTAGCCGGGATTTCGTGGCCGATGCGGTTGACCGCGGCCACATAGATGCCGTTGGCCACGGCGTGGCCGCGTTGCACCGTGACCCAGGCCTCCAGCTGCTCGTCCCCGTACTCGCTCTTTTCCTCGGGATGCCAGCCGATGGCCGTGGGGTAGACCAGGGCGAGAGCCCCCTGCAGGGCGGTAAGCCTGGCAGCCTCCGGAAACCACTGGTCCCAGCAGACCAGCGCGCCGATCCGGCCGAAACGGGTGGTAAAGGCCTTGAAGCCCGTGTCGCCGGGGGCAAAGTAGTATTTTTCATAATAGCCTGGATCATCCGGGATATGCATTTTGCGGTACAACCCGGCCAGTTCGCCGTCAGCATCCAGCAAGGCCAAGGTGTTGTGGTGCACGCCAGGACCGCGACGTTCGAACAGGGAAGCCAGGACAACCACCTGCTCCTCGCGGGCCGTCGCGGCCAGGAGGCGCGTGGTCGGCCCGGGCACAGGCTCGGCCAGATTGAAATTGTCCGGATCTTCATGCTGGCAAAAATACGGGGTGCGGAAGAGTTCCGGCAGGCAGACCACGTCAGCGCCCTGCCGGGCCGCCCGGCGTATGAATTGCTCGGCCTTGGCCACGCTTTTTGTTGGATCCGCTGGGACGGACATTTGGACGAGAGCAATGGTAAAGGGGGTGCTCATGAGCATGGTTCGTTTGGAATCGCGGCCACCTCTGCCGCATGATAGCTGCTGCGCACCAGGGGCGCGGAAAAGACCACCGGGATACCCGCCTTGCGGGCCAATTGGCCAAGCTCCTCGAATTCCTCCGGAGGCAGAAAGCGGTCCACCGGATAATGCTTGGACGAAGGAGGCAGATACTGGCCCATGGTTAAAATTTGGCAGCCGATCCGGGCTAAATCCTCCAAAACGTGGGCCACTTGACTCCTGGTTTCGCCGAGACCAAGGATCAGTCCGCTTTTGGGGCGAACTTCAGGCGCCAGAAGGCGCACTGAATCCACCAATTCCAGGCTGCGTCGATACACGGCCCCGGGCCGGACCGAGGCGTAAAGCTCGGGCACGGTTTCCACGTTGTGGTTGAGGATGTCCACTCCGGACTCCAGAACCATGGCCAGGGCCTGTCTGTCGCCCTGAAAATCCGGGACCAATGCCTCCACGCACAAGCCGGGATGGTCGGACTTCAGCCGGGAGATCACCCGCGCAAAGTGGTCGGCTCCACCGTCGGGCAGGTCGTCCCTGGTCACCGAGGTGATCACCGCGTGGCAAATGCCCATCTGCCCCACGGCCCTGCTGATTCTTTCGGGTTCGTCCGGGCTGGGCGGCCCGGGTCGGCCCGAGGGGATGTTGCAAAAGGCACACCCCCGCGTACAGATTTCGCCAAGGATGAGAAAGGTGGCTGTGCCGTTGGAAAAGCATTCCCCGATGTTCGGACATCGCGCGCTTTGGCAGACCGTGGAGAGGCCCAAGCCACGCAGAGCCTTGCTCAAATCGGCAAAGCGCCGGTCTTGGGGCAGACGCACCCGCAACCAGGGCGGCTTGCGCCGCGTGCCGGCAAAAGAGATCGGTTGAGGTTGATGGAGCATGGTTGACGCAAAAAATCAGTTTCCCTGCTCCTTGAGATCCTTGTAGCCGTCTTTTTTGAGCCGGACGACCCGGACCATGTATCCTCCCTCGCCGGGAGAGCATTGCGGGCAGCCTTCGGCTAAAATCAAACATTGAGCGTCAAGCTTTTTCACATCGATTCCGGACTGTTCAATGATTTGGCTGGCATCGCCCTCGTTCCAGAGCAACGGTCGACCGCATTTGCGGCATTCCACGAACATCAGTTCCGGGTCAAAGATTTTTTGTCTCTGCGAATCCGCCTTGCAGGCCGGCACCGGGGAGCCGTTCCTGCAGCCTTGTGCATGATCGCATCTGTGTTTTTCCATGGCCTCTCCTTTATGTCTTGGGGCAGCGTGGGCAAAGCTGGTCCGTTCGCTGCTCCTTCGATGAGGTTGTATATATCATGCCCCGTTACTACGGAGAAGTAAAGAGTGATGCTTGAATCGAAAACCGTCCGCGTCTGCATCCGGAAACAAAAGGGTTACTCGATAAAAATTAGAGTAATGCGGGAATTGTTTTTGGCAATGGTTGGGATGCGTAAGGCCGGAGGTTATTTGCATCTCCGGGCAACAGGGCGTTGAACCGAGGCAGCTTCATTCATGAAAAGAAAAGTTCATTTTTCTGGTCTGATGGACCGGCTTTACGTCGTTGACCACTGCTCGGGCGGAAGCGATTGCAAGCCGCGATCACATCAAAAGCAGCAGGCTCAAGGCCATGACCATCATCCCGGCGATCAGGGCGTAGATGGGCGCATGGCCCTGGTTGTATTCCTTGGCAGCCGGGAAAAGCTCATCAATGGAGATGAAGACCATGATCCCGGCTACGCCTGCGAAGACCAGGCCGAACACCGTGTCCGAGAAGAACGGCCGCAGGAGCAGATAGCCGATGACCGCGCCCAGGGGCTCGGCCAGGCCGGATGAAAAGGAAAGCCAGCAGGCCTTTTTGCGGCTGCCTGTGGCGTAGTAGATGGGCACGGCCACGGCAATGCCCTCGGGGATGTTGTGCAGGGCCACGGCCACGGCAATGGCCACGCCCAGGGCCGGGTCGTGCAGGGTGGCGAAAAATGTGGCCATGCCCTCGGGGAAATTATGAATGGCAATGGCCAAGGCCGCGAAAATGCCCATGCGGTGCAGTTTGCTCCTGGAGGCGTTCGGTTGGCGCATGTCCGTGACCGAACGAATCTCATGGGGATTCTCGTATTCCGGGACCAGACGGTCGATGACGCCGATGAACAGGATCCCGGCGAAAAAACCGGCGGCCATGATCCAGGCGGCCGCGTGTTCCCCGTGCACCGGTTCCAGCAGTTCCAGGGCCTCGGGCAGCATTTCCACGAAGGATACGTAGATCATCACCCCGGCAGAAAAGCCCAGGGCGAGGGCCAAAAAAAGCTTGTTCTCGCGCTTGGGAAAAAAGGCCAGAATACTGCCGAAACCCGTGGACAAACCGGCCATGGCGGTCAGGGAAAAGGCCAGAAGCAGATTGCTTTCCATTATCGAACTCCCAAAAAATCATAGATACGGTCCAAGTCCAGATGAGCGCGGACGATGTCGGCCAACCGGTCCAGGCCCGCCTCCACGTCGCGAACCACGCAAGACGCCAGCGGCGCAAGCCCCTTGCGTTCCCGGACGGTGTTCAACACGTGGCGGCGAAACGCGTCGTCGTCAAACACGCCGTGCAGATACGTGCCCCAGACGTTGCCGCCTGGCAGGGAGCACCCGATGAAGCGGTCGTCCTCCGTGCGGAATACGACTTCCAGCCCCGGGCCTTCCAGGTCGGTGCGTCCGTGATGTATTTCATAGCCTGAAAGGGTCAGGCCGGAAGGCAAGTGCGCCGCCTTGGTCCGGCAAAGGGTCTTATTCCGCTCAAGCGTGGTGCGAATCGGGAGAATGGCCAGGCCCTGCACCTCTTCGGCGCTTGATGATTCCAGTTCGTGCGGGTCGCTGACGGTTCGGCCCAGCAGTTGAAGGCCACCGCAGATGCCCACGATGTGCGTTGCTTGAGAGCGGGCCAAGTCGCATATGGCCGCGTCCAGGCCGCGTTCGCGCAAAAAGAGCAGATCCGCAAAAACATTCTTCGTCCCGGGCAGGATCAGCAGGTCCGGCCGGCCCAGGTCCTGGACTTGCCGTACCAAACGCAGGGCCACGTCCGGCTCCCTTGCCAGGGGGTCCAGGTCCGTGAAGTTGGAAATATGCGGGAAATCCAAGCAGACCACGTCCAGCTCGGCGGGGCCGTTTTTGCGGTGATACAAGCCGCCCTGCTTGAAAGCGACCGAGTCTTCCTCGGGCAGGTCCAGGTCCGGGATATGCGGAACAACGCCCAGCACCGGCTTGCCCGCGCGCTGGGTGATCCACTCCAAGGCCGGGTCCAGCAGGGAACGACGGCCGCGAAACTTGTTGATCACCAGGCCGCGTACCAGCTCGCGCTCCCACGCATCAAGCAGGTCCAGGGTCCCGGTCAGGGCCGCGAACACCCCGCCCCGGTCAATGTCGCCAACCAGAAGCACGGCGGCGCGGGCGTGACGAGCCATGGCCATGTTCACCAGATCGTGGCTTTTCAGGTTGATTTCCGCCGGGCTGCCGGCTCCTTCCAAAACCATCACGCCGTGCTCGGACGCCAGGGCGTCGTAGGCTTCCAGAACCAAGCTCCGCAGTTCCTCCTTGGCCCTGATGTAGGCCCCCACGTCCATGTTGCCCCGGGGCCGGCCCAGGACAACGACCTGGGAGCCGGTCTCGGAATCGGGCTTGAGCAGGATCGGGTTCATCCGGCGGTCCGGTTCCAAACCACATGCCTGGGCCTGCAGGGCCTGGGCCCGGCCGATTTCCCCGCCGTCCGGGGTGACCGCGGAATTGAGGGCCATGTTCTGGGCCTTGAACGGCGCCGGGGAAAAGCCGTCCTGGCGCAGGATGCGGCACAGGGCCGCTACGAGCAGGCTCTTGCCTGCGTTGGAGCAGGTGCCTTGGAGCATCAGGGCCGGGGTGGCGCGCTTAGCACGGTGTATGGTTTTGGCAGGACAAAGAATCCCTTCCAGTGCTTCGCAGAGCAGGTCATTCTCCTCGGGCAGGCGCACGGCCACGCGAAAATAACGCTGATCCAGGCCGATGAAATTGTGACAAGCCCGGATGGCGATGCGCTTCTGCAGCAGTTTTTGGGCCAGGATGGGCGCGTTGAGATCAGATGAAAGGGTTTGGCAGAGCAGAAAGTTGGCATGCGAAGGAAAGACGCGCAGCCGGGGCAGATGCTCCATGCGTTGCCGCAATCGTTGAGCTTCGGTTGTTATCCGTTCACGAGTGAGGCAGCGAAAAACCTCGTCGTCCATGCACCGCGTCCCGGCCGCCTGGGCCAGGGTGTTCACGGACCAGGCGGGGCAATGTTTCTTGTAACGCCGTGCCAGTTGGGCGTCCATTGCCGCCATGCCGATGCGCAGCCCTGGCAGGGCGTAAAACTTGGTCAAAGACAGGAGCACCGCAACATTGGGCGGCCGGTTTTCGGTCAGGCGTTCCAGGTCCGGCGCGAAGTCCGCAAAGGCCTCGTCCACGATGAAGCAGCTTTGGGGATGCGCCAGAGCGGTTCGGCGCAATGTCTCGGCTGTGAAAATTTGGCCTGTCGGATTGTTGGGTTGGCCCAGAAAGACCAGGGCGGGCTGGGCAAGGCTGGCGTGTAATTGATCCCAATCCAGGGCAAAACCGTTTTTCGGACAAAGGGCCATCCGCTGGACAGTAATGTTGTTCAAAACGCAGACTTGTTCATAGTCGCCGTAAGACGGCACGGGCACCACGGCCCGGGTCAGGCCCAGAAGCGGAACCAGCCGGTGCATGATCTCGGCGGTGCCGTTGTCCGCCACCAGTTCGTCAAGCTGAACGCGGTAGTGCCCTGCAGCGGCCTGGAGCAGGTCATGGCAGTCCGGGTCCGGATAGTGACGCAACGTTTCGGAAGCTTCGGCGAGCAGTGTGTTCAGCCAGAAGGGCGGGCCATAGGGGTTGATGCTGGCCGAGAAGTCCAGGATCTCTTCGGGCCGGCATCTCAATTGCCGGGCCAGACGCCAGACGTTTCCGCCGTGATGGGCCGTGCGCATGGCCCGAGTATGAGGCCGTCCGGGATGATCCGTCAACCAAATGTGCGCGTCTTTGTTTGTGGTTGTCCGCACGGGTCAAAGGCCCATGTTCACATGGAGAATGGTATTTTGGGGTGACGGAGGCAAAATGATACGAGTATTCACAAGAAGACGGATGACAGAATAACGAGAATAGAATACGTAGAATTGCGTCGAACGCTCAGAATGGAGCAACACATCCCCCACGTAACGGAGCGCCCCATGCAAGCACGCAAGGCCAGAAAAGCCATCAATGCCGTTCTCAAGGCCCACGGCCAAAAGCGGGACAACCTGATCCCCATTCTCCAGGACATCCAAGAGAGGATGTCCTGCCTCTCTCCAGAGGCTCTTCACATGGTCGCTGAACATCTTCACCTTTCGGAGAACGACGTTTACGGCGTGGCCACGTTCTATGCCCAGTTCCGTTTCCATCCGCCGGGCCGCCACCGGATCAAGGTCTGTCAAGGCACGGCTTGCCATGTGCGCGGGGGCGGCCAGGTCTTGGAGGCCATTGTGCGCAAGATCGGCATCTTTCCCGGCGAGACCACGGAAGACGGAAACTTCAGCCTTGAACGGGTGGCCTGTTTCGGCTCCTGCGCCTTGCCCCCGGTGGTGGTGGTGGACGACAAGGTCTACGGACGCATGAGCGCGCGCAAAATCGAAAAATTGATCGAGGGACTGGAATGAATTTCACCGACATTAAGCAACAGTCGCGGCAATCGTGGGAACGCTTTGCGCGTCCGGACGCCCCGAGGGTGCTGGTCGGGTCAGCCACCTGCGGTCGGGCCGCCGGAGCCCTGGACGTGTTGCGGGCCTTCCGGGAGGCGTGCGCGGGAGATCCGGCCTTGGACGACGTGCATATCCATGAGGTGGGCTGCCTGGGCATGTGTTATGCCGAGCCCCTGGTGGAAATTCGAGGGCCGGGAGGCGGCCGGGTGTTGTACCAGGGGGTGAGGGGGGACATGGTCCCGGACCTGGTGCGCGAGCATCTGGTGGGAGGACGCCCAGTGTTCAACCACGCCGTTTGCATGATGGAAGGTCCTCCTGTGGAGGATCTGCCCCTGTTTCAGGAACTGCCCATGATCCGCCACCAGCTCCGGGTGGTGGTGCGCAATTGCGGGATCGTCGACCCCACGAATATCCATCATTACATCGCCCGGGGCGGCTATTCCGGGTTTGCCCGGGCCTTGGGCATGGACTCCGATGCCGTGATCGAGGAGATCAAGGCGTCCGGATTGCGTGGTCGGGGTGGGGCCGGATTCCCCACGGGCTTGAAATGGGGATTTGCCCGCAAGTCCGCAGGAAAGATCAAGTACGTGATCTGCAATGCTGACGAGGGTGATCCGGGCGCGTTCATGGACCGCTCCGTGCTGGAGGGCGACCCGCATGCCGTGCTGGAGGGGCTGCTCATCGCGGGATACGCCATCGGCGCGACCCATGGCTATGTCTATTGCCGGGCCGAGTATCCCCTGGCCATCGAGCGTCTGCAAAAAGCCATCCAACAGATGCGGGAGAAAAGGCTCCTGGGCAGGAAAATTTTGGGCTCGCCTTTTGCTTTTGAAATCACAATCAAAAAAGGGGCCGGCGCGTTCGTCTGCGGAGAGGAAACCTCCCTGATGCAAAGCATTGAGGGCAAGCGGGGCATGCCTCGTTCCCGACCGCCGTTCCCGGCCGTCTCCGGTCTTTTCGGCAAGCCCACGAACATCAACAACGTGGAAACCCTGGCCGCTGTCTCGGCGATCATGGAAAAGGGCGGGCAGTGGTACGCGGGCATCGGCACGGAGAAGAGCAAGGGCACCAAAACCTTCTCCCTGGCCGGCAAAATCACCCGCACCGGGCTGATCGAAGTGCCCATGGGCATCAGCCTGCGAACCATCATCGAGGACATCGGCGGCGGCGTGCTCGACGGAAAGGGCTTCAAGGCCGTGCAGACCGGAGGGCCTTCCGGCGGCTGCGTGCCGGCCAAGCATTTAGACCTGCCCGTGGACTATGAGCATCTGGCCCAGGTAGGCTCGATCATGGGTTCCGGAGGGATGATCGTCATTGACGATGAGTCCTGCATGGTGGATGTGGCCAAGTATTTTCTCGGTTTCACGGAAAACGAGTCCTGCGGTAAATGCGTTCCGTGCCGCATGGGCACCCAGCATTTGCTGCGCATTCTCACGGCCATTACCGAAGGCAAAGGCAGCGTGGAGGACCTGGAGTCGATCCGCAAGATCGGCGAAACCATGAAAAAGGCTTCCCTGTGCGGCCTGGGCCAGACCGCTCCGAATCCGGCCCTGACCACCCTGGACTCCTTTATGGACGAATACCTGGCCCATATCAAGGACCGCAAGTGTCCGGCCGGAGTCTGCCGGGCATTGATCCGCTTCAGGATAGATCCAAAACTCTGCACCGGGTGCATGGCCTGCGCCAAGGCCTGCCCGGTGGGAGCCGTTTCCGGAAAAAAGAAAAAGCCGCACCGCATTGATTTTGATTTGTGTATCCGTTGCGGGGCCTGCCGCCAGGCGTGCAAGTTCAACGCGGTGATCGTGGAGTGAAGACCATGGCTGTGATCAATTTGACCATTGACGGCAAAGACGTGGAGGCAAAGGCGGGAAGCACGGTGCTCCAGGCCGCCAGGCAGGCCAACATCCCCATTCCCACCATCTGCGACCACAAGGACTTGAGCCCGTACGGGGCCTGCCGAATGTGCATCGTGGAAATCGAGGGGGTGCGCGGGTATCCCACGTCTTGTACCACGCCCGCGGTCGAAGGCATGCAGGTGAGAACCCGTTCCCCGGAGCTGGAGACGCTGCGGAGGCGGACCCTGGAGATGATGCTTTCCGGTCATCCCAACAGTTGTCTGGTCTGCGTGCACCGCAAGGCTTGCGAGGCTTTGCGGCCCCGGCCGACAAAGGCCGGGCGGACCACGCGCTGCGGGTTTTGCAGCAACAGGGAGGAGTGTGCTCTACGGTCCATGGCTCTGCAAGCCGGGCAGCGGGATCTGCGTCTGCCCACGCTGTACGCCGCGCATAATCTGGAGCGCGACGATCCCTTCATGGATCGGGACTACAACCTGTGCATCCTTTGCGCCCGGTGCTGGCGGATTTGCGAAAAGATTCACGGCAAACCGGCCATCAGCATCATCAATCGGGGCAAGCAGGCCAGGGTGGGCACGGCGTTCAACAAGAGCCACGTCCACTCCGGGTGCACGTTTTGCGGTTCCTGCATCGACATCTGTCCCACAGGCACGCTGTCGGACCGCTTCGCCAGGTGGCAGGGACGTCCGGATGCCCGCGAGGTGTCGACCTGTATTCTCTGTCCCGAGGGATGTTCTTTGACGGCTTATACCAAGGGCGGGCAGCTCGTTTCCACGGCCATGACCGCATTTGAACCCGAGGCCAGCCTGTGCGCTTTGGGCCGGTTCGGCTGCGCCCAAATCGTCAACGCGCCGGTCCGCTTGTTGCGTCCGGCCATCAAGGACAACGGAAAACCCTTTGCCGTGGATTGGGACTCGGCCCTGGACGCGGCAGCTGATGGATTGCGCAACCATTCAGGATCTCTGGGTATTCTGGTTAGTCAGGCCACGTCGAGGGAGGATCGTTTCCTGTATCGTCGGCTGGCTCGAGCTTTAGGAGCGAAAATCGCCGTCATTCCCACGGTGCCCGCCGGTCGAAAGCAGCCTCTGCCCAAATGGCTGGCAGGGATCAAGGACAAAAACGTCACCGGCCTCATTTTAGGCGGAAACTTTCTGGATGAAGAACAATTGGCCGGCCTGGGCTTTCTTCTGATCATCGACGGCCTGCTTTCGCCGGTCCAGGAGCGGGCCGACGTTCTTCTGCCCGCTGCCCTGCTTTTCGAAACAGCCGGCACCTTTCGTACAGCCGCCGGTCGGGTCAAGACCCTGGTGAAAACCAGCCGCGCGCCGGGCATGGCCAGACCGGAATGGGAAATCTTGCGGGCCCTGGGCCAGAGACTGGGACTGAAAGCCTTGGCTTTTGACTCCCTTGCGGAGATCAGCGCAGCAGTGGGGAACGACCGAGCGCCAAAGGCCTTCAAGGGCGGACCGCGCCACGATGTGCGCCGCGTGCCGGCCTTTTTCCGGGGGCATCGCACCGCTGACCTGGTCCCGGCACTGACGGCCTTCGGCCTGCCTGCCGCAGCTTCGTTGTCAGAGAAGAGTGACGCGGCTGACGGCTTTGCATTGCTGGAAAAACGCGAGCTGGTGCCGAACATGCATCTGCTCCGAATCAAGGCTCCTCAAGTGGCGGCTTATGCCAAACCCGGCCAGTTCGTGATCCTGATGGCCAGGGAAACCTCGGAACGAACGCCCTTCACCCTGGCCGACTGGGATGCGAAGGATGGGAGCATCAGCCTGATCATCGAGGAGGTGGGCCGTTCCAGCCGGGAACTGGTCTCCTTGACGAAGGGTGATCGTCTGGCCCATGTCAGCGGACCGCTGGGCAACGCCTTCCCCATTGAAAAGAAGGGAACCGTGGTTCTGGGCGGGGGGTGCTACGGGATCGGCGGAATTCTGCCTCTGGCCCGAGCCCTGCGCGAGACCGGCAACCGGGTGATCAGCGTGATCGAGGCGGCCAGCGCCTATCTGCTTTTCTGGGAGGAAGAGCTGCGCACGGTGAGCCATGAGGTGCGCGTGGCCACCAAGGACGGCAGCCGGGGCACGCTCGGCGGGGTGCAGGAGGTTTTTCAACAGATCGTCGACCAGCAGGGGCAGGTGGATATGTTCATCGCCATGGGCTGCACCTTCATGATGCGTATGGTCGCCGAGCAGACCAAGCCTTGGAATGTCCCCACCTTTGTAGCCCTGAATCCGATCATGGTCGACGGCACCGGGATGTGCGGGGCCTGCCGGGTTTCCGTGCACGAGGAAACCAAGTTCGCCTGCATTGACGGACCGTTTTTCGACGCCCATGGCGTGGACTGGGACGAGCTGGCCTGCCGCAAGAACGCGTATGCCCGGGAGGAAGTGGAAGCCTTGCCCCAGACCGTGGACCTGAACGCCCTGATGTTTCCGGGGACGACCTGCCAAGGCCGCGGGTGCGGGAGGTAGCAATGGACAAAAAAACACGAATGAAAACTGTACCCGGCAAGTCACCAGCAAAACGTCCCAAGCGTCCGGCAATCCCCCGCCAACCCATGCCGGAGCAGGACCCCAGGCGCAGACGTTTCAATTTCGAAGAGGTGCCCCTGGGCTATTCCGAGGAAACCGCAAGACTGGAAGCTTCCCGCTGTTTACAGTGCAAAAAGCCCGGCTGTGTTGCCGGATGTCCGGTGAATATCAACATCCCGGCCTTTGTCGCCTTGATCGCCAAGGGGCATTTTGTGGAAGCCCTGGAAAAGCTCAAGGAGCAAAACGCCCTGCCTGCGGTGTGCGGCCGGGTCTGTCCCCAGGAAAGCCAGTGCGAGGCCGGTTGCATCCTGGGCAAGAAGGACGATCCCGTGGCCATCGGCCGGTTGGAGCGTTTTGCCGCGGATTACGCTCGCGAAGCCGGGCATCAGCAGTTGGCCTGCGCCGTCGATCCCACAGGCAGGAAGGCGGCTGTTGTCGGGGCCGGTCCTTCGGGCATCACCGTGGCCGGAGACTTGGCCCGTTGGGGGCACAAGGTGGTGGTCTTCGAGGCCCTGCACTTGGCCGGCGGGGTGCTCATGTACGGCATTCCCCAATTCCGCCTGCCCAAAGAGATCGTTCAGTACGAGATCAACAATTTGAAAAAACTCGGCGTGGAAATCCGCACGGATACGGCCATCGGCATGACCCGAACCGTGGATCAGCTTCTGGAGGACGGGTATGACGCCGTGTTCGTGGGCACGGGCGCCGGATTGCCCATTTTTTTGCACATTCCTGGGGAAAATGCCGTCGGAGTATATTCAGCCAACGAATTTCTGACCCGTGTGAACCTGATGAAGGCCTATGATTTTCCGAAATACGCCACCGCGCCGATCCGTCCGCAACGGGCCGTGACCGTGGGCGGGGGCAATGTGGCCATGGATTCAGCCCGCACGGCCCTGCGCCTGGGTGCGGAATCGACCATTGTCTACCGTCGCAGCCTGGAGGAGTTGCCGGCCCGGGCCGAAGAGGTGCATCACGCCCAGGAGGAGGGGGTCGCTCTGAATTTCTTGACCGCGCCCAAACGCATTCTTGTGGATGACCAAAACCGGGTTACAGGCGTGAAGTGCCTGCGCATGGAATTGGGAAAACCGGACGTCTCCGGTCGCAGAAGACCGGTGGAAGTGCCTGGCAGTGAATTCGTAGTAGAGGCGGACACAGTTATCGTGGCCGTGGGCAACCGGCCCAACCCCCTTGTGCCCAGAACCTCTCCGGGTATCGAGGTGGGCAAGCGCGGGACCATTGTCACGGACAAAAAAAACATGATGACCTCCAAGCCGGGCGTGTTTGCCGGCGGGGACATCGTCTCCGGCGCGGCCACAGTGATCAGCGCCATGGGCCAGGGGAAGCAGGCGGCCAGGGCCATGCACGCCTATATGACGGGCGAGGAGGCGCCGTGTCTCTAGATGGGCAACAATTAACAGCGGACCCGCAATCAAAATCTTGGGGAAGTGTTTTCTGGAAAGCGTCGTAACTGCTCAGGCTGAAATCCAGCTGTTTTTACCGGAGGAACGAAGCGTATGCATGAGACAGCAGACAAGATCCCCCTCTGCAAAGGCGCCATTTCACGCCGCTGTTTTCTGCAAACGGCCGGTATGGGCGCGGCAGTCCTGGCATTGCCAGGGGCGTCATCGACTGCCGCAACGACATCCTCGCAAACCGAGGAGCTGGCCACGGTTCTGGATCTGAGCCAGTGCATTGGATGCGCGGCCTGCGTGGAAGCCTGCCGCGAGGTGAACGCGCACAAGTATCCAGAACCAAAAAAACCTTTTCCGGCCATGTTCCCGGAGCGGGTCAAGGTGGAGGACTGGTCGGACAGGCGATTCACTGACAACCGCCTCACGCCTTACAATTGGCTGTATATCCAGACCGTGAGCGGCGAGTACCAGGGCAAGCCCTTTGAACTGCACATTCCCCGGCGCTGTCTGCACTGCCAGAACCCTCCCTGCGCCAATCTTTGTCCCTGGGGCTCGGCCTTGCGCCAGTCCAACGGCATTGTGCGCATCAACGAAGATATTTGCCTGGGCGGGGGCAAGTGTCGGGACGTGTGCCCGTGGCACATCCCGCAACGCCAGACCGGGGTGGGGCTGTACCTGAAGCTGATGCCCCGTTTTGCCGGCAACGGGGTGATGTACAAGTGCGACCGGTGCTACGACCTTCTGGCCCAGGGCGGTCTGCCGGCCTGCATCGAGGTTTGCCCGATGCAGATCCAGAGCATCGGGCCGCGCTCCGAGATGCTCGCCAAAGCCCATGCCCTGGCCGAGGATATGAACGGCTTTGTTTACGGTGAACAAGAAAACGGCGGAACCAATACCTTTTATGTTTCCCCGGTGCCGTTCGACCTGCTGGACCAGGCCGCTGAAAAGGGGCCCGGCCGACCGCACCTGGCCCCAGTGCAGGACTCCATGGCCAAGGCGGGGAACCTGACCTGGGCCGTGTTTGCGGCGCCGCTGGCCGGAATCGCCGCGGGGCTGCTTACTGGAGCCAGGGCGCTGTCGCGGGAGGACAACGCTGATGAATAAAAAATCCTCCGTTGTTCTCCGCTGGCAAATCCGCATTTATCAATTGAGCATTCTTGTGCTGATTGTTTCCGGTCTGGGGCAGATGCCGCTGTTCAAGCGCTACGCCGTCTCGGACATCCCGGGCATGGCCTGGACCGCTGACTTTTATGTGCAACACGTGCTGCATTACCTGGGGGCATCGGTTTTTCTTTTCCTTGTGTTGCAGTGGGCCGCGTTTTTCCCGCGGTTCAAGCGGAGCTACTCGTTGACCCTTTGGGGATGGCTGCGTGTCAGTGCTGTAGTTTTGATCATCGGGTCGGGTTTTTTCCGAGTTCTTAAAAATCTGCCCAGCTGGTCTTTTTCTCCTGAAGCCACCATGGTCATCGGCTGGTCCCACCTGGCCGCGGCGATGCTTTTCGGCCTTCTTGCCCTGACGGCAAAGCTTTCCGGGAATGCGACCTATCTGATTCCCAAGAAATGACGATCAGGGGACAGGGCTTCGAGGCGTAATGCTCCCCGGGCTTCATCATTGCGGATATATGATTTTCATCCACCTGTTTGTTCTTTCACGACCTCTCATATCTTGTCCCCCGGCTCATTCTTTTCCCTTGTCTGACAGTCTTTTTTCTGTCAATCTTTGATCTGTTTTTTGCAAGACGAATGACATTCAGGAGCACCGAGAATGCATGAATTGCGTATCAGTACGCTGCAACGGGAAACCATGGTGGATATTACGGCCCGAGTGCGGGAAGTCGTCGCGGAGAAGCAATGGCAGGACGGAATGGTGGTGCTTTTTTGTCCGCACACCACAGCCGGGCTGACCATTAATGAGGCCGCGGATCCCGCTGTGGCCAGGGATATCCTGACCACTTTGCGCCGTTTGATCCCCAATCAGGGCGATTATCAACACGCCGAGGGCAACAGTGACGCCCACGTCAAGGCCAGCCTGATGGGCGCGGATATACGGGTTCTGGTTCAGGGCGGGCGGCTTGTTCTGGGAACGTGGCAGGGGGTTTTTCTGGCTGAATTCGACGGACCGCGTACGCGCAGGATCTGGGTTCAATGGCAAAATTTCAGTCCGCTTAACTGATCAGGAGTCAAGGTGTCCAGGTATTGTCACGTGCTTCAACCCATGGATGACGGAACTCCCATGCCAAGAAGATTGCTGATAACCGTCAGCGAGGATGCCGCTTTTCTTCACGGAATGCGCTTTATCATCCATTTTTTCTCACCGGCCACGGACCTGAAACTGGATCTGGTCCTGATGCCGCCCACATCCTCCGCGGGAATTTCGGCCAACCCCTTGCTTTTGGAAAAGGCCGTGGCCCTGGCTGAGAAAATGTTTTTCGAAAAGGGGTTTGAGACATCCGCTTTGCAAATCGAGGAAGGCCTTCAGCAATGCCCAACAATTAATGAACTGGCGGGCCTTGCCGAGCAAGGGCATTATGACGCCGTGGTGCTGGGCCGCAGGGGGGCGGCCCGCCTGGAAGAGTACCTGGTGGAGCGGTATCAGGAGGCCGTTTTCGACGAAAACCTGGATTTTCCTTTTTGGGTCTGCCGGGAGCCGGATTTGACCCGCGACAATGTTCTGCTTTGCGTAGACGGATCAAAACAGGGCCTGTGCGCGGCGGATCATGTCGGATTCATGTGCCAAAATGAAGGTCGTCATTCCATTTGCGTGGCCTATCTTGCCGATCCGTTGCAGAGGGACCCGCGCGACGAGAAATTGATCATTGAGAATGCCGTGCGCATGCTCGAGGTCAATGAAATCCCCGCAAAGCGAATATCCACTAAAGTGCTGGCTGAAAAGGATTATGTTCAAGGCATTTTGCGCGAGGCCGATCAGGGTCGCTACGCCGTGGTAGCCGTGGGCCGGGCCGGTACGGGCCGGGGCATGATGTATGAGCGCCAGTTCGGGTCGGTCAGCCTGCGCTTGGCACGGACTTTGACCAAGGCCAGCTTATGGATTTGCGGATATCCCTGTAAACTTTAGCCGTCCGTTGAAAAGCCTGGATTTATGAACACAGGCGAGTCGTGGTACCGGGATTGGCGATATTTCGCCGTCCTCGCGCTCGGCCTGCTGGCTTGGGCATTGCCCGAGCCAGCCTTGCGCATTGCCTGGTGGCGGCTGGCCGTTCTGGCTTTGGCCGAGGAGATTGTTTTCCGGGGGCTGTTGCAGCGCGAGTTGTCGCGCGTTGTTTTTTTGAGCCGACGGATTGGCCCTTTGAGTCTGGCGAATGTTTTGGCCTCAGCGGTTTTCGCGGCAGTCCACCTGATTGCCCAGCCGCTGGTGTGGGCCGCGGCGGTTTTTGCGCCTTCGCTGATTTTCGGTTGGATCTGGGACCGTTACCAGCGGATTGCACCGTGCTGGCTGGCGCATTTTTTATTCAACTTTTGGTTTTTTTATCGATTGTAGGAACGAGAACAACCATGCACCGCCGTGATTTCGTGCGCACTGTTGCGACAATGCTGACGGGACCGGTTTTTTTTGGTCCCTCAACGGTTTTGGCGTTCCTGCCGGGAAGCACCAAAAATCTCCTTTCTTTCAAGATCCTGCACACCTTTCCCCACGATCCCGACGCCTTTACTCAAGGGCTGTTGTTTCACGAAGGCCTGCTTTACGAGAGCACGGGCGGCTGGGGCACATCCTCCCTTCGTAAGGTGGAATTGGAAACCGGGCGGGTGCTTCAAAAGCGCAATCTGCCGCATAACTATTTCGGCGAAGGTTTGGCCTTGTGGGAGGATCGGCTGATTCAGCTCACTTGGCGTTCTGGTACGGGTTTTGTCTATGATCTGGCAGGCCTTGAACAGCAGGGGACGTTTCTTTACTCCGGCGAGGGCTGGGGACTGACCGGAGACGAACAGGGCTTGATCATGAGCGACGGCACCAGCTGGTTGCGTCGCCTGGATGGGCGAACCTGCGGGGAGCTTTCACGGTTCGCCGTTTTTGACCAGGGTCGTCCGCTGTCCGGCCTGAACGAGCTGGAATACATTGACGGTGAGATCTGGGCCAATGTTTTTCCCACAAAACGGATCGCCCGCATTGACCCTGAAAGCGGGCAGGTGACGGGGTGGCTGGATCTGTCCGGGGTTTTGGGCATTCGCAGGCGTCTCCCCCCGGAGGCAGTGGCCAACGGCATTGCCTGGGATCAACACGAACAGCGTATTTTCGTGACCGGCAAGCTTTGGCCCGTGCTTTTTGAGATTGAAATCACTGCCGCTCCGCTGAACACTGACAGAGCACGGGAATAGTTTAATGCACGCAACCATCGGGGTTATTTCGGACACTCACGGACTATTGCGCAATGAAGCCTGCAAGATATTGCAAGGCTGTGATCTGATCATTCATGCCGGCGACATTTGCGGCCGAGAGATCATCACTGTCTTGCAGTCCATGCAGCGAGCAGTTTTTGTGCTGGGCAACATGGACCGGGTGTATCCGGATGCGGCCATTCAGAAAACGGAAGTCGTTGAATTCGCAGACAAGCGTTTTTACGTCCTGCACGATCTGTACACCCTGAATCTGGACCCCGCTGCCGCAGGGCTGGACGCGGTGATCCACGGCCACACACATCTGCCGGACATCATCATGAAAAACGGCGTGTTGTATCTTAACCCCGGCAGCATTGGCCCCAAACGCCGCGGGCGTCCGGTGTCCATGGCCCTGATTCACATCGCGGACGGGTCCATGCAGCCGGAAATTCTCAGCTTCGAAAAGTAGACGAAAGGATCAAGTCGTTGTCATTTAACGACGTTGCCGACTCTTTTCATTTCCCTTGCGATTTTCTGAGCTGCTTTCACATCCTGTTTTTTGCGAATTTTATCCGTTACCGGGCAAAGGCACCGGCGGCAAAGCCCTGAAAAAAATACTTGGCGTTGGTGCCCAGGGAGCGGATGCGGTAGCCGCCTTCCTGGATTATCAATGTGGGCAGACGCAATTCTCCGAGCATCCGGCCGTTGCGTTCAAAATCCTTGGCCGTCAAACTCCACGAGCCCGTGGGATCGCCCTTGGCCGGATCCAGGCCCAGGGCGATGATCAAGATTCGCGGCGCGAACCGGATTATGCGGCGCAAAGCCCTGGCCAAGGCCTCGCGGTAGGCGGCGCCGTCCACCTGCTCCGACAGGGGGATGTTCATATTATACCCCTCGCCCTCCCCCTCACCTTTTTCTTCTTCATAGCCGCTGAAGTACGGGTAGGCGAAGCGCGGATGGCCGTGCAAGGACACGGTGAGCACGTCCGCGCGGCGATAGAAGATGTCCTGGGTGCCGTTGCCATGGTGGTAGTCGATGTCCAGCACGGCCACTCGGCCCAGCGCGCTCATGCAATGCGCGGCCACTGCCGCGGAGTTGAAATAGCAAAACCCGCCGAAGACCCTGCGCTCGGCATGATGCCCCGGTGGCCTGACCAGGGCGTAGGCCACGCGGTATTCCTCGCGCAGGCACTGGACCGCGGTCAGGGCGCAGTCCACGGCCCGTTTGGCCGCCAGGAAGGCGTTGCGAGTGATGGGCGTGAAGGTGTCGATGCAGAAGTATCCGGCGCGCACAGGCAGTTCCTTGGGCGGACGGGCCGCGTTGCGAATCGGAAAGACGTACGGGTATACCGATTCCCCGGGTCCCAGCAGGGCCGTGGCCCGTTTCAGGTATTCCACCAGTTTGCGATCATGCACGGCCAGAATGTGCTCCTCGCCAAAGTGACGCACGGAAACGGGTTGGAAGTATCCCAACGGTTCAATGTCCTTCAGAATGGAGCGGATGCGCACCGGGGCCTGCACATATCCGCGTTCAGGAACGTGATGAATGTCGTGCTGGTCGTTGACGACCAAGGCGATCGTCTTATCCGTGTACAGGACAGGCCGGACCGCGGATGCTTGGTGCTTTGCGGTCAGGACATACCTCGGTTCCCGAAGACGGACCGGGTCGTCGGCAAAGGAGTGCACCACCATGTCCACATAGTTCGGAGGGCAGCATTCGGCGTATTTGCGCTCCAAAATAGCCCTGACGGCTTTTTGGGCGTCCCTGCGGCGCAGGGGCTTGCCCTGGTCCAGGGCATCGAAGACCAAATACGGAGGACAGGTGCTTTCGGGCGTAAGCGGCGTTTCATAGGCCGTGCCCACGATGGGCCTGGCTCCGAAGCGTTCGTAAAAACGCAACCGAGCCTTGTTCTGTTTCAGGGTCATCGGGTCGGGGCAAAGAGCCGGCTCGTCGGGCAGGCACTCGAAGAATAGGCCCGTCAGCTCAAGTGCTTTGGCCTCTTCACGAACCCGGGTGTACAAGGCTCCGCCCACGCCTGCGCCGGTCTGCAGCTTGGCTGCGGAGACATAATCCAGATAACCGAAATGCAGGTCAGGGGCGTGCATAAACAAGGCAAAACCCTTCAGACGGCTGTTTGCGCCCTCAGCGACGTAAAGAATGCTGCGAAACCTGAATTTCAGAGGATTTCGGAGTTGTTCCGGCAGTTTTTCGACATCCTCGGAGGCCAGCAGGGGGAATTGCTCCCGCAAAATACCCTGGACCTGGGAGATGACCCGGGCATCACCGGGCCATGCGGCGTCATGGATGCGGCGAATGCGGAACATAAGGGTGGTTTGCGCCCTCCTTTTGCATGTATGTTGAATGATCCGGAAAATCAAAAACCGACTTGGGGACAGGACGCCAAGGCTTTCCTGATGTCCTCCTCGGCGAATTCGTCGTCCTTGAGGTTGCCCTGGTTGAAGGCATCGTAAGCGCCCAGGTCCAGCAGACCGTGGCCGGAGTATAGAAAGACGATGACCGTGCCTGGATCGCTCTTTCGGGCCACATCCATGACCGCCTTGACGGCGTGGGCGGTTTCCGGAGCGGGCAGAAACCCTTCATTTTGCAGAAAGAACCGGGCCGCCTCGAACACCTCGGTTTGAAAATACGACGTGGATTCCACCAGTCCCTGGTTCACAAGATGGGACAGGATCGGAGCATCGCCGTGGTAGCGCAAGCCCCCGGCATGGATGGGCGGTGGAAAATAGCCGGAACCCAGGGTGTGCATTTTCAACAGCGGAGTCATTTTGGCCATGTCGCCGTAGTCGTACCGAAACTCACCCTTGGTCAGGGTCGGGCAGGCCTTGGGTTCCACGGCCACGAGGCGGGGTCCCTTTCCAGCCATTTTTTGGGGGACAAAAGGCAGAATCAGGCCGCCGAAATTGCTGCCCCCTCCCACACAGCCCACGAGCACGTCGGGTTTTTCTCCGGCCATGGCCAGCTGCTTTTGTGTTTCCAAGCCGGTGATGGTTTGATGCAGAAGCACGTGGTTGAGCACGCTGCCCAGGGAGTATTTGGCATCTTCATGGGTGGCTGCATCCTCCACGGCTTCGGAAATGGCCAGGCCCAGACTGCCGCCGGAATCGGGGTTTTCAGCCAGTACGGCCCTGCCGGCAGCGGTGCGCGGCGACGGTGAGGGGAAAACTTCGGCGCCATAGGAGCGGATCAGCACGCCGCGGTAGGGTTTTTGCTCGTAGCTGCACCGGACCATATACACCGTGCACTGCATGCCGAACATTTTGCAGGCAAAGGACAGTGCAGTGCCCCATTGTCCGGCTCCGGTTTCCGTGGTCAGCCGACGCACTCCCTCCATCTTGTTGTAATACGCCTGGGCAATAGCGGTGTTCGGCTTGTGGGATCCGGCCGGTGAGAGGGATTCGTTTTTGTAGTAGATACGGGCCTTGGTGCCCAGGGCAGCCTCCAGTCGGTGGGCGCGGACCAGGGGCGTGGGACGGTACAGGCGATAGATGTCCCAGACCGGTTGAGGAATATCAATCCAGCGGTGAGGGGACATTTCCTGTTCGATCACGGCCATGGGGAAAATGGTCGCCAGTTTTTCCGGACCCAAAGGCTGGCCGGTGGCCGGATCCAGCGGCGGGGCAAGAGGAGGCGAGAGGTCCGGCAGGATGTTGAACCATTGTTTGGGCATGTCTTTTTCCGGCAGGATGATACGGTAATCCATTGATGATTCCCCCATGGATGTCGGGTTGATTTTGCCGAGGAAAGAAGGATTGCAAGGCGTGCATTTGTCCCCTGCACGCGAGTTGTATTGAACGGAAGACAACGGGGTGTCAACCGGCCGGGGGTTCAGGATTGATCAGCCAACTGTATAATCCGGCGAACCGTCGAGGTGGTGGAATAGCCTGGCAGCAGTTCCAGACTGAACACGCTTCCGCCCCAGGATTCCACGTCCGAGGCGCCGACGATGCGTTCCTTCGGCCAGTCTCCGCCCTTGATCAGCACGTGGGGATGAACGGCCCGGATCAATTCCAGGGGGGTGTCTTCCTCAAAGGGCAGAACCCTGTCCACGCATTCCAGGCCGGAGAGAACATAGGCCCTTTCAACCAGGGAGAAAATCGGGCGGCTTCGTCCTTTGAGGCGGCGAACCGATGCGTCACTATTCAGGCCGACAATCAATGCGTCCCCGTAAGCCCGGGCACGACGCAACAGGTGCACGTGGCCGGCGTGCAGCAGGTCAAAGCAGCCGTTGGTAAATACGATGGTCCCCAGGGATTGTCCCGCGGACTTGGTCAAGAATTCCTGTAACGAGAGGATCTTTGAATGCGACAGGAGCGAGGCGGTCATTTTAGGAAGATGGAGTTTTTTCGGCGCGTTGAGCCTCCCCGATACAGTACTTGAAGGTCAGCGCATACATGTGATGAAAAAAATCGACGTATTCAACGTAAATGTGTTCGGGAACCTGGATTCTGGCCGCGGCGAAATTCAGGATGCAGCGAATGTCCGCCTCTATGAGATGGTTCGCCGCGCGCTGGGCGCGCTCCGCAGGTGTGGTGATGATGCCGATTTCGATATGCAAGTCACGGACATGCTCCTTCATGCGCCTGGGGCACATCACTTCAAGGCCGGCGACGGTATCCCCGATCTTGAAAGGGTCGCAGTCAAAGGCAGCCACGATTTGAAAGCCCCGTTTGAGAAAGCCCTGGTAGCGCAAAAGGGATCGACCGAGGTTGCCAACCCCGATGAGCGCTACGCGCCAAATTCTGTCCGTGCCGAGGGATTCCTTGATGGATTGAATGAGTTTGGGGACATTGTAGCCCACGCCGCGGACGCCGAATTCGCCGAAATACGCAAGGTCCTTGCGGATTTGAGAGGGATTGACGTCGCAGGCCGCGGCCAGCCGTTCGGAAGAGATGACCTCAACGTTTTCGTTGTCAAGTGCGTCAAGAACTTGAAGATAGATGGCCAGGCGTTGAATAGTGGCCCGTGGGATATGTTTGCTTTTGGATGCAGGGCACACGTTGTGAAATAGTGAACAAGCACGGGGTGAAAAAAGACCGTCCCCGCGGGGACGGTCTTTTCAACCACTGTTTTGTCGATGTCTGTCGTTAGCCGATGAAGGGGTTGGCGAACAGCAGGATCAGGTTCACGACCAGGGCGTAAATGGCCAGGGACTCGATAAAGGCCATGCCCAGAAGCAGGGTTACAGTGATTTTACCGCTGGCCTCGGGGTTGCGGGCGGTTCCTTCGCAAGCGGCCTTCAGGCCGAGGCCCTGGGCGATGCCGCAACCGAAAGCGGCGATGGCCATGCCGATGGCGGTGGCAATGGCGATCATGGAGATGGTTTCAGGTGCGGCATCGGCGGCAAAGGCCACGGAAGCCAATCCCAGCAGGACAACGGTGTTCAGGGCGGTGAAAAAAAGTTTGCGCATTGGACAGAATCCTCCTTACGAAGAGTGTTATATGGTTTTGGTCAGATGACCATTTCCCCCAAAAGCTCTGCTCATATTAATGAGCCTCTTCAAAAGCTCCCTTGATGTACATCAGGGAAAGCATGAAGAAGATGAAGGCCTGCATGGTTTTCATCAGGATGAACAGGAAAAAGATGGGCAGGGAACCCAGGACCGGCGCCAGAAAGAACATCAAGGCAATGACGATTTCCTCGCCGCGGATGTTGCCGAAGAGTCGCAGGGTCAACGACAGGGGCCGGGCCAAGTGACTGATGATTTCAATGGGCAGCATCATGGGCGCCAGCCACCAGAAAGGGCCGGTGAAATGTTTGATGTAATGCAGGCCGTGCAGCCGGAATCCCCAATAATTATAATACAGGAAGACGAAAATGGCCATGCCGACATTGGTGTTGATGTTCGCCGTGGGTGCGTCCGCGCCGGGGATCAGCCCGGTGATGTTGCAAAACAGGATGTAGATGAACAGGGTGAACAGCACGGGAAAGACCTTGCGGCCGGCCTCGCCCATGTTCTGGACGACAAAATCTTCCATTCCTCCAATGAGACTCTCCCAGACGTTTTGTCCTTTTCCTGGTACAAGGGTCAATTTTCGCGTGCCCAGCCAGCCCAGGAGCACCAAGACGGCGATGATCGCCCAGGAGTAGACAATGTGGATGTACTCATGGGGAAAATGAATGCCGATGGCTTGCAGGCCCTCGTCCAGCAGTAGAACATATTGAATCGATCCAGCCATTTGGTTATGCCTCCTTCACTTTTTGCCGGTGAAACCGGAAAACGCCCCACAACAAAATATTCAACACGACCGTGGAAAGTCCCGCAAGCAGTGCGGGCACGGGAAGCCCGCCCCAGACGATCAGGCCGAACAGGACTAGACCCGTGAGAATCAGCCTTCCGTAAAACCGCAACAATGAGATCGCCACCGCACCGTCCCGGGTATGGATGATGCCTTGCAGTCCTTTGGCCAGGAGCCAAAAATTCACGGTGATCAGCACAGTGCCCGACAGGAATGCAATGGCCCAGGGGTGCAGGTGAGTCAGCATCAGAAACGCCAGCCCCAGGCAAACACAATAAATCTGGTTGCGAACCAGGACGCGTACTTCGTCCAGGATAAACCCCTGGTGCCAGAGAAAATTTTCAATCCTGGCGTTTGTCCTGGTTATCGGCGTCATTCTGCTTGTCCAGTTCTCGCTGAATTTTTTTGGTTTCCATGTACATGTTCTTGAAGCCGGCGATGATTCCAAAGATCAAAAACAACAAGAAAAGCTTGGGTTTCGTGTCCAGCCATTTGTCCAAATACCATCCTATCAGGGCTCCAACGAAGGTGGAAGCCACTAGATGGATGCCCAGCAACCCGGCCTGGGAAAATGGTTGCATCAGGTCTTTATATTTGGATTTTGACCGAAAAAACATTTCCAGGCCATTGTTTAAGGGAAAGAAAAACATCCCCTCGTTCAAACATTCACAATATGCGTCGTCTATCATAGGCCTTGCTCGCAAGTCAACGATGCGGCTAAAAAAAAACACCTCCTTTTCATTCATTTTTTTCGGTCAGACCCACGGGATGACAAGGCGTTCGTAAACGAATAGGAAGAGCCATTCCGTTGATGACAAGCTGAACCGCGAAGTATTGTCAACGAGAATATTCCACTTTTTCAGGAGAACAACGTCAATTCTCATGTCCAAATCAAAATCGCTTTCCCCCCGATACCTGCGCGCCCGTTTGGAACCGCGGCGCATCGCCTATCTTGACAGTACGAAGATTCCCTGTCCCCGCACCCTTGCCCCCATGCAGCCCAGGGCCCTGCAGGCCTTGGAGCTCGGCTTGGCCATAGCAAAGAAGGAGTATAATATTTTTGTAGTCGGCGAACCGCAGCTTGGGCGGACCTATCTGGTCCAGAATTTTCTTGAACTTCGGGCGGCCAAGCGAAACATCCCCCCGGACTGGATTTATGTGTTCAACTTTGATGACCCGGATCGGCCTTTGGCGGTATCTTTGCAAAGCGGCCAGGCCAGGCCTTTCAAGACCGAATTGGCTTCCGTCATCCAGCGGATCAGGGAGGAGGTTCCGTTTCGTTTCGGACAGGAAGAGTACATCCGCAAAAAGGAGAAGCTGGTCCGCCGGTTCCAGAATTCCAAGGAAGAGGTGATGGTCAAGATGGAGGAGCAGGCCTCCAAACATGGTTTCAACCTTTGTTTTGACGACCAGGGCAACGTTAACTTGTACCCCATTGTGGACGGCAAGGTGCTCAACGGCCAGGAAGTGGAAAAACTGGAATCCTCCCTGCGGGTGAAGTTGAAAAGTGAGGGGGACCGGACCCTGGACGCCATGCTGGGGTTGCTGCGGCAGATTAACGCTCGGGAACAGGATTTGCGGGAGGGGGAGCGCAGCCTGGAACGGGAGGTGTTGGAACAGGTGCTGACGGAGGTTTTTGAGCCTTTTTCAAGAAAGCATGTCGGCCATGAGAAGCTGCATGCCTTTCTCAGCGCCCTGCGGAAGGATATCCTGGACAATCAGGACCAGTTCAAGCCCAAGGAACCGACGGCAACGGGCGCAGGTCCAGATCCGAGCGGATCAACGGACGGCTTTTTTGAACGGTTCGCGGTGAATCTTTTTGTGGACAACAGCCGTCTGCGCGGGGCGCCGATTGTCGTGGAGGACAATCCAACGTTTTTCAATCTGCTGGGATGCATTGAGCGCGAGGCCGAGTGGGGGGCGCTGTTCACGGATTACACCCTGCTGAAGGCAGGGGCCCTGCACCGGGCCAACGGCGGTTTTTTGGTGCTGCACATCGAGGACGTGCTTCAGCATCCCCAAGCTTGGGAGGGATTGTTGCGGGCTTTACGCTCAATGCAAATCCGCATCGAGGATCCAGGAGACCTTCATGAAACCATCCGGACAAAAACCATTATGCCCGAACCAATCCCGTTGGACGTGAAAGTCATCCTGGTGGGCACGGAGGAGGCGTATGATTTGCTTTTGGCCTATGACGACCGGTTCCCCAAACTTTTCAAGATCAAGGGGCAGATTCAGGAAACCGTGGACCGTGATGCGAATACCATTCGCAAGTATGTGGGCGCACTGGCCCGGGTGATCCGCGAAGACGCTCTGCTGCCTTTTGATCGTGACGCCTTGGCCTGGCTGGTGGATTTCGCGTCCCGGCTGGCCGAGGACCAGAGAAAGTTGTCCCTGCGCCTGCCCATTGTGCGGGAGGTGATGATCGAGGCATCGGCCATGAGCGTTCTGAAGAGTGAGACCGTGGTTGATCGGGGGGCGCTGGAACAGGCGTGGACAGCGCGCAATTACCGTGCGAATTTGTATGAAGAGGAGTTTTTGTCCGAGTACGATCGGCAACTGATCAAGGTGGCCACCAGCGGATTTGCGGTGGGCCAGTGCAACGGTCTGTCCGTGACCTTTCTCGGCGACTATGAGCTGGGGCTGCCGCACCAGATTTCCTGCACCGTGGGCGTGGGCCACGGGGGGATTATCGATCTGGAACGCGAGGCTGAGCTGGGCGGGCCGATTCATACCAAGGGCATGATGATCCTGAAAAGCTATCTGCTTCAATTGTTCGCCCAGAACAAGCCCGTGGTCCTGAACGCCAGTCTGTGTTTTGAGCAGAGCTACGCGCATGTGGACGGGGACTCCGCCTCCGGAGCGGAACTGGCGGCCTTGATTTCCGCCTTGGCAGGCAAGCCCAACAATCTCTCCCTGGCGTTTACCGGCGCGGTCAGCCAGTCCGGAGCGATCATGGCCGTCGGCGGCGTGACGAGCAAAATCGAGGGTTTTTTCGAGGTCTGTCGCCGTCGGGGTCTGACCGGGACGCAAGGCGTGATCATCCCCAAGGACAATGTGGTGCATTTGATGCTCAAGCAGGAGGTGGTGGACGCCGTGGAAGCGGATATGTTCCGCATCTATCCGGTGACCTGCGTTGAGGAGGCATTGGAGCTTTTGACCGGCGCGCACGTGGGCAGGCGTCTGAAAAACGGCGCTTTCAGCGCAGGAAGTCTTTATCAAGAGGTGGACGACCGCCTCAGGGAGCTGGAATATCTGGCCACCAGGGAGTCATCCCCGAAAAGGCGCCGCAAGGCCGCGGCCAACTCGCCCGTGACCAGCCGCAAATCCGGTAAGGAACGCAAGGCTTCCCAAGGCACTCACAAGCGTCCAATTGCCAAAGCCTCTTTGTGACCGGTTACAGAATATAATACAGCGCGCCCACGAACATCAGGCTGAGCACGCGCAGGCCCTGGTTCCAAAAAATCAGTTTCGCGGCCAGGACCGGCTTGAAAATGCCTGCATAATACGGGAATTGATGCCGTACCGCGCGCATGGGTGAGGAAAGAATATTGCCGATGAGCAGCGCCAGGACCACTTCCTGCTGTCCGAGGCTCCCCGCGGAAAGGAGGGCCCCGGCTGCTGCCGCGCCTGCGGAGAATTCCGCGACCATCTGAAAAACAATCACGCCCACGGCCTGTGGGGGCATCCAGGACAGCCAGCTTAAGTGGTCGGCCATGTACTTTTCCACGGCCGCAAAGGCGCCCCAGCGATGGAGCACGAAAAACAGCACGTAAATCGGCACGGTGATGAATAAAATCCGCCCGAGGCGGCGCTGGAAGCGCACGTTAACCTTTTTCAGGACGTCCAGAAAAGTGGCGGGTCCGTTGTCCTTCAGCCGACAGCTGACGCACCGTTCGGTTGGGGGTGGAAGAAAAAATCTGGAAAAAAGCAGGATGATGACAGTGCGCGACAAGGCAGCGGCCACGTTAAGGGAGAGATAGACGCCGGCGGCCGCGCCGATTAGCGGAACCAGTATCAGGAAAACGCTGGGCAAATGCAGGAAATAGGTGGGCAAGCTGTTGAACAGGTTGCTCATGATCAGTTCCCGGCGGTTGATGCGGCCTTGGTCATAGGCTTCGGCAAGCAGGGAGTTGGCTGAAACGCCCGAGAAAAACGCCAGGGAAAAGCTGGCCCCGGCAGTGTCGGACAGCCGTCCCAGACGCAAAAGCGGTGATACGGCGGCGGCCACGGCCTTGGTCCAGTTCAAGGCTTCGATCACTTGGCCGATGAGCAGGCCCAGGCTGATGAACAGCGTCAGCTTGGCCAGGGGCCAGATCAGGGCGTTCCAGAGTTGAGCAAGGTCCATATTCCATCCTGGCGGAGAACCAGTGGGGTTATATCGCGATGACCGCGTGCGCGGGATGATGCCGTTTTGTGATTAAAATCATCGGACAATGCACCAAAGGGCTTGAACAGCGCCGCTCAATGGGGTAAGAGGCCGCAACAAATGATTGATTCTTCTTTTCTCGCCGTTTTTTTGCATGTGGCTGGGGCGCTTGGCGCGGTGTTTCAATGATGTTGCGCAACCTCAAAAGCATTGGCGCAGCCTTGTTTTACTCACATTCAGGGTGCTTGCCTGTTTCGCCGACAATCCTGATGCGCGACGCATGACTTCATGCCGGAGGCAAAAGTGAAACGCAACACCTATACAACCCGATCATCCCCCACTTCTCCCCGCGGAATCCCCTGGAAACTGCTTTTGTTGGCAATGGTGCTTGTTTTGCTTTTGCCCAAGGCGGTCACGCTTTTTTCTCAATTTTCATCATCCTTGCAGGCTCCTGGTTTGGCCCTGCTCAAGATCGTCCCGCACGACCTCAACAGACGCGTCAGCAGCCAAGCGGACACCCAGGAGTCGAAATCCTCGGATGAAATGAGTTCCGATACTATTGCAGACGTTTCGGACGAAGCCTGTCCACAAGACGAGGCAGGGGATCAGGGCATCCTTGAACGTGTGGTGCGGGTGGGCCGTGGGGATACGGTCATGGGCCTGTTGCTTGCATCCGGTCTGGCCCAGGCAGAGGCCCATGCCGCTGTTTCCGCTCTCCAAGAGGTCTATAATCCGCGGAACCTTCGTCCAGGCCATGAACTGGTACTGACCTTTCGCGCAGGCAGTGAAGAGGCCGGGGAAGAGTTTTTCGAAGGTTTGAAAATGCAGGTGGATGTGAACCGCAATGTGCTGGTGCACCGCGAAGACAATGAGTCGTTCGCGGCCAGGGAGGAGCAGTGGGAATTGCAGCACGTCCCGGCCGTGGCTCATGGGCGGATCGACTCCAGTCTTTACGAAGCCGCGGTGCAATCCGGTTTGCCTGTACCCGTGTTGATGCAGATGATTCGGGCGTATTCGTTTGATGTTGATTTTCAGCGCGATATTCATCCTGGTGACGCTTTTGAGGTCCTTTTCGTGCGTCAGGTGGATCTGGAAGGCCTGTCGGTATGTAATGATGGGCCGGTGCTGTACGCCAGTTTGCAGACCAAGGGCCGGTTATTGCGTATTTATCGGTATACGGCCCTGGACGGAGAAACGGATTTTTTCAACGAACGCGGCCAGAGTGTGCGCAAGACCTTGATGTTGACGCCCATCGACGGCGCCAGGTTGAGTTCCGGTTATGGAATGCGGCGCCATCCGATTCTTGGATACAGCCGGATGCACAAGGGGCTTGATTTCGCGGCGCCCACCGGGACCCCGATCATGGCAGCAGGCGACGGCGTGGTTGTGGAGGCGGGGCGCAAGGGAAATTACGGCAACGCCGTGGTCCTCCGCCATCCCAACGAATATCGTACGCTTTACGGCCACATGAGCCGCATTGCCCGGGGTATCAAGTCCGGGGCCCGGGTCAAACAGGGAGAGGTCATCGGCTATGTGGGCTCCACGGGCATGTCCACGGGACCGCATTTGCATTATGAAGTGCTTCATCGAGGCAAGCATGTGAATCCCGCTTCTGTTGTTTCTCCTCCGGGACGCACGCTGGCCGGCGAAGATTTGAAACTGTTCCGGCAAGTCGCTTCCAAGTTGGAAGGGCAATACGCCGCCTTGGCCGGCAAAAAAATGGCTCAAGCTCCGGACAACGGAATGCCGTCGCATTTTGAGTAGGCTGTTTGATTTTAAAATTTTTGGCGATAGGTGAAGGACTGGCGCAAGGTTTCTTTATCCATGAATTTTAAATCCATGCCCAGAGGAATGCCTTGGGCCAGACGGGTGACCTGGATTGAGGGGTAGTCCCGCTCCAAAATGTTTTTGATATAGGAGGCCGTGGATTCGGATTCCGCCGTGGTTCCCAGGGCCAGGATGACTTCCTGGATGCCATTGTCCCGAAGCTTGGCGCGCAAACGTTCCATCTCCAACTGCTCCGGATTGATTCCGTCCAGGGGCGAAAGCAGCCCTCCCAAAACCAGATACATTCCCCGGTACATGCCGGACTGTTCCATGACCAGCATGGAATCCCATTCAGCCACCAGACAGAGGTATTCGGAGCGGCGTCCGGGATCGGCGCAAATGGTGCAGGGATCCTCGTCGGCAATGCCCCCGCAGTTGCTGCATAGACAAAGTTTGTCGCGCAACTCCAGGATGCTCCGGCCGAGATTCATGGTCCGTTGCTTTGGCCATTTCAGCAGGGTCAGGGCCAGGCGCAAAGCGGATTTGGGGCCAAGGCCGGGTAAACCGGCCAGCTGGTCGACCACCGCCCGCAGTGTTTGAGGCAGTTCCTGCATTGCGCTAAAACATGCCTGGAATCTTAATCCCCCCGGTGATCTGGGCCATTTCCTGCTTCATCATTTCACCGGCCTTTTTCAGGGCTTCATTGACCGCGGCCAGGACCAGATCCTGCAACATTTCCAGGTCATCGGCATTGACCACTGCCGGATCGATTTTCACGGCCAGTATTTCCTGGGCTCCGTTGGCCGTGACCGTGACCATACCGCCGCCGGCCGCGGCTTCCACGGTCCGTTTTCCGACCTCTTCCTGCATTTTCGTGATTTTGTTCTGCATGACCTGGGCCTGCCTGACCAGGTCGCCCATTCCTTTCATCATGACAACGACTCCTTCATGTTGGATTAGTGGATGTGTTTTGCGGCGCCTTTCATGCCGCCATGCTTCCAGGCGACGATGCAGGTTCACGTGTGATGATCACGGGGCTCCATGGAAATCACCGTTGCTTGGAATTGCTTGATTATTTCTTGGACAAGCGGGTGCTTACAATATTCATCATTGCCTTTGCCGCCTTTTGTGCTCTCGATTTCCTCGGGGCCACGGAGCGTGACGCTGATACCCGCACCAAAATACTCTTTTGCCAGCTGCTCTAAAATCCGCCATTTCTGGGGCGAACGCAGGCCTTGATATTGAAAAAGGGTCTGGCAACGCAAAACCAGTTCATTTTCTGACAGCTCGCCTTCCACCTGCCGCAATCCGGGGAGACAGGCCTTTTCCTTTTTGCATTGGGTGTCGTAGTGATCCAAGAAGCCTTTCCAGGTCGGCGTTTCAATGGATATTTTGGGTTCCCGGGCAGCGGCTTTCGGTCGCGACATGGTGGGAGGAGGATATCCATCACTGAGGGTTGAACCCGAGGGTGTACGAATCGCGGACCCGGACACAGGATTCCTGACGGGCAACGTTTCGTGCCGAGGGGCTGAATCGGCGCAAGGCACGGGTTCGTGAGCGGCCAATTCGGCGTCGGGTACCGGTTGTGGAGGCTTAACCTGGGATTCTTGGGAAGGCCGGGACTGCTTGCGTGCGTTTTGACTCTTGGCGGCCGGGGCCTGAGGGAAACCGTTGAAAGCCTCTTCGGCGATGTCCTCCAGCCGCAGAAGCCGCGGCAAATAGGCCAGGTTGAGCAGAAGCATCTCCAGGGCCTGGGCCGGTTCCAGACTGGCCAGTACTTGGCGTTGGCCCTCCAGGGTCAACTGCCAAGCCGCGTGGATGTATGTGGGGGAAAGCTCATTGGCCACGTTCAGCCAGATTTTCGCCTCATCCCCTGACAATTCCAGAAGCGGCAGGGCCTTTTGGCCCGCCTGACGGAGCAGAAACATGTTTCGCCACAATGCTGCCAACTCACGCAGGAAAAATCCCAGATCCAGGCCATGGTCCAGGAGGGTGCGCAGGACCTCGCTGACGGCAATGCAGTCCTGGTCGCGGATGGCTTCCACCAGACGTTGAAAAAGCTCGCCGCCGGCCAGTCCCAGAATACGGCGGACATCCTCCAGGCGCAAGGTTTTTTCTCCGATGGTCAGCACCTGCTCCAGCAAGGACATGCCGTCGCGAACGCTGCCTGCGGCCCTTCTGGCCAAAAGGGTCGTGGCCGCAGGTTCAAAGGGGCGGCCTTCCTGCTCCAGGATGTGGCGCAGGTGGGTTTCCAGCTGTGACTGGGTGAGGCGTTTGAATACATAGTGCTGGCAGCGGCTGATGATCGTGGCCGGGAACTTTTGCGGCTCGGTGGTGGCCATGATGAATGTCACCCCGGGAGGCGGTTCCTCCAGGGTTTTCAGCAAGGCGTTGAAGGCCTCCTTGGTGAGCATGTGCGCTTCATCAATGATGATGATTTTGAAGCGGCACTCCAAGGGGGCATAACCCACGTCTTCCTTGAGTCGTCGGGCCTGCTCAATGCCCCTGTTGGACGCACCGTCGATTTCGGCCACGTCCACGGCCGAGCCGATGGTGATCTGGCGGCAGTGGAGGCACTGGTTGCAGGGCTCGGGCGTAGGCGCGGTCCGGCAATTGATGGCCTTGGCAAAAATGCGGGCCAGGGTGGTTTTGCCCACCCCCCGGGTACCGCTGAACAGATACGCCGCGGCAATGCGATCCGTGGCCGCTGCCCGGGAAAGCACGGCGCGGATGTCCTCCTGCCCGACGACCTGGGCAAAGGTTTGCGGTCTGTATTTGGCCGTGAGTTGAGTATGCGTCGTGGACACAGGAACTATCCTTCGTCAAGGCGGTCTATTGAAAAGTTACTCCATTAACAGCCAGGACACAAATCGGCTATTCCCTGCCCTTTCCATGGCTGGATCGGAAATGAAGCTGCAACGGGGCCAAATTCAGGCCGAAACGTTTGCGCAGCTGCTTTTCCAGATACTTGGCATATTCATGGCGGATGAGCCCGGCATCATTGACAAAAAAGACAAATGTCGGCGGGGTGGTGCCGGTCTGGGTCAGATAGAAGAACTTGGCCCGCCGCCGATTGACCACGGCCGGCTGATGACGCTGGGTGGCCTCGTGCATGACGCGGTTGAGCAGCCCCGTGGAGATCCTGGTCTGGCATTGGGCCCAGACCCGTTCGCCCAGGGGCAGCAGTCCGCCCAAACCGGCTTTGGTCATGGTGGAAGTGAAGACCAAGGGCAGGTGGGAGGCAAAGGAAAGATCATCTCTGAAGCCCTGCTTCATGGCGTTCAGGGCGCTGCGAGGGACCAGGTCAATCTTGTTCACCACGGCGATCAGGGGTGTTTTTTCCCGATCCAGGAAGGTCAGCAGCTTCTTGTCCTGAAAGGTCAATCCTTCCAGGGCGTCCAGCACGAGCATGGTCACCTGGGCCTTTTTGCTGCTGCGCAGGGCCTTGAGTACGCTGAAGCGCTCCAGGCTGTCCTGGATGCGGGTGCGCTTGCGCACGCCAGCGGTGTCCACCAGGGTGTAGGTTTTCCCGTCCACCCGCCAGGAGATATCCACGCTGTCGCGGGTAGTGCCGGACTGGTCGGAGACGATTTGGCGCTGAAATCCCAACAGGGCGTTGACCAGTGAGGACTTGCCCACGTTGGGCCGGCCCAGCAAGGCCAAGCGCAGGCTTGTCTGCGCATCCTCATCGTCTTCGCATTGCCCCGACGATGATGCCAGGTCCAGGGCAGGGACGTTTGCAGAAGGCAAATGTGCGCACACAGTATCCAAGAGCAATCGTGCTCCGAACCCATGGGCCGCGGAAACCGCCAGCACCGGGAAGCCGAGTTGATGGAATTCCGCCGTGAACAGGGCCTCCTTTTCCGCGCCGTCCACCTTATTGACCACCACCAGCACGGGCTTGTTCGCCCCGCGCAGCAGCGCAGCCACCTGTTCGTCCAGGGCGTTCAGGCCTTCGCGGCCGTCCACCACCATGAGCACCAACACGGCTTCACTGATCGCTTCCCGGGCCTGGGCGAGCACGGCCTGCTTGATGTCCTCGGAAGACTCCGGCTCGAGTCCGCCGGTGTCCACCAGGGCAAAAGGCCTTTCAACTTGACGCACCTCGCCGTAAATGCGGTCCCTGGTCACGCCCGGCAGGTCGTGGGTCAGGGCCTTGGAGGATTTGAGCAGGCGGTTGAACAAGGAGGATTTGCCCACATTGGGCCGGCCGATCAAGGCAACGATGGGCAGTTCTTGGGACATAAGAAGACCTGGATGAAGGGTCAAGATGTTGGGTTCAAAATTCGGATCGAAAACTGATCAGCTGGTCAGGCTTGAGCACACCCTTTTCCGTGATGATCGCCGCGATCAGCTCCGCCGGGGTGACGTCAAAGGCGAAATTGAGCACAGGCACGCCGGGCGGGGTGATCATTTTGTCCTGGATGTGGGTCACCTCCCTGGGCGTGCGCTTTTCAATGGGAATATCCGCTCCAGAAGCCGTTGCAAAATCAATAGTGGAAAAAGGGGCGGCCACGTAGAAGGGGACGTTATGGCGCTTTGCCAGCACGGCCACGGTATAGGTGCCGATCTTATTGGCCGCGTCGCCGTTGGCCGCGACCCGGTCCGCGCCCACGATCACGGCCTGGACCATGCCCCTGGTCATGAGCAGCCCCACGGCGTTGTCGCAGCAGACGGTCACCGGAATGTTGTCCTTGGACAGTTCATAGGCTGTCAGCCGGGCTCCTTGCAAGAAAGGGCGGGTTTCATTGGCCAGGACATGGATGCGCTTGCCCGCCTCCACCGCAGCCCGGATCACGCCCAGGGCCGTGCCGTAGGCTCCGGTGGCCAGGGCTCCTGCATTGCAGTGGGTCATGACGGTGTCGTTGTCACGCAGCAGGGTGGCGCCGTGCACGCCCATGGTCCTGTTATTCGCTTCGTCTTGACGGTGCAGGGCCATGGCCTGTTCGGTCCATACCTGGCGCAGATCCTCCAGGGACATGTGGGGCCGGTCTCTCCAGACCCGGCGCATCTGATCCACGGCCCAGGTTAGGTTCACGGCCGTGGGTCTGGTTGCAGCCAAGGCATTCAGCTCTTGATCCACTTGACGACTCCAGCCAGGACTTACCGGATCGGCAGTGGCCGCAACCAGGCAGCAGCCGTAAGCCGCGGTCACGCCGATGGCCGGAGCGCCGCGCACGACCATTTCCTGGAGAGCGAAAATGATATCCTTGGCCGTGCGACAAATGAACCACTCCTCTTGGCCGGGCAGCAGACGCTGGTCCAGCAGGTGCAACTCATTGTTCTCCGGCGTGAATCGAATGTGCGGGTGCATGGATTGTCCTTGTCAAGCGGCTTTCAAGAGGGATCCGGTTTTCATGGAACTATCGGAAAAAATGGTCATCAGCTTGTTATCCCAGCTTGGCCTTGAGCAGATCGTTGACCACCCCCGGGTTGGCCTGGCCCTTGCTTTCGCGCATGACCTGGCCGACGAAGAAACCCAGCAGCTTGGTCTTGCCGCCTTTATAGGCCTCCACCTCGGCGGGGCTGGCCGCGATGACTTTATCCACAACGGCTTCCAGGGCCGAGGTATCTGAAATCTGAACCAATCCCTTGCGCTTGATGAATTCTTCCGGAGCTTCGCCGGTGGCGAACAGCTCGGCGAAGATCTGCTTGCCGATCTTGCCGCTGATTCGGCCGGAGTCGATCAGCCGGACCAAATCGGCCAAGTGGGTCGCGGTCATGGCGCAGGCCCGTGCGCTGATCCTTGCCAGGTTCAGCTCGCGCAAGAGTTCGGAGAGCATCCAGTTGGCGATCTTTTTGGGCTCGGGGTACGCGGCAACGGCCGTTTCAAAATACTCGGCCAGGTCCTTTTCAGCGGTCAGGGCCTGGGCCGCTGCTTCAGGCAGATCATAATCCCGCAGAAAGCGCGCCTCCCGGGCCTGGGGCAGCTCGGGCAGCTCTTCGGACCATTTGATCAGCCAGGTCTGCTCCAAGGTCAAGGGCAGCAGGTCCGGGTCCGGGAAATAGCGGTAGTCGTGGGCTTCCTCCTTGCCGCGCATGGACACGGTCACGCCTTTGTCCACGTCATAGAGCCGGGTTTCCTGGACAATGCGCTCGCCGTCGTCGAGCAGGTCGATATGCCGGGCTATTTCATATTCAATGGCCTTGTGCACGTGCCGGAAGGAATTGAGGTTTTTCAGCTCGGTGCGCGTTCCGAGTGTTTGCTCGCCCTTGGGCCGGACCGAGACGTTGGCGTCGCAACGAAAGCTGCCTTCCTCCATGTTGCCGTCGCAGATTTCCAGGTAGACCAGAATGGAACGCAGGGCCTTGAGATAGGCCACGGCCTCGTCCGCGCCGCGCATGTCCGGTTCGCTGACGATCTCGATGAGCGGCGTGCCGCAGCGGTTCAAGTCCACGAAGCTTTTGTTTTCAGCGGCGGAATGGATGGACTTGCCGGCGTCCTCCTCCATGTGGATCCTGGTGATGCCGATGACCTTTTCATGGCCGTCCACCTGGATGCGCAGGCGGCCGTGTTCGGCCAGGGGGGCCTCGTATTGCGATATCTGGTAGGCCTTGGGCAGATCCGGGTAGAAATAGTTCTTGCGGGCAAAGACGGACCGGCGGTTGATTGTGCAGTCCACGGCCAGGGCCATTTTCGCAGCATATTCCACGGCCAGCCGGTTGAGCACGGGCAGGGTTCCGGGCATGGCCGTGCACACCGGGCAGGTGTTGGAGTTGGGCTCTTGTCCGAAGGCCGTGGAACAGGCGCAGAAGATCTTGGTCTTGGTGCGCAATTGGGCATGCACCTCCAGGCCGATGACGGCTTCATACTCGGGCACGAATGATACTCCTGTTAGAAAAAAGAGTGTTCCCCGTCAGGAAGATATAAAAGAAGCTGTATGTGCGTTTTTGAATCGTTGTGTCAATCGTTGGCATTGGCCAATATTCGCAACGATCCGCCGTAGCAGGACATGACGCGGTCATCCGACCGCTTTGGCCATATCGCTCCGGTGTTGGCGGGATAGAGCGAATGCCGCATCCGGCAAGACCGCATCGTGGCGGCAATACGGTTGTTCCATAACGCTTCCGGCCATCACGCCTTGTCCAAACTGGCGTCAAAATACTTGCCCACGCCGTACTCCCGGCGGCGGAAGAATTTTTCCGGGTCCGGGCCGATGATCTGCAGTTCCGGGTGTTTTTTCTGCACCTCCAGGGCGATTTTCATCTCCTTGGTGCAGCCGGTGGAATAGGTGGCGTCCTTGCCGTTCCAGACAGCGGGCATTTTCTGGCCCAACAGCTCGAAGCTGAGTTCGATGTCCTCCACGGTTTGAAAGCGCCAGACATCGATGTAGCCGCTGCGCTGGACCTTTTCCCACATGTACATCAGGTCGTCTCCGTCCATGCCAGGTTCAAAATGCTCGCCCGGGTTGATGATCAGGGATTGTTCCAGCCTGGAGCGCAGATGGGCCACAAAGGCGTTGAGCACGGCGATGGCCGTCTTGGTCTGCCCGGGAATGGAACCGATGATGGCGCTGTAGAAGATGACGGTCTTGCCCGAGACCTTGGCCTGACGCATGGACTCGATCAGTTTTTCGGCCTTGGCCAGCAGTTCCCGTTCCGTGACATGCCGGATGCGTGCGGCCCGGGGCTTGCAGGATAAAACCATCGTGTCCCGGCCGTCGCGATGAAAGGAGACGATGTCCCGGGTGAAGTCCTGGCTGACGTTGATCAGACGGCGATGATTGAAGCCTCCGTTGGCGATGATCAGCTGCGATTCCTTCCACGCCCTGGCAAAGGTCAGGCTGGTCCGATAAAGATTCAAGCGTTCGCGGGTGCCGTCGGAGATGACCAGCAGCTGGTTTTCGCGGATGCGCTTGAGCAGCTCGTTTTTCGAGACCTGACTGTCCGTGAGAAAATATGCGCCGTCCAGGGAATCGGCAAGCACGGGGTCATAGTCGGCGTCCCAGATCGTCGGCGTCATGAAGTCGAAACCTTCCTTCAGGGCCAGAATGACCCGGTGGCCCTGGCGGATCAGGGCGCGGATGATGAGGATGTCAAAGATCACGGCCCCGCTTTGGCCAGGAAGGTAAAGGATTTTCTGGGATGACTGGCGATTTTGAAAAAGGTAGCTCCGCAGCTGCTCGAATTCCGGCCAGGGTGCATCTATCTCGGCCGCCATCTCATCAGGGGCCGGATGGAACTCCATGGATTCCCAGATCGGTGTGATGTTCGCCCATTCGGCCATGGATTTTTGCAGCTTGAATTCCTGCGCCTTCCAGATCACCCGCATGGTGGCCAGACGGAAAAGACGCTTCAATTCCAGCATGTCCAAATCCGCCCGCAACTGCTCCATGGTTGCGCAGGCCAAAAAATCCTTGGGGCAGGCGCCAACAATTTGCTGGTACAGGGATGTCTGGGTGAAGGCATAGGCTCTGGCGTTGGCCCGGCGCTTACGGTCCCGCAAGGGATCATCCAGGCCGCTGTAGCTCATGAAAATGGTCAACAGCCACTTGACCAGGCGCGAGGGGATGATCACCCTGGACTGCAGGGCGGCTTTGAACTTGTACCGGCACAGGGCCGTGATCTTGGCCCGCAGGTAGGGATCGGCGATCTGCTCACGGGTCAGGCGGATCACGCTCTTCCAATGGTTGCTGTATTCGGCCAGGAGATCTTTGGTCAGTTCCTGCTTGAGCAGAAAACCCAGCATCCAGTCGGTGCAGGCGGGAAAAAACTGGTCCTCGTCCAGGTCCACCATGAACCGGATCTGTTCCGGGGAAGCATTTTCCAATGGGTTGATGGCGTGGTCCAGGTTGTTTTCCGTGAGAAAATGCAGGATCCAGGCATCCAGATAGGGATCGTGGCCCAAACGAATTTCCTGGGCGGAACCAATCTTTGCTTGCACGGGCACGCTAAGCTCCCTGAATGAAGCCCTTGGCTTTCAGTTTTTGGAAATAGGAGTCGTGGCCAATGGCCGCGAGCAGCATTCTTCTGGAAGAGCCGGACGCATGGACCCGGTCACCGGGCTGAAGGAGATGACCGGTTTGGCCGTCCAGAGTCAGGTAAGCCTCCAGGGCGTTTTCGGCGACACCGACGGTTATGTGTTTGTCCGCGGGCAGGACGAATGGTTTGATTTCCGTAAGAAACGGACAAATGGGCGTGACGGCGACAACGTCCAGTTCCGGGTGGATCAAGGGGCCTCCTGCTGAACACGAATAGGCCGAGGAACCCGTGGGCGTGGAGAGGATCAGGCCGTCGGCGTGCAAGCCGGTGATCCGTTCTTTCTCAACGAAGAGTTCCAGATGAATCAGGCGGGCCAGATTGCCGCGGCCCACAACGATGTCGTTGACCGCATTGGCGGCCAAAAAAATTTCGTTTTGCCGCTCAACTTGTACGTCCAAAAGCATTCGGGGGGAGACGGGAACGCCGTGGTCGAGGATTTCTTCCAGCACTCGTCGCCAGGAGGCTTTCGGACATTCGGTCAGAAAGCCGACGCGCGCAAAATTGATGCCCAGAAGAGCGATATTGTCCCCGCAGAGTTTCCTGGCCACGCTGATCATGGTGCCGTCGCCGCCCAGCACCAAGGTCAAGGTCGGTTCCAGGGCCGGCAGGCATTGGTCCAGGTCCTCTTGATTTTCCGTGACCGTATTGGCCATGCCTTGCAGATTCAGCCATGCGGCGATTTCCTCGGCCAAATGCAGGGCGTCGGGCTGGGCCTTTTTTGCCACCAGCAAGACTGATTGGGGGCGTATATTTTTCATTTCAAGAAAATCGGGACGATTTCTCGTGCAGGATGCCGATTTGGTGCCAAGATCAGGGCACGGCTGGAGTGCGGTCATGGGTACGGGCTCCTTGTCTTTCCGTGCGGGGCGAGGGATCGCGCAGGCCTCGGCCTCGGCGGATCGTGGCCCCTGGAATCAGGTGCGATGTTGCGGATTCAGCTGTTACCCTTTATGGACTTGTGGATCAAGAATGCATGCCATGGGCGGAAAGTCAGGGAAATAGCAATGCGAGCGTTGAAAAAGAAGGAAAACAGGCCGGTTTCGATGTCTCTGCAGAGATTGCGCCATGCGCTCGGCCGGGAACTGGCCGGGAGCGGGTTGCGGCTGGCCGTGGCGGAGTCATGTTCCGGCGGATTGATCGCCCACTGGTTGACCAATGTTCCGGGCAGCTCGCACTGGTTCTCCGGCGGCGTGGTGGCCTACGCCAACGCTGTCAAGGTCCGGTGCCTCGGAGTGCCGGAAACCGCGATTGCCTCACACGGAGCGGTCAGTCGGGAGGTGGTGCTGGCCATGGCGCTCGGGGTGCGCGATCTTTTGGCTACGGACTCGGCCCTGGCCGTTTCCGGCATTGCCGGACCAGGGGGAGGCAGTCCGGAAAAGCCCGTGGGCACGGTGTGGATGGCTTGGGTGCTCCAGGACGCGATCCGTAGCAAGGGTTTTCAGTTTCGGGGAACGCGGCTGCAAATAAAAAAGCTTACGGCCATGAGGGCCATGGCCGGAATGCTGGAAATGCTCCGGAGGCAGCGTTGAGTCGCCTTGGGAACATGAAGTATTTGGCCCGTGGAGCCATACCTTTTTGTTGCAGACCGGATTTTCCTTTTCAGAGCCGCGGCTGACTCCCTTGCCGATTTCGCATGTCCAAGGGAATGCGCGCTTTGAACCGAGCATTGGCTTGTCCGCGTCGGGCAACCGTTTGGACCGAAAAATCATGGCCCGGTCAGACAGGGCGTCAACGCTGAAAAGCTGAAAAGCAAAACCCAGCCTGGTTGGGACGATCGCCTCATGCCCTTGTCACCTCGTGGGCATGTTTTTCAGGTGAGGGTTCAAAGTCGTTTTCTCCAAATGCCCTTGCCAGGTGATTTCAGCCTGAAAGACCTGCTGTGCCGTTTCCGGACGCACGCCGAGCATGGACTGCCCGCCTTCTTGATCCTCGGTTTGGGCAAGCACCGCAATGCTTTCGCCGAGGATCGTTTCCGAAAGATAATCGATGCGGATCGAGGCGATGTGGAAACGGTCGTGCTTTTTTGCGTCAAAGCTGTCCAGTATCCAGCGGACATAGGCCGCGTTGTTCACGTGCCGGTTCACATCCAGGTCGGAATAGCGAACGGCAAAGCGGCGCAATTCCTTCAGGTCGAGCCTGTTGGACTGTTTGTCCAGCACGTTGCCGGCCACCGGAGCCTCGTTGGTCGGGGGGATATCCTGCAGAAAAGGATCGGGCCGCATCGGTCGGTGCTTGTCCTGGTCCAGGATCAGCCAGGCCGAGACTCCGGTGCCGAGCAGTTCGCCGTCCACGGAGAGAAACTGGAAATCGCGCAGGGCAAAAAGCCGCTTTACGCCCCTGGGCCATGTCCTGACGACGATATCCTGACCCCAGGTCGGGTAGCGATCGATCTGCATCCGGCATCGGGAAAGCACCCAGAAACAGCCCTGGCGATGCAATTCCTTCCGGCCCACTCCCAGATTTTGGGCATGATGCCCGGCGGCTTCCTGGAAGCAGCAGAACAACGCGTCCAACCGGGCCAGGCCATTCATGTCCGCTTCGTGGGTGCGGATGCAAAACTGTTCGGTCCAAAGCGGCACGCTCATGACGTTTTTTCGCCGACAATATCTTCAAGTGCTCCCTCCAGGTTTGGAAACCGAAAGGCGAATCCTGCGTTTTCAAGGGCCTTGGGCACGATTTTCGCCCCTTGCAACACAGCTTGGGCCACATCACCAAGCGCCAGCCTGATGAGAAAGGCCGGGACAGGCAGGATGACCGGCCGATGCAAGGTCCGGCCCATGGCTTTGGTGAATTCCGCATTGGTCACGGATTGCGGTGCACAGCAGTTTATCGGTCCGGACAAGTTTTTGTTCCGGGCCGCGAATTCCAGGGCGCGGCAAAGGTCCAGGATGTGAATCCAGGCGAACCATTGCCTGCCGCTGCCCAGGCGGCCGCCCAGTCCCTTGCGGAAGACCGGCAGCATCTGGGCCATGGCCCCGCCATCCGCGCCCAGCACCGTGCCGAAGCGGGCGATGACCACCCGTGCGTTTTTGGCCATGGCCTTATTCGCCTCGTCCTGCCATATCTGGCAGACTTCGGCCAGAAAGCCCTCGCCAGCAGGGTCTTTTTCCGTAACTACGCTGTTTCTCCCCTGGGGATAATAGCCCACGGCATTGGCGTTGATCAGGACTGCAGGCCGTTCGGGGACAAGGGCCTCAACAGCCATGCGCGTGGAGAGAATCCTGGTTTCCAGGATTTGTTTTTTGGACGCGTCGTTCCAGCGGGTCATGATGGAGCGGCCCACCAGGTTGATCAATACGTCAGCTTCGCGGGCCTGTTGCTGCCAATCCCCGGATCGCAAAGGATCACCGAGAACGGCCCGACATCCATCAGGCAGTCGCGCCAAGCTTTTTTCTTTCCGCGCCAGGGCCATTACAGAGTGTCCCTGCTTCTGGAGCCAGGCAATCAGATGCCTGCCCACGAATCCGGTCCCGCCCATGATGAAAAACGTCATATGTCTCTCACTTTTTGAAACATGGCGATTGAGGGTTGATCACTCTAAAACGTCAGGTTTGTGCCGTGGCGGACAGTCACCGCACCTGTTCAGCATGGCCGGTTTTTTGCCGCCCGTCTTTTGCGGCTTTTCCAGATGCTGAAAACTGTATTCCTTCTTTTTTCAAAAGAAACCATTTGATGTCCAGTCCTCCCCCGTAACCGGTCAGTTGTCCGGCACTGCCCAGGACGCGATGACATGGAACAATAAGGGGCCAAGGGTTGGATGCCATGATCTTTCCGACGGCCCTGGCCGCACCGGGACAACCGCTTCTTTCGGCCAACCCGCCGTAGCTGATCCATTGCCCCGCAGGCACCTGCGTTTGCAGCGCGGACAAAACCCGCCTTGAAAAACCGGATATGTTGTTCCAATCCAAAGGAATTTCCGGACAACCCCCCAATGTTCCAGTCAAATATTGATGCAGCCATTTGCACAAGGATGCGGACCAAGGCGTGAAAAAGCGACTATTGTCTTCCGGTGTGCTCCAGCGCAGACAAAGCCGGGTCAAAAGGCCGGAGCGCCAGCTCAGTTCAAGGCAGAGAGGGCCACACCGGATGATTTCCTGTTCGTGCATGGGGCGCGATCTTTTAGGGTTTGAGATGGCTGGATAAGTGGTCAAGGGACGAAATGACACCCTTGGCGGAGTCTGTTTTCCGCCATGTGCTCCACAATGGCCGCAAGCACGGCACGTTTGTTTCCGGCCCAGGCCGGGGCGAGCAGTTCTCCTGGCTGGGGGTCGGCATTCATGCGGTGCACCACGATATCCGGGCGAAGCAGGGCCAATCCCCGAGCCGCTGCCTGAACATAGTCATCCATTGTGCCCGGCCGGTACAAGCCTTGATCCAGCCATTGCTCCAGGGCACTGCCTCGGGCCACGTAAAGGTTATGCAACTTGATTCCGGCAATGGGCAAGGCGTTGATGCAGGTCAAGGTCTGAAAAAAATCCTGGTTGGTTTCGCCGGGCAATCCATGCATGACATGGGCACAGATCTTCAGCCCGTGATCATGGGCCAGTTTGACAGCATTGGCAAACGCCGTGAAGTCATGGCCGCGATTGATCCGCTGTAACGTGGCGTCATTGGAGGATTGCAGGCCGACATCCAACCATTTTTCCCGGGCGGGGTGGGCAGCGATCATGCGGATCTTATCCACGTCCAGGCAATCCGGCCGGGTGCCCAGACTGAGGCAGACCATTCCGGGCAGGTCCGCCAAGGTCTCCAGCAGGTTGTGCAAGCGGGACAGGGAGCCATAGGTGTTGGTGAATGACTGCAAATACGCCCAAAACAGTTCTGTTTTGTACTTTTTTCGAAACAACTCGGCCCACGTGGACCACTGTTCGGCCAAGTTTATGCCGTGCGCAAGCAGCCCGGTCCCGGAGCCGCGGGGATTGCAAAACACGCAGCCTCCGTGCGAGAGCGTGCCGTCCCGGTTCGGGCAGGAAGAGCCTGCGTCCAGGGGAATCTTGCGGACTCTTTTTTTGAACCGTGTGCGAATATACGCGGATAAGGCAAAATATGGGGTTTCCGGCACCTGTTCCCTCGGACAGTTTTTGAGGCTTTTGCTGTTCATTGCGGCGTTGGGCAATGAGGGATCATTCTTGCTTGATCAAGACAACTTTGTTAGTTTATTAATTTTGCACGTCTTTACAATTCCAATGCATCCTATCCTTAAGCGAGGCCCCATGTCGAGAATTTTGGATTTATTTTTGGCGCCCTTTTCCAGTGATCTGGCCATAGATTTGGGCACAGCCAACACCTGTGTTTATGTCAAGGGCAAGGGCATAGTCTTGCGCGAGCCCTCGGTGGTTGCCGTGAAAAGGGATGACCGCGGCCAGAACAAGGTCTTGGCCGTTGGGTCCGAGGCCAAGCGCATGCTGGGTCGCACACCCGGCAACATACAGGCCATCAGGCCCATGAAGGACGGCGTGATCGCTGATTTTGAGATCACCGAGGCCATGCTGCGGCACTTCATCTCGAAAATCCATAACCGCAGACACCTCGTAAGGCCGCGGATCATCGTTTGCGTGCCCACGGGCATCACGCAGGTGGAAAAACGGGCTGTGCGGGAGTCAGCGCAAAGCGCCGGAGCCAGGGAGGTGTATCTCATCGAAGAACCCATGGCCGCAGCCATCGGCGCCAACCTGCCTGTTACCGAACCCACATCCAACATGGTCGTGGACATCGGCGGCGGAACCACGGAAGTGGCCGTGATCTCCCTTTCCGGCGTGGTCTACAGCAAATCGGTGCGCATGGGCGGAGACAAGATGGATGAAGCCATCATGCAGCACCTGAAGCGCAAATACAACATGCTCATCGGAGAGAGCTCGGCGGAATTGATTAAAATGCAGCTCGGCTCGGCCTCTCCTCTGGAGCCGGAAGAGGAGATGGAAGTCAAGGGACGGGATCTGGTCACTGGAATCCCCCAAAACCTTCTGATCACCTCGGAAGAAGTGCGCAAGGCCCTGGCGGATCAGGTTGACGTGATCGTCCAGGCCGTGCGCATCGCCCTGGAGCAGACCCCGCCCGAGCTGGCGGCGGACATTGTGGACCGGGGCATAGTCCTCACGGGAGGAGGCGCTCTTTTGCGGGGCCTGGATCAATTGCTGCGAGAGGAAACCTCCCTGCCCATCACTGTCGTGGATGACCCGCTTTCCGCCGTGGTGTTGGGTTCAGGCAAGGCCCTGGACAATCTGGATATCCTGAGGGAGGTTACCGTCGATTATTAGCCTTTTTCCCCGTCGTTCCAAGCAGATTGTTGTTCTTCTCCTGTTGACGATTGCTTTGCTCCTGGGGGTGTATACCTGGAACTGGCGAACCGGGGTTCTGGACGCCATCGCCGAAAGGTCAGGCATGGACATGGTGTCCTGGGCAGGTTGGCCCTTGCATTGGAGCAGGGAAAAGGTCCAATCGGCTTGGAGCAGATATTTTTATCTGGTGGGACTGCGCCAGGAAAATGACCGGCTGCGGTCCAAGGTTACGGAACTTTTCCTGCAGCTGTCCAGGCTGCACGAAGAAGCAGCCGAAGCCTCCCGCCTGCGGGCACTGTATTCCTTTCATCCCGTGGAACCTTGGGATTTCGAGGGCGGCAGGGTTGTTTCCTACAGGTTCGGGCCCCATGCCGCGGTGGAGTCCATTCTTGTGGACAAAGGAACGACCTCGGGCGTGACCACGAATACGCCCGTGATCACTCCGGAGGGGGTCGTTGGACGCGTGCTGCGCAAATCCACCAGATTGTCCCAGGTTTTGCTGATTACCGACCCCAACAGCAAAGTTGCGGTTATGAGCCGGGAGAACCGCACCCAGGGCATTCTTGTCGGCCAGGGGCCGTCCGCTTTCCTGCAAATGCAGTATGTTCCCCTGAACGATGTTTTAGAGGAAGGCGAAGTGCTGATTACATCAGGCATGGACGGAGTGTTTCCCAAGGGACTTCCGGTTGCCCGGATCCAGACGATTGTTCGTTCCAGTGTTTCCCTCTTTCAAACGGTTCAGGCCGTCGCTTTGGCGGATTTGCGAAATCTGGAAGAGGTTTTGATGATTACAAATTATGCGCAACCAGATGTCGAATAACCCTTGATCTCTTTCAAGAATATTCTTGCGCGGCTTTTTTGGCCGCTTTTCCTGGTCATTGCCGTTTGGCTGCAGCTTTTGTTTCCTGGGGTGGACTTTTTCGCGGCCGGGATCATGCTTTGCCTGCAAAGGGAAGGGGCCGGAAAGGTCGTGCTGTTGACCCTGGTTTGTGTTCTTATCCAGGAAGGCTCCGGCTTTTTTGCTTTTGGCGCGAGCATTCTACGCTATGGTTCCCTGATCGGATTGTTTTTGCTCGGCAGGAAATTTTTTGAGGCCGGCAGCCCCGCTTTCATCCTCCTTCTTGGAATGATGTTTTCCGGGATCCATTTTTTCAGTATGAAAACCATGGCCGGACTCCAGGATCTCGTCGTTGTGGACCATCGTCTCCTTATGGAGAGCGTGCTGCTTTTTTTTGTTTTTTTGTCCGAGTGGCTTGTGCTTACGAAAATCTACCGGTTGTCTCTCGCCCATGTTTCGAGGTCTTGAATCGGATACGCAGCAACCTCCCAAGGGGGGATTGCTGCTGTTGCAGCTCTTGGTTCTCGGACTTTTTCTCATTTTCGTGCTCCGGCTTTGGTATCTTCAAATTCACAAAGGCCAGGAATTCGCGGACAAGGCCGAGAACAACCGCATTCGTCTCCATCAAGTCCATGCCCCCAGAGGATTGATCCGGGACCGTCACGGGGTCTTGCTGGCAGTGAATGAACCGGCGTATGCCCTGGCCATTGTTCGCGAAGATTCCAAAGACATCCCCAATGCTCTGCTGCACGTCAGTCAATGGCTCAACCTGGACCTGAGTCAGCTCCATGAAACCTTTGATAAGGGTCGTGCCAGGATCAAGCGATTCGAACCCCAGATTTTGATTCCATCCCTCACATTCGCGCAATTGGCCGTGATCGAAGCCAATACCCTTTCCTGGCCTGAATTGAAAATCGTGACCAAACCGAGACGGTCCTATCCCCAGGGTCCTTTGTTGGCTCATGTCATCGGATATGTGGCTGAAGCCAATGAAGACGAAATGAACAACGATCCTGAACTGAGTCTGGGTGACAGTGTCGGCAAAAAGGGCATTGAATACACCATGGAAAAAAGACTGCGCGGGAAAAAGGGCCTGCGCCAGGTGGATGTGGATGCCGCGGGCAGGCAATTGGGCGCAAACATGTTGATTCCGCCTCAAGTCGGAAGTGATGTCCGGTTGAGCATCGATCTTGAGCTGCAAGGGTTCATCGACGAGCAGATGAAGGAACACGTGGGGTCGGTGATCGTACTGGAAACGGATACAGGACAGGTGTTGGCCTTGGTCAGCAAGCCTTCCTTTGACAATAATCTTTTCGTGTCCGGCTTAAGCCATTCCGACTGGGCGATTATGCGCGACGACCCGGCGCATCCCCTGCAAAACCGGGCCATTCAGAGCGCATATCCGCCCGGCTCGGTATTCAAGCTGGTGGTCGCGGGCTGTGCATTGACCGAAAGGGTCGCGACTCCAGGCGATCGTGTTTTTTGCCCCGGCGGGTTTCAGCTGGGCAACAGGCTTTTTCGTTGCTGGGAGCGGCGTGGACATGGCGTGGTGGATATGAACAGGGGGCTGGTGGAATCCTGCGATACGTTTTTTTATACGATGGGCGACAAGCTTGGGGTGGACAGAATGTACCCATGCGCCGTGCAGAGCGGTTTTGGGAGGCCGACCGGCATTGATCTGCCCCACGAATCACCCGGCCTGGTTCCCAGCCGGGAATGGAAGAAGCAACGTTTCAATGACAACTGGTACAGGGGGGAAAACCTGAACATGGCCATTGGCCAGGGATTCATGCTCACCACTCCGCTTCAGGTGGCCAGATACAACGCTGCGCTGGTCAATGGAGGACGACTGCTCAAGCCCCAACTGCTGGCAGATGCCGAGCCCGATGAACAGGCCCGACTTCCGTTGAGCGACAGCCACCGGGATTTTCTTGTCCAGACCATGGTCGATACCGTTGAAGGAAGCCGGGGAACCGGCCGCCGGATAGCCCTCAAGGGCATTCGCCTGGGGGCGAAAACCGGGACCGCCCAGGTGGTCAAACTCATGGCGGAATATGATAAAAAGGCCCTGAAAGATATCCCCTACCAATTTCGCGATCACGCCTGGATGACCTCTTTTGGTGAAAAAAACGGCCGACGCTACAGCGTCGTGGCCATGATCGAACATGGGGGGGGCGGCGGCGCCGCGGCCGGTCCCATCATCAAGGCCGTTTACGAACATCTTTTCGCGGAAGAGCTGCAATGACGCCCATTGATCGTCGCCTGGTCACGCATTTCAACTGGTCTTTGGCCGGGCTGGCCTTTGTCTTGTTTGCCTTTGGCGTAGCCAATCTCTATTCGGCCAGTGGGTTTCGGATGGAGGAAGGCTTGACCTTGACCTCCTATTACCGCAAGCAACTTTATTGGGGAAGCATCGGCCTTGGAGGGATGATCGCCAGTCTGTTGTTCGACTATCGTCATCTGCGCACCCTGGCCTGGCCATTTTTTGTCGCGACCCTGTCGGCCCTGCTGATCACCTTGTTCTGGGGCAAGACAATCATGGGCGCCAAGCGGTGGATGGACCTCGGCCTTTTCCATTTTCAGGCCAGTGAATTTGCGAAAATATCCCTGCTGATATTGATGGCCAAGCTGCTTTCCATGGAACATGAAAAGCTGGGATGGAAAAAATTGTTCTCTTTTGGCGGGATCGGGATTTTCCCGGTGGTGCTGATAATGAAGCAGCCGGATCTGGGATCGGCATTGAGCCTGTTGCTGCTCATGGGAGGCATGATTATTTTTCGCGGTGTGAAGGGGCCTGTGTTGAAGGGTCTGACCGTGGCCGTTCCGGCTTTGCTTCCCTTGGGCTGGTTCCTGCTGCATGATTATCAACGCCAGCGAATCATGGGCTTTCTCAACCCTGGCGGCGATCCCTTTGGTGCCGGATATCATATTATCCAGTCCCAGATCGCCGTGGGATCGGGACAGCTGTGGGGTCGGGGATTCCTGGAAGGGACGCAGAGTCAATTGCGCTTTTTGCCGGAAAAGCATACTGATTTTGCTTTGGCAGTTTTTGGGGAGGAATGGGGATTTGTCGGGTGCGTGCTGCTTTTGTTTCTGTTTTCCGCCTTTTTGTTGAGTATTGTCAGGACCACGGCCGAGGCCAAGGACGGATTCGGGAGTTTTCTCGCGGCGGGGATTTTCTTTTATTTCTTTTGGCAAATCTTCATCAACATGGGAATGGTCTTGGGACTGATGCCGGTTGTGGGCATTCCGCTTCCATTCATCAGCTATGGCGGGACGTCCACGGTGGTGAATTTCTGCCTTACCGGCCTGGCCTTGAACGTCTCCATGCGTCGATTTTTTTTCAAGAAATCATAAAATGTAAACGTGATGTGTGCTTTTTTTTCAAAAACCACAAAAGGGAATTTCGCCATGGCCAAGGATGAAATCAATGCTTTTCTTGGGGTTGGCACTTCGTATGAAGGCAAGCTCAAATTCCAAGGCTCCGTGCGCATTGACGGAGAATTTTATGGTCAAATCGACGCCGACGGGACGTTGATTGTTGGCCAGGAAGCCAGAATAGAAGGTCAAGTCGCGGTTGCCAGCCTGATCCTCAGCGGACTTGTCCAGGGACAGGTGGTGGCTTCCACCAAAGTGGTCATGCATAAGACCGCAAGGCTGCAAGGCTCCGTATGTTCCCCCTGCATGGTCATGGAGGACGGCGCAGTGCTGGACGGGGAGGTGTTGATGACCAAAAAAGAAGAACTTTCTGCCCCACAGGAGTGTCGTTTTCTCGAGGAGTAGTTTTTTTAACCAAGAAAATATGAAAATGTTTTGACAGAGGGGTTAAAATTCGGTACATCGCAACTGGCTTGCACTAAAATTCACATATTCCTTCCGGAGGACAGACGTATGATTGATCTCAATATCTCAGCGCTCATCCAGATCATTAATTTTTTTATCGTCCTGGCGGTCCTCAACGCGATTCTCTATCGCCCCATTCGTGCGGTCATCCGCAAACGCGGCCAGCGCATGGAAGCGCAGCTTGTCGACATTGAAAATTTTACGGCCCAGGCCGAGCAGAAAATGGCTTCCTACAATAGCGCATTGTCCGTGGCCCAGCAAAAGGGCGCTGAAATTCGTGCGCAACTGAAAGCCGAAGGCTATCAGGAAGAGGCTGCAATGCTGGAAGATATGAACAAGCAGGCATCCCAGGAATTGAAGAGTGCCCGCGAGGATGCAGCGTCCCAGGTTCGCTCCAGCTTGGACTCCTTGAAGGGAAAGGTTGACGGATACGCGCAAAAAGTGACTGAAAAAGTGGTCGGTTGGGCCATGTAATCAGAAAATCGTCGCAAGGAGGGTTTGGAATTGAAACGAATGACAGTTTGCTGGATGACGGTGCTCCTGGTGCTCGCCGCGACCGGCTTGGCTTTTGCCGCTTCCGAGGGCGGCGACATGGCCAAGTGGAAAGACTTTATGTGGCGGGTGATCAACTTTGCCATTTTTGTCGGAATCCTCTACCTGGCGGCGGGGAAACGCATTGGCCAGATTTTGACCTCGCGCAGGGAGAAAATCCGTGAAGATCTCCTGGATCTGGATCATCGCCGTGAGGAAGCGGATAAAAAGCTTCGTCAGGTGGAGGCCCAGATCAAGGATCTTGACGCGCAACGCGAAAAGATTCTGGTTGATTTTCAGGCCCAGGGCGAGGCCTTGAAAAAGGGAATTATCTCCCAAGCCCATGAAAAGGCCGAACAGATCAAGGCCCAGGCACAGAACGCCGCAGCCCAGGAATATAAGCTGGCCACGGAAAAGTTGCGCGAAGAGCTCTCGGAGATGGTTATTGAAGCCGCTGAAAAGATGATCCAAGGTCAATTGACCAAGGAAGGCCATGAGAAAATGATTCAACAATCCTTAACAAGGGTGGTGCTGAATTGATTGGGAACATCGTAGCGCGCAGATACGCCCGGGCGCTCTTTTCTCTGGGAAAGGAAAAGGGGGATGCCGAGCTCGTCGCCTACGGCGAGAACCTCTCCGGGTTGGTTGAGGCCTTGAACGAGTCGCCACAACTGGACCGCATTTTTCGAAATCCCGTGTTCAAGGTGGAAGAAAAAAAGGCGGTGGTTGATGCGATTCTTTCAAAAATCAAGCCCCAGCAGATGATCGTCAATTTTTGCCATCTTCTGGCGGACAACAACAGATTGGGTTTTTTGGCGGACATTCAGGCCAATTTTGCGGAACTTCTGGACGAGCACCAGGGGGTCGCACGCGGCAGGATGATTACAGCCGTTGCATTGGATAAGGATCTCCAAGACAACCTGAAGCATTCACTGGAGGAAAAAATCAACCAACGGTTGATTTTGGAGTACGCGGTTGATCCGAACATACTGGGTGGATTGGTGTTGAAAGTGGGGGACAGGGTATTGGATGCCAGCCTTCGGGCGCAACTGGTCGCGATGAAAGAAACCATCAAGAGGGGTGAGTAACGGCCATGCAAATCAAAGCAGATGAAATCAGCAAAATTATTGAGAGCCAGATTCAGAACTATGAGCAACGCGTGGAGATGAGCGAAACCGGCGTCGTTCTCTCCGTGGGCGACGGCATTGCCCGCGTCTACGGCGTGGAAAACGCCATGGCCATGGAGCTGCTGGAATTTCCCGGCAACGTCTACGGCATGGTTTTGAACCTGGAAGAGGACAACGTGGGCGTGGCCCTGTTGGGCGAGGACATCCACATCAAGGAAGGCGATACTGTCAAGCGTACCGGCCGCATTTTCGAGGTGCCCGTGGGCGAGGCCGTGGCCGGGCGTGTCATCGATCCCTTGGGACAGCCCCTGGACGGCCTGGGCCCCATTGATGCCAAGGAGCACCGCAAGGTCGAGATCAAGGCCCCCGGCATTGTCGCCCGGAAATCCGTCCACCAGCCCATGTACACTGGCTTGAAGGCCGTGGACGCCATGACCCCCATCGGGCGCGGGCAGCGCGAACTGGTCATCGGCGACCGGCAGATCGGTAAGACCGCCCTGTGCCTGGATGCCATCCTGGCCCAGAAGGAGAGCGACATTTATTGCTTTTACGTGGCCATCGGACAGAAGAAGTCCACGGTGGCGCTGGTGGTGGATCTGTTGCGCCGCCACGGGGCCATGGAATACACCACGGTCATCTCGGCCACGGCTTCCGAACCGGCCTCTCTGCAGTACATCGCGGCCTACGCCGGGTGCACCATGGCTGAATTTTACCGGGATACCGGGAAGCATTCCCTGATTATCTACGATGATCTTTCCAAGCAGGCCGTGGCCTACCGCCAGATGTCCCTGCTTCTGCGCCGGCCCCCGGGACGCGAGGCGTTTCCCGGCGATATTTTCTACAATCACTCCCGCCTGCTGGAGCGCTCCGCCAAGCTGAACGACAGCCTGGGCGGGGGGTCCTTGACCGCGCTGCCGATTATTGAAACCCAGGCCGGTGACGTGTCCGCGTACATCCCGACCAACGTCATCTCCATCACCGACGGCCAGGTCTACCTTGAGCCGAGCTTGTTCTACGCCGGCGTTCGACCGGCCATCAACGTCGGTCTGTCCGTTTCCCGCGTGGGCGGCGCAGCACAGATCAAGGCCATGAAGCAGGTGGCCGGCACCTTGCGTCTGGATCTGGCCCAGTATCGCGAACTGGCGGCCTTCGCCTCGTTCGGATCGGACCTGGACAAGGCCACTCAGCAGCGCTTGAACCGCGGCATGCGCCTGGTGGAACTGCTCAAACAGCCCCAATATCAACCCATGAATGCGCCTGAGCAGGTCGTGTCTCTGTTTGCCGGGACCAGAGGGCTGATGGATGACTTGCCTGTCGCCGCGGTGTCCAAGTTCGAGAACGAAATGCTGGAGTACATGAGGAATCAGCGTCCCGAGATCCTGGAAGAGATCAAGACCAAGCAGGCTTTGGATGCGGAACTTGAGGCTAAACTGCGCGAGGCCATCGAAGCGGTGAAGAAGACCTTCCAGGCTGCATAACCTGTTGAGGAGAGAACAATGGCTTCTTTGAAGGATATTCAACGCAAGATCGGCGGGGTCAAGAAGACCAAGCAGATCACCAAAGCCATGAACATGGTGGCGTCGGCCAAGCTGCGCAAGGCCCAGCAAAGGATCGAGCGTTTCCGGCCCTACGCCGACAAGTTCTACGAAGTGCTCACGGATTTGAGCAGCCGCACCGATGCCTCGGTTCATCCCTTGCTGGAAATGCGCGAGGAAATCAAGAAAGTGGTCATCCTGGTGGTTACAGCGGACAGGGGTCTGTGCGGCAGCTTCAACGTCAACCTGACCAACAAGGCCCGCAGGCTGGCCGAGGAAAAACAAGCGGCGGGCAAGAGCGTGGAGATCGTCTGTGTCGGCAAGAAAGGCCGCGACGTGATGCGCAAGCAGCCATGGCCGGTTATTTCCGACTACGTCAACGTGATGAATACGTTTGATTTCACCCTGGGCGTTGAACTGGGCACGAAGTTGATGAACGACTATCTCAACCATGAGATGGACGAAGTGATCATTGTTTTTGGCGAGTTCAAAAGTGTTGCCAAGCAGGAAGTAACCTCCCTGCGCGTCCTGCCCATTGCTCCTGAAACCATGGAGGACGAGGCAACCTCGGCAGCACCGAGTGAATACATCTACGAGCCTTCGGTGGAAGGTCTCCTGGCAGAACTGCTGCCCAGGTTTGTGAACGTCCAGATTTATCGCGGACTCCTGGATACCAATGCCAGCGAGCATGCATCACGGATGCGGGCCATGGATAACGCGACGAAAAACTGCGACGACTTGGCAACATCCTTGACGTTGGTCTATAACAAGGCCAGGCAAAGCGCCATTACCACCGAACTGATGGATATTGTCGGCGGCGCTGAAGCACTGAAATCAGCCTAAAGAGGGGGCGAAATACATGAGTGAACTTATGGAAGGAAAGGTGGCGCAAGTCATTGGGCCCGTCGTGGACGTGGCCTTTCCGGAAGGAAATCTGCCGAACATCTTCAATGCGTTGCACATTCATAATGCCAACAATGTGGACGCGCCTGATCTGGTGGTGGAAGTGGCCCAGCATCTGGGCAACAACCTGGTCCGGTGCATCGCCATGGACGCCACGGACGGACTGGTCCGCGGCACCACAGTCAAAAACACCGGCGATTCGATCTTGATTCCGGTGGGCAAACCGGCCCTGGGTCGGATTCTGAATGTTGTCGGGCGTCCCGTGGATGAGTTGGGCGATGTCGATTCTTCCAAGATGATGCCTATTCACCGCAGCGCTCCCAGTTTTACCGAGCAGAGCACCACGGTGGAACTGCTGGAAACCGGGGTGAAGGTCATTGATCTGCTGATTCCCTTTCCCAAGGGCGGCAAGATCGGCATGTTCGGAGGCGCCGGTGTGGGCAAGACCGTTATCTTGATGGAGATGATCAACAACATCGCCAAACAGCACGGCGGCATTTCCGTGTTTGCCGGAGTCGGCGAGCGGACCCGTGAAGGCAACGACCTGTACCAGGAAATGAAAGAGGCCGGCGTTTTGGAAAAGGCGGCCCTGATTTACGGCCAGATGAACGAGCCTCCAGGAGCCCGCGCCCGCGTGGCCCTGACTGCCCTGGCCTCCGCTGAATACTTTCGCGACGAGGAAGGGCAGGATGTGCTCCTGTTTATTGATAACATTTTCCGCTTCACCCAGGCCGGCTCCGAGGTTTCGGCCCTGCTCGGGCGCATGCCTTCGGCCGTGGGCTACCAGCCGACCTTGGGCACCGACCTGGGCGAGCTGCAGGAGCGGATCACCTCCACCAACAAGGGCTCCATCACCTCGGTCCAGGCGGTTTACGTTCCTGCGGACGACTTGACCGACCCTGCCCCGGCCACTACCTTTGCCCACTTGAACGGAACCATCGTTTTGTCCCGGCAGATCGCTGAACTGGGCATCTATCCGGCTGTGGATCCTCTGGATTCCACGTCCAGTATTTTGGATCCCAATGTGCTTGGGCAGGAGCACTACAACGTCGCTCGACAGTTGCAGATGATTCTTCAGAAATATAAGGATCTGCAGGATATTATCGCCATTCTGGGGATGGACGAGCTTTCCGACGAGGACAAGTTGACAGTTGCTCGCGCCCGGAAAATCCAGCGCTTCCTCTCGCAGCCTTTCTTCGTTGCGGCACAGTTTACCGGCAAGGAAGGCCGTTATGTCAAGGTAGAGGATACCGTGCGCGGCTTCAAGGAAATCATTGAGGGCAAGCACGACGCCATTCCCGAGCAGGCCTTCTACATGGTCGGCACAATTGAGGAAGCCATTGAAAACGCAAAAAACCTCTAAAGCTTGAAGGCGGCAGATTATGGCCAAGACCATACATTTGGAAATCGTCACTCCTGAGCGGAAACTTTTGGGCGAAGACGTGGAATTCATCGGCGCGCCCGGATTCCACGGGGAGTTCGGCGTGCTCCCGGATCATGCTTCCTTTTTGTCGGCGCTCGGTATCGGCAGCCTGCATTACAACAAGGGAGGGAAGACGTACTGGGTGTTCATCTCCGGCGGCTTCGCCGAGGTTTCTAACAATAAAATGAGCGTGTTGGCCGAAGTTGCCGAGAGGGCCGAGGAGATTGACATTGAACGCGCCCGAAAGGCCAAGGAGCGCGCGGAAAAGCGGCTTGTGGAGCAAAAGGCCCAGATTGATTTCGCCCGCAGCCAGGCGGCTTTGCAGCGCGCTTTGGCCAGGATGAAAACCAGAAGTCACGCCTCCTGATCCGTTCAGAATAAAGCCGATTCGCGACCATCAACTCACGCTTGAAGACAGTTTCAAACAAAAAAGCGGGCTGACCAGTCCGCTTTTTTGTTTGGATAGACATTTCCAAGCGAGAGTATTGCCAATCATTACGCGGCCACCCGGCGCAGTTGCTCGAAATCGCTCCGGCCCTGGAGGACTTTCTGGATGCCGTCCTGGATCAGGGTGCGCATGCCCTGATCCAGGGCTTGTTTGCGCAGTTGGCTGGCCCCGGCTTTCGCGGAGATCAGGACTCTGGCCTCCGGGGTGGCCACAAGCAGCTCATGAATGCCCATGCGGCCCTTGTAACCGGTTTTTCCGCAGTAATCACAGCCAACGGCCCTGTAAAGCGTGAGGTTGTCCGGGCTGATATGCAGTTCCGCGAAGTGGTCGGAACCGTAGTGCCGGCGGATGTACTCAAATTCCCGTGAAGATGCGCTGTATGCAGCCTTGCATTTTTCACACAAGGTGCGCATCAATCTCTGCGCCAAAACGCCCAGCAATGCATCGGAAAAACTGACCGGATCCAGGCCCAAATCCAGCAGGCGGACCAATGTTTCCGGTGCTGAATTGGTGTGCAGTGTGGAAAAGACCAAGTGGCCGGTCAGGGATGCCTCGATCCCGGCTTGCGCGGTTTCAGCGTCGCGCATCTCGCCAATCATGATTACATCCGGATCAGCCCGCAAAAAGGAACGCAGGGCCGCGGCAAAAGTAAACCCGATTTTCGCGTGCACCTGGACTTGTTGCAGTCCGCGCTGGGTGATTTCCACGGGGTCCTCGGCGGTCCAGATCTTGCGATCAGGCGTGTTGATGTGCCCCAGAAAAGCATGCAGAGTCGTTGTTTTCCCGGAACCAGTAGGTCCCGCGACCAGGAAAATGCCGTGGGGCTGGGAAATGAGTCGCATTGCCTCGTCCATGTTGCGGGTGGACAAGGAAAGCTTGTCCAGGGGCATGGCCCGGCTGGCCGCCAAAAGCCGCAGGACGGCCGCCTCGCCGTGCACAGTGGGCATGGTCACCACCCGCAATTCCAGGGGGACGTTGCCCAGCCGCACGATGCACTTGCCGTCCTGAGGCCTGCGCCGCTCGGAAATGTCCAGACCGGACATGACCTTGATCCGGGCAATCACCGCCCGGATGTGGCTGGACGGTATTTTCAAGGCCGGCCGGCACAATCCGTCCACCCGGTATCTTACCCGGGCCGGGGTGTTCCCCTTGTCCGGTTCTATGTGGATGTCCGAAGCGTTCTGGCGATGGGCCTCCAGGATGAGCTTGTTCACCAGCTGGATCACGGTGGCCGTGTTTTCACTCAGGACATCGTCGGCCTGTTCGGCCAGCTCCTGCATACTGCTTTCTTCTTCCAGCCGGACAACGAGCTCTTCGATGTTGCTCGTCTCCCGGATGCCCAGGTCGTGCCCCAGATATCGCTGAATGTCATCAGGCAGACCGACTCGGAAGACATAACGCTCGGCCGGGATGCATTTTTGGATTTCCAGGATGCGTTGCGTGTCCGTGGGGTCGTCGATGAGAATGACGGCTTCGTCCTTGTCCCCGGAAAGGGGCACCCACAGCTGATGACGGAGATAATCCGCGGAAATATGCCGCACCAGATGCATGGCGGGGGCCACGTGCGGTTCATAGGGCTGGAAAGGAACCTGGTAGAACTGCTCCAGGGAGTACCCGACCTCTTCGGGGCGCAGCCCCGCTTCCTTGATCAACAACCGGGCCACATTGCCCTGTTCCCTGAACGCTTGAGATTTGAATTTTTCCAGATCATCCCTGGAAATTTTCTTGCGCAGGATCAGGTAGTCGAACGGGCCGTTGGTGCCGTAAAATTCATAGGAAAATCTTTGCCCGATGATGGCGCCCAGCTTTTGCGCGTTGCGCAGGTCAGCCTGGTTGAAGGCCGGACCGGCAGTGCAGTTCAGAAGCTGCAATACTCCCAGTCCGACGTTCTTGTGCTGAACGGGCACGACCACCATGGATCGACTGCGGTACCCGCTGCGTTGGTCGTAGGACATGTTGAAGCGCAGGCCGGGATGGATGCGCTGGAGTTCCCGGGCGTCATAGACGTCGTTGATCAAGAGGGGAGTTTGGTTCAGGGCGACGTATCCGGCGATGGAGGACACGGACAATGCTACCCGGATCTCCCTGATTTCGTCACCGGTTTTGAATTTGGAAACGATCTCCTGCTCGTTGCGCAGACGCTGATAGATGGTCAAACGCTCGGCGCGCAACAGCCTCAGAAGGCTGGGCTCAATCTCCGGCAGGACAGCGTCAAAGCTGTCAGCTGCGTAAATCCGCTCAACCACTGCATTGAACAGGGCCAGGAAGTCACCGGCGTCCTGTTGAGGGGCGTTGACCGTGACAAGGCGTGGGGGGGGGCATGCGAACATCCTCTGAACTCGGGGCTATCGCGTGGTCAAACCATGCTTGGTCAGTTTATATTGCAGTGTTCTGCGACTTATGCCCAAAGCTTCGGCGGTCTTGCCGCGATGGCCCTGGTGGGCGGCCAGGGCGTTTTCCAAGACCGAACGTTCGGCGTCTTCAAAGGAGGCCCCGGGCGTACGCGGCGTTTCTGCGGCTGTGGTTTTTACATGGCCCTGGAGCACCTGCTGCGGCAGAGCCTCGGGGGACAGGGTGTCGGAGCGGGTCAGTATCAGGGCACGCTCCAGAACATTTTCCAGTTCTCGAACGTTTCCAGGCCAATGATATTTGGTCAGGGCTTCCAGAAAAGACGGGCTGACGTCACGGATCGGCTTGCGGTTTTTCAGGGAAAGCTTGTGCAGGAGATGGCGGGTCAACAGGGGCAGATCGTCCAGTCGTTCACGCAACGGCGGAAGCTTGATTTCCAAGACATTCAGCCGGAAAAAAAGATCCTCGCGAAAGGTTCCGTCAGCCACCAGCTTGGGCAGGTCCTGGTGGGTCGCGGCGATGATGCGCACGTCCACATGCACGGGATGAATGCCCCCCAGGGGTTCCACGGTGCGCTCCTGCAGGGCGCGCAGCAGCTTGGCCTGGAGGGGCAGCGGCATGTCGCCGATTTCATCCAGAAGCAGCGTTCCCTTTTCAGCCATTTGGAAACGGCCGGGCTTGTTTCCCACGGCTCCGGTAAACGCGCCCTTGACGTACCCGAAAAGCTCGCTTTCCAGGAGCTCGCCGGGCAGGGCCGCACAGTTGACCTGTATCAGGGGACCGTTTTTGCGTTCACTGGCCGCGTGGATGGCCTTGACCACCAGCTCCTTGCCGGTGCCGGACTCGCCCAGCACCAGCACCGTAGCCTCGGTGGGTCCGACCTGCTCAATGAGGTTGAGCACATGGCGCATGGCCGGACCATGGCCGATCAGACGCGGCCGGCCGTCATCTTCGCCCAGGACGCGGCGCAGCTCCCTGTTCTCGCGGACCAGCGCGACATAGTTCCTGGCCTTTTCCAGAACCGCCTTCAATTCTTCATTGTCCGCCGGTTTGGTCAAATAGTCGAAGGCCCCCATTTTCATGGCTTCCACTGCGGAACCGACGCTGCCGAAAGCCGTGAACATGATCACCGGCAGTTGCGGATGGATGGCCTTGATTTGCGAGAGCACGGACATGCCTTCCTGGTCCGGAAGACGCATGTCCAAAAGCACGGCGTCAAGCTGATCCGGGCCGTTGCAGCGAAACAGGCCGGATGCGCCGTCACCGGCTTCCAGAACGCGCCAGCCGGCATCCTCCAATACGGCCCGGACCATAAGGCGATGGCCCGGTTCGTCATCAATGACCAAGACGACGGGAGCAAAAGGGGACATTTCGTGTCGCGAAAAGCGCCTATTTTTGCAGCCAAGCCATCATGCCGCGCAGCCTGCCGCCGACTTCCTCGATGGGATGTTCTTCCACCTGGCGGCGCAGGGCGTAAAAGCTCGGACGGCCGGCCTGGTTCTCCAAGATCCACTCCCGGGCGAACTGGCCCTGCTGAATTTCTTCAAGCACGCGCTTCATTTCCTGTTTCACCCGGCTGTCCACCAGGCGCGGACCGCGGGTCAGATCCCCGTATTCCGCGGTGTCGCTGATGGAGTGATGCATTTTTTTGAAGCCTCCCTCGTAGAGCAAATCCACGATCAGCTTGAGTTCATGCATGCACTCGAAGTAGGCCACCTCGGGCTGGTAGCCGGCCTCCACCAGGGTTTCATAGCCGGACCGGATCAGGGCGCTGACCCCGCCGCAGAGCACGGCCTGTTCGCCGAACAGATCCGTCTCGGTCTCTTCCTGAAACGTGGTTTGCAAAACCCCGGAACGGGTCGCGCCAATGCCCCTGGCGTATGCCAGGGCAGTGGCCAGGGCCTGTCCGGTGGCGTCCTGGTGCACGGCCACCAGGGCCGGAACGCCTCCGCCGCGTTCGTATTCCCGCCTCACCAGATGGCCGGGCCCCTTGGGTGCGACCATGACCACGTCCACATCCTTGGGCGGGAGAATCTGATGGAAATGGATGTTAAATCCATGGGCAAAGACCAGGGTTTTGCCTGGCTTCAGCTGGGGCAGCACTTCCTGGGCATAGACCTTGGGCTGGTACTGGTCCTGGACCAGAATCTGGATGACATCGGCGGCCTTGGCCGCTTCCGCGGCGCTTACAGGCTCAAAGCCGTGCTCCTTGGCCAGTTGCCAATTTTCTCCGCCGGGCCGCTGGCCGATGACCACATTGCAGCCGGAATCCCGCAGGTTCAAGGCGTGGGCATGCCCCTGGCTGCCGTAGCCGATGATGGCGATGGTCTTTCCGGACAACGGCTCCAGGGGAGCGTCCTGTTCATAGTACACGCGCATATTCTCTCCTTTCGTGATTGTATGGTCATAAAAAATGTTATGATGAAAATTTGCGCAAGCCGTTCAAAAAAATTGCCGACAAGGAGCAAAAAGGAGCCATGGCCGAAGCGTATTTTGGCATACGTGAGGGCATGGGCCTCTTTGTAGCGACGTAGTCGGCAAGGATTTTTCAACGGCTTGCGACTAGTCCATTTGCATGGCGCGACGCAGAGCCACGGTCCCGGTGCGGGCGAATTCCTTGACCCCGAAGCGTTGCAGCAGGCTGACAATGGCCTTGATCTTGCTTTGATCGCCGGTGATCTCCAGGGTCAGGGCATTGGGGCCCACATCCACGACCTTGCATCGGAAGATGTCTGCGATGCGCAACACTTCAGCACGGCTGGCGTCCTCGGCATTGACCTTGATCAACACCATTTCCCGCTCCACTTTCTGCAGATGGGTCAAGTCCACGACCTTGACCACGGTCACCAGCTTGCGCAGTTGTTTGACGATCTGCTCGATGATGGCCTCGTCGCCGAGGGTGGTGATGGTCATCAAGGACAGGCCTTCTTCCAGGGTCGGGCCCACGTTCAGGGTTTCGATGTTGAAGCCCCGTCCGCTGAACAGCCCCACGACGCGGGAGAGCACTCCCGGCTCATTCTCCACAAGAACGGACAGCACGTGACGCATGATCCCCTCCTTTAGACCAGCAACATGTCGGTCAGCGCCGCGCCGGCCGGAACCATGGGATAGACGTTTTCTTCTTCCGCCACCACGACATCCACAATCACCGGACCGGGCAAGGCGAATGCCTGTTTCAAGACGCCCTCCAGGTCCGCTGCCTTGGTCACCCGGAAGCCGGCCGCGCCGAACGCCTCGGCCAGTTTCACAAAGTCTGGATTGGTGTGCATGCAGGTGGCGCAGTAATTTTTGTTGTAGAATAGTTCCTGCCATTGACGGACCATGCCCAGATAGCCGTTGTTCAGGATCACGATTTTCACGGGGATGTTGCAGCTCACCGCGGTGGCCATTTCCTGGATGTTCATCTGGATGGATCCGTCGCCGGCGATGTCGATGACCAGTTTGTCCGGAAAAGCAACCTGGGCGCCGATGGCCGCCGGGAATCCGTAGCCCATGGTGCCCAGTCCGCCGGAGGTGATGAATGACCGGGGACGGTGAAAGCGCGAGAACTGGGCGGCCCACATCTGGTTCTGGCCCACCTCCGTGGTGATGATGGCCTCGCCTTTGGTCAGTTCGTAAATCTTTTCCACCACGAACTGCGGCTTGATGGGTTCCTCGCTGAACGCATACTGCAGGGGATGATCCCTTTGCCATGCTTGGACCTGTTCCAGCCAGGACTGGTGCTCGAGGACCCAGTCCGAAGCCTCGGCGCAGGCCATGATCTCGTCGCGCAGTCCCTTCAAGGCCAGACGGCAGTCCGCGACAATGGGCACGTCCACGTTCACGTTCTTGCGGATGGACGTGGGGTCCACATCAATGTGCACGACCTTGGCCATGGGCGCAAAGGAGCTGATCTTCCCGGTGACCCGGTCATCAAACCGGGCGCCCACGGCCAAAAGCAGATCCGTATGGCCCACGGCCATGTTCGCGGCATAGGTGCCGTGCATGCCGAGCATGCCCAGCCACAGGGGGTCGTCGCCGGGAAAGGCCCCCAGACCCATTAACGTGGACGTCACGGGAATGTGCAGGTTGCGGGCGAGCCAGGTCAGTTCCTCAAAGGCATCCGAGGAAATCACGCCTCCGCCGGAATAGAACAGCGGCCGCCGACAGGTGCGCAGCAGGTCCACGACCTTGCGCAGCTGCCGCCGGTTGGGCTCCAGATGGGGATTGTAGCTGCGCATGGAGATGCTTTCCGGATAGGCGGGCACGGTTTTGGCCTGGAGTACGTCCTTGGGCAGGTCCACCAGCACGGGCCCGGGCCTGCCGGTACGGGCCAGGTAAAAGGCCTGTTTGATGATCCAGGCCAGGTCTTGGACATCCTTGACCAGGTAGTTGTGCTTCACGCAGGGCCTGGAAATACCGACGATGTCCACCTCCTGGAAGGCGTCATTGCCGATCAATGGCGTGGGAACCTGTCCGGTGATGATGACCACGGGGATGGAGTCCATGTAGGCCGTGGCGATTCCGGTGACTGTGTTTGTGGCCCCGGGGCCGCTGGTCACCAGGCAGACGCCGACCCGGCCCGTGGCCCGGGCATAGCCGTCCGCGGCATGGATGGCGCCCTGCTCGTGTCGGACCAAAAAATGACGAAGCGCGGGATATGACGGCAGATGATGATAGATGTCGATGACTGCTCCGCCCGGGAATCCGAAAATGGCGTCCACATTCTCCTGCAGCAGGCATTCCAGGAGAATCTGCGCCCCGGTTTTTTCCATTTTTTACGCCTCCGATTGTCGTGTCCTGTCCAGGATGGCCTGGATTTTTGTTTTTCCCGCCAGTTTCATTTTCTTGATCTGCTTCAATTCGGCGTCCTCGGACGGGGAAAGATAGGGCTTGCCGTCAAAGCGGGTCAGTTGCTTTTCATATTCCTGATGAGCTTTCCAGAGTTCGCTGAGTTCCTCATCGGTTTGCACAAGACGGGCAATGAGATCCAGTTCATGCTGTTCCATGAGAGATGCTCCTTGGTTGTTGTAACGGTTGCCGCAGGCCCGCCGGGACGAGTCGATCCCAGGCGGGCTCCTCCTGTGAGACGATACGCAGTTTTTTTCTTCTGCCCGAGGCGCCGCTGACCAGACAGACCTGCCTGCGGGGCAGATCAAGCAGGCCGGCCACAAAATCCACGAGCGCTTTGTTGGCCTTGTTGTCCACGGCCGGGGCGGTCAGGCGCAGCTTCAAACTGCCGTCGCGTATCTCCACCACCCCGTTGGATTTTGCTCCGGGCTGGACCCAGACACGGAGCAGCCAGCCTTGTCCGGAGTCTTGCAGAACGCATTCCGGGTGCATGCTGCTCAGTCTAAAGCGTGCCCACGCTGAAGGCAAACTGATACAGGGTCTTGACGATGAAAATTTTCGCGAACTGGATTCCCAGCAAGAGAATCACCGGTGAGAGGTCAATGCCGCCCACCATGGTAAAGGGCAAAAGCCTCCGGATGCGATAGAAGACCGGTTCGGTCAGGGAACGCAAGATGCGCACAATGGGGTTGTACGGATCCGGGTTGACCCAGGACAGCAATGCCGAGATGATCACAATCCAGAAATAAATGGTCAGGACCGCATTGACCACAAAGGCGACCGCCTCAATAAAATTGGCCAGAATGCTCATTTAGCCTCCTCTCTTTGCCAGCCACTGGCGCAGCACGTAAAAATCGGGAACAAAAAGACGCCGCCGCAGTTTTTCGTTTTTATAAGCCCAGAATTCCACCCCGGCGGTTGCGGCGGTTTGTTCGTCCACGGCCGAGTCGCCGACAAAGGCGATTTCTTTGCGATTGAAGTTCCAGGAATGCAGGATTTTATGCAGGCCCTCGGGATGGGGCTTGGGAAAGGTGACCGTGGCCGCCGTTTCCACACGATCGAAAAAACGGCTCAGTTTGTAATAATCCAGGATGAATTCCATGGTGTCGGTTCTGTTGGTGAAGATGCCCAGCCGCAATCCCCGGGACCTGGCCATCTGCAGGAAGGATTCCAGCCCGGGTTCCAGGCGCAGATACGGCATCAGCTCGGCATAATTCATTTTCTGCTTGATGGATTCCATCCTGTCATGAAACTCGGCCGGAATGACCCTGCGCAGGGAGGTGAATACCGCATGGGAATGCACGAACGCCTCGTCTTCAGGGCTCATGGGACCAAGTCCCACGGCTTTGCGCAGTGTATTGTAGAAGACAGTGTTGGCCTGAAACGAATCCAGGATCACTCCGTCACAGTCCAAAACCAGGCCGCGCAGTTCAGGATTGGTCACGATATGCAGCGGTGAATGAATCATGGCGCGGTCAATATTCCTGTAATGCGTCAGGCGATCCCAAAAGCAGGACCTCGCGCGGTGCCGCGAGCCAGGGTTTGTGGACCGGACACCGCGTCCTGCCCGCAAGCCTCCACCCCAAAGCGCGGACCAGCCTTCCTTTATTGCCGGCAAGCAGGCTTTGGACGTGACTGTACTGCGGGCCGGCGCAGGCTTCTGGTGCACAGGATTCTATTTCGGCCAATTCCTCCAGAACGGCCCTGTGGTTGGTGGCCAAAACGGCCCCGGGAGGCGCGAAATACATCACGCTTTCAAGAATCATCGGCCACGGCAGGCTTTGGGGGTCGTCCTCCAGGAAATCCTTTTCTCCGGCCAAAGACGGCATGTCGTCCGACTCGTCCATTCCCAGGGTTTGGGCCAGGTCATCCCACCCGGCGCGGATGGACTGCTGCAAGGCCTGGATTTCCTGGGTATGCTGCTCCATCCGCCAGGCCAGAAGCAATACCTGTTGGGCCTGGACGGCCGGGTCCTGATGTGATTTCCTCGATTCGGCCGGGGAGGTCAACCGGGAGCGGATGGCCAGACTGGTCTGGGCGTAAAAATCTTCCCTGGTCAAAGCCGCGGCGGCCAGACTTTGACGGCCCCGGCCGTGTTCCCTGACAAAACCATCTGATTCGCGCAAAAAGGTCCGGGCCGTGTCCGCGTCCAAGGGCAGGGTGTCCGGGCGCCAAAGATGCGCGCACGGTTCGGTGGCAAGGCCCGGATCGATGAACAATGTTCCATGCGGCGCCTTGGTTTGCAAAGAAGCCGGATTGAACTCCGGAAACCAGAGCAGAAAGGTCTTGTCAGGGGATTTTTCAGGATGATGCACGGTGTTTTGCTTGCAATGCTGCACGTTAGTGTTTTCGGGGTTGAAAATGGCGACAGATCCCGGCGCAAATGGGCAGAGATTGAATACATAAATGTCCATGCAAAAAGATGCAATCCAGGGCACTGTTCTTTCCGCCCGGCCGGTAGCCTGGACAGAGCAGAGCCAAGTCCTGCGCCTGTTCAAGGGTCCGGGCCACCAGTTCCAGGGTGAGGTCCGTGTTCAGGCGGTTCTTCTCGGCCTTGTCCATGGCCTCGTCCTGCAGTCTTTCCCAGATGGAGAGCACCCGGCACTGCGGTCCATCCTCCCGGGCCCGCAGGGATGTTTGCGGCAGGCTGCACCGGCCATGTATAAAAAAGAAACATGTTTTGGCGGGAAAGGGCAGAATTTTTGACGCCATGGCGTAATGCGGTGTCCAGGTGGTCATGGTGGCGACGTCCAAGCCCGCGGGGTTTGCTGAACCCGCGTGTCGGTCATGCAGACGGGTGCATGAGGAGGATGTCCAAAACGGGCTGCGCTCGGCTTTTCAGTGTTGGCGCACTGTCTGACCGAGCCGGGATTCGTTGGTCCAAACGATTGCCTGGCGCATCCATCGCGATGTTTGGTGCAACTCACGCCATCGTTTGGACATGCGAAATCGGCGAGGAAGCTTGCGACAGCGCTGAAAAGCAGAGCGCAGCCCGTGAACAACCGATTAAATCGAACGGGACAAACTCCTAATGCTCCCATGCAGACAATTTATCACAGGCCGGATTAATGGCCAAGGGTTATTTCCCGTCCTGGGCAATTGACCTCCGGCCTTGCTCAGGGTAATGACATCGTCGACGTTCATCAAGGAGGAAAGCGCATGTTTGGCATAGGCATGACGGAACTGATTGTGGTCCTGGTGATTGTTTTGATCATCTTCGGCGCGAACAAGTTGCCTGAAATAGGTGCCGGCATGGGCCGGGCCATCAAGAACTTCAAGAAGGCCACCACCGAGCCTGAGGAAATCGAAGTCGAACCAAAAAGCAAGGCCGAGGCCGACAAGGACGCGGAAAACAAGACCTGATCAGCGCGTTTTCACTGCTGTTTTTTTGCCGGACATGCCTTGCCCGCTGGAGGCCTGTCCGGTTTTTTTGTTGCAAAAGTATCAAAGAACCCTTGCAAGCATGGCTTGGCCAGGATAGGACTTTGAAAAAAAAATCAGGTCCAGGAAAGAGACCACCACGAACCCATGAACCATGAACCGTGAACCGTGAACCCTTTGAACACCGGAACCCTTGATCAATGACACCATCCAGCGCCATGCCAAAACATCCCCTTCCCCCGGCCACGGCCCGGAAGGCCCTGGACATTGCCGCCTGGCTCAAGGAAAAAAAGGCGGACGAGATCAGCATCCTGAACATGAGCGGCACGTCCCCGGTGGCCGAGGCCATGGTCATTGTCACGGCCCAGGGCGCCCGGCACGCCCAGGCCCTGGCCGACTGGCTGCTGAAAAACCTGGCTCAGTCCGGACAAAGCTATCTGGGCATGGAGGGCTATCGGGAGGCCCGCTGGATTCTCGTGGACTGCAATGACGTGCTGGTGCACATTTTTCAGGAGGACGGCAGACGGTTCTACAACCTGGACGGCCTGTGGTCCCACTGTCCGGTTCTGGCGTTGGACACGGCTTCAATGTGCCGTCCTGCGGCCTCGGCAGCCCCCGCAGGCATCCCATGAGCGCCAAGCGCAAGGTGAATCTGCCGGTCAAGCCGGTGCGCATGGACGTGGTCTACTACTATCCATGTCCGCACTGCGGCCGGGAGCTGCCCCTGATCTCCCCGGTCCAGCCGGTCCTGGTTCAGTGCGACAAATGCAGCGGCCAGTTCCCGGTGGTCCCGGTGGACGAGCGCATGAGCCGGTTTTTGAAGCTGATCAGCGCCAACGGCCGGGCCGCCATTGACCAGGACTACCTTTAAGCCGTTGAATATCCCGCAATGATCCATTCCAATGTTCTGACCCTGATCGGTCAAACCCCGCTGGTGGCCCTGAACCGGGTGAATCCCTTTGCCCGGGTGCGCCTGGCGGCCAAGCTGGAGGAGCTGAACCCCGGCGGGTCCATCAAGGACCGGGTGGCCTTGGCCATGATCGAGCAGGCCGAGGCCTCGGGCGCTCTGACCCCGGACAAGACGATCCTGGAGGCCACCTCCGGGAACACCGGCATCGGCCTGGCCATGGTCTGCGCGGTCAAGGGCTATCAGCTGACCCTGCTCATGCCCGAGTCCGCCTCTGAGGAGCGCAAGCGGATCATGCTCGCCTACGGCGCAAGGATCCGCCTCACGCCGGGCCACCTGGGCACGGACGGGGCCATCGAGGAGGCCTACCGCCTGGCCCGGGAAGAACCGGACCGTTACGTGCTCATGGACCAGTTCAACAACCCGGCGAGCATTGCGGCCCATTACCGGACCACGGCCCAGGAGATCTGGGACCAGACCGAGGGCCGGGCGACCCACGTGGTGGCCAGCCTGGGCACCTCGGGCACGGTCATGGGCCTGGTCAAGCGGCTGAAGGAGTTGAATCCGGAGATCCGCGTGGTCGCGGTGGAGCCCTATGCCGGGCACCGCATCCAGGGCCTGAAGAACATGCAGGAATCCTATCCGCCGGGCATCTACGACCGCCGCGCGCCGGACATGATCCTGAACGTGGAGGACGAGGTCGCCTTTGCCCTGTGCCGCAGACTGGCCAAAGAGGAAGGCATCTTCGCCGGGATGAGCTCTGGCGCGGCCCTGGCCGGGGCCCTGCAGCTGGCCGAGAAGCTGGACCAGGAGCTGGACCAGGAGCCGGACCAGGAGCCGGGCCAGGGGCTGGTGGTGGTCATTTTTCCGGACAGCGGCATCCGCTATCTGAGCACGACCCTGTACGCCCCACCCCAGGAGCAGGGGCTGCGGGTGCGTGATCTGAAGCAGCGCAAGAGCGTGGGACTGCGGCCTGAAAAGGGCGGGTTGCGCCTGTTCACGCCCGGTCCGGGGCTGGATCAATGGGACGAGGCAGGGGCCTGGCGGCGGATCGTGCTTCTGGACGTGGCCGCCCGGTTCCAGCACCAGAAGGGGGTCAAGGCCGAGGTCCTGGTCGGATTGGCGGATTTGGACGACCGGGCCGTGGCCGCGGCCCGGGCCGCGGGAAAGTCTCTGGACGATTCCGGCCAAGACGTGCTGGCCCGGATCCAGAATCTGGCCAAGCTGCTGGGCGTGGGCGAGCAGGTCCGCTTTGTTCCGGCCGGCCGGAATTTCGAGGCCCTGCTGCAGGTCTGCCGCAAGCTGCTGAGCAAGGGCCTGGGCTATGAAAAACTGCGCTCCGTGTATTTCGACGTGCAACGGGACAGGGACTACGGCGCCCTGGTGGGCGCGGACCTGGAGAAAATGCGCTCCGGCATGACCGTGGACCTGGAAGGGTACGTCAAGGACAATCCCCGGGACTTCACCCTGCTCAAGCGCACCTCCCTGGCCGATTTGAAGGAGGGCTACTGCTTCCAGACCGAGTGGGGCAACGTCCGGCCCAGCTGGTATTTGCAGATGGCCGGGGCGGCCCTGGAAGGCCCCGCCCCTCGGCTGGCCCTGGTCCTGGCCGACGAAACCCACTGCTTCCCGCACCTGGACAATCTGTCCGCCATCTGGCGGCTGGCCGCCGGGTTTCAGCCCCAGGCCTGGGTCACGGCCCAGGGAGCGGTTGCGGCCCAGCCGGACCAACCCTGCACCGCCACCGGCTTGCTGGATGCCGGGGAGGATCCCTTGGCCCTGCGCTTCTGGCTGCTGTCCGGCTCCTACCACAAGCCCTTGCAATGCTCGGAAGACAGCTTTGCCATGTGGGCCAAAAACTGGCGGCGCGTCCAGCAGACCCTGGTCCGCATCCAGCCCCTGATCCGGCCCGACAGCCGGGACCAGGTCGGCTCCGGCGTGGGCCAGACGCTTTTCAGCCTGAAAAAGGCCTTTGCAGACTGCATGGAAAACGACCTGAACCTGCCCGGCTTCTGGCCGGACCTGTTTGGTTTCTGCAGGGAGATGAACACCTTGGTCGGCCAGTCCCGGATGAACCCGGCCGAGGCCAAGGCCTGCGTGGACCTGCTGCGCGACCTGGACGAGGTGCTCGGGCTTCTGGACTGGTCCGTGGTCCCCTGCCAGCCGGGGGACATCCCCGCGGACGTCCAGGAGCTTTTGGCCCTGCGCGAGACGGCCCGCAAAGAGAAAAACTTCCCCGAGGCCGACCGCCTGCGCCAGCACATCGAGGCCGCGGGCTTTTGCCTCCAGGACGCCGCCAGCCGGACCCTGCTGTTTCGCCGGTAGCAGTCCGTTGAAAAACTCCCAATTGCTGCGTCGCTGCAAAAAGTTCAAACTCTTACGTATCAATAAATACGCTTCGACCTTGAACTTTTCTTGCTCCTTGCACTTGGGGTTTTTGAACGGACTGTAGAATAAGGACTTTTTTAACACTCAGGTAACCCTGTGGTGTTGAATGAAACGTCACATCCTTTTCCAGCAAACAAAAGGCGGAAATCAGCTCTCAAGCCCTCCAGTCCATGCTCTAAGAGAAACTAAGCAGAATCTTCACCTTGTCCTCAATGGCCCTCAAGCGCTCTTCCCGAACCTTTCCGATCCTGGCCAAAAGCCTCTGCTGCGAAATTGACCTGATATCCTCACACTTCACGTAGCTGACTTCCTTGAGTCCTCCTTCAGGCGGGGCAATCCTTTCGTGGAGAGGAATATTCTTGTTCTTGGCGGTCAAGGGAAGGATGACGACAAGCCCAGCAGGCCCGGTATTGAAAATATCGTCGGAAATGACCAAACCCGGTCGCTTTCCCGCCTGCTCATGGCCCTTGGTCGGATTGAGGTCCACAAACCAGATTTCACCACGCAATGGTTTGGTCATCCCATCTCCATGTCGTCTTTGAGATCATCAGCAAGGGCCTGATCCCAAGCCGCCCGTTCTTCCAGCTCCTGCTCCCATTCTTCGGAATTGTTTCGCAGCTGGGCGAAAGCCGCATTGGTCTTATGGAGGAGTTGTTCCGCACGGTATTTCCGCAACAGCCTGTCCAGCACCGATTGCATGGGTTCGGCTTCATCCTTTGCAATCTGCTTCAGCATGGCATGAGCAGAACTGGATATGCGAATGGTCGTCGTCCGCATGGCCATCTCCTTGTTGTCGACAAATTAATCTACAATTGTGCATGCGTCAAATCTTCCCTTCGCCTTGCCTTCACCTTGGGCGAAGCAGCCTGCCCTGCACGTATCCGTCATTCAAGGACAGGTGCACGGGGGCGGTTCAATTTTCGTAAGTACGCTCAAGCCGAATGAACCCTCTTTGGCCGATCAGATCTACACCCTCCGGCAAGGAGTGCTGACCAAAGGCTCTTTGGATCCGGAACGCCTTGCCGATCCTTCCGAGGAAGCCTCCAATTGCCCGGCGTTTACGCCTTCCCGGGAGGGCATGTCCGAAGAACAGGCTCTTCTGGATATATCGCCTTATTTCAAGGAGCAGTCAGATCTCAGCCTCTGCCTGCAGCCGCTGCTCAAGGCCCTTGGCTGGCAAAACGGCCTGCGCGAGTTGTCCGAGGCCCTCCCGCACATGGCGCACAGTTTGGATATTACCGGACTGCGATCAATCATGGCCCATCTGGGCTTTGGTGACCATCGCGTTCAGGAGCGACTCACCCATCTTGATCAGCGTCTGATGCCCTGTCTTTTTGTCCCAGCGCACAAACCGGCGATGGTTGTTCTGGATCGCCGACCCGACGGCCGTCTGCATGTTTTCGACAGCCGCCACAATCAGGAAGCCCTGCTCACCCCCTCCAACGAACGCGGCGATTGTTACGTCTTTCGTCCCCAAGAGACCGAGCTCCAGCCGGATGCCGGGGAAAGGAGCTGGCTGCGGATTCTTGTCGGCCGTTTTAAACGGCATATCGCCTTGACCTTCATGATCACGGTGGTCAGCACGCTATTGGGCCTGGCTCCGCCCCTTTTCGTGATGGCCATGTACAATCGCGTCCTGCCCACGGGAGATGTCAGGATGGGGTTGTATCTGCTCGCCGGGGTGATCATCGCCCTGATCCTGAACTGGTATCTGCAGCGCCTGAAATTCCGCCTGATTTCCTTCATGGCCGGCCGGGCCGAGTACATCATCGGCAACACCGCGTTCCAGCGCATTCTTGAATTGCCGGTGAGCTCCACCCAAAGCTCCTCGGCAACGCGCCAGATGATGCGGCTGCGCAGCTTTGAAAACCTGCGCGAAGTTTTCCTGGGGCCCCTGGCAACCCTGGCCTTTGATCTGCCCGCCACTCTGATCATGGCCGCGGCCATCGCCTTTCTCAATCCATGGGCCTTGCCCGTCATCGGGGTCTCCGCCCTGCTGTTCCTGGGACTGGGCAAGATCGCCCAGGGTATCCAGAACCGCAGCGTCCGAGATTCCGCTCATTGGACTGGGAAACGCTGGGAGTATCTCATGGAGAGCGTGGCCAACCTGCGCGCATTGCGGGCCGTGGGCGCGGTCTCTCTGTGGCTGGACAGATTTCGGGAACTGAGCGGGCGCAGCGCTTTGGCCGCGTTCCGCACAAACTGGGCCAACGCCGGCGTTTCCAGCGCGGCCAGGCTCATCGGCATGATCACGGGCGTCGTGGTTCTCGGTATTTCCGTGGTCGGCGCGATGCAGGGCTGGATGTCCACCGGCGCGGTCATCGCCACGATGATCATTGTCTGGCGGCTCACCGGTCCGATGCAGAACGCCTTGATGGCCGCGACCACCCTGGCCCGGGTCTCGTCCACCATGCGCCAGCTGGACTCCCTGATGCGCCTGCCCACCGAGGACAACGGGGTGACGCGGCGAACCCGCAGGCCCGTTTCCCAGGGGGCGGTCGACTTCGCCCGGGTCTCGTTCCGCTACTCCAATGACGCCGAGCCGGCCCTTTTAGGCGTCACCCTCTCTGTCGAGCCGGGGCGCATGGTCACCATCGCCGGACCTAACGGCGCCGGAAAAAGCACCCTGCTCAAATTGATCGTCCGCGCCCACACCCCCCAGGCCGGATCCATCCGCCTGGACAACGTGGACCTGAGACAGATCCCGGTCGTGGATCTGCGCGCCCAGATCAGCTACATGCCGCAACATTGCGAAATATTCTACGGCACCATCGAACAGAACCTGCGCCTGGCCAACCCCACCGCAACACATGAGGACATTTGCTGGGCCCTGCGCATGGCCGGGCTTTATACCGATGCCGAGGCCATGCCCGAAGGACTGCGGACCAGAATCTCCAACAGCCAGGCGGAGCAGCTGCCGCACGGTTTTCGCCAGCGGCTGTCCCTGGCCAGGACCATGCTCAAGCCGGCGCCGGTGGTGCTCATGGATGAACCCGGCAACGGTATGGACGAGCAGGGAGACCGGGCGGTGATCCGCTGCATTGAGTATCTCAAGGGGCGGTCCACCCTGTTCCTGGTTTCTCAGCGGCCCAGCCACATGCGCCTGGCCGACGCGGTCATTTATCTGGAAAGCGGCGTGGTCAAAAAAATCGGACCATTTGAGCAAATCAACGAGATCGTCACGGCGGAGCTGAACAAATGAAGAAGAAACAGAGTACAGATTCTGGAAGCGCGGCGCAGGCAACGCCTCCCCTGGGTGAACGAGAACGGCGCCTGCTGTCCGAGGCCGTCCAGATCGAGGAGAAGCTGATCCCCGGCTATGTGCGGCCATTGGTGATGCTCATTTTCCTGCTGGTGCTGCTGTTCCTGGTCTGGGCCGCCACGGCCCAACTGACCGAAGTGGCCCGGGCGCCCGGGGAAATCATCCCCATCGGACAGACCAAGGTCGTCCAGCATCTGGACGGCGGCGAGGTGGCGGAAATCCTCGTGGATGAAGGCGATCTCGTGGAGCAAGGCCAGGTGCTTCTGCGCATTGACGGTTCCCAGTCCTTGGCGGACCTGCACCAGATGGAGGCCCGCTGGCTGGCCCTGACCTTGCGCGCCGAGCGGCTGCTCGCCTTTGCCGAGGAGCGCATCCCTGATTTCGAACCATCCCGCATCCCGACGGCGTACCGGATTGAGGCCGAGGATCCCGCCGCGGAATTGACCATCCTGACTTCGCCGCACATGGATCTGGTGAACGACCAGCATGAAATCTATCTTAACCAGGCCGCTGTCAGAGACTCCTCCCTGGCCGTGATTTCCAGCCAGGTGGACCAGCTGCGGCAGCGCCTGGTCCAGCTGAACAACGCGCTGGCCTCGGCGCGCAACCATCAGAACCTGGTCGCCGAACTGCTGACCATGCGCGAGGAACTGGGCCGGCAGCAGCTGATCACCCGCACCGAACTGGTGGAAACCCGGCGGGCCAAGGTCACCGCGGACGGGGAAGTAAAACGGCTGGAAGAGGAAATAAAGGTGGTGCAGGAGGCATTGACCGAAGCCAGCACCCGGCTGCAGGACGCGGCCAACCAGTTCCGGCGGGACGCCTTGAGCGAGAGGGGCGTTGTCCGGGCCGAACTGGCCGAAGTGCAGGAAACCCTCCAGCGGCTGCAGGCCCGGGTTTCCCGCCTGGAAGTCCGCGCTTCGGAGCGCGGACTGGTTCAGGATCTGCAGGTTTTGACCATTGGCCAGGTGATCCAGCCCGGCGCCGTACTCATGCGCATCGTGCCCACGGATGCGCTCCTGGAGGCCGAGGTGCGGATCGCCCCGCGGGATGTCGGCCACATCAAGCCCGGTCAGGACGTCAAGATCCGTGTTTCCAGCTACGACTACCGCCGGTTCGGGAATACGGACGGAGTGCTGCGCCGCATCTCGGCCACGAATGTGCTCACCCCGGCCGGCGACCCCTATTTCCGGGGCTGGATCGAGCTGACCCGGCCTTATGTGGGCAATGATCCCCAGCGCTTCCGCATTCTCCCGGGAATGAGCGTGGAGGCGGAAATCATCACGGGCGAGAAGTCCTTTCTCGCGTATCTGTTCACCCCGGTGACGGACATCATCGACCGGTCCTTTGGGGAGAGATAGTCGAGCTATAACTTTTGGACGGATTGACACCCCTGTCGTTGAATCTATAGATGCTCAAAGCAGGCATGATCCAATAGTCAAAATGACTTTGCAGACAAGGGGAGCCCGTCATGGCCGAGAATGAAACCGAATCCACGGCAACGCCCACCTCGCAGGAGGCGGTGCGATTTGATGAACTGACCAGCCTGTCCCAGGTACAGGGCGGTACAGGCGTTACCGGCCCCATCGGGGATGAAACCGTACCGGATCAGGCCGAGGAAAGCGGACTGGAAAACGTGCAGGCCGCGCCGCCTGTGGACGATACGCAGCGCGACTTGCCTCCGGAGGAAACCGGGTTCACGGACCAGGAGCCGGAGGTTCCTCGCCAGGACATTGAAGAGGGTCAGCCTCTTCCGGTCATTGAGACCACCAGCGAGGGGCACCAGGACCCCGTCCCCCCCATCGGTCAGCCTCTCCCGGACGCCGAGATCGACCGCCCTGAACAGCCCCTGCCGAGGCAGGCTCCGGTGGAGCCCACCGAGCCGGACGAAGTAACGCCGCTCAGGGCGGAAACACCGACCACGCCGACGTCCCCGACCGGACCGGGACTGCTTGATGCCCCCGAAGGGCCGGAGACGCCGACCACGCCGACCACGCCGACAACACCGACCACGCCGACAACACCGACCACGCCAACAACACCGACCACGCCAACAACGCCGACCACGCCAACAACGCCGACCACCCCGACGACGGGCACCACGGCCACCACACCAACAACACCGACCACAGGTACGACTGCCACAACCGCGACAACGGCGACAACCGCGACAACCGCCACAACCGCCACAACACCAACGACGCCGACCACACCGACAACGCCGACCACGCCGACAACAGCAACCACATCGACTACAGCAACCACATCGACTACATCGACCACATCGACTACATCGACCACATCGACTACATCGACCACATCGACCACGGCCACAAAAACGCCGCCAACGCCCCCGACCCCCCCCGACGCCGCCAACACCGCCAACACCGGCAGGCTTAAACAAACAACGCCCGCAAGATGATCTTGGTGATAATGAAATGTACTCGAAAAGCGGCATTACCGGGTTGAAGGGTATTGCCTGGAACGCCGACGAGGTGATCCTGGAAGCTCGGGAAGACGGGGACGCCATGAGCTGGGACGTGCAGGTCATGGTTCATGATCACGGATCCGACTCGTTCCTCGACGGGTTTCACCTGGTGGAGACCACGCCTGCGCCTGATCCCTCGTTTGACCCGTCAGGCGAGGATGGAGGGGATTCGGACGTAGCATAGGGGCAAACAGCCGATCAGACATGGGCCGGGTTGCGATGTTTCGCGGCCCGGCTTGTTTTTCCCGTAAGGTTCAGGAGCATTTTGACAGTCAAGAGTTCTTTCCGTCATGCCGGACTTGATCCGGCATCCAGGCCCTTATCTTGTTGAAAAAAACAATGGATTCCGGCTTTCGCCGGAATGACGAAATCGAAACTGTGAACCTCAAGATATCAGCAGGTTGAGAGAACTTTGGACTCTCTAGAATAAACAAAAGGAATTTTTGCTCATGGGGGTAATAAAACGCTTGCTGTTCTCCGGTGATCTGCTGAACACCCCGCAGCACCGCAACATGTTTCTGGACATGGAGGAAAACATCCATATCCATTTCCGCGATCTGCGCCTGGAATTGAGCTGCGGGGAATTCGAAGACATCGTGGCGGTTTTTGCCCAGCAGTCCCGGGAACTCCTCGCCCTGATCCGGGAAAAAGGGTACCAGGACGGCATGCTGCCCAATGCCAACCAGGAAGACGCCCGCATCTGGACGCAATCGCGATTAAAACATGACGTGAAATACAACCCCCGCAAATTCTCCCTGGAAGACTGCGGCGACGGCTATCACCTCCACTACAGAAACTACAAGATCCTGATCGACCCCGAGGAGTTCCGCGCCCTGGTCCGGGCCTTCAAGGGCATTGACCTGGACACTCCTTATGCGTCCGCATATCACGAAGTGGAGGATCTTCTGCGGGCCAATGAAATCGATTTCACGCTCAGCGCCGGCAACCAGCCCGGCGAAGTGCTGGCCATTTCCGTGGCCAAACACCATTTGGCCAAGGTCCGGGACATCTTCGGCTATATCGGCTTTGCAAAAGAGATCCGGGACCAAAAAGTGCACTACATCGGACCGCGCCTGACCGTGGTTGTCACGGCCGACGCCCAAAGCACGGCCCGGGACTATAAAAGAATCAAGGGGCTCAGCAGGACGGAAAGGCTGGCCGACTTTTTGTCCAGAAACAGCGCGGTCATTGATCCGGAGGAACTCAACCTGATCAAGTGCCAGGTGCTTGATCTGCATTCCGCCCTGGTCTCCGGCAAAAGCCTGCACGTGGAGATTGATCCCCGGTTCTGGCTGTACGCCCGGGCCGGCCGGCAGGTTGTTTTCCCCTACAAGGTCACCCCGCACGGCGGCAAGCAGGCCGCCGCGATCCTGTACAAGGCCTGGAGCACCTTTCTCGCCGGCCTTGCCCTGACCTTTGTCAAGCCCGCCAAGGATCCCTTTGCCCTGGCCGAACAGCAGGCCCTGCGCCAAAAGGTCGACGATTTCCTGGCCAGGGAGATCGCCTCCTGCATCGCCGTGGACAGGATCCATCTGATGGGTTCGGCCAAGCGCGGAGACATGGGCCGTTACCAAATCCCTTTTGTGCATGGCAGGCTGGCCAAGCTCGGTTCGGACGTCGACATCCTGGTGGAAATCAACCCGGCGCACGAACAGGACCTTCCGGGCCATTGGCATCTCTTCAGTGCGCAATCCTCCCGGGGGTGCCCCGTCTATCACATGGGACAGATTCCGCTCGCGGACGACTGGAGCGAATGGCAAGCGCGCTATCCGCATATTCAATTCACCGAACACCTGGTGGATGCCTATGTTTTTTTGCCGTCCCGGGGCAATCACCAGGACAGGGACGCTTTCCTGAAAAAATTCGGCGCGCAATGCGTTTACGACCGCTCCCGCGATGGGATCACCTATCGCGGGGAGGATGAACAGAGGATCGCCGGGATCATCACCGAGCAATACGGCTTTTCCGATGTCATCGTGGAAAAGATGATTGTTTCCACGGAAAACGCCTTGTACAGGATTTTCGCGGACAATCAGTGTCTGATCCTCAAGCTGTTCAAGGTTTCCGGCAACTACAACCGCTCTCGCGTGGGAGAACATGCCGCTTACGAAAAAAAACTGGTTTCCCAGCTCAGGCAGCGCGGCATCCCCACCGCGGGCGTTCTTGCGTCACAAGACGAGCATGTCGTTGTCAACGGCTTTCCGGCATTGCTCTTCGAGCGCATCCCGGGCACGGCGCAGCAGCGTCCGGAATATCCCCTGGAAACAATCGGCCCGGCCCTGGCCCGCATCCACGGCGTGCAGATGGAACACCCGCTGACCCTGGAGGCGACGTTCACCTTCGACGACATCTGCATGATCTGGCTGCCGCAGTTCTCCATCTACCTCAAGAACACCCTGCCGGGCCGGGAGATCGCCGAGGCCTTCAAGGCGCTGATCCCCCTGGTCAACCGGTACAATCCCGGCGAATACCGCGCCAGGATGTACGCCAACAGCCCTTGCGTGCACAATCACGGCGACGTCACGCCCAAGAACCTGATCATCAGCGAACAGGGGCAGGTCTTTTTCTTCGATTTCAACAACGCCTACTTCGGCCCGCGCATGGCCGACATCATTGACGGCGCCTTTGAATTCTCCCTGGCGGAAAAGTACATCCACCTGGCCGACTTTTCCCGGTTCGACGGGTTCCTGGCAGCCTATGACGCCCAGAGCCCCCTGACCCCTGCGGAACGCGAAGACCTTGAGAAATGGATCCAGCTGATGGGCTGCATTAAATTCACCAAGGAAATCAGGGTGCTGCTGGAGCGGCCCCAGGAGAAGCTGCGCAGGCGGCGCGCACTGGCCATCGCGGAGTACGTTCTTTCCCGCACCGGCCCGGACCGTGCTCCCGCAACGTGAACCGCCCCGCATCCTTTGACAGGGCGCCGACACAGAGAGGCTGATCATGTCCGCAACCCCTGAAACCGGCCGCATCTATACCCCCACATCCCTGGCCTTGCGGGTCAGCTACAAGTGCAATATCGGCTGCCGCTTCTGCTACAACACCTCCCTGCCGGACAGCACGATCGTCATGCCCGAGGAAAAGCTGCTGGATGTCATCCGCCAGTGCAGAAAAAACGGATTCAGGAGCATCGGGTTCAGCGGGGGCGAGGTCTTTCTGTTCGCTCCGACCCTTTTCAAGTGCATCAGGCTGGCCAACGATCTGGGGTACGGCGCCGTGAGCGTCGTGACCAACGGTTTCTGGGGCAAAAGCGCCGCGTCAGCTGGACGGACCATGGAGTCACTGGCCCAAAGCGGCTTTGCCCCGCCCAGGGACCGTCTGAGCATGAGCGCCGGGGAGTTTCACCGGGAATTTTTGGACTGGTCCCATGCCGCGAACATCGCCAAGGAACATTTTGCGTTCTTTGAACAGCCCATGCGCTTTGACTTTGAATATTCTCCCGGCAAAGAACATCTTGTGGAAGACTTCAAGGCCTGTCTCGCGGAGCATGGTGTGCAGGAGCACATGTATTTCCTGGGTATGCGCACGTTCATCGCCAATATCGGCCGCTGGAAGGAGACCCATCGCGGACCAATCAACGCGAAACCGCTGCACAGCTTCAAGAAATGCAACGCCGTCAACCGGTTTGTGGTTGATCCGGACGGCAAGGTCCTGCCGTGCTGCGGATTCAACCGGTTCAACCAGGGCATCTCCCTTGGGAACGTGAACACCAGTACAGTCGCCGACATCATCGAGCAGGCCCAGAGCCATGCACCCAACCGCTTGCTGACATATGTCCCCATGGATGCGGTGTACGCGGAACTTGCCAGAGCATTCCCTCTACCCAGGGATTTTTCCGTGATCTGCGAGGTTTGCGAGGCGATCTTCAGCAACAAAGAGCATGTGGACTACCTGGCGCAGCAAACCGACGAATTACTGGAAAGACATGCTCCGCTTTCTTCGCACCCTCCGGATCAAAAAGGGTGCTGAGGACCTGTCGGAAAATCTTACACATATTTTGGTTCATCCGGTTAAAGCGTACTTGGTTTCATGAAGGCCCAAGATTCTAAGTTTAAAGAACTCGTTGTCACGGAATCCGTAGGCTTGACGTTTCATCGTTTTGATTTTGTTGTTCGTTCCTTCCAATGGTCCCGTTGAGATGGGATGGTCATAGTATGCAAGGATGCCATAGCGATGAGTAGCCATGGTCCTGCCC
>Ga0209614_1000030_pt1 | contig 115870 bp, 106 predicted proteins | sample BlaSprsedimmetaG_FD_185484 | JGI IMG/M metagenome (GOLD analysis project Ga0209614, IMG submission 185484) | Hot spring sediment bacterial and archeal communities from California, USA to study Microbial Dark Matter (Phase II) - Blank Spring... ... | reverse complement strand
CTTGATAGTCCCGTATGGTAAATCCGATGAAATAGTAAGACTCATCGCCAAAGAGCTTGGTTACAATTCGCTTTCCGGGACCAGAAAGCGTGATGAGGCTAAAAAATTTAACTTTTTCGATGACTTTGTTTTTAATCCTTATGAGATAAAAAGAATAAACATTTCATCAGACGTTGGTGTTGATGGATTAGAAAGACTTAAATGATTCGTCACATTAATACTGCTTAATCACACTTCTATTAACTTTAGTCCATTGTTTTCGGGTTAATACTAAAAAAGTGTTGGTTTTTCTTTATTTATTACAACACTTATCGTCAGACCAGTACCTGGCATGCCAATAAAGGTAAGCTTCCCTTCTTGATTTTGAGAGTCCTCTATGTTGACGATAATGTTGTTTTAGCGAACCAAATCTTCCTTCAAGTCCATTGGTATCTTTGGGGATAGTATTGTCTTCTAAAAAAATAAACTAGTAAAATTAAGCTAAACAAGCAGATGTAAAAACAAGAGGATTTCGAAGAAAAGTTTAATTAGACAAAAAACTAGTTTACAAACCCAATTTTATCCATTGGCCAATAGATGAAGAACACCTTCCCTATAATATCGTCTTCAGAGATGGGACCAAAGATTCGGCTATCCAAACTGTTTGGGCGGTTATCTCCCGCTACAAAAACTTTATCGTAGGGAATCTTAACTGGTCCATAGTTGCTCACATCTACCGATTTCACATAGGGCTCATCAACTTGTTTACCGTCGATAAATAAATCGCCGTCTTTAATCTCTATCGTTTCACCCTCTGTGGCTATTACCCTCTTAACATAATCAGCAGACCTCATCGGAGACTTGAGAATTATGATATCACCATATTCGACAGGAGAAAAACGGTAAACCAGTTTGCTAACCAGAACCCTTTCTCCTTCAAAAAGCGTCGGGTCCATCGAGTGTTGTTGAATGATAAATGCTTCTATGACGAAGAAACGAATAACAAGAGAAATTAAAAAAGCAGCAATTACAATAAAAACCGTCTCTTTTATGAAAGATAAAAATGAACCAGTTTTTGACTTCCAATGGGGAATTTCTTCCATATCCTCTTGCTCAAATCCACCCATATTCTCTTTTTTCACTCTACCTCACAACTACATTTACAAGTTTTTTGGGGACAACAACCACTTTAACAATTTCTTTGCCTTCCGTAAACTGTTTTAGCTTCTCGCTTGAAAGTGCTGTTTTTTTCATCTCTTCTTCAGAAACATCAGCAGAAACGGTTATCTTGTCCCTTACCTTGCCGTTAATCTGGACTATTAGCGCTATCTCCTCCGCTTTAGCGAGTTTCTCATCAAAAGTTGGCCATTTACCAAGATGAACGCTGCCTATTTTACCCATCGTCTCCCAAAGTTCCTCGGCAATGTGGGGTGCAAAAGGAGCAAGAAGAAGCAACAGCTTCTCATTAACTTCGGTCAAAAGATCTGAATTAACCTTGCCCTCGCCTTTATCGTCATAATATTTATAATTTGCGTTAACCAGCTCCATTATCGCGCTTATGGCGGTGTTTAAGTTAAACCGCTCTACATCGCCCGTAACTTTTTTAATCGTCTTATGGACAAATCTCAAAAGCTCTCTATCGGTGTCGTCGAGCCCGGTGTCGTCTCCTTTTTTGGAGGATTCGATATTTCTTACAACAATTCTCCACACTCTGTTCAAAAATCTATATGAGCCTTGAATCCCTTGATCGCTCCATTCAAGCTCCTTTTCTGGCGGAGATGCAAAGAGGATGAAGAGTCGGGCGGTATCGGCCCCGTAAGTTTTGATAATTTCGTTGGGGTCTACCACATTACCCTTGGACTTTGACATCTTGGCCCCATCTTTTATGACCATCCCTTGGGTTAGCAAATTGGAAAAAGGCTCTTCAACCTCACACATTCCCATATCTTTTATGACTTTAGTGAAAAAACGAGCGTAAAGAAGATGCATAATGGCGTGTTCTATGCCGCCGATGTATTGGTCAACGGGCATCCAGTAATTTGCGGCACTGCCATCAAAGGGCAATTTGCCTTCATTTGGACTGCAATAACGAAGAAAGTACCATGAAGAGCAGGTAAACGTATCCATAGTATCTGTTTCTCTTCTTGCAGGCCCAGAACACCTTGGACAGACTGTATTCACAAACCTCTCGTGTTTTGCCAAAGGAGAGCCGCCTTTTTCGGTAATCTTTACATCATCGGGAAGTATAACAGGCAGATCTTCTTCGGAAACGGGAACTATGCCACACTTATCACAATAAATTATGGGAATTGGGTTTCCCCAATAACGCTGGCGCGAAATCAGCCAGTCCCTAAGACGGTAATTTACCGCAAGCTCGCCTTTGTTCTGCTCTTTTAAAAATTTGGCTATCGCTTTTGCCCCTTCTTTGCTGGGCATCCCGTTAAACTTGCCTGAATTTATCATTAGTCCTTCGCCAGTATATGCCTTATCGAGACCGGAGCTTAAATCCTCGCCCGCAGGTTGAATAACCAGCTCGATTGGAAGCTCGTATTTCTTGGCAAAAGCAAAGTCCCTCTCATCGTGGGCTGGAACCGCCATAACCGCACCGGTTCCGTATTCCATTAGAACATAATCTGCTATCCAAACCGGCACTTCTCTGCCGTTTACGGGATTTATGATGTATGTGCCCGTAAAACACCCGTTTTTTTCAATTTCAGCTGAGGTTCTGTCGATTTCGGTTTCCTTTGCAACTTTTTCTCTAAACTTTACGATATCTTCCTCATAAGGAGTTCCCTTGACAAGCTCATCTACAAGAAGATGTTCCGGCGCAAGAAGAAAGAAAGTGCAACCGAAGAGCGTGTCGGGACGGGTTGTAAAGACGGTGACAGTTTTTCCATCTTTAAGGATAAAATCGACCATGGCGCCTTCGCTCCGGCCAATCCAGTTTTTCTGCATAACTTTTACCCTTTCGGGCCACCCTTTGAGTTTTTCAAGGTCGTTTAGCAAGGGTCCGGTGTAGTCTGTAATTTTGAAGTACCACTGTTCAAGTTCTTTTTGCTCAACGAGAGTACTACATCTCCAGCAACCACCACCTTCAACCTGCTCATTGGCGAGAACCGTTTCACAAGAACTGCACCAATTAACTTTCGATTGTTTACGATACACCAAACCTCTCTTGTAAAATTTTAAGAAGAGCCACTGCCCCCATTTATAGTAATCGGGGTCACAGGTTATAACCTCACGATCCCAGTTGTAACTTAAACCCAAGCTTTTTAGTTGGTCGCGCATTATGTCGATATTTTCATAAGTCCACTTTCGAGGATGAACACCGTGTTTAATTGCCGCATTTTCAGCAGGCATCCCAAATGCATCATAGCCAATTGGATGAAGCACATTGAAGCCCTTCATCCTGCCATAACGAGCGACGACATCACCTATGGAGTAGTTTCTTACGTGACCCATGTGGATATTTCCGGAAGGATATGGAAACATTTCAAGGATGTATTTTTTGGTAAGCTTTAAATCTTCGGTTATCTCATATATATTCGATTCTTCCCATTTTTTCTGCCATTTTTTCTCAATCTTTGCAAAATCATACTTTGCCATAACCCCTCCAAAGCTTGGCTTTGGGGTCAGGTCTTGTTTTTTGACATTTAATTAAACAGTTTCATTTTTAAAATGTCAAGATTAAAGACCTGACCCCTTTTTTTGGTTTCAAAACTAACAAAAAAACCTTTCATCCAAAGGGACGAAAGGCCATCTCGCGGTACCACCCTACTTAACAAAAGATATATTGGTGGAGATGGAGGGGATTGAACCCTCGGCCTCCTCCACGCCAAGGAGGCGCTCTCCCACTGAGCTACATCCCCACTTAAACCTTTTGCTCACTTTTTGCGACTTAACGTTCGCCAGACGCTACGCTTAACACCAAACCTGGCTTTCAGCTTCGGGCTCCAAGGCGAGTTTGATTTGGCCAGATGTTGGTTCGCACCCTCCCAACTCTCTTAAATCTAGCTTAAAACCTAATACTCCTTCTCAACGCCTCATATTCAATTGCCAGAATATTATATAAAACGCAGCTTAATTAATCAACGCATTTTGTCTAAACAAACATTGATTTATGGATATGTTTTTGCACAAAGGATAATAAAATGGTTAAACCTTATGTTTCGGGTTTTCTTCCCACTCAATTTGAGGAGCATCTTTCCAGAGACGCTCAATCTGATAATAGTCTCTTACCTCAGTGGTAAACACATGGATGACCACACTTCCATAATCGAGCAAAATCCACCCATTTTTCCCTTTTCCTTCAACCCCAATTGGCTTTTCTTTCTTCTCACGTAGCTTTTCCTGGATGAAATCAGAAATGTAGTCAACCTGCCGCTCATTTTTACCTTCACAAATTACAAAGTAATCGGTGATGCTCAACAGATTTCTTAAGTCTAAAACAATGATGTTTTCAGCTTTTTTTTCATAAGCTTTATATGTAGCTATTCTTACAATCTCTTTTGTATCTAGCAAACAATCTCCCTCTATTCTCCCTCATCTGAAACATAATCTTTCCCCACAACCACAACGATATCCGCTAAGTCTTGGGTGATTGAACGGTTTACAATTATACCAACCCCCAATGTTTTTTGAATGTTGGTTGAGACCTCATTGTGCTCTCCATAAACCAATATCTGAGTCTCTTCATAACTGAAATTATCCGCATTCTTCGTTCCCACCACTTGATATCCCATATTTATCAATTTGTCCGCAACTTCTCCTGCTATGCCGGGTACGCCGCATCCGTTTAAAACCATGGCCCTTACGGTCTCTTCTTTCTTAATCCTCACCCCCCAAAGAACCGCAAGCAGCTCCTCCATTCTATCTTTGTCTGGTTCATAATAGATGCCTTCTCCAACGGCATGATTTTTGACGGGAAGAGGGACAACACTTATGTCTTCCTGAGGATCCATCTTCTCAATCGCCTCCGATATCTTTTCTTTGTGATCAGACAAAATATCAGAGTCTATTGCCAATTTAAAAACCTTCTCAAAATCGTTTTTATCCATAATTCTTTCGAGATCTAAGTAGTCAAGCTTAACATAGCCATGAAGCTCAATTCCAAAAAGATTTTGGATTGCAGATACGGCGGTTGAATCCTTGCCAGAAGAAAGCATCCCTCCAACCCTCTCGAATCCCAACCCGGGAATTTCAATGAACGTATCTTTGGGTATAGATATTCCATTTAAAATCCCCTCTTTTAAATCACAAAACAACGTCAACGTCTCATCTACACTCACTTTTCCGTCTTCGGTTTGCACACCCATAACAAGAAAAATGACTTTATCGCCAAGTTTAGGTTTTGAAGGAGCCCCGCTCGACTCAACGTTCCGATTTAAAGAGGCAGTTTTCGGCTTCAAAGAGGTTAAATATTTTGAAAACTGACCTAGAAAACGAAAACCAAAACCTCCAGCCAACACGCCAACAAGAACCACAATCCCAGCGACAATTAAAAGAATGCGTTTAAGCTTTCGCTTTCTCTCCAGCCGTCTACTTAACCTGATACCTCTTTTGATTTTTACTCTTCTATTTTTGATGACTGGATCCAATTCCAAACCTCAAAAGATTTAGGATGAATAAATTTCTTCCATTTTAAAAGGTGATAAAGCGTGCAAACATATGCCAATTCAAAAACTTCCAATAATCTTTTATGCCCAAAATCTCTAATTTTTTCCAAGTCAGAAAAAGATCTGGCCGGTTCAATCATATCGGCTATATATACTACCATATCCAAATCAGACATTTGCGGTTCGCCTACCGTGTGCCGACTTATGGCATTTATTGTATCGACATCCTTAATTCCTAAGCGTGAGACTACCAGCTTCCCTCCCAGGGGAGCATGAAGCAAACAAGGATTAATCTTTTCAACATAATTTACGGGAATATTTAGCTTTTTCGCTTCAGAAAGCATATCAGCCTCTCTTATTCCCCTGCCAAAATCATGAAGCAAACCGGCCAAAGAAGCTTTTTCTACATCAACTTTAAAGTGTTTTGCCATCTCTTTGGCGACATCTCTTACCCTCAAGCTGTGAGCAAAAAGCTCCTTATCAAACCAGTCGGCAAGTAAGTTTAAAATTTTAGGCTCGCTATGGCTCAAAAAAACATCACCTGTAGAATCCACACTTAAGGACGTAGTTTGCCACTCCTTCCGAAACAAGATATCTAATGGGAAGTCCTTCTTTGACACGCTCTCTAATATCCGTTGAAGAAATGGCAAGAGCCGGTATTTCCATTATGTAAATTTTTGGCTTCCCCTGTTCCGGCTCTTTATTCTCATAGGGAAGAACGTGAAGTTCTTTAAGTTTTTTCAAGCAGTAACCCGGCCGAGTTGCCGCGATAAACTTGCACATCCCGGCAAGCTTATCGGCATCCCTCCAGGTAATAATCTCAAGTATCGCATCGGCTCCTGTGATAAAAAATATTTCCGTCCCACCGCCATACATCTCCCGAAATTCAGAGATGGTATCAATTGTATAAGAGGGTCCTTTTCTATCGACTTCAATTCTTGACACTTCAAAATCCGAATTGGATGCCGTTGCAATAACGGTCATGAGATATCTTTCTACAGGATCTAAAGATTTTCTTTCTTCTTTGTGAGGCGGATAACCGGCTGGAACAAAAATTACTTTATCCAAATCAAACTGAATTAAAGCCTCCTCAGCGGTTACAAGATGACCGTTGTGAATAGGGTCAAAAGTTCCACCCATAATACCGATTTTAATTGGCCTTTTTTGAGACAACGTAATCACCTAAAGTAATTTTATTATATCCGTTTCCCCTGATAAAAGAAATATTCTTCCCTGGATTTACATTTTGCACTTTCCAATTCTTTGAGATTGCCACGTCGCTATCGCTCCTCGCCTGCCTGCCGGTAGGCACGTCAATGACCCCTACAGTTACTCTCCTTACTCCTTAATCCTTACTCCTTAATCCTTACTCCTTAATTTTACCAGCCAATATCTAAGAGCGAATTTGTCCGCTGCCATGAATAATATATTTTGTCGTAGTTAATGCCTCTAGCCCCATTGGACCCCTTGCGTGAAGTTTCTGCGTGCTTATTCCTATCTCAGCGCCAAAACCATATTGCCCGCCATCGGTAAAACGAGTTGAAGCATTTACATATACCGCCGCCGCATCAACCTCTTCTGTAAATTTCTTTGCAGCGGAATAATCCTCGGTGATTATTGCTTCGGAATGTTTGGTTCCATATTTCTGGATATGAGCAATCGCTTCATCTAAAGACTGAACCACCTTAACAGCCATCTTGAAATCCAGATATTCCGTCTTCCAATCCTCTTCGGTTGCCTTAAGTATATCTGAACCAATTGAGCAAGTGACTTCGCAACCAAATATCTCAACATTTTTTCCTTTGAGTTCATTTAGAATTTCAGGAAGAAACCCTTTTTCCACCAAACTTTTATGAATTAGCAAGGTCTCAGCCGCATTACACACACCGGGACGTTGACATTTCGCGTTTATAACAATTTTTTTGGCCATATCCAAATCCGCCCCTCTATCCAAATACACATGACAGTTGCCCACGCCTGTTTCAATCACAGGAATGGTTGAATTTTCAATAACCGATTGAATTAAAGATGCCCCGCCGCGCGGTATTAAAACGTCAACGTGTGAGCGCATTTTCATTAATTCGGTTGTAGCGGCCCTGTCGGTGGACGCAATGGATTGAATACAGTTTTCGGGAAGCCCCGCCCTAATTGCCGCATCAGCAATTGTTTTAGTCAAAGCGAGATTGGAATTTATGGCAACCGAGCCGCCTCTTAGAATCACGACATTGCCCGACTTAATACAAAGGCCCGCCGCATCCACGGTAACATTCGGCCTCGCCTCATAGATTAAACCAATTACACCCAACGGAACTCTCGCTTGTAGTATTTCAAGCTCATTGGGTAACCTCCAACCCTTTACAATCTCACCAACGGGATCTTTTAAAAAAGCAACTTCTCTTAAATCCTGAGCCATATCTTCTATCCGCGCCTTATTTAAAAACAAACGATCCATAAGCGCCTTAGAAATCTTCCTTCTTTTACCCTCTTCTAAGTCTTTTTTATTTGCATCGATAATTTTATCGGCATTCGCAACCAATGCGTCGGCCATTGTGTTTAAAGCAGAATTTTTTACCTCGGCCGATACTGTCGCAAGTTTTATCGCCGCTTCTTTGGCTTTCTTTCCCAACTTTAAAACTTCGCTCATTTTAACCCCCGTCTAATCAAGTAATAGCTTTTGGCTCATCGTTTCTAAAATACACACAACAACTAATGAAGAACCACCAAACAATCCCTATGGATTATCTCCTCGCTCGCCCCGTCCGAAAGCTTCTTTATGACCTCGTTCCTTCGCAAGCCCTTAATCTTCTTTACTTCATCGGAATCAAAGTTTGTCAAACCCTTCGCAAATGGAGCTCCATTCAAATCTATGATATCTACCGCATCCCCGATATTAAATTTCCCATAACAATCAACCGTACCCGCGGGCAACAAACTTTTTTTACCCTCGACAATGGCTTTTTTTGCTCCGTCATCGACCATAAGTTTGCCTTCAGATGTTCGGCCAAACGCTATCCAGAGTTTTTTACTTGAAGTTCGTTTATTTTTAGGTAGAAAAACTGTCCCGATCGGTTTCCCTTCCACCACATCAAGAATCACATTGGGTTTACTTCCATCAACTATAACCATACGAACACCGGCAAATGTTGTAATCTTGCCCGCCTGAATTTTGGTTACCATACCCCCTGAGCCAAATTTCGTTCCCACTCCACCAGCTAATAACTCGATTTCAGGGGTTATCTTTTTAACTTCGCGAATAAGTTGCGCGTCTTTATTTAAACGAGGATCCACCGTATATAGGCCTTCAATGTCAGAAAGAAGTATCAAAAGATCTGCCTGTATTAAGCTCGCCACTAAAGCCGCAAGAGTATCATTATCGCCAAATTTTATTTCATCTACCGCCGTAGTGTCATTTTCATTAACAACTGGAACAACCCCTAAAGCAAAGAGCTTATTGAGTGTGTTTCTAGCGTTCAAATATTGTTGTCGATGTATGATATCAAACTGGGTTATCAAAACTTGACCAACTTTAAAACCATGTTTATCTAGAAGATTTGCGTATCGCTCAATCAATAAGCCTTGCCCCACAGAGGCAGCCGCCTGAAGCTCGGGGATTTCCTTGGGTCTGGTTTTTAATCCTAAGCATTCTACCCCGGCAGCAATCGCGCCCGAAGTAACGATAAGAACTTGATGCCCCCGCTTTTTGAGCGTTGCCACCTGATTAACCAAACTTTTCATCCGACGCGAATCCAGTTTGCCCGATGACGCAGTAATTAAGCTTGAACCTATTTTAACTACAATTTTTTTTCCGTTTCCTAAACACTTCTTTTTCATTTTTCTCCCAAATACACTTAATTTAAGATTCTAGAGGATGAAAATCAAACGTAATGGGGCCAATTTTTACAACATCTCCATCTTTTGCCCCAGCTTCCATTAATCTTTCTTCAACCCCCATTGTCTTAAATTTATTTTGAAGACGAATCACCGCTTCTTCGTTATCAAGGTCTGTCATCTCGACAATTCGTTCAACCCGCTTACCTTTCACCACAAAAATATCATTCTCCTTCAAAACAGTAAAACCTTCTTCGAGCCGTTCTTTTTCGTATGAGTAAATTCGATGAATTTCTTTTTTGCCGGTTTTAACTATCGGTTCAAACTCCTCAAGAGTTTTCTGAACCGCCCAAATAAGTTTATCAACACCTTCCCCCGTTACCGCAGAGATGGGATAAAAAGAATATCCTGTCTTGCCAAAGAACTTCTCCGCTCTCTTTAAATTATCTCTACCCTGCTCTATGTCTATTTTATTGCCTACAACTATTTGGGGCCTTTCCAAAAGTTTGGAATCATAAAAACTGAGTTCTTTGTTTACTTTTTCAAAATCTTCCTTAAAATCCCTTCCTTCGATCTGAGCCAAATCGATAACATGCACCAAAATCGCTGTTCGTGAAATATGACGTAAGAAAGCATGACCCAGACCAGCCCCCTTGTGCGCTCCCTCAATTAAACCAGGGATATCCGCCGCCACAAAGCTCTTATGATTTTCAAGATAAGCAACACCCAAATTGGGAACCTTGGTAGTAAACGGATAGTTTGCTATCTTTGGTTTTGCAGCCGATATGCGACTTATCAACGTCGACTTTCCAACATTTGGATAACCAATTAACCCGACATCAGCAAGAAGTTTGAGTTCTAATATTATCCATTTCTCTTCGCCCTTCTCGCCCTTCTCGGCAAACCCGGGGGCCCTTCGGGCGGACGTCGCAAAACAAACATTACCCCTACCTCCCATTCCTCCTCGCGCAATAACCTCTTTTTGACCCTTTTCTGTGAGGTCAAACATTACTTCACCTTCAACACTTTTTACAATAGTTCCCGGAGGAACCCTTAATACAAGTTCATCACCGTTTGCTCCATGTCTATTGCTGCCCTTACCGTGCTCGCCTTTTTTCGCTTTGAAATGCCTTTTGAAACTGAACTCAATTAATGTCCGGAGACCCTCGTCGACCTCTAAAATTATATTTCCGCCAGAGCCACCATCGCCACCATCTGGTCCGCCTTTGGGCCTATATTTCTCACGTAGAAAACTTACGCAGCCGTTTCCACCATCTCCGCCTTTTACAAATATCTTCGCTTCATCAATAAACATACGATCACCAATCACGTTATAATAGAAAATAAAAAAGTCCCGACCCTTACCCGGAACTTTTTTTAATATTTAAAATCACAAATCTATGATATCTACCGTTATGCTTCGACAACAACATCAACTTTTTTGTTGTTGTTACTTTTGTAGAACTTCACCACACCATCGGCTTTAGCAAAAAGAGTGTCATCGCTACCGCGCCCCACATTTAAGCCGGGTCTAACTTTGGTCCCTCTTTGCCTAACTATGATGCTTCCGGTGGTAACAAATTGACCCCCGAATCTTTTTACACCCAATCTTTTCGAGTTACTATCTCTTCCGTTTCGGCTGCTTCCTAACCCTTTTTTATGCGCCATTTATATTCCCCCAAAATTTATTATAAAATACTTATATCAAAAATATACAGTTTTTGTCAATAAAACGCACTTCGTAAACCTTATTTAGATTTCGATTCACTGGTAGATTTCAATTTGGCCTTCGGCTTTGAAGTTGTTTTTACCTTGCTCGTAGCGAGCTTTTTGGTGGTCGATTTCCCTGAAGATTTTTTTGTTGCCGCCTTCGCCGTCGTTTTTTTGACAGTTTTTGGCACAGACTTTTTTACTTCCTTTTTTTCAGGTGCCTTCTCTGCTTTTTTATTTACTTCTTTCTTTTCGATAACCTTCTTTGGTTTTTCTACAGGAACAGACCTTTTTTCACCAAAATTAATCTCGTCAATATGCACTTTTGTTATAAGTTGACGATGCCCTCTTTTTCTCCTATAACCTTTTTTAGCTTTATGCTTATAAACGATTACCTTATCACCTTTGGTCTGTTCAACAATAGTCCCTTTAATGTTGGCCTTAGACAAATTCTCTGAACCAACCACATTTTCATTCCCATCTGACAAAAAAACTATATCTTTAAGGTTCAGTGAGTCGCCAACTTTGCCTTCAATCTTTTCAAGCAATACCACATCGCCCGCTTTAACCTTATATTGTTTTCCACCGGATTTAATCAGCGCGTACAGAATAAACTCCTCCTTTTCATTCACACAGCGTATAATATTAACGCACGTCTCTTTCCATGTCAATCCAGAGATTTAGACATTTCCATAAAGACTTTTCTTACGGTCATTTTGATACCACTTAAAACCATTTCAAACTCACCAAGCTCAACGCCTGAATCCCCAATCATATATATCGCTTTCCCTGTTCGTCTACGCAATTTTCGCAAATCTTCTTGATTTTTACCGACCATAAAAGCAGCCGCATCGGGATGCAATTTGAACAAAAAAGCTCTCTCAGGATTCGATGTTAAAAACGAGGTTAATTTTCTTTTTAAGTCGATAAAAACCGTTCTTTTTGAGGGAATTTTTCCTATACCGCCGCAACATAAACATGGCTCACTTAAAATATCTAATATTCCCTCTGAAACATTTTTTCTGGTCATTTCAACCAAGCCCAGTTTGGATATCTCAACAACTCTGCTTTTAGTCCTATCTTTTTCAAGAGCTTCGTTTAATATTTTGGAAACCTGCTTTTTGTGCCGTGGGTTTGTCATGTCTATAAAATCGATGACGATAATTCCACCTATGTCTCTTAGGCGTATCTGACGGACGACTTCTTCAGCCGCTTCAAGATTTGTTTTAAGAATTGTTTCTTCCAAACTTGTTTTCCCAATATATTTACCCGTATTTACATCGATTGCCGTGAGAGCTTCTGTGGGATCAATGCTAATATATCCTCCCGAGCGAAGCCAAGCTTTTCTCTTTAAGGCATCCTTGATTTGATTGTTGATGTTAAACTTATCAAAGAGAGGCATTCTGTCTCTATAAAGATAGACTCGTTCCCTAAGCTCCGGGTTTGTTTTCTTTAAATAGTTCATTATTTTTTTATATCTCGCAGAAGAATCGACCATCAAACGTTTAAAATCTGATGTAAATACATCCCTTATCATTTTTAAATCCAAATCTTCTTCAGAGTAAATTAGTTTTGGAGGTTTAGCCCGGGTAGTTTTTGCTTTGATGTTTTTCCATAAACCTTTGAGGTAATTTAAATCCTTTTTTAAATCGTCGAACTTTGCACCCTCCGCAGCGGTTCTTACTATTAAACCCATGCTGCGAGGTTTAATTTTTAGACCAAGTTCTTTAAGCCTCGCCTTTTCATTATCAGGAAGACGTCGTGAAACTCCTACGTTATCTCCATATGGCATCAAGACCATATATTTGCCCGCTAAGCTTATAAAAGTTGTAACCCGTGCCCCTTTGGTTCCCATAGGGTCCCGGATAACTTGAACTAAAATATCTTGTCCCTCTTTCAGCATGTGTTGAATTTTTAGAGATGCGGGATCCAGTTCCTCTTCAGGGAAAAGAACCTCATCCACATACAAAAAGCTGCTTTTTCTTAATCCTATATCAACAAAGGCAGCTTCCATCCCAGGCAACACATTTTTTACCCTACCCAAATAGATGTTCCCAACTATGGAATAAGAGTCAATTTGCTCTATGTAAATTTCGGCAAGTTTTGCATCTTCAACAATAGCCACCCGAACCTCGTCTTCGTCCACGGCAATCATCATCTCTTTAATTTCTGTTTTCATTAAATCTCCTTGTTTCACCTCGTATCCAAAGGACAATGAAGTTCATTGCCAATTTTAGCATACATCCCAATACGATAAATACCCAGTATTTCATAGTCCATCCCGCTTTTAAACCCATCAAAAAGTAACTCTATTAATATATCTGGCCTTATTTCCCCCTGATCTCCAATAGATAATAAAACCTCTAAAACAATTCTATCCAACTTGCGCTCCACAATTTGGATAGAAAAAACTGCCTCTTGTGTAAATATTTTTTTTTCTTTTCCCCTTTTCAAAAATCTAAGCTCCTTTTTTGACAACAACTTGTTAATTAAACATTGAACATCATCAAGGTCTGTGGCCAAGATTTTGATTTCTATTCGATATTTAGCACGATCGATAAATTTTGTTATCGATGGTTCGTTAAGTTGAATGTATCCGGCCCGAAAAACGTGCAAGCCATCGGGTAACGTTAAATTAATGCGACTTGTAACTTCCTTTAAATCAAGCTTCTTGCTTAAAAATATATCTACGTATTCAGATTCACTGTCAATCCCAATCGGAAGAGGAGGGCCATAAGATAGTTTTGCCCTGGGATTAAACCCCTGCGTTAAAACAAAGGGGAGACGCGCCCTCCTTAAAGCTCTTTCTAATGTGGAGATAAGGTCAAGATGAGATATAAATTTAAGTCTATCCTTTTTGCCATATTTTATTCTTAGGCGATGCAACACCTGTTTGTTGGTTATTTTCATATTTTCATTTTTCATTTCCAAAACTGTATCCTTTGTTAACCTTAAATTCTTTACTCCATCATCTACCGCTTATAAGATTGTCGCGCCCCGATGAATATCGGGGCTCGCAATGACCCTATTTTTGCCATCACAAGAGCTTTAACCCGTAGTGATATCCTCGCTTCTTCATCGTCATCACGAGCGAATGAAGTGAGCGTGGTGATCTCTTTCTAATACAGAGGCTATACTTACCAGCAAGATTGCTTCGGCTGAAGCCTCGCAATGATGTCTTTACCATCACTGCCTGTCGGCAGACAGGTCTGGCGATTTCTTTCGTCAGATCGGTATCCGAAAATCACTCCAATAAGACTGGGGTGAGATACTTATAATAAACACTACGGTTACTCTCCTTACTCCTTAATCCCGTCTTTACCCTTTTAACTATCAGCTATCAGTCAATCCACATACCCCGCATTTGTTGCAAGAACCAAATCGACAATCACCGGTCGTTTCTTTCTTTAATGCCTTATTGTACTCGATCTCAAGATAGTTTTTGGTAACTCCGGCGCTTATGTGATCCCACGCGAAAACCTCATTTAGGGAGCGCTCACGGTATGCATAGAAATCGATGGAGAGATCTGTTTTTTCGAGGGCCTCTCTCCATTTTTCAAAATCAAAATATTCCATCCATGCATCAAATTTACAGCCTGAATTCCAGGCCATTTCAATTACCTTAGCAAGTCGCCTATCTCCTCGCGCCATAACACCCTCAATAACACTAAGTTTCGCCTCATGCCAACCGAAAGAAATATTCTTGCCTCTTAAGTGCTTCTTTAAAAATCCTTGTTTTTCTAGTAACTGATCCAGCGTATTCTGCCCAACCCACTGAAATGGAGTATGAGCTTTGGGCACAAACGAAGAGGCATTAACATTTATCTTTAACCTTCCCCGTTCATTGCGGGGAACAATATCTAATCCCAAACTAACCACCCTGTTAACCAACTCAACTATCCCCTGCAAATCCTCTTGCGTTTCCGTAGGCAAACCAATCATAAAATAGAGTTTGAGTTTCCTCCATCCATTCTTAAACGCCGACTTCGCAGCCAAAAGTATATCTTCATCGGTTAAATTCTTATTAATCACATCTCTGAGCCGTTGTGTTCCTGCTTCGGGGGCAAACGTAAGGCCCGTTTTTTTAACTCTTTGAATTTGCTTGGCAAGCTTTACTGAGAATGAATCCATCCTTAAAGAAGGCAAAGATACGGCAATACCCTTATCTTCGTCTCGCATCATTATGTCGGTTATTAATCCTTTAATTTCTTTATGGTCGCCGCTGCTCAAAGAAAGAAGCGATATTTCCTCATAACCAGTGTTGTTTAACAAGGTTTCGGATAAATTTTTAAGATTTTCTTTAGAACGCTCCCTAGCGGGGCGATATATCATCCCAGCCTGACAAAATCTGCATCCCCTGGTGCAACCTCTCGCAATTTCAAGCGAACATCTATCGTGAACCACTTGCGTAAAAGGAATAATTGGCGCGGTGGGAAACTTTGCCTCATTTATATCTTTGAACAAATTTTTTGTAATGGTTTTTGGAATCTCGTTTGACGCTGGTTCAATTTTTTTTATTAGCCCCAACGAATGATAATCGACCTTATATAGGGAAGGAACATAGATCCCAGGCATTTTAGCTAAAATTTCTAATATCTTTTCCCTTTTTTCGCCAGCTCTCTTTTGCTTCTTAAATTCACCAATAAATTCAAGAAGCAAATCTTCCCCATCACCTATAATAAAGAGATCAAAAAAGGGCGCAAGAGGTTCGGGATTAAAAACACATGGACCGCCGCCTATAACCAAAGGACATGCTTCCTCTCGATCTTTAGCAAAAAGTGGAATTTGGGCTAAATCGAGCATATTGAGTACATTTGTATAGATCATCTCGTATTGAAGCGTAAAACCCAAAACATCGCAGTTATTTACGGGAAAATGAGATTCAAGGGTAAAAAGAGGGATGTTTTCTTCCCTCATTTTCGCTTCCATATCAACCCAGGGAGCAAAAACACGCTCGCACACAATATTCTTACACTCGTTTAGAATTTCATATAAAATTTGAATAGCTAGATTGGACATCCCAATCTCGTAGATATCAGGATAAGCTAAGGCAAAAATTATATCTTCCGATTTGGGAATCTTTCGTTTTGAGTTCCACTCATTGTTTATATATCTAACGGGTTTCTCGACAAAAGGCAGGCATTTTTCAATTTTTGGCCAAAGATTTTTCAATTTACGACCTTCAACTTCCTCGCCGCTTCTGCCGCCATATCCCATGTCTCATCAACAGATAAATCACTGATACCCTTCTCGAAATATTTATTGGCAGTTTTTCCTATAGCCACGGTCCCGCAATATGCAATTGCGGCCTTGGTGACAAGACCTATCACCGGCAGAAAAGATACTAATCCTCTGGCAATGGCCCTAAATGTAAAACCTCCGCCAACGACCATAATAACCTCTTTTGCCCTTGAAACATCAATCTCTTTATCATAAACAACGGCGATTTTTAATATCATCTTAATTTGATTCGTCGTAAGTATCGGCATATTGGCGCCCGGATAAATGGGTATTCCTGCTATAGCAGCATTCTGCGCGGCAGTGCTTTTTATTATTTCCTCTATTATGGGCAACTTAAAAACAGGGAGACTAACTGCCAAAGAAAGTTTTTTTTCACCAGACCGATCAATGATAGCTGGAATTAATTCATTATTGATATTTATATCTTTTTTAACGGAAATTAAGACTAATTTTGAAACAAACTTGCCAAGATAATTGCTGGCAGGCTCAAGTTGGGCTTCCAAATTTTTTGGCAAATCTATTTTATTAATAACTAACAAAAAGGGTAGCTTGCTCTCTTCTAAGTAAGTTAGCAAATTTTTGATTCTTTTACTTATTTTTCCCGTTACATCAACAACCACCAAAATCAAATTCGCCTTCCTTAGCCTTGAAGCAAAATCTGGCAAGATATTTTTATCGCTCAATTCCACCGTGGAAAAAACCTCGTTTGACCCAATGGCCAGTCTGTCAATCAAAGAGTTTTTTCCAACATCCTCTTCTCCCGCAACCAGAATTGACACGGGCAAAATAGATTCCTTTTTGATTTTTTTCAATGATTTTATAATCGTTCTCATTTTAAGCGGCAATTTCTTTCGTTTTTTCATACTTATCCTCCAACTATTTAAATCTGTTCGCGTAAACATTTAATAAAAGGCCTGCTCCAATAAAATTTACCAGCATCGAGCTTCCCCCATAACTGAAAAACGGAAGAGGTATTCCAGTTATCGGCATAATCCCCATGGTCATGCCGGTATTTACCAAAACCTGAAATAACCACATAGCTGAAACCCCAGTAGCCACCAACGTGCCATAGAGATTTCCTGCCGACATTGCTATCGCTATACCTCTTGAAATTAAAAGAAAATATAGACCCAAAAGAATGAGCGCGCCAAAAAATCCTAGCTCTTCTCCAACGACCGAAAATATAAAGTCTGCATGGCGCACAGGTAAAAATCTCAGGCCACTTTGAGTTCCTGAAAAAAGTCCTTTGCCGAAAAAATTACCTGAGCCAATCGCTATCTTGGATTGCATTAAATTATAACCCGCTCCCATTGGATCCACGCTCGGATTAATAAAGATCATCAATCTGTCCATCTGATATTCCCTCAATAAATTAAATTGAAAAATAAGCAGGATTGCAATGATGCCAATCCCAAGAATTAAAAGAGCATGTTGCCAACGTAATCCTGAGATAAACAGCATTCCCAACGTTATGGCCATCAAGACAAGAGCAGTTCCCATGTCCGGTTGGACTAAAATTAAAATTAGCGGCAGGCCAACATGAGCAAACACCACAACCAATTCAGAAAATGTTTGAACATTTCCTTTTTTGTCGGCCAAAAACGCTCCCAAGGTTAGAATTAAAATTATCTTTGCTAATTCCGAGGGCTGAAGATTAAAAAATCCTATCGATATCCACCTGGTAGCCCCAAGTGTAGTTTGTCCGATAAAAAAAACGAGGAGCAATAAAACAACATTGCCGATATACAAAGGCAACATGTAGTGCCTAAGCCAACTGTAATTAAAGAATGCCATGCCAGCAGCGACCAAAACACCTAACAAAGTGAAAATCAATTGCTTTTTTAGTAAAACAAAAGGATCTCCTTGATTGGCATAAGACGCGCTATAAACCATCAGATTTCCGTATGCAACCAATAAAAATGTCCCAATTATCAAACTAAAATCTATGAGCCTGACCCATTCGAAAAAACCCTTATTCTTCATTTAATCACCTTACCTGGAATTATCTACAACGCTCATTGGTCCAGTCTGGGGAAAACCAAACGCTGCCGCTAATATTCGACGAGCCGCCGGGGCCGCGATAGAACCGCCGTGCCCGCCCTGTTCAACCATAACAACAATAACATAACGAGGATTATTTGCTGGAGCATAGCAAGCGAACCATGCGAAATCATCCTTGCCCTTGACCTCCGCAGTACCCGTTTTGCCAGCCACATCAATGGGAAAACCGGAGAAAGCTCTTTCTGCAGTTCCATCAGTCACCACTCTACGCAATTCTTTTTGCAATCTCTTTATGGTATTTTTAGAAATAGCTACATCCCTTATTTTTTCTTTCTTAAATAAGTGAATTTGCTCCCCTTCGGCAGTTAAAACTCTCTTGACCAAATGTGGCTTCCAAAGCGTCCCGCCATTGGCTATTGTGCCATACAGGTTGACAATTTGGAGCGGTGAAGTCAATAAATCTCCTTGCCCGATTGCTAAATTAACCGTGTCCCCAGGCACCCATTTTTGGTATTCGGGATATTTTTCATTAAATCTCTTCTTCCACGCTATGTCGGGAACTCTGCCTTTGGTTTCCGATGGTAAGTCAATGCCCGTTTGGCGCCCAAAATTAAACTCACGAGACCATTTCTGCAGCAGCTCTCCTCCTTTTTTATACAACATATAACCAATCTCATAGAACACAACGTCACAGGACTCGCTCATACCTAAGCTTAAATCCACTAGACCATGACCTGCCCTGTTCCAACAGTGCTTGGGCCAGTCCTCGCCCATCCCTGTCCATTTGCCTTCACAATTAAAAGTACTATTATAAGACACTACCCCCTCCATTAATCCTGCCAAGTAAGTGACGGGTTTAAAAACCGAAGCCGGCGCGTAAGAGCACATCATGGTTCGGTTAATGAGAGGAAAGTTTGAAGATTTATCGTTTAGTCGGACCCATTCTTTCGAAGAAATGCCTCCAATAAATTTTGAGGCATCGTAAGCGGGATAACTTGCCATCGCCAACACTTCGCCGGTATTAGGATCAACTACAACAGCGGCTCCCGCCTGTGCCTCAGGATAACCATCTCTTTGAGCCGCTTTAATGGCATCCACCAAAGATTTTTCGGTAGCCACCTGTAAGTTAGCATCAATTGTTAGTTCAAGATTGTTACCGGCAATGGCCTCCTTATCGTCTAAAACTCGAATAATCTTTCCCGAGGCATCTACTTCAACTTCCTGGGAACCCTTTCCGCCACGAAGAATCCCTTCATACTGTTTTTCTATTCCGCTTTTTCCAACCAAATCACCAGGTTCGTATTCCGCCTCATCCTTTTTATCTAATTCTTCTTCAGATATTTCTCCCAGATAACCAAGAGCATGAGCTGCTATTGTAGAGGTGGGATAATTTCTAACATATTCTAGTTTTACTTCCACTCCAGGAAGATCAAAGGAGTGTTCCTTGATATAAACTGCAACATCTTCCTCAATGTCATATTTAATCACCCGCGGTTTTAAAGGGTCGGCTGTTTTCTCTTTTAGTTTTTCCTTAATTTCATCAGGAGCCATATTTAAAATTTCGCCCAGTTTCAACATCAAATCTTTGTTCTTTAATTTAGAGGGAGCGATTGTAGCAGCTAAACTTGGACGGTTATTAACCAGGATTTCTCCGTTTTTATCATAAATAACTCCTCTGGGAGCGCTGGTAGTAATGGTTCTTATCCTGTTGCTTTCGGCCATTTCCACATATTTTTCTCCGGCAAGCACCTGAAGACTCCAGAGTCTACCTAAAAGTATGCTAAACACAACGGTGATTATCGCTTCCAAAACCACCAATCTTTTCTGTATCGAATCATCTAGCTTTACCATTGCTAACCTACCTATTTATTTCAATCTAAGCTTTCCCTTTTTTTTTGAAATACATTTATCTTCCAGGTAATAAACATCTTTTTGTCTCATCAGCAACTTTAATAACAGCAAATAAATCGGCAATGCCAACAAACCATCATAAAGAGCGCATGGAATAATCAATCTAAAAAAAACTTCATGAAGAGCAATTATGTCACCGACCAAAAAGGAGAGTAAAACATAAACAATCTGAGAAATTAATGAGATTGAGAAAACAGCAACCATAGGTAAAATAAGATTTTCACCTATTAAATTCTTCTCCATTAAACCCGCAAAATAACCGGCTACGGTTTTAGATAAAGACCCGAGGCCCATGTTCCTTATTGTCATCAAATCTTGCAACAATCCACCCGTAAAACCCGCTAATGAACCAAGAATTGGCCCTTCGATAAAGGCATAAATTGATACCACGACTAAAACTAAATCCGGCTGAATTTTCCCGATACTAAAATAAGGAACAATCGTTGTTTGAGCTAAAAAAGCCACAAATATAACCGTTAAGAAAGTTAAAATAGACTGCACAATTACTCTCCTTCTTTGGACAAGAAAGAGGGAGCAGGCACAAGTTCCGTGATGACAAGAACTTCTTCAAGACCAGAAAAATTCACGTGCGTTTTTACTCGTACCTGTTTATACAAATCGTAGGGAGTTTCTTTAACCTCGCTAACCGTTCCAATAAATAAACCTTTGGGGAAAATCCCGCCCAAGCCTGAGGTTAATATGGGTTCATTTTTGGTTATTTCAATATCTTTAGAAATATAATTCATCACCAATTCCCCAGTTACTTGCCCTTCAACGATACCGGTCTCCCCTGAATTCATCAATTGCGCGGCAACCCCGCTCTTCTGATCAATTATAAGCTGAACCTTAGAAGCATGTGAAGAAACCATAACCACTTGCCCAACAAGTCCTTCCCCAACCAAAACGACCATATTTTTCTTTATGCCATCTTTAGACCCTTTATCTATCACAAAAGCCGATTGCCAATTATTTGTAGATCTTCCAACAACAACTGCTGGCAAGGTATGATAATGAGTTTTTTCTTTGAAGCCGACCAGTGTCCTTAAGCGTTTATTTTCCATCTCCATGTTCTTTATGGAAACAATCTGTTGTTTCAATTTCACTAACTCTTTTTTAAGCTGTTGGTTTTCTGCTTCCAAATTTCCTATGCTGGTTATAAGTTTCCACGCACTATTAAAAGGAGAAACAATTTTTGAAACCCCAGACTGCAGAGTTGCGAAAGAATTTATTGTAAGAAGCTGTGTTCTATGTAAAACTCCTTCATCGGCTTCCCTGAGATAGAATGTAAGAATTAATATACTTGTAAATATCAATAAGACGAGGGTAAGCTTATTCAAACTACCCCTCTTTAACCGCAAGATATAACACCTCTCAATTATCTTAACGCTACAAAATGATAATTAGCGTTGAACTCCGATAAGTATCTTTTTAAGCACATTTATTTCTTCTAGCGCTTTTCCTGAACCCATAACAACACAAGTCATTGGATCGTCCGCCAAGTAAACCGGCATTCCGATTTCCTGCCTTAATCTTTCATCTAATCCTCTTAAAAGAGAGCCCCCGCCAGCAAGAACAAGTCCCCTCTCCATTATATCGCTTGAAAGTTCCGGTGGAGTTCTTTCCAGGGTGGTTTTTATGGCAGAAATAACTGCGTTTAATGGTTCTTCAATGGCTGTTCTTATCTCTTCTGAAGAAAGCGTGACATTTTTCGGCATACCCGTCAAAAGATCCCTCCCGCGAACTTCTACATCTTCTTCTTCTTCAAGCGGATAGGCGGAGCCGATCTCTATTTTTATCTCTTCGGCTGTCCTTTCACCAATCATCACATTATTTTCTTTTTTAACATGATTAATTATGGCTTCATCAAATTCATCTCCACCAACACGAATCGACTCACTACAAACAATTCCGCCGAGCGATATCACCGCAACCTCCGTAGTTCCTCCACCGATATCACAAATTATATTACCCGCCGGATCGTGGATTGGAAGGCCGGCTCCAATTGCTGCTGCCATTGGCTCCTCAATTAAATACGCTGCCCTCGCTCCCGCCTGAATGGTGGCTTCAAAAACCGCTCTTTTTTCCACCTCGGTAACTCCAGAGGGAACACACACAACAACGCGCGGTTTAACAACAAATCTTCTCTTGTGTACCTTTTGTATAAAATAACGAATCATGCTCTCGGTTACTTCAAAATCAGCAATTACCCCATCTCTCATTGGCCGAATCGCAACAATATTGCCCGGCGTCCTTCCTAACATCCTTTTCGCTTCCGCGCCCACAGCAAGTATTTTGCCGGTTACTTTTTCGATCGAAACCACGGAGGGCTCCATAAGCACAATGCCTTTACCTTTAACATGAACAAGGGTGGTCGCAGTTCCTAAATCCACTGCCATATCTTTTCCAAACGGCATAAAATCGAACACCGAATCATCCTTTCTATAAAAAATCAATTACAAACCAAGACTCATAAATATTACCAAATTTCCTCAAAACAATAAACAAAAAAACAGTTTATAGCGTCGTATGCCTTGATGCAACTCTTTAAATAAAACCGCTCTCTTTTAAACTAATATAGTTGCCATCGCCGATTATAACATGGTCTAATAAGTCTATGCCTAAAATCTTCCCCGCATCCTTTAAACGTTTGGTTAAACAGATATCCTCTTTGCTGGGTGCAGGATCCCCGCTGGGATGATTATGGACAACTATCACTGAAGCCGCACTACACTTAACCGCAAACTTAAATAACTCTCGAGGATGAACTATGGAAGAACTTAAACTACCGGTAGAGATTTCAATGACCTTTAAAACTCGATTCTTTGTATTTAAAAATAAGGCCTTAAAACATTCTTTCTCAAAACACCTCATCTCGGACATGCATAGGTTCGCAACATCATTTGGACATGATATAAAAAAAATTTTCCGGTTGGCGGTAGCATTTACCCTTTTTCCAACCTCAATGGCCGCCAATATTTGAGATGCCTTGGCCTCGCCCACTCCACAAATTTCAGTTAATTCTTCAAAAGTGACGGTTGATAAGTTATGTAAGGCCTCAAACTTACTTAAAATACGTTGACTCAACTGTAAAACAGTTTCCTTTTTGGTCCCGGTTCCCAAAATAATGGCCAACAGCTCGACATCAGAGAGACCGTTTGCGCCGTAACGAAGGAGTCTCTCCCGAGGTCGAATATCCGGTGGTAATTTTTTCATAGTCAAGCGATACCCGGTGTTACTCATCATATTCTCGCAATCGCGCATTAGCGACAAAAACTTTCCCAAATATAGGGATGAGAGCAGCTTTTTTCACAAAAAGGTTTGCTATAACCCCGTTGATTGTTCCTGTTGCAATTGCAACAAAAAGAAGTAGTGGAACTTGAAAAAGAATACCCCAATGTTTGACAAATAACGTTGCCGCCAAAAGCAACTGGGTTATGTTGTGAGAGGTTGCCCCAGCTACGCTCACTCCAACCAAACTAAGTTTTCCGTAAAAAAAATTATAAACAATTAACATAATCAGGATACTCACGAAAGCGCCGCTTAAACTAAAAATAAAAGCGGGGGTAAAAAAAGAACCTGTTATTATCGAGCCAACAACCGTGCGAGCTATCGCATTAAAAAAACACTCTTTCCAAGAGAAAAATACAATCAAAAAAAGTGTAACTATGTTTGCCAATCCCAATCTAACACCAGGGATGGGGAAAACTGGTAAATAAAGGTACTCTATCACGTAAAGCACTATCCCCGCCCCGAGGAGAAGAGCCAAAATTACCATTTTTCTAATTTCAAAAGAGCCCATCATTCTCATCATCCATTAAAGACATCAACTTTATTCTTAGCTTCGCACCCGATAATTTTAACAACTACTTGATTTGGGACACATACTATCATGTCCCCTGGAGCGCTGATCCATCCCCGTGCCACACAATTATGATTTGGACAAGGAGAGGAAACCATTCTCACTTTCCCATTAGCAACTTCTATTATGCTTTCACCAAAAGGACCTTCAATCTCCATTCTCTTTGGATGTTCATAATCAAGCCTACAACGCTCAACCTCTTGACCATTTACCAGAACAACAACTTCTTCCCCTTTTTTCATTGAGAAATTTAACATACCAGCTCCGCCGATAAGAATAACTAGGGCAACAAAGAGCAGGGAGCCAATAAAAGCTTTATCATAACGGGTTAACATAAATAACCTCAAAATTTAAAGAATATCAATATATATCTTTTCGAATAACAAATTTAACACTAATTTCTTGGGATTTACAATTGAACTAGGTGTGGGTTGATTAAAATCAAACGGTTCCAGCAACTTCTTCTACCGAGTGATGTCCTTTGAGGAGAACAGAAATACATCCGGTTGGACATTTTTCTACACATTTTTTGCACTGAGTACATTTATCATTATCGATGGAAGCAAGATTATCAACAACATGAATTGCATCAAATTCACAGATTTTTTCGCAAGCCTTGCACCCGATACAACCCTTTTTACATATCGAGCGAACATCCTTTCCTTTATCTTGCGAGCAACAGAGAACATGAACCTTTTTGTCTTCTGGCACCAGCGTAATTATTCCTCGCGGACAAACCTCTACACAAACTCCACAACTTCGACATTTATGCCAATCTATATTGGGTAGCCCATCCTCGCCCATAACAATTGCCCCAAAAGGACAGGCTGCTGCGCAACTTCCAAAACCTAAACAACCATAACAACAAAGAGACGGGCCTTTTCCTATCTGCTGAGCCATTTCACAATCCAACTCTCCATCATATATATAACGATGAGCAACTTCGTTTTTCCCTCCGCCGCAACGAACAAGCGCTTTTTTTGCAACTTTCTCTTCTTTCACTTCAATTCCCAATATAGCCGCAATTTGTTTTGCTATTTCCGCCCCTCCCGCAACACAGGCGGAAGGTGGAGCTTCGCCTTTTGCAATGACTTCGGCAAGACCGTCACACCCAGGATATCCACATGCCCCGCAGTTAGCGCCCGGGAGAGCCTCTCTAATGAGCTCAACCTTCGGGTCCACTTCAACATAGAAAATCTTCGAGGCAACCGCCAAAAGAGCTCCTAAAACAAGTCCCGTTCCGCCAAGTATTAAAGCTGCTTTAATTATTATGCTTGTATCCATTCTTCAATCATTCACCCTTCAAAAATTCTTGCCAATTACAAATTCTTAAAATTCTTTGCAATGCCCTAAGTCGCCATCTCTCTAAGCATCTATCTTATATTCCAAATAATCCTTTGAATCCAAGGAAAGCCAACGAAGAAAGCCCCGCCGCTATAAATGCTATTGGAATACCTTTTAATGAATGTGGTATCGGAGCTATTTCAATCCTTTCTCTCATGGCAGCAAACATTATAATTACCATTGAGAAACCCAGAGCGATGCCAATCGTATAGACCAGAGCTTCTCCTAAGCCATAATTATATTCCAGACTAAGTTTCCAGAAACCGGGCTTAACGCTCTCCGTGGCCGCAGCTAAAACGGCACAGTTTGTTGTGATAAGAGGCAAGAAAATGCCCAACGCTTTAAATAGTGTGGGGCTTACTTTTTTTATAACCATCTCAATAAATTGCACAAGCGCCGCTATAACAAGAATGAAAGCAGGTATATATAAAAAATCCCCAACACCGAGCGGGTCAAGCAAGAGATTCCAAACCCCCCAACACGCCATCGAAGCTAGCGTCATAACAAAAATCACAGCCATGCTCATCCCGATAGAAGTATCAAATCGGCTGGAAACTCCTAAGAAAGGACAGAGCCCAATAAATTTAATAAGTAAGATATTATTTATTAAAAATGCGGCCAGAAATATCAAGAATAACCGTTGCATTTATTCTCCTTTCCCCTGAAGCTTGCGCAACAACCCCATCAACAGGCCAAACGTAAAGAAAGCCCCCGGAAAACTCTGCAATATTTGGGGAGGCTGAAATCCCTTCAAAGATATTATTGTATTTTCAAAAGCAACTATTTGGCCTGTCCCGCCAAGCTCGCGGATAACGGCCATAACCAGAATAACCAACGTATAACCTAGCCCTTTGCCCAACCCGTCGGCGATAGAACGAATAACGCCATTCTTATAGGCAAAAGCTTCAGCCCTGCCAAGAATTATGCAGTTTACAACGATTAAGGGAATCCAAACCCCCAGTGCCGCATAAACAGCAGGGAAAAATGCTTTCATAGTTAAGTCCACAATCGTTACAAACGATGCGATAACTACGATAAATATGGGAATTCTTATTTCGTTTGGAACCGCTTTGCGAATCACCGAAATTAAAATATTTGAAGCGACCATAACAAAGCTGGCGGCCACGCCCATGAAGATGGCATTTTCAACCTTACTCGAAACCGCCAAAGCAGCACAAAGCCCAATTACCAGGCCAAACAAAGGATTTTCTTCAATTAGCCCGATGGTAAAATCCCGCCAGACGCTTCTTTTCATCAACTGCCTCCCGCAAATTCCTTGAAGATCTTGGCCGCATCACTAACATCCTGAGTTACAGCTCTTGAAGTTATGGAAGCTCCAGAAATCGCATCTATGTCAGTACTTATTTTCAGAGGATCGTTCACGGTTTTCCCTATAAACTGCTTGATGAATCCAGGCTCCTCAACAACTTTGTCTCCAACTCCCTTTGTCTCGCCAGAAATATCTAAAATTTTAATTCCCGCTATAGCGCCATCGGCTTTTATGGCAACGGCAACCTTAACCAAACCACCGTAACCATTTGCCCCCGTGGTAATCGCAACGCCAATTTTTTCAGTCCCCTTAACTATGTCAAAAACGGCTTCCAAACCTTCCACAACCTCTTTACCATTTTTTAGGGCTTCGACATTTTCAACCGGGGCAATACCTTGAACTTCAAAAATCTTTAATACATCCTTATATTTCTCTATCGTTTCCCTTTTTTCTTGTTCTTCAACTACAGGTTGAGTTACCGAATAAGTGGCAGCCAAAGCGCCTGCGGCGATGCCGCAAACCAGCATAAGCGTTAACGATAACCTTAAGAAATAAAACACCTTTTTCACTTGGCCTTCACCAACCCGTATTTCTTAGGTAATGTGTATCTATCTATTAAAGAAACGAACGAATTCATGAACAAAATCGCAAACATAACTCCTTCTACATAACCGGAATAAAGCCGTATAAGCATGGTTGCCAATCCACAACCGATACCGTAAACAACCCTTCCCTTTCTTGTAACCGGTGAAGTTACCGGATCCGTAGCCAAAAAGAAGGCGCCTAATAGAAGTCCCCCTCCAAGAAGGGTGATTAAAATATTTGTTCTTGCAAAAAAGCTAAGAAAGATAACGGTGCCGATAAAAGAAACGGGAATGCGCCAATCAATAACCTTTCTTGAGACGAGAATTATGCCACCCAATATAAGCAGCAAGGCGGATATTTCTCCCAGACAACCACCGCGATTTAAAAATAGCAGCGGCTTGTAAACAACCGAAATATCCGCAATAAGGTTCCCGGCGCTTATTTCGCGCAAAGCCATAAGCGGGGTGGCGCTGGTGATCGCGTCAAGCTCTTTTAATGGAGCAAACCAGCTATTTGACAATATTTCAGGCCAAGACACAAAAAGCATAGCCCTTCCGACAAGGGCGGGATTAAATATGTTATACCCCAGACCTCCAAAAAGTTGCTTCCCAAAGGTGATCGCAAGAAAACCGCCAACAAGAGGAATCCAGTAAGGAACCTTGGGAGGTAATGTGAGCGCCAAAATTAGACCCGTTAATGCCGCGCTGCCGTCAATCACTGTAACCGGCATTCGCCTATACATAAGAATCGCAGCTTCCGTTAAAACTGCAGCAATCATAGATAGAGAAATTGTTCGAATAGCATGACCGCCAAAAAGATAAATATCTAAAAGCACTACAGGCAGAAGGGCCAGAAATGTCCACCCCATCAACTTTCCAATTGTTTCATGACTTTTTATATGCGGCGGCGCAGAAACTATTAATTCTGAATTCATTTAACTCCCGCCTTTCTTTCGATCAGCTATAATTTTTGCTTTAGCGTGTCTTATAAGTTGAATGAGTGGCCTTTGAGCGGGGCACACGTATCCACAAAGCCCGCACTCTATACAATCCATTACGTCAGCATCTTCTGCCCTGTCTATCATACCTACTTCGATATACTGGCCGATAAAGTTAGGCATTATACGCACCGGACACACCTGGACACACCTTCCACATCGTATGCAAGCCCTTGGGTTTGACGCTATCGTCATCTCTCTGGGAAATACAACAACGCCCGATGTCCCCTTAACGATGGGAACAGATAAATCAAAAAGAGCAAAACCGGTCATCGGCCCACCGAGAATTACTTTACCGGGTTCTCCTTTAAAACCACCACATTCTTCAATTAGGTGGTTAACGGGTGTTCCTATTTTTACTTTAAGATTTTTTGATTCTTTTATACCAGGTCCCGCAACCGAAAGAACGCGCTCAAAAAGAGGTTTCCCTTCCCGTACCGCTTTCGATATCGCTATGGTTGTCCCAACATTATGAACTAAAGCCGAAACTTCACATGGAATACCGCCACTCGGAACTTCTTTATCTAGGATAACTTGAATTAGTTGCTTTTCAGCTCCCTGAGGATACTTCACACTTAGAGGAACTACTCTCATATTCCCTTCGGAAGAAACCAAATTATTCATGTGGTGTATGGCGTCAATTTTATTTGTTTCAATTGCAATATAGCCACGCTCCGCCCCGAGTACGCGCATAATAATTTTCAATCCATCTATTATAATTTCAGCATTTTCAAGGATGTTGCGATGATCTCCCGCTATGTAGGGTTCACACTCACACCCATTTACGATCACGTCTGTAATTGGTTTATCTTTTGGGGGCGAAAGTTTCACGTGTGATGGAAAAGCCGCTCCTCCCAAACCAACAATCCCAGCTTCCCTGATGGCGACACGCACCTTATCCGCATCTTTGGCTTCGCTTTCCGAAAACCCACTAAAACTTGATGTTTCTTGATTTCCATCGGGGGCGATAATTACACTTAAAACTTTATCGCCCGAGAAGCTCAACCGGGGCTCAATAGCAACCACTTCACCCGAGACACTGGAATGCACAGGTGCTGATACAAAACCATCGGAATCACCAATCTTTTGTCCAACCAAAACCCTTTGTTTAATTTCCACCAATGGCTTACATGGCGAACCCAGATTCTGTGAAAGAGGAATAACTATTTCATCTGGCAGTGATGCTTCTTCGATCGGCTTTTTCCCGAGCTCTTTTTTCACCAAATCATACTCGTGTGAGAATTCAAACCCCTTTTTTAAAGTTCTTAATTGCCCAAATATGCCCAGAAAAACCCCTCCGTTAAAGAATATTTATTCACCGAAGAAAAGTAAAATTTCCCTTTTAGCGCTTTCTGCCGAGTCTGAACCATGCACAATGTTTTCAGAGACATCTAAGGCAAAATCCCCGCGTATAGTCCCTGGTTCAGCCTCAAAGGGATTTGTTGCCCCAATCATTTTTCTAATAACAGAAACAGCGTTCTTGCCACTTACAACCATCGCAACAACAGCGCCAGAGATAACATAATTTATCAAATCATCGAAAAATGGCTGATCTCTATGTTGAGCATAGTGTTCTTCGGCCATCTCTTTATCTAAACGCATCAACTTCATTTCTTCTATGACAAGACCTCTTCTTTCTATGCGGCCAAGAACCTCTCCTACAAGCTTTTTCCCTACACCGTCTGGTTTTATCATCAAAAATGTTTTTTCCAGAAAAATCAACCCTCCTCTAAAAGTAACTCACAATTAAAAGGGATTTTACAATAGGCTAAATATTCTATCAAGAAATTTTTTCTAACCATTAAAAGGAAGCCTTACAATAAGGGCATATAGTCCAATTTAAATTTAAAGGACGATTACAAACGGGGCAACTTTTTTTAAGTTTTTTCATACAATATGGGCAGACAAGAAAATCTAGTTCAATAGGTTGACGACATCCGGAACAACTCTTTCTCGAATTAATCATTTCCTCTTTCATCTTAATTTCAAGTTCTCTTTCCTGGACATCGGCAACATATTCGGGGGGTCTTAAAATAAAATATACTATTAGCCCAAATACATTAAAGAAAAGGATTACAGCAGCCCAATATATTCCAATGGCGCCTCGTTTTTCAGCGTCCCGATAGACCCAGTAAATTACGCTTGCCCATAAAATAAGCAAGAACAAAATGAGTAACCTGGCCGCCATTTTAAATACGGGAGAACTAAAAAAATTCAATATTGACGTAATGAAATCCAATTTATCAACCCTCTTTTTTATAAAACAAATAATCCAATTAGATAACCTAACCCAAAAAAGAAAAGACAGAATAAAACCATTAACCCAAACAAAAATAGCACAATTTGGCCAACGTTAAATATATTTCGATAACCCATTCTCTTTACCTTCAAAATTTTCTCCCAATTTTCTTTTAAGAAAATTTCTTGCTTCGGCAACGGTCGACAAAGAGCCCGTTACACAAATTAAATCCGAATGCTTTGCGTTTTTCAATGATAAATTTAAAGCTTCAGGAATGCTTTTCGTGCATATATACCTATTACCAACAATATATTTTTTTAATAAATCGCACGACGCGCATCTCTCATTTCTATTCTCTGTTAGAACGATAAGGGAAGCGGCTGGAGCTATTTCATCAATTATTCCCTTTATATCTTTATCTTTAAGTATGGCAAGTATCAGTATGAGCTCATTATACTTAAACTCATCTCTTAAAACGCTTGCAAGTTGTTTGGCGCCCGCGGGATTATGGGCTCCATCCAAGACAACTAAAGGTGTTTTGGATAAAACTTCCAACCTTCCCGGACACCTCACCTTATTAAAACCCTCTTTTATCTTTTCAATTAAGAGAGGTTTTTTAAGAAATATTTCGGAGGCGGAAATTGCTAAAACCGCATTTTTAAGCTGATATGCTCCTTTTAGGTTTAAAGAAAGGTCGTTGTAGCAACCATAAAGTCCTTTAACCGAGAAATTGTTCTTATCTTCACTAAGAAAAGAAAAATCTTTTCCTAAGATCCTCAAATCAACTTTTTCACTCAAACAGCGCTCTTTAACTACTTTTAAAGACTCATTGGATAACTCACCGATTAAGGCAACCGAATCCTCCTTAATAATGTGGGCCTTTTCCCAAGCAATCTGGGAAACCGTGTCGCCCAATCTATCTGTGTGTTCCAATTCAACGTTTGTTATAACCGAAATTTTTGGGTTACAAACGCTTGTGGCATCCCATCTTCCGCCCATACCAACCTCCAAGACTGCGCAATCTATACCCGCATCCTGAAATATGATAAATGCTAAAACGGTTACCGTTTCAAAGTAACTCAACCTGTCGGGATAAAACCTCTCGTTAGCTTCATTTATCTTGGGCATAATCTTGCCAAGTGAAAATGCAAAAAGTTCTTCGGAAATTAGTTTTCCGTTTATTTCAAACCGCTCAGTAATTGAATCTAGGTGAGGAGACGTATAGACACCGGTTTTAATCCCGTGAGCCGAAAGAATGGAGGATATCATACGCGCCGTTGAAGTTTTCCCATTTGTTCCCGTAATCTGTATTACGGAAAAATCGCTTTGAGGATTCCCCAACTCCTCACATAAAGCTTTGACCCTCTTAAGCCCCGGGTTTATTTCATTATGACCCAATGAGTTTATATACTTATTTGCCTCTGTAAAATTCATACGCAGTCAGGCTACTGCGAAAGTTGTTTTAACTGGAACTCAACCTTGTCCTTTTCATCAACTAACTCAGTTTCTTTAGCCCTTTCTTTTTCAACAACCTTTGCCGGCGCCTTTGACAAAAATTCACCCCTTGAAAGCTTATTTTGTATATTTTTTAGATCCTTTTCTAGTTTAGCAAGTTTCTTTAAGAGTCTATCTTTTTCCGTATCAATATCTATCAACCCAGCAAGAGAAAGAAAAATCTCAAAACCAGGCACCACAGCAATTGCGGATTTGGCTGGCTTATTCACATTTTGACCAATCGAAACATTTGAAATATTTGTTAACTGAGAAATATAATTCAAATTATTCTTCAATACCAACATTTTCGCTTCATCTGAACCTTTCATAACGACCTCAATTTGCTTTGATGGAGGAAGCGAAAATGTCGAACGTATCGACCTAATCGCCACCGTTATATTTCTAATAAGTCCAAACTCCTCCTCAGATTTCTCATCCACAAGAGAAACATTTTCTTTTGGCCATGACTCAACCATTATACTTTCTCCCGTATCGGGCAAGTTTTGCCAAATTTCCTCAGTAGAAAAGGGCATAAAAGGATGAAGGATTCTTAAAATGTTGTCAATTACAAAATAAAGCACATGTTGGGCGGTTTGTCGTCTAACAATGGCTTCGCCATCCCCTTCTTTACCCAACCCATAGAGTCTATCTTTGCAAATCTCAAGATACCAATCGCAAAACTCACTCCAGAAGAACTCATATATCTGTTTACAAGAAAAGCTAAAATTATAAACCTCGAATGCCTCATTTACTTCTTTCAGTAATTTTGTGAACCTGGAGAGTATCCATTTGTCAGCCAATTCATATTTAAAATCAGCTTCTGGGGAATAGTCTTGGAGATTCATAAGGATAAATCTCGAAGCATTCCATATCTTGTTGATAAAATTGCGGCTCATCTCGAGTTTTTCCTCGGAAAAACGCATGTCTTGTGCCTGTGCTTGATACATTAAACCAAATCTTGTGGCATCAGTGCCATATTTCTCGATAAGTTCAAGAGGATCAATCCCTGTGCCCAGCGATTTGCTCATCCTCTTCCCTTCAATTGTTAAAACGGTGGGATGAATTATAACGGTATGATATGGCACGTCATTCATGAACTTCAGGCCCATCATGTTCATCCTCGCAACCCATAAATATATGATGTCTCTTGCCGTGCTTAAAATTGAGGTCGGATAAAAATATGAAAGGTCATCGGTCTTATCGGGCCAGCCAAGCGTAACAAATGGCCAAAGAGCCGAGCTAAACCACGTATCCAAAACATCTGTCTCTTGTTCTAATGTATTACTGCCACATTTATTACATTTCTCGGGCGTATCAATTGTAACGATGACTTCGCCACATTCGCAATACCAGACCGGAATCTGATGTCCCCACCAAATTTGGCGAGAGATACACCAATCCTTGATGTTATCCATCCAATCAAAATAAACCCTTTCCCAGCGCTTGGGCACAATTTTTATTTTTCCTTCTTTAACAACTTTGATTGCCGACTCAGCTAGCGGTTTCATCTTAACAAACCACTGTTCAGACAGATATGGTTCAATTACGGTGTGACATCGATAGCAGTGACCAACGGTATGAAAATGGGGCTCAATTTTTTCAATTAAACATGCTTCTTCCAAATCCATCACTATTGCCTTGCGGCATCCGTACCTATCCATCCCAAGATAATCGCCACCATTTTCATTAATTTTCGCATCGGGTGTAAACACATTTACTTGAGGCAGGTCATGGCGTAAACCAATTTCAAAATCGGCGGGATCATGTGCCGGAGTAACTTTTAACGCACCTGTGCCAAATTCTGGGTCGACGGCTTCATCGGCAATAACAGGTATTTCTCTGCCAGCCCCGGGGAGTATTAAAATCTTCCCAACAGAGTCTTTGTAACGAGGGTCGTTAGGATTTACAGCAACCGCCACATCGCCAAGCATCGTTTCTGGACGAGTGGTTGCCACGGTTAAATAATCGTCAGAATCTTTAAACGGATACTTAATGTACCAAAAATGACCTTCGGTATCTTCATGCTCAACCTCAATATCAGAAAGAGCTGTTAAGCAGCGGGGGCACCAGTTAATAATCCTATTACCCTTATAAATAAGACCGTCCTCGTAGAGCTTTACAAATACCTTTTTTACGGCTTTAGAATAATTTTCATCCATCGTAAAACGTTCTCTATCCCAATCACAAGAACAACCCAGACGTTTAAGTTGGTTTATAATTGTACTCCCATACTTTTCTTTCCACTCCCAAACACGTTCAATAAATTTATCACGACCAAGATCCTCCTTGCTCAACCCCTCCTTAGCCAGCTGTTTCCCAACCACATTCTGTGTAGCAATTCCGGCATGATCTGTTCCTGGAAGCCAAAGAACGCTCTTGCCCTCCATTCTTTTTTTGCGAATCAATACATCTTGCAAGGTGTTATTTAAAGCATGACCCATATGAAGAGAGCCGGTTACGTTTGGAGGAGGAATCATTATAGTAAACGGCTCTTTTGCCTTATCAATATCTGCCCTAAAATAATTTTTTTTCAGCCAAAAATCGTACCATTTACCTTCAACGTCCTTAGGGTCATAAACCTTAGGCAATATTTTTTGAGTCATTTAAAAAAATAGCACCTCTTATCTCTCATTTTCACTAGAAGCTTCATTTTGCTTGCGCATCTTCTCAAGTTGTAAACGACCCTCTTTGTAAGCATCCATTAATCGCACGGCCAAACCATCGTCTCCGCGTCTTGCTTTAGGAGAATCACAAGTCTCCTCTTTTCTACCAAGAAGACAAGTCCCTGCCCCCGCCACATTCCATTTACAATCTTCACAGCGAGATATCATCTCAACACCCCTCCAAACTAAAATCGAATGAGCTTGGCAAACCTTCTCTTTCCAACCTGTAAAATATCTCCGCTATACACAGCAACATTAATCTCTGTTGACTCAATAAGTTCATTGTTCAATTTCACGCCACCCTGTTCAATTAACCTTCTTGCCTCTCCATTTGTCCTTGCAAAACCAATATAAGTTAATAGCCTTACAATCCATATCTTGCCATCCTCAAATAATTCCGAAGGCAAGTTAGCTTCAGGTATATCCATCGGCAATGCTCGCTCTTTAAATATAGCATCAAATTCTTTCTCCGCGGTATCTGCCATTTTGCTGCCATGATACTGAGCAACTATTTCATGAGCGAGACGACGTTTAATCTCTGCCGGGTGCAGAGAACCGTCTCTTAGACCTTTCTTTATGGTCTCTATCTCTTCCTTTGAAAGACCTGTCGTTAGTCTAAAGTACTTAACCATAAGCTCATCAGGAATCGACATAACCTTACCAAACATATCATCGGGTTTATCGGTAAGTCCCACATGATTACCGAGACTTTTGCTCATCTTTTGAATACCATCAATCCCCTCCAAAATGGGCATTGTGATAACCACCTGTGGTTTCTGACCGTAAACTTTTTGAAGGTTCCTTCCGGCTAACATGTTGAATTTCTGGTCGGTTCCTCCCAATTCTATATCTGATTTAAGCATCACCGAATCATATCCTTGCATAACAGGATATAAAAATTCATGTAACCCTATGGGTAAATTTTCTTGATAACGCTTATAAAAATCATCTCTTTCCAAAAGACGCGCAACCGTAAAATTGGCGGTCAACTTTAGAATATCTTCGAAGCTCATCATGCTAAACCACCTACTATTGTGGTCAATGATGGTGGCTTTTTCGTCAAGAATCTTAAAAGCTTGTTTGGTATAAGTCTTTGCGTTTAACTTAATTTCGTCCTCGGAAAGCTGGGGTCGAGTAACGGATCTCTGAGATGGGTCGCCTATCCTTGCCGTAAAATCACCGATTAACAAAATCACCTTGTGCCCCATTTTTTGAAATTGTCGTAATTTTCTTAATGAAACAGCATGACCAATATGAAGATCCGGAGAGGTAGGATCCACTCCATATTTGACCATCAATGGTCTGTTTTCATCAATGGAACGTTTGAACTTTACCTTAAATTCATCTAATGGCAAAACTTCCTCAGCTCCACCGCAAAGTATCTCCATTTGTTCCTTAAAATCATGCATAAATTCAAAAACCTCCAATCCAAGCGCCAAAATCTTATCACAGTTTTCTTTGGGCTGTCCAACAAAGAACCACCTCATTGACGAAGCAATTTTTTGGAGACAATATGTTATAATCTACTATTAATCGAAATTTAAATAATAAGATGTGATTTTATGTCTTACGCAAGAAAAAAAAGAAAAGGTAAAGGGGAAAAAAGTGGTCGAGCGCTGAAGATCTTTATTATTTTGATTATCTTTACAACGCTTGCTTCCCTTTCTGTTGGAATCGGAATTGTGGTAGGTCTAACAAAAGACCTTCCCCGTCTTGAAGACCAAGCACAATCAGCGGCAGCTCAAACCTCAAGTATTTATTCTTCGGAAGGAGAGCTTATTACAACTTTTCACGCAGAGCAAAATAGAACGATAATCCCGTTTTCAGAAATTCCCCCAAATATGAAAAACGCCACGATAGCAATTGAAGATGAAAGATTTTATCTACACAGCGGTCTTGACCCAAGAAGAATATTGGGCGCCCTTGTCGCCGATATAAAGGCAGGTGGAAAACCCGTTGAGGGAGCCAGCACAATCACACAGCAGTATGTAAAAAACATTTTTTTAACTCATGAAAAAACCTTTGAAAGAAAAATTAAAGAGATGGCTTTAGCATATCAAGTCGAGCAAAAATACAGCAAGGACAAAATTTTAGAGAAATATTTAAACACAATCTATTATGGCTCAGGTTGCTATGGAGTGGAAACTGCGGCGGAAACGTTCTTTAACAAAAAGGCCAAGGATATGACGCTTGAAGAATGTGCGCTTTTGGCGGGAACAGCCAAATCGCCAAATAATTATTCGCCTTACGTAAATCCCGAAAAAGCAAAAACAAGAAGAAACATCGTTATAAATAAAATGTTAGAGTTAGGATTCATAACCAAATCTGATGCTGAAACCGCTAGGGCCGCTCCCGTAGAGGTTGAACCCGTAAAAGAAAAAAATATTCGCGCAGCCTATTTTGTTGAATATGTAAAACAGTTGCTAATTGAAGAATTTGGTGAAAATGCCGTTTTTAAGGGTGGTTTAAAAGTTTACACAACAATAGATTTAAAAAAACAAACATATGCCGAAGAGGCAATAACAAAAACTCTTAACAGAGAAGGAGATCCAAGCGCGGCCATTGTCGCGCTTGAGCCCAAAACAGGTTACATAAGAGCAATGGTTGGAGGAAGAGATTTTAATACCCAAAAATTTAATCTAGCCGTTCAGGGAAAGCGACAAGCGGGCTCCTCCTTCAAAACCTTTGTCTTGGCAACAGCAATTGAAGAAGGATTTTCTCCAAGCAAAGTCTATGAGTCTGGACCAACAACAATTAAATTACCAGGAAAAGATTGGAAGGTAACAAACTATGCCGGTGGCGGTAGCGGGCCAATGACAATCTGGCAAGGAACGATAAAGTCCGTTAACGGAGTCTACGCTAGACTAATGATGGATGTAGGAGCAGAAAAAGTCGTTACGGTAGCTAAAAAAATGGGTATCACGAGCCATCTCGAGCCCTACCCCGCTATAGCTCTTGGAGGTTTACAAACAGGAGTCTGCCCGCTGGAAATGGCTTCAGCATATGGAACCCTTGCAAACGAGGGAATTCACACTAAACCAATTGCCATCTTAAAGGTCATAGATTCTCACGGTAACATCATAAAAGAAAACAAAACTGAGAGCAAAGCTGCGATAAACCCCGCCAGCGCATATCTCGTTACAAATATACTTGAGGATGTCATAAAAAGAGGTACTGGAACCAGAGCAAAAATTGGGCGCCCTGCCGCTGGAAAAACCGGAACCGCCCAAAACTATCAGGATGCCTGGTTTGTCGGATATACTCCGGACCTTTCTGTGGCCGTGTGGGTAGGTTATTCTAAAGGACAAATTCCCATGAAAAATGTTCATGGAATTCGTGTCTCCGGCGGTTCATTTCCAACACAAATCTGGGCACAATTTATGCTAAAAGCGTTAGAGGATACTCCTCGAACTGCATTCCCTGTTCCAAAATCTGGGCTTATACGAGTAACTATTTGTGCGGAAACGGGACTTCTTCCCACAGAATTCTGTCCTCATTTAACGGTGGGAACTTTCATCAAGGGAACCCAGCCGACCAAAAAATGCACACTTCACAATGGTATAGAAGTGCCAAATGTGGTTGGTTTAACTCAAACTGAAGCGATCAAAGCTATAAAAAATGCCAAGCTCGGGACGACCGTGTTTATAGAAAACAGTGGCACGGTTCCCGCCGGCTACGTTATTCGACAAAATCTTAACCCAGGTAGTTTAGCAAAAGAAGGAACTATCGTGGGTATCGTAGTTAGCACGGGCCCTTCCCCGGAGGAACCGCCCGAAATAGAAGAACCACATGAAGAACCGACAAGCAGCCCCTAGTTTATTAACGGCTTACGCGCATTAATCCTGAACAAGGTGTAATATTAATCTCTTTTTTCTCGAACTTATCCAATAATAAGTTTAATCCAACGGCATCACTGGCAATATGCCCGGCGATAACAACATTTATATGATATTCATCCGCCTTTTTTCTGAGTTTGTTGCCCATATGCATCCCTACGATAGTGCCAACACCCGCATCGGCCAACTTTTCTAAAACTCCTTCGGGACCCTCTGTTCCCCCTGTCATATCCACAACCACTCTTCCTGCTCTCTTGTCGCCATCCCCAACAAGAATCATCGGGCCTGCGCCCATCTTGGCCGCCTCTTTATATTCGGGAATCTTTTTTAAGAAATCTATTACATCCTTCACTGTGTAGGGAGACAATTCATCAAATTGCTTCTGTAAAAAAGAGGTAACCATATTATCAGCCGGAGTATGAATATTCATAAAAGGGATGTCTAGAATTCGAGCAGCATCAACCGCCCTATTATGATTTACTGGCATGAGCGATCGTTGAACCTCTTTCATTCTTTTGTCGATCAAAACGTCCCCGATGTTTATCGGCACACCTTCTCTGTGCCAAATATCAGCTTGCATCTTCATGACCCCAGGTAAACCAGTTAGTGATTTCCCTTCAGGATGATGAGCAAGCAAAAGATCAATGTCTTTCCCCTTCTCCTTTAAACGATCCGCAAGCAATACCTCGCCAACCTCAATGTCGATTCCGCAAAGAATGCTTTTAACCTCAACATCAGAATCCCCGATAAGAATACGAGTATCGGAATACGGATTTGTCAATTTTTCCAAATCGAAAAATTCCTTTTCCGTTTCCTTTAAGTCATCATATTCTTTCTTTGCTTTCTCTAAAACCCGTTTTAACTCTTCTTCTCCTCTTGGGTCAGCATTCATCCCTTCTTTAATCGCTAAATCATATATCTCCTTAATTTTCAACAAAATCACCCTCTCCATAAAACAGCTTTTTATATTCTCACAGATATACGTCAACAGATTTGTTTAAGTTTAAATATTACACCAATGAGAGACAGGATTAAACATCAACCGCTTTTTTTGATACAAATTGGCTATCTTTTATATAAAATCTCAATATCTCATCTTTCCCAGTGGATATCCCTATTCTTGGAGCTGATACAATGTCGGATACTTTCGTTTCGTCATTGCAGATAAAAATTTCTTCTCCAGTTAAGTCCAAACCGTTATGTGAGATATTTATTTCAAACGCCTGGGTTAGTTTCGCTGGGCCATTTGTGAGAAACTTTAATTCTTTAACCCCTCGTCTTTGAAACATAAAATTGACACCTTCAAGTGGCTCAAGAGACCGTATCAGTGTCGCTCCAGGAACACCATCTTTATCCGTTACAACATTGAAAAGGTAATGCATGCCATAGTTAAAATAGACATAAGCATAACCGGGCGGGCCAAACATTACTGAATTTCTTGGCGTTTTCCCTCTGGATGCATGACTTGCAGGATCACCATTTCCAAAATACGCCTCAGTTTCAACAATTTTTCCGGTTAAATTACCTTCCGGTAACCGATGAACCAAGATCTTGCCTAAAAGCTCCCTGGCAACTATTTTTGTATTTCTCTCATAAAAATCTCGTTTTAGTATTTCCATTCTCCACTTTCCAATTTAAAATTTACATTTTGCAATTTTCAATCTGAATTTTCTCTGTGCCCTCTGCTCTATGCTCCATCGATCGTTTGGTTGGAAATTTTTTAGTTCATTGTTCATCGTTTATAGCTCTACCATAAGCAATAAGTTTTAAGCTATAAGAATTAACCTCTTAACCTGTACAACTTAATCCTTGTTCCTTATTCCTTACCCAGCATCTTCATCATTTCTTCTAAAGAATACGTATTTATTACATCCCCAGCTTCTAGCCAGCCCCGCTGAGCCGTTGCTAATCCGTAAAATATATACCGAAGTTGTCCTATGCTGTGAGCGTCTGTATTTATGACAAATTTTACCCCCACATCCTTAGCTTCTTTAAGATAATCGTCTTTTAAATCTAATCTGTCAGGAAAAGAATTGAGCTCAAGAAAAGTTCCTGTTTCCGCCGCCGCTTTAAATATTGCTTTCAGGTCCAGCAAATACGGTGGCCTCTTGCCTAAAATTCGGCCAGTAGGATGTCCGATAACATTTACGTGTTTATTATAAATTGCTCTCAAAATGCGCCTGGTTAACTGTTCTTTATTCTGAGAAAATCCACCATGAATTGATGCTGTTACAACATCAAACTCCCTTAAAAAATCATCTTCAAAATCTACATTTCCCTCGTTGTCAATATTAACTTCCGTTCCTCGCAAGATGGTTACCCCGCCAATCTCTTTATTTGCAACTTCAATCTCTTCCCATTGACGTCTGTAATCATCAACCGTCAATCCTCCCGCAATCTTTAACTTCTCAGCGTGATCGCTTATAGCCACATACTCATAACCCCGCTCTTTTGCCGCCCTGGCAACATCTTTAATCCTGTTCAATCCATCACTCCAATTTGAGTGAACATGAAGATCCCCTTTTATATCCGATAAATTAACAATGTTTGGAAGATTATTAAGGGTTGCCGCCTCGATTTCTCCCTTGTTTTCCCTTAACACAGGGTAAACCCATTGCATTCCAAGCAAATTGTAGACCTCCTCCTCAGCTGCTCCTCCCATTCTTTTTTCCGTTTTGACTTCAAAAACACCGTACTCATTTACTTTTAACCCCTTCTTTTTTGCTATTTCTCTAAGATGAATATTGTGTTCTTTTGAGCCGGTAAAATATTGAAGAGCGGCGCCAAATTGCTCGGGTGAAACAACTCTTACATCGACTTTAAGACCAATTTGCGTGATAACACTGCTTTTGGTCTCACCTTTCGCAAGCACACGAGACACCTCTGAGAGATTGCAGAAAACATCCATCGTCTTAGAAAATTCATTGCTGGCCGCCAAAATATCGATATCTCCGATGGTCTCCTTCATTCGTCTTAAACTTCCGGCCGCGCTTACTCTGAGGATAAAATCAAACTCATCAAGCTGCCTGATTATGTTTTCCGCCAGGGGATAAGCTTCGCTTAAAAGTATTCTCTCTCTTAAGTGTTGAAACTCCAGTACTCCAGCTCGAACATTTTCTTCCGCCTTTGGCCCCATGCCAGGCAAATCCTTTAACCTATGTTCATCCGCAGCTTTAAGAAGTTCTTCAACGTCAGCGATCCCAAGTTTGTCATAAAAAAGCTTGGCTTTTTTTGGACCCACGCTTTGAATGCCAATTAATTGCAAAAGACCTGGAGGCACATGCTCTTGTAACTCTTCGTAATAAGCAAGCTTTCCCGTTTTAAGCAACTCAACTATTCTCTCGGCTATACCCTTTCCAACCCCAGGAATTTTTTCAAGATTATTTTCTTTATAAATATCGTTTATGTCCTCTGCTAGTCCTTGAATTGCATATGCCGCGCGGTGGTAAGCTCGTGATCTAAAAGGATGTTCACCTTGAATTTCAAGCATTTCTCCAATTTCATTGAGTATGAAAGCAATGTCTTGATTATCCATCGCAACCCTCAAGTTGTTTAAGAAAAATCGCAAGGGATTTTAATCTCGTGAAAGCCAATTTTTTTCTTTTTTAAGTATCATTTCCGCAATTTCAATCTGCTTTTTGACACTCTTTGTGGAGGTTCCGCCAAAACTAGTTTTCTTGTTAACAGAATTCTCGACTTCTATAACATCTAAAATATCTTCATCGAAAAGGGGTGAAAATTTCTTAAAATCCGCTAAACTCATATCTCCAAAATAGCAACTTTTATCCATGCAACTCGCCACCATTTTCCCTGTAATTTCATGAGCTTCGCGAAACGGTATTCCCTTGGTCGTTAAATAATCCGCCACATCGGTTGCATTGGCAAATTCACCCTCCGCAGCCTTTTTCATTTTATCTTTTTCTATCTTCATTGACTTGAGCATTCCCGTAAACGTCTCTAAGCTAAGCTTAAGAGTATCAATCGCATCAAATAATCCTTCTTTATCCTCTTGCAAATCCCGGTTGTAGGCCATAGGAAGACCTTTAAGAGTTGCCAGCAATCCTACTAGATGGCCAAAAACCCGACCGCTTTTTCCGCGAATTAATTCCGCAACATCTGGATTTTTCTTCTGCGGCATTATACTGCTTCCTGTGGTGAATGCATCATCCAATTTTATGAAGTTAAATTCGGAACTTGACCATATAATCAACTCTTCGCAAAATCGGCTAAGGTGAACCATGATTATCGACGCCGCTGACAAAAACTCCACGATAAAATCCCTATCACTCACGCTATCTATGCTATTTTCGCTAACGTGAGAAAATCCAAGTTTTTTGGCAACATATTCCCGATCTATTGGAAAAGAAGTCCCCGCAAGGGCTCCAGCCCCCAAGGTCATAACATCTGTTCGTAAATAACAATCTTTAAGCCGCTCAAAATCCCTCTTAAGCATAAAAACATAAGCCATAAAATGGTGGGGTAAAAGAATTGGCTGAGCACGCTGAAGATGAGTATAACCTGGAATAATAGTGTTCATATTGTTTTTCGCCAAAGATACCAATTCGCGCTGTAGATTTAAAATTAATTCCATAATAAGCATACTCTCATCTTTAAGGTAAAGTCGTATATCCAAAGATACTTGGTCATTTCGACTTCGAGCGGTATGTAATTTCCCGCCAACCGGTCCGATTTTTTCTATCAAGGCACGCTCTATGGCCATATGAATATCTTCATCGGCAACATCGAAAACAAACTTACCCGCCTCTATTTCACCATAAATTTCGCTTAGGCCCTCTTCAATTTTTGCCGCTTCGTCTGGAGAGATTATCTTACATTTGTTAAGCATTTTTACATGCGCGATGCTTCCCTTTATATCATGCTTATATAAACGATGGTCGAAAAGGAGCGATGATGTAAACTCTTCGACCAATTTATTTGTACTCTTCTTAAAACGACCACTCCATAGTTTCATTGGGCCTCCTCATAATGTTAACTATTAATTGACGGTTGTTAGTTTTAATAACTCTACCCTTTATCTTTACCCTAGACTAATCAGTCGGTAGTCTCTTGGTGGGAAGTCGGTAGTTTGTTGGCCAGATTGCTGGTTTTACCATAGTCCATACCCCACACTCCAGACTCTATTTTCTCTCAGCCATCTACTATATGCCATCTGCTATATGCAACTTTACCCATTACCCTTTCTTTCTCTACTTGCCCAAACCTTTAACGGTAATCCAAAAAGTTCAATGAAACCTTTTGCCGACTCGTGGGAAAAAGAATCAGCTGCCTCGTAAGTGGCAAGAGAGCGATCATAAAGCGATTCTTCCGATTTTCGGCCAACAATAGCAACAGACCCTTTATACAATTTTATTCGAACCGTTCCCGCAACTTTCTCTTGTGTTTTTTCAAAAAATGAGTCGAGCGCTTTTTTAAGAGGCGAAAACCACTGCCCATAATAGATAAGTTCGGCATATTTGTGTTCTAAGAGAGATTTAAAATGAGAAAGGTCCCTCTCCAAAGTCAGGGCCTCTAGCTCTTTGTGAGCTTTAATTAAAATGATGGCGGCGGGACATTCATATATCTCCCGTGATTTGATACCAACGAGCCGATTTTCCACCATGTCTATTCGACCAACCCCATAAGCTCCTCCCAGCTTATTTAGCTCTTTAATCAAGCTAACCGTATCCATTTGTTGCCCATTTAAACCAACTGGTTCACCTTTAATAAAATCTATCTCAATAAATTCAGCTTTGTCCGAAACTTCAATTGGACTCTTCGTCCAGCTATAAGCTTCTTCGGGCGGCTCTTCCCAAGGATCTTCTAACGCTCCGCACTCACAGCTTCGGCCCCAGAGGTTTTCGTCAACGCTATAAGGACTCTTTTTTGTTGTCGGCACCGATATGCCGTGTTCTTCAGCATATTCCATTGCCTCATCCCTCGTCATGCTCCACTCCCGGATTGGGGCTATAACTTTAATTGAGGGATCAAGAGAAGCAACCGAAACTTCGAATCGAACTTGGTCATTACCTTTTCCCGTACTACCATGTGCAACAAAATCAGCATCGCTTTTCTTGGCGACCTCAACCAAGTGTTTAGCTATAAGAGGCCGCGCAAGGGCCGTAGCTAATGGATATTCGCCTTCGTAAAGAGCATTTGCTTTGAGAGATGGCAGTATAAAGTTCTTTACAAACTCCTCCTTAGTATCGGTAACATACGATTCTTTCGCTCCAATATCCAAAGCTTTTTGTTTGATAGCGCCCATGTCCCCTGGTTGACCTAAATCCACAGCTAAAGTTACAACTTCCAAATTATACTTTTCCTGAAGCCACTTTATAGCAACTGATGTATCGAGACCCCCCGAATAAGCCAAAACTACTTTTCCATTAACCACTAAAATCCCTCCTTGCCCGCAATAAACAGACAAATAAAATAAACTAAACCGCTTTTAGCTTCGCTAATTTACTCTCAATTAACTTTGCGGATTTTTCATCAGAGGTAACCATTAAAATGGTATCATCGCCAGCTATTGTCCCTAAAATTTCCTTCCACTCTATCTTATCTATGGCCGCGGCGACCCCGGGAGCCGAACCCGCAGAACATTTAATCAATATGAGATTGTTGGCCGCAACAATGCTGTTTACAAACCCCTTTATCATCTTCCTAAGATATATGTCTTCTGCTAAAACATAGCAACCTTCTTCATTTTTATCGAGATTTAAATCAGATATATCCCTCGATATTGTTGCCTGGGTCGTTTCGCAACCATTTTTCTTTAACTCAAACATTATTTCATCTTGAGTTCTTATCCTTTTTTTTCTAACAAGCTCTTTTATAATAACCTGTCTTTCTTTTTTATCTTTCATAACTAATCACCGATTAAAAGAGATAACAGGGCTTTCTGGGTATGCATCCTATTTTCTGCTTGATCAAAAACGACACAATTGGAACTTTTCATAACCTCTTCCGTAATCTCTTCCCCTCGATGAGCGGGCAAACAATGCATGACGAGCGCATCGAGCTTCGCTAGAGATAAAAGATCGCCGTTCACTTGGTAAGGCAAGAAAATTTTCCTTCGCTTATTAGCTTCTTCTTCTCGGCCCATACTCGTCCAAACATCCGTATAAACGATATCGGCTCTCGATACAGCCTCTTTTGGATCATTTGTTACATATATCTTGTGATTAATGTTCCTTAGCACGCTTTCGGCCTTTTTTACCACCCACGCTTTTGGCTCATACCCGGAAGGAACGGCAACCGATATATTCAACCCAATATGAGACGCACCTGAAATAAGCGAATGACAAACATTGTTTCCATCGCCAACGTAAGCAAGCTTTAAGCCCGCTAACCTGTCTTTTTTCTCCAAAATAGTCAAAAAATCGGCGAGGGCTTGGCAAGGATGAAAATCATCGGTTAGCCCATTTATAATCGGCACGCTCGAAGCTTCAGCCAGAGTCTCCAAATCACCATGTTTAAATGTGCGCACAACTATTGCATCTACATACCGCGAAAGGACTTGCCCCGTATCTTCTATAGTTTCTCCACGACCAAGCTGGAGATCCCTGCCATAAAGCACTATAGGATAAGCGCCAAGCTGGGTAATCCCTGCCTCAAAAGAGACCCTGGTTCGGGTGGATGGCTTTTCAAACACCAAAGCCACCGATTTTCCCTCAAGCAAACGAATAGATTTACCCAAGCGATGAAGCCGTTTTAGCTCAGTTGCCTTCGCTAAGATCTGATAAATTTCGTCTTGCCCAAAATCCCCTAAACACAGAAAATCTTTTCCTTTTAATGAAATCATCTAACTCACCCTCAGGAACGCTAATTCAACAATGCTCCCTTAAAAATATTGATTGCCTTATTTACATCTTCCTCCGTTATACACAAAGGAGGAAGAAAACGAATAATCTTTTTACCAATATTATTTATAATTAATCCCTCGTTCAAGCATTTGGAAACGATTTCTTTTGCCATTTCGCCCTCTAGTTCAATCCCAATCATCAAACCCTTCCCCCTAAGATCTTTAATTGGAAAACTTTTGGATAATTCTTGCAACTTCTCTTCGATAAGGTTCCCCATTTGGTAAGAATTTTTTACCAATTCCTCATCTTCAATAACTTTTAACGCCGCAAATGCCGCCGCGCAAGCGACGGGGCCACCGCCAAAAGTCGAGCCGTGATCACCCGGCTCAAATGCCTTGGCCACCTCATCCCTTGCAATGATTGCTCCAATCGGGACGCCTCCACCCAAACCCTTGGCTAAACTCATTATATCCGGCTCGATACCGTAATGCTCATACGCAAACATCTTACCCGTTCGGCCAATTCCAGTTTGCACTTCATCCAAGATTAAAAGCAACCCCTCTTCATTACAAAAATTGCGCACACCTTGAAGATATTCTAAACCACACGGATAAACGCCGCCCTCTCCTTGTATTGGTTCCAACATTATCGCACAAGTTTTATCTGTTATCGCCTCTTTTAGAACATCTAAATCATTTAAGGGAACGTGTTTAAAACCAATTGGCATCGGCTCAAAGGGTTTTTGTTTTTCAGGTTGACCCGTCGCGGCAAGCATCTTCATAGTTCGACCATGAAAAGAGCGAAGGGCCGTTATAATTTCGTATTTATCTTCACCTAAAAAGGTCTTGGAATATTTGCGCGCCAATTTAACAACGCCTTCGTTTGCTTCCGCCCCGCTGTTTGCAAAAAAGCATTTGTCCCCAAACGAAACATCGATCAACTTTTCAGCCAACTCAACCTGTGGGATAGTATAAAATAGGTTAGATACATGCATTAACTCTTCAACTTGCTTTTTTACCGCCTCAACAATCACAGGATGGCAGTGGCCGATACTGGCGACCCCAAGCCCACTCACAAAATCAAGGTAGCTTTTGCCATCAATGTCCCACAAAGTACAGCCCTTTCCTTTTACGAAAAGGACAGGAAGACGAGCATACGTGTGCATATAAAATTGTGAATCTTTTTTTACATAATCCTCAAAATCCATTCTTTTCCCCATCCTAATCAGCCAATCAGTCGGTAGTCTCTTGGCCCCGTCAGGACCGGGCAAGCGGGAGTCGGTAGTGATTATTTTTACTCCCCACTCCCCTCTGTCGACTACCCACTAACCACCTGCCATACCTATCGGCTGGTGGTTATCATCGTTCCAATCCCCTCATCGGTAAATATTTCCAAAAGAAGCGAGTGGGGAACCGTCCCGTTTAAAATGTGCGCTTTTTTAACATCATCACTTAACGCAGCGACACATGACTTGACCTTTGGAAGCATCCCTTCATCCACCTTGCCTCCCTTAATAAGCTCATCACATTTTGCCAGCGATAACTCCGAAATAAGTGAACTCTTGTTTTCAAAATCTTCATAGAGTCCATCCACATTGGTTAAAAATATCAATTTATCTGCCTTTAAGGCCGAAGCAATTTTTGCGGTCACCAAGTCGGCATTTATATTATAACTTTGCCCGTCACTTCCAACTCCAACCGAGGCAATGATCGGAGTAAATCCATCCTTGATTAATCCATTTAAAATCTCAGAATTTATTTTTTCAACTTCGCCCACAAAGCCCAAATCAACCTCGGGTAAAACAAATTTCTTTGCAATAATTAATTCCGCGTCATCCCCGCTGATACCCACCGCTATGCGACCATGTCGATTTATCAAGGTAACAATCTCCTTGTTTACTTTTCCAACCAATACCATCTTAACAAGTTCCATCGTCTCTTTATCCGTAACTCGCAAACCTTTAACAAACTGAACTTTTTTGTTCATCTTCTTCATAATTTTTGTTATTTCGGGGCCGCCACCGTGAATAATCACCGGATTTATGCCCACATATTTCATTAAAACAATATCCGTGGCCACAGACTCTTTTAATTTCTCATCGACCATGGCATTGCCGCCATATTTAATGACCACAGTTTTCCCGTAATATTCCTTTATATAAGGAAGAGCGTGCACGAGAACTTCGGCTCGTAAAACGTTGTTCATATTCATCTTTTCACCATCCTACCCTCGGTAAAGAATCCAAGGTAATAAAATTAAGGTTAAAAAAGCAAGGCCAACAGATAATAAAACCGTCAAACTAAGAGAAAAACCCGCAGCTTTATAAAAAATTAAAAGACCGAATGGCAAAGAAATAATACCCCACAACACATCCGGCGCGGGCCGCCTAATAATATAAATAAAATAAGCGGCGCAAACCAAAATACTTACAATTTTAGTGGCAATTGAACTGTCTTTGACGAAAATAAGGCCAACTAAAAAACTTAGCTCCAAAAATAAAATGATTAAAAAAATCAATTTCCAAGTTTTTGACAAATTTATCTTCATTAAAATCACCTAAGTCCGATAAGAAGCATTTATCTTTACATAATCGTAACTTAAATCGCATGTCCAAACTTTTGCCTTACCATCACCAATGTTTAAGTCCACAATCACCCTTATCTCATCGTTTTTAAGAATCTCATTTACCTTGTTTTCATCAAAAGAAAGGGCGATGCTGTTTTTTACAATTTGAACGTCATCAAAGTAAATATCTACCGTTTCGGGATCAATCTCGGTCCCCGAGTGCCCCAATGCGGAGATTATCCTGCCCCAATTTGCATCTTCGCCAAAGAAAGCGGTCTTAACCAAATTTGAGTTGGCAATCACCATCGCCACCTTTTTGGCATCCTTGCCCGTTTTGGCCCCTTTAATATCAATCTCAATGAATTTTGTTGTCCCCTCACCATCTTTTACTATCATTTTTGCAAGTTCGGTTGCCACGTAATTTAAGGCTTTTTGAAAAACATTATAATCGTCGTCCCCAAGAATAAGTTTTTCATTTCCTGCCTTACCGCTTGCTAAAACGGCAACCATATCATTGGTACTCGTTTCCCCATCAACGGTAATCATGTTGAAAGATTTATTAACAGCTTCAGTTAAGCTAGCCCTTAAACAAGTGCGGCAAATATTTATATCGGTAGTCAAAAAGGCAAGCATTGTGGCCATATTTGGCGCAATCATGCCCGAACCCTTCGCCATTCCCCCAATTGTTACGGTCTTTCCCCGAAATTCAAACTGAACAGCAATCTCTTTTGAGTAGGTATCGGTTGTCATGATGGCCTCAGCCGCATCTGTATGCCCCTCTTTACTTAAAAGTGAGATGGCATCGACTATTCCCTTCTCAACCTTATCCATTGGAAGAGGAACACCAATTACACCTGTGGATGCAACGATTACATCTTGAGGATGGATGCTTAATGCCTCCGCCGTTTTATCGATCATCTCGAAAGCATCTTCTTCTCCTTTTAAACCAGTGCAAGCGTTGGCATTTCCGCTATTTATGACCACTGCCCGGCAAATTCCATTTCGCGCATTGCAACGGCTAAAACGCACGGGGGCTGCAGCCATTTTGTTGGTTGTAAAAACCGCGGACGTTGTGGCCGGAACCTCCGAAAGAATAACTGCTAAATCTTTTTTTTCGCTTGCTTTTATTCCACACGAAACCCCCGATGCCTTAAAGCTAGCGGGAGCGGTTACTCCTCCTTGTATAATTTTCATCTTAGACATAATTTCCTCCAATATTAGCCTCCAGCTTCCGGTCTCGAGACTGTTGAATAATAGCCAAAATGCCATGTCTGCCGACAGGCAGGAGTACATTTTAGCGTCATTGCGAGGTCAAACCGAAGCAATCTCGCTGGTAAAGGGATTGCCACGCTCCCTTTGGTCGCTCGCAATGACGAAATTCAACAGTCTGGTCTCCAGCTTCCAGCCAATCTAAACATTTTTGGTTTCCCTGAAGACTGGCGACTGAGGGCTGAATTCCTCTACCCACTCCTCACTATTTTAAGGCACAAGTCCCACTACTTCTAAACCTTCTTTCTCATCAAATCCACACATTAAATTCATATTTTGAATTGCCTGGCCCGATGCCCCTTTAACCAAATTATCGATTGCCGAAACCACGATCACCCTGCTGGTTCTCTTATCAACCTCCAATCCAATTTGGCAAAAGTTCGAGCCTGCAACGGATTTAACCTCAGGATAAATACCTTTAGATAAAACCTTAACGAAATAATCGTTTTTATAAAAATCATTATAGACTTTTAAGAGTTCTTCCGTTAAAATACCTTCTTTTAACTTGGAATATATTGTGCTGTAAATACCCCTTGAAAAGGACGCAAGATGGGGAGCAAAAGTGAGCTTTACCTCTTTACCGGAAATTTTACCCATTTCCTGCTCCATCTCGGGAATATGCTGATGAATGCCTCCCACTTTGTATGTGCTTACATTTTCATCACATGAACAATAATGAGTCCCTTCTTTAGCACCGCGACCGGCTCCAGAGACACCGGTAAGAGCGTCAACCACAATGTCGTCCCCAAAAATCAAATTTTTCTTCAAAAGAGGCGCTATCGCTAAAACCGACCCCGTGGGAAAACAACCCGGATTGGAAATGAAATTAGACTTCTTAATCTCTTCCCGATTCATCTCACAAAGACCATAAGCGGCTTTTCCAAGGAGTTCAGGATATTTGTGAGGCATCTTGTACCAACTTTCATAAACACTTTTCTCAAAAAAACGAAAGTCGCCGCTTAGATCAATAACCTTCCGGTTATCTCCTAAAAGATCGGGAACAACATCCATGGCCGTTCCATGGGGGAGAGCAACGAAGAACACTTCAGCATTTTTCTTTGCCGTATCTAAGTCAAATTTTTCAAACAAAAGATCGCATATGCCATAAAAATTATGATAAAGGGAAGCAACTTTTTGCCCCGCATATTTGTTTGCGGTCACATAAGATATTTCCACATCAGGATGGTTTATCAACATCCGCATCAACTCAGCGCCAGTATAGCCAGATGCTCCTATTATTCCAACCTTAATCATCTTGTTCTCCTTAAAATCCTAAAATTTTCTATATTATCGTCATAATATACATAAAACTTGAATATTTGTCAATAAATATTCAATAAATTGGAAATTTATTCAAAAAGATGGGGCTCTCGAAAAAACAATAGGGCATAAATCTGAGATTTTTAAAAAGTTTATTCAAAAGGACCAATGCAATCAGGCGTAAGGAAGACATAAAATCCTTCGTCCGCAAAAAGAGTGATCGCTGTTGTTTCTTTTCCATTAAGCTTAGTTTTTTCTTCTTTGTAGACAATCTTTTGTCCATGACTAATCATATAAATTAAAGAATTTAAACCCTTTGTTTCTCTCAATCTTTCAACATCTACCACCCTGTATAAATCAAAAAATTGCACACCCAATATATTTGCAGGCACTCTAATAACATCCCTGCTCATCAAATCAAAACTAACCATGGCCTCGTCAACTTTCTCTTTTGAAATAGATGCAGGTCTTCCGCTAAGAGAGCTACCGTTATCTTTATCTGAAACTAAAACAGCGCACCTATCTATCACAAAGGATATGCGCTCATCCTCTTTTGACTCAGGCAGACCAAAGTTAAAATAACCCTTGCCTAAAACAACCGTCCCTTGCAAATTATCGTCCAACATAATGGGCACACCAACCCCTTCTAAAAAAACTATCTCAATGTAGTCTTTCTTAAAAGACAAATTATTAATCTCAAATGGTTGACCTGCTCTATAATTCGGAGAGGCTAACCCGTATACTTGAGGAACATAAATATATAAAGAGGCAGGGATTATAATCATAAAAACCATAAATAAAATGGTTGCCACAAGATAAAAATGTTGCTTTTTGTTGGGCCTCCCGAGCGAAAAAGAACCGTATCGCGTTACCACAATAGAGCCCAATATAGTTAAAGCCGGAATAGCCAAAACAGGCAAAACAACAATACTTAAGAAAGAACTAAGAAAAATCAACCACAATATCAAAAAAGAACCTAATATAACTTGAGCATAAATCGAGTCAACAAAACGGCTAAAAACAAACCTTCCAACTACCCTACTGAAAACTGCCAGGGATATGATGAGAGGTGATGCCGCAAGAAAATACAGTATAATGGTCGGCACGGAGAAACCCCCTGTTTCCAAACCAAGGTCACTACCCTGACCACTTGAAAAAAACAAGGTAAAAAACCCGTTGATAATAGCCAAAAAACCAATCCAGAGAATCATCGACATAAAACCCAACCCAAATAAAAGCACCCCTCTACCTTTACAGCCTTCAACCACCGTTTCAAATCTATTAAAGAAAAACCGCTGTATGATGAAACTCAAACCAATAAAAATAAGAATGGGAACGAGCTCCAGGATTATAAAATAAAAAGGCGGAGAAGACGGTTCGGAGCGAGAAGTAAACTTCCCATTAAATTCGGACCCCAGTTCTCTGACGAGCTTACCGGCAGAGATGTCGCCGTTAACCACCGCGCCTGGTTTAAGATACACGGTAGCATCAACACCTATATCTCCATCGACACCTCCGCGAACGATTACTTCTTCGGGAAATCCAAAAATGTTGCCTTTGAGTTGGCCATCGACTTCAATTGGCACAACTCCCGCTCCTATGCCTCCTTCAAAAGTGGTATTGGCGGGAACGATAAACCTGCCGGCCGCCAAAACATCACTGTTTACGGCAAACAAAAACAAAAAAGCCATGAATAAAACAATCTTAAATTTTATTCTACCTGCTCTTGTAACCATTGGACTTGATCCCCCGCAAAATAAGGTTAAAAACACCGACGCAAACGATTGCCAGAATTAAAAAGAAGATGGCAGAATTGGGAAGAAAAACAAGAAATGACGATAATCCTTCGCCAAGCAATTTAATCACCGCCCCACATTTATCCACTGGAATAAAGAGCGCTCCAATCGCAATAATTACACCCAACAACAGAGCAACATAACCCTCAGTCATGCGACAACGCACACGCTTCTTTTTTCTGACCTCATACATAACCCTGGGAGGCAAATAATCAATGCCCTCCAATTCTTTACTGAGCTCAATCATCTTAATTTGCTCAAACTCAAATTCTTTTAACTTCACCCGACAAAGCTCACAACGCTCAAGATGTTCAGCAATCCTTGCCATCTTCTGCGGACGCAGTTCTTCGTCAAGATAAAAGGACAGCGTTTTAAATGAAGGACAACCCATCTATATCTCCTCCGGTAAATTTTTTCTTAAAAGCATTCGGGCTCTAAAAAGCTTTGTCCCCACCGTCGAGGGCGGGATATTTAAAATTTTGGCAATTTCCTCATATTTGAGTTCCTGAAAGTATTTAAAGATAATCAATGCCCGGTAATCTGACGGCAGTTTGCTTATTGCTCTCATCAGTCTTTCCTGACGCTCCGTTGAAATTACCGTTCTCTCCGGTGAATTTACAAAATCATCTTTAAGCTTTTGATTTCGCAATTCTCTTGCCTCCCACAAAAACCGCAACTTTTTCCTTCTTAACCTGTTTAAGCATTTATTTGTGGTAATTCGATAAAACCACGTTGAAAATCTCCAGTTGGGGTTGTAACTTTCCAAAGAAGTATATGCCTTTAAAAAAGCTTCCTGAACAACTTCTTCGGCCTCCTCAAAATTATCAAGCATCTGAAGCGCTAAAAATAAAAGACCCTTAAAGTGGCGATTTACAAGCTCCTCAAAACAATCTTCATCTCCAGATAGAATTCTTTGAACTAGAACTTCGTCCGCTTCGGCCATCACTTCTCCATCCCTGCCTGCCGCCGTGCCTGTCGGCAGACAGGTCAGGCACGGAATTTTTATTTCCATAAAGTTATACAAACAACTTCTTACATTTATTTCATCTAAATTTACACAAAAATACCTCTTGCTCCTTTATTTTCCGGTATTTATCCATTCCAATTGTCCTTATGGGAACTCCGACGTCAAGTCGGGAAACAAAGTAAGCTCGAGATTGCCACGCCCCGCAACGGTAGCAATTTTGCGAGGCGTGGCAATCCATCCAAGTCATTGCGAGGCGAAGCCGTGGCAATCTCAGCCCCACATATTTACATAAAAAATATGAACAATAACAAACATATTTCAATTTTTTCATTGCTGGTCCGTAGAATTTGAAATGATTTGGCTGATAGGTCAGTTGGTTATTCAAGTTTGTCAGGCCTGGCCCCAGATTCCCTTTACTATATTAGATTTTTTGCTGTATTCGTTAAAAGTTGATTGCATCATTGGTCCAAGGAGATCTTTAATTGGTTTCTCGTCAACTTTCTTTTCATTCACAAGATAAGATATATATTCAAAGTAATTAAATAGCATCTCCCATAATTCCGATTTGCGTTCGTCATCCTTGCAGCTCATTACTTGATTACGAATTTCGAACTCCCTATTAATCAAATCTGCCAGAAGAATTTGCTTTTGGGTTTTGTTGTTTTGCCATAAAGCACAACATGCTGCTATAGTTGCCCCTACAGCAGCTAACATGATGATAATCTCAAAACAGCTCATAATTATTTCCTCGACTCATCTTTGTTTGAACTCTGAGGTTGAGAAGGATTATCATCATTTTGCGATGATTGATTGTTTGATTTGTCTCCTTTTAAGTGACCGAGAAGCGCTTCCGAGTTCAATGCTTTTTCACAGATTGTTTGCTTCCTTAAATCCTTATCTTTGTTCTTGCTCATTTTAACCTCCTTTAATTAAAACTCATTGGAATTAAACGACGCCAAATTTTTTTCAACTTCTGGATATAGCTTATCGATTTCTTTTTGGATTTCGATTGTCTTTTTTAATGCAGTTACAACCTTGCAGTAATGCTTGATGTCCTCTGCTGAAAGCGTGTGACCTTTGCGGTCCTTGAGCCATTTGTCGAGAACTTGATAACCACCGATTTGGTAATTCCAAATTTCTGGCTCGATGCCTTCAAAATACTGAGTACCATTAATATAAACCCTGCTCTCTGATTCCTTATACTCCCGTTTTTCTACTTTGCCCTCACCTTCACCGTAAAATTTGGTGATTGGGTTATTTAGCACCGGAGATTTTAGCAAATGGAGGCCGACGAGTTCCTTTCCAAATTCTGAAAACTTTTGGAAAAGTCCATAATCCTTGGTAAATGGAATCCTCGGAAAATCAATTTTTAAGAATTCCTGATACTTTTCGCGGTAGGTGTTTGAGTAAAGAACAGCATATATGTAGTAGAAGATTTCTTCTGGGGGCACATCAAAAGCTTTTTGTTTTTCCAAGGGCATCGTAGCAGGCTGCGGATTATATGAGTTATTCAAGAGTGCTTGAAACTCAACGTTAATGTTTGTTGTTTTGTTATTTGTAGGGTGATCTTGCAACAGAGAAATTTGCTGTTGGGCTTCTATATCGTTGTAAAGGTAAAGCGGAAAAACGTGAGCAGCGCCCCTATTACTAATAAAAATTCTTCTATCAACAACACTTCGGACAACAAATGCATGAGAATATGGATTAGAATGAATATATTGGCGCATGCTTAGTAACGCCAAGTTATCCTGTCGTAGATGTTTCATGATTATGTCGCGAGCTCTTTGTAAAATTTTTGTGTTGTAAATCACAAATCTATTATCAAAAGGGCGATAGCTGAATGGCAAGGCTTGGTTTTCGACGTTGGTATGTTTCAACTCCTGATACCATTTATCAATCAGTTGTTTGCCAACCTTGTAATGCTGCATTTTTAGTTCAAAAAGCGATTTCTCACTAATTGAAAGTTTTCTTAATAAGCTTGTTTTATCAAAATCCACTAAGAAATCATCTTTACCTGTGGCAATCCCAGCTTTGTATTCCCTGAATATATCTTCTAAAGAAATAAATTTTTCATATTCTTCCTCAGCCTTAAACTCTTTTTCTGTAAAGAAGCAATAGGGCTCTTTCGGTTCAAGAATTTTCCATTCAGTGCTTTCAGTATCATTGGAAAACAGAAAATCATATTTTGTGTTCTTCTCGCCCATATCCCCACGCAAGCCCCAGACATCAGCATATTTAACCTGCTTCTTTAATCCCTCTTTTTTAACAAGCAGAATTATACTTACACCTTGTTGAATATCGAAAACGTTTTCGTCTTTGCCACCATCAGGAGTTTTTTCTTGCCTTCTTGTATTTCCGTGGAGATTTAAAACATAGATTTCATCAAAATCTTCCAATATTTTGCGACGCATATCGCGATGGATGATTCCATCAAGATAGGAATTATTTGTAATCATACCAACGATGCCCTGCCCCGCTTGAGTTACCTTCCAATGAGCAAAAGCAAGAAATTTAATGTAATCATCGGATAACGGTTGGATATTACGTTCTTCTTTTCTGACCCTCTCTTTATAGCTTTCATAAAGCTTTTGAAAATCGGAGCCGCCCTGGATAATGTTTGTTGAACTGACCGAATAGGGAGGATTCCCCATAACTACCATTACAGGAATATTCTGTTTAACCTCTAAAGCTTCTTCCGACTCCTTAGCGATGGCTCGCTCAAAAATTCCCGGAAACCTATCTGGGTCTTCTTTTGTAAAATCAAGGGTATTGGTTAGATAAAGATTAAACCGCTCATCTTCGGAAAGTTTGTAGCCAAACTCATCCAAAACAAAGCCAATTTTTAGGTGACCCACTGCATAAGGCGCCATCATAAGCTCGAAAGCATAAAAGTTTTTAAGAATATGTTCTTCAATTAAACCCTTAACTCCGCCGTCACCATATTTTGATGTATATTCCTCAATTGCCAAATGAATGGCTTCCGCTGGGAAAGTAAGGGTTCCAGAGGCGGGGTCAAGGACAGTAACTGATGATGTTGCAAAGCCATCCTCTTTACCAAACTTCTCTTTAAGAATCTTATGAATCGAGCGAACAATATAACTTACAACAGGTTCAGGAGTGTAATAAACCCCTCGCTTTTCTCTTTCTTTCGGATCATATTCGGCAAGAAAAGTTTCATAAAAATGAATAATTGGGTCACGGCCTTTGCCCTCTTTATAAAAACCATGCATTATCTTTCTAACATCGGCAACCGCCAAAACCTCTGCGATATCATCCACAATCCACTCCATAGATTCGGGCAAATCTGTTGAGGATATAAAGCGAAAAACGTCGCGCAAAATACCGATAGTACGAGGAATATAATCAAAAGCCAGCTTTCTGTTGAAACCATCCTCAGCCCGACTTCTAGCGGCAAAGAGTCCGTAGGTTATCGTTTGCGCGTATAGGTCGGCAAAATCTTTTACAGTTAGAGAAGCGATGAGATGATCTTTAAAAGCTTTATAAAAACCAAAAAGATAACCTTCTTGCTTTTTTTCTTCTTCTCTCAATTCTTCCGCAACAATTTCATCTCGCAAAAATCGCGTTCTTTTTGCCAATTCAATAGCCAAGGTTCTTGCTGTGTAAGTTTTGGGGATAGAAAAAGAAAAAAACTGCTCAAGAAGTTCCAAAAATTTGTCCCGATTTTCAACGGGAGGAACAGTTTTTAGTTTGTGCATAACAAAAGGGCGCCCAATTTGAACGCTGTTGACAAGCTCTCCGTTTCGATAAAGGCGAAATTCAAAAAAGTTTGTGAGAATAAGGTTAGGAAATGTATGGCGATAGCGTTTTAATTGTTCTGTTCCTTGTATCGTATCGAGATGTTCAACCGTTGGGGCTTTGGCTTCTACATAACCAACAATTTTCTGTTTCCCATCCCAGATGCGAAAATCGGGGTTTCCCGCCTCGGTTCTTTTTGGAAGAGGAGTAATATAAAATTTCTTTCCTTTTTGTTCGCCCCAATTTTCAATGAGTCTTTTGAGGTCCGGGTAATAACTTTCTTCTGTTGCATCACCTGTTTTAGTTGTGTTGAAGATGTCTTTGAAATATTGTTCAAACATCATTGCTCCGTTTATTGTAGCTTTTAACTTTATTAGTATATCAAATCACAATCTAAAAAATTCAACAAAATGTGGGTTTATCCTCTAATAGACAAAGTCTATAAGTTCCGCCAGAGGCGGACAGGCGAAAGTCTGTTAGTTGGCCTGCCCGCCAACCCGCAGCGGGTCATAGGCGCAGGCAGGCGGGGAGTTGGGAGTAAGTTCAAGTACCAAACCTCCTTCGATGTTGGTCAAGATAAACCAGCCCTCTGGCTGAAGGCGGACAGGCGGGAAATGGAAAATTCACCCTCCCCAACCCTCTCCCATTAAGGGAGGTGAGAACGAGATTGCCACGCTCCCCGCTATTGGCGGGTCACTCGCAATGACCAACCTGCAGCCATTCGCTATCTGCCATCAATAACTTTACCCTATCCCCTTCTCTTCTAACCCTCCAACCAATCCTTTGGATAAATTGGCTGGTTAATCATAGAGAGTAAATCTTCCGGAGAGCTATTTAAAACCCACTCTTTAAATTCATTGAACAGCGCTTTTTCGTCTTGCCCTTCTTCATGTCTGGTTGAATCGGAGAGCGATAGCTTTCCCACCCCGTGTCTGCCTGCCTGACGGTAGGCACGGCCGACAGGCAAGGAATCACACAACTTAATTTTCCTCGAAAGACCGCTTCCAGAAACCTCAATTAAACCAAGCTCCTTAAATATTTTAAGACCTGCCGAGACCCCGTTTTCGTTCAAAAAGGTCCTTCCAAAAAATTCAACCTCGCTTAAAATATCTTTGTTGGTCATCTCAAACCCTTCGGGTGACCCTTTTGAAATATTTTTTAAAGCCCTGTAAAGGTTAACCAACTCTTTTCTGGAGGGAGCCATAGATTCAAGAATTAATCTGTTTATTTTGGCATCCTTTTCGCCAAATAAAATGTGGATATTCGATACTTCATCATCTCGACCAGCCCTGCCGCTCTGCTGATTGTAAGTTATAAAGCTAAACGGCATGTGATAAAGAAAAATATGACGAATGTCGGGAATATTTACCCCTTCACCGAAGGCGCTCGTGGATACCACCGTTAAGAAATCACCGCTCCTAAATCTTTCTTCAACTTCACACCTCAAGCTCGAATCCATGCCTGCGTTATAATAGACGATTCTATTTCTCAGATGGGGCACGGATTCTCTAAGCGCAGAGGCAATTTTCACACTCTGCTCCCTGCTGTTTACATAAATAATTGACTTCTCCTGCTGAGCTATGACATCTTTTATATAAAGGTCTTTTTTTCTTATCCCTCTTTTATCAATTAATCTTAAATTTTTCCTCACGTTCGGATCGATAACGACTTTTTCTATCCCCAACGTTTTATGTATGGTCGGGGCAACCTTCTCTCCAGCCGTAGCGGTTATGGCAAGAACTAACGGATTCCCCATTGAAGCTATAACTCCATCTAACTGACCATAAAGCGGCCTGTGAAGCTGAGAGGATGTGCTCACATGATGACACTCATCGACCACCAAAAAACCTATTCTCTTCTTTAGTTTGTCGAACTCAAACTTGTTGTGATAGATAAACTCCGGCGTGGTCAAGACGACGTGGGCTTCTCCCGAAGCAAGCGCGGCAAAGATACTTTCCCTTTCATCAAAATCAACATCTCCCGAAAGATGGATGACGTTTAAGCCAATTTCACCGAAAACGCGCTTTAAATAACAGTGCTGGTCATTTATGAGGGAGCGCAAAGGATATAAAATTACCGAAATTTTGTTATCTTTGATGGCTTCAATGGCAGAAAAGATATGAAATATTGCCGATTTTCCCCTGCCCGTGCCCATAATCGTCAAGCAATTTTTCCCTTGTAAAAGATTTTCTAATGCTTCTTTCTGCTTATCGCGCAGCTCGTTTCCATTTAAAAATCTTTTGGCAAGCTCGTTTACAAGAGTTGGTCTATCAAGGTCTTTGAGCTCCTGTGATACCGATGATATAATTCCCTGTTCGATGGCCCCACCAATCTTCTTCTTTTTGATCAGAATATTCACACCGAGATGCCTGCCCCCGATTGCGGGCGGTTTATCCGTCTCTTTTCCGGTAACCTCGGTAACTCTTCCTTCATATTCGTAGCCCGAATCCATAATGGGCGCAAGATGCTTGGCCATCGCGGCTTTTATGTAGCCCAAATTGTTTCCACTCTCATCATCTATGCGAATCGCGTTTTCGTCGTGCGGATTGTTGGGTTCACGTATTAAATTCAAACAAGTTCCCCCTTCAAGGTTTATTAAAATATCCTGGCGTCCCTCAAAAGTAACTCCGGCAACCTTGGAATAGAACGAATCCGCATCGCCGATATTCTTATAATCCTCATTCTTAATAATCTCAGACGCATCGGCAAATAACCTCTCGACAAAATCGCCGCCCGCAATCGGGGGCAGGTCTTCTGGCAGATTTTCAAGAATCTTCAAATCCACCAGCTTCAACTGCAATTCTTCCCGCCCGTTCCAAATATTTTTATCGAGATTAAATGCCAAATCGGCTATTATCGGCTGATAGTTTTTTTCAAAATTGTCCTTTGGATAATTGAAGCCGATGCCTGAGATGCTCCTGCCCCCGATTGCGGGCGGCCCGGGAACTGAAAATTTTAAATGCTTTCCATCCCCAACGTAGCTCAGATTGTTTAATAAGGTATTTTTTAAAGATAAAACCGGCGTCGGATTTCCGATACCAAAGGGAGAGAGCAGCTCAATCTCCTTTAACAAGGTTTCGTTAACTTGAGAAACATGTAAATCTAAATCTATGGATAATTTAGGAATCAAATCGGATTCATCGAGCGTTTCATCCGCTATCTGATTTATTTTTTCTCTGAAGGAACCGAGATGCTCTACTGGAAGAGATAGGCCGGCAGCACACGCATGGCCGCCATAACGCTCCAAGATTTCATCGCATTGAGACAAGGCATCAAAAAGATGAAATCCCGATACACTCCTGGCCGAGCCGCTGGCTTTGTTGGCTTTTATTGTAAAAATAAACACGGGACGAAAATACCTGTTGAGAAGCCGCGAGGCAACGATCCCCTTAACTCCCTCGTGCCAACCCTCGGACGCTATCACTATGACCTTTTCTTTTTCTAAATCTACTTCATTTTCAACCTTTTCAAGGGCTTGGTTTAAAATTTTTTCCTCAAGATTTTGTCTCTCCTTATTCTTTTCATCCAAATACTTAGCGGTTTTTCTCGCAAACTCGATATCGTCAGTTAGCAACAACTCGACACATTTGCTTGCATTTGTTATACGTCCGCCGGCATTTAGCCGCGGAGCCAGCCAATAACCAACCTGTCCGGCAGTAATTTCTTTATCCAGCAGACCGGAAACTTCCTTTAAAGCAACAAGTCCAGGTCTTTGAGTCTCATTTAAAATCGCCAAACCCTCTTTTACTATAACTCTGTTTTCGTTTAAAAGAGGCACCATATCGGCGATGGTTCCAAGGGCAACTAAATCTAAGCAACCATTAAGGTTTAAATCCATTTTCAGATCGTCGTATAGAGCTTGGATAAGCTTAAAGGCAACACCCACTCCAGCAAGCTCGGCATATGGATATCGCAGACACGTATTTTGTTTGGGGTCTATTACCGAAAGAGCTATGGGTAAACTTTCTCCAGGCAGGTGGTGGTCGGTTATGATAATGTCCAAACCAATCTTATTGGCGTAATCAACTTCCTTGATGGCCGTGATACCGCAATCAACCGTTATGATTAAAGACGAACCAGCCTCTTTTAATTTTTTTAGAGCGGATTTGTTCAGTCCGTATCCTTCATCGAAACGGCTGGGGATGTAAAAATCGACATTTGACCCGAGTTCTCTTAACGCCAAAACCATAAGAGATGTGCTGGTAATCCCATCGACGTCGAAATCTCCATAGATGATTATCTTCTCACCGCGCAAGATGGCTTCTTTTACGCGATTTACGGCAAGAGCCATACCCGACATTAAAAAGGGATCGTGAAGATGGGATAGAGAAGGATATAAAAATAGTTTTGCTTCTTCAAAAGTAGTAATATCTCGATTTATAAGGAGATTGGCGATAGTTTTGGAGATACCAAGATTTTTGGAGAGCAAATTACAAGTCTCAGATTGAGGCATTGAGGTTTCCCATATTTTACTGCCAGAAAACGAGTTTTTACTTGGTGGCAACCTCTACTCCCATATGAATCAAAATTAATCTGTAATCTCCGGTTCTTCTTTAGGTTCCTGAATTTCTTTATTGAGGTCGTTTAGCTCTCTCTTCTTCTGTTTAAAACGACCCCTTGCTCTTCGTATGCTTCGAACGCTGGCAAGTATTCCCAAAACAGCGCCCACTATAACAGATACAACAATGACAAGAGCTAAAGATATGTTGGCCTTTCCAAACAAATAAGAGAAACTGATAATAGTCGCATTTTCAATAGCAAACAGCGTAACTGCAAGGATTAAAACTAAGATAAGAATAAGAATCCACTGCATCCTCCATCCTCCTTTTACGACTTCCCAGACCTTAAAATCGCCAGGATAACCCAAATACTCAAAAAAACCGCAACAATAAACCAAATAATTCCAACAACGCCATACCTAGAACTAGTTGCTAAGAAAGCTGAGCCAATGATGACTGCCGCAATTATTATGCTCGCTGCCAAAATATTTAATTTAGAGTATAACCCTTCCAATCCGACATGCCTATATCTTATCTGAAATTCCCCGCTTCGCGCCTGATTTAATATCTCGTGTAATTGCTTTGGGTAATCTAGCAGGTAAAGAGCATATTTTCTCATTTCTTCGTAAACTTCCTCCAGCGCCATCCCTGGGGTATACTCCCTCTTTATCAAATCATATAAAAATGGCTTCGCCGTCTCAAAAATATTAAAATCGGGATAAAGGGTGGTTGCCGCTCCCTCGACCGTTATCAGGGCCTTTGCTAAAAGAGCGTAATCCTTGGGAATCCTTATATGGTGCTCATATAGAAGCCCTAGAAATTCCTTTCCAATGATGTTAATTTTCACATCTTCAAGCGACTTGCCATAGTACGAGGCAAGAATATTTTTTAAGTCCTCTTTCATTTCGGCCATTTTTTCGGTTGAAATTTCAGCCCCGATGGCCTTGGTTTCTTTTATTATCTCGTCCGGCTCCTGTTTTAAGATAGCAAACTGCAAACGGGCCATGTGTTCCTTCGCTTCCTTCGGGACATATCCCACCATCCCGAAGTCAAGATAAGCTATTTTCCCATCAGGAGTTATAAAAATATTTGAAGGATGAAGGTCAGCATGAAAAAATCCGTCAACCAATACTTGTTTCATAAAAACTTTGGCGCCGTATTCCGCCAGTTCCGTGGTGTCTATGCCCAGTAATTCCGGCGTTGTCATATCGCTAATCTTGGTTCCCTCAATAAACTCCATCGTTAGCGCCCTGGTGGTTGTATATTCCCAAAAAATAAGAGGTATCTTTATCTTCGGATCATCGTGAAAATTGTGTCTGAATCTATCAGCATTGCGAGCTTCAACTTGATAATCAAGCTCCCTGTGCAATGAATCCGAAAATTCTTGCACAACTCCAACGATGTCGGTAAATTTGATTCTATCCTTTATCATCTCAGCTAAAGAAAAGAGGAGACTGAGATCGGATTCCACAATTTTTTTTGCTTCGGGCCGCTGAACTTTTACAGCCACTTTAACCCCGTTTTTTAGATACGCCTTATGAACTTGCCCCAGCGAGGCAGACGCGATGGGTTTGGGCTCAAAATCGTCGAAAATATCTTCAATCTCTTTCTTGAGCTCACTCTCAATAACCTCGCGAACCACCGAAAAATCCATAGGCGGCGCGAAGTCGAGCAGCTTTTCAAGTTCAAATATAACTTCGGGAGGAATTAAATCAGGGCGAACGCTCAAAATTTGACCGATTTTGATAAACGTGGGGCCGAGTTCTTCTAAGGTTAATCTAACTTGCTCGGCAAAATTTTCTTCGCGCGGACGAGAAAACTTCTTCTTTTCTGTTAAAAGAAGGTATCGTGCTAAGCCGTAACTTTCAATAAAGTAACCAAGCCCATGCTTAACCGCTATGGTTAATATTTGCTGAAAACGCCTCAAATCTTTTGCCTTTAAAGAAAGAGTTGCCATATAGGTTCCCCTAATCAACCGACTAAATTATGAAAAAACTGTAAACAAAAAAAGATCTTATTGGTTTTCCCTTGAGGCAATTTTTTCTTCTAGCTCATCAATCCTAACTTTTAATTTCTCAACTTCTTCCGCCGGGACTAGACCCACTTCTTTTAGGGCTCTACTCGTTATCTCGGGTATCGATTTCTTTAACTCCTCTTTCCCTTCTTCAACTCTTACCGCAAACTCATCTAAAAACTTCTTTTTTTCCTCGGGAGTCATTTTTCCTTTTTCGATTGTGTCCCTTATGAAATCATCGGCAAGCTCATGAGCCAAAAGCCACAACGCAAAAAATGTGGTGATACCCTTATCCACCAAGTCAGACATCTTAAGCCCCCCTTATAGGACGAGCTCCTAATATATTTTTATCATACCACCAACAACCAGTGTGTTCAATTAAAAGATAGCTTCCAGATTTTTCAGCCATGAGACTGTTGAATTTTGTCATTGCCTGGTACGAGGCCTAATAACGAGAACTCCAACGTTACGTCAGAGGAAGAGGCAATCTCCTGAGATCACCACCCCCGCATAAAATCTGCGGGGGCTCGTGATGACTTTATCGGATCACCGCGGGCTAAAGCTCTTGTGATGACAGAGAAAAAGTGGGTCATTGCCGTACCTACCGGCATACAGAGAGAAATAGGTTGCTAACAAGCAGTCAAAAGTCATTAGCTTTTAAAAACTCGGGTGGGTTATTTGTTTCACCCTCCCCCTAACCCCTCCCATCAAGGGAGGGGGGAATTTAGCTATTACCGCCATATCATTTTTAAGCAAAAAGTGGTTCTCTTCTCGTTTTTTAAAACCTAGCGGGTTGCTTGTAGGCGACCCTCCTCCGGCGGGCAGGCATATGAGAGCGCCAACACACAATTGATGAGGCGGGTTTCGACCGAAGCTGTCTGAACCCGCAGCACTTCTGCGGGTGAGTTCTGCAGGTCGCCGCCGAAGAATGCAGTGGGGAGGATAAACGCTCGGCACAGCCCTGTACCAGGAATCAAGAGCCCAGAGCAACCCACAAAAAAATATTCTTAGGCGAGTAAGAAAATGAACAAATCAAATTTTTAATTTTTTTCAATTGTTTTGCTTTAAAACGCGCGCATTTACTTACCGACAGATATGCCTGATAAACCAGTGGTTTATGGCACTAATAAATATCTTACATCAATTTATAGATGTTTAATATTTATCCCAACTTATTCAATCAAGCTTTTTTGGGGCGATATCTGGGCTCGCGTTCCTTCCATATGGCAAAAAGAGGACTTGCAATAAAAATTGAGGAATAAGCTCCTGTAATTAGCCCCACGACAAGAACCAGCGCAAAATCTTTTAGGGTCTCCCCTCCAAACACTAAAAGACAAACAACAGGTATTATTGAGGTGAGCGAGGTATTTATGGAACGCATAATAACTTGATTTAGTGATTCGTTCGCCATATCTGCATATCTTTTTTTACCAAGATATTTGGTATTCTCTTGAATCCTGTGAAAAACAACGATGGTATCATAAAGTGAATATCCAAGTATCGTTAACAGGCCCGCTATCACATTGGGAGTTACTTCCCTGCTCAGTAAAGCATATACGCCTACCGTTATCACAATGTCATGTAGTAGTGCCACAACGGCCGAAAAAGCCATCTTATATTCAAAACGAAAACTTATGTAGATTAAGGTGGTCGTAAGCGACGCTGCAAGCGCCAGGAGCGCGCCGCGTGTCACCTGTGTTCCCCAGCCCGGGCCAACATCTTGGATATAACGAATCTCCTTAATCCCCGCACTACTTTTAAAATCTTCAAGGATTGATTCCTGAGTTTTTTGGTCAATTTTGGATGAGCGAATAATGAACTCTTTACCTTTTGAATGCTGAATAACACTGTCAGCCAGATTGTATTCCCTAAGAGTATCCCGAATTTCAGATACCGTCATTTCTTTTTCAAATACGAGATCAAAAAGCGTGCCACCCTTAAAATCTATCCCCAGCTTAAGCCCAAGAAAAATAACGGCAGCAACACTTATCAACATCAAAACCCCCGAAAAAACAAACCAAATTTTCTTTCTACCAATGAAGTCGAATTTCATTATCTGCCTGCCTCCTTTACCCCGAGGAACAACGGCTTGTTGAAGAATTTAAATTGCGCAATATAAGCAAGCATGGGGCGGGTAAAGAAAAAGGCGGTAAACAAATCAACGCATATCCCCATAATCAAAGTAAGGGCAAAACCACGAACGGGACCAACGGCCAGAAAATAGAGGAAAACAACCGCCGCCAATGTTACAAAATCCGCGTCGAGCATTGTCTTAATGGCATACTTAAACCCGGTATCAGCAGACATGCGCATGGTCTTACCTGCTCTTACTTCTTCCTTAAACCTCTCAAAGATAACGATACTCGAATCTGCCGCCATACCTATACTTAAAATTATTCCAGCGATTCCAGGAAGAGTCAGAGTCCAAAGATAAGCTTTCCCGAAAATCGCAATTAAACCCCAAAAAAGCGTCCCAAAGACAATGAGAGCCATCGTGGTGATAAGCCCCAATCCCCTGTAGTAAAAAACCATATATAATGCGACAAGAATCAAGCCAACTGTTCCAGCTATCAAACCCGCTTTTAAAGAATCTCTTCCGAGCGTTGGGCCGACGGTCCTGTTCTCTGAAATCTCAAGGTTTATGGGAAGAGCGCCGGTTTGAAGCACAAGTGCGAGGTTTTTGGCTTCCTCAACCGTAAAACTTCCAGTTATCTCGGCACTTCCACCGGATATTTTCGTTTGGACCGTCGGAGCCGACATCACCTTTCCATCTAAAACAATGGCAAGTTTTTGACCAATCATCTTTCCCGTTATATCCTCAAACTGTTTTGCTCCCTCTGTGGTAAACTTCATATCAACCTTTGGTTTATTCATTTGGTCAAAGCTAACCGAAGCGTCAGAAAGAGCTTTCCCGGTCATCAGGGTTTCTCCAAGCTCTATTTTATCCTCTGTTGCTGAAATTACCGGTTTGAATTCCAATAAAGCAGTTTTTCCGATAATGCTTAGCGCTTTCTGGGGATCTTTTATTCCGGGAAGTTGAACCAGGATATTATTCGTCCCCTGTCTTTGAATTTGCGGCTCCGCCACCCCAATCTTATCCACCCTCTCGCGAATGATAATCATGGCCTGTTCCATTGAATCCTCGGTAACGGGCGCTTCTTTTGTGCCTTTAGCGGTAAGTAAAACGCTTAAGCCGCCCTTTAAATCCAAACCCAATCTTGTTGATTTGGCGGGAGGATAGATAAAATAAACCGAAGCACCAATCAAAATAACCACAAAAAGTATCGAAAATATATTTTTTGTACTTGACCGCAACCCATATCCCCCTTACTTAAAGTAGCTGAATATTATTTATTACCAAACTAAACTGACAGTTTAAAACCTCAGCCGCTTTTCTGCACATTACCATACGCGTTAAAAATATTTCAAAATACTCCATCACTTTGCTGATGGTCGTATCGATTTGAATCTCAAGAGAAATTGTTTTTGCTTCACCATCCACGCGCAAGAAAGACTTTTGAGCCGCATAATTTACCCTATCATGAATATCATTATCTCGACACGCTTTATTCTTACTTTCTTGTCTCACTCTGCTTCGATGAACATCCGCTTTGTCGGCTATAACCAAGGCAGCCGCTATAGGATGAGTTGCCCAGCCGTACTCTTCTTCGTGGTTGCCTATTGCGTTCATAATCAACGCTATCTCATTTTCAGGCATCCCCATATTTTTAAGGATACTTCTTGCTAAAAGGGCCGCCGAAACACCATGCTCCTGACGACTAATGGAATTTCCAATATCATGTAAATAGCCCGCTATGGCAGCAAGTTCGGTCTCTCTTACGGGATAGTTCAACCTCTCGAGAATGTTGTGGGCAATGTGAGCAACCAAACCAGCGTGCCTGGCACCATGTTCTGTATAACCTATAGCTCCAATATATTGATCGGCCATATCCAAATACATGGCAACCGTTTTGTTCGTCTTTAAATTGTCTAAAGTTATTTTGTTTTCCGCAAAATTTTCTTGTGATGACATAGGTTAAAAAATAGCAAAAAATCACGGTTTCAGCAAGAAAAATTATAATCTTCGAGCAACTGATGCTTTAGAAAATACCACGATAACCTTATCAGCAATCTCTAAAGAAATCGTATCGTCTGTAACTTGCTTTATGGTCCCGTAGATTCCTCCCACCGTAACCACCTTATCTCCGTCTCTCAATCCCAAAACAAGCTCTCTGTGCCTCTTTGTTCTTTGCTGTTGAGGACGAATAAGAAGGAAATAAAAGATTCCAAAAAGAAAAAGAAGATAAAACATAGAAATCGTTGACGATGACAAAATAATCACTCCTTTTAAAATATTTACCTAAAATTTTTGTTCAACAGCTCTAAATAAACTCCTTTATTCAAAATCTTCTGCTGTATATCTTTTGATAAATGATTTTTTAAAGTCCAAAAATGAATCGTTTGCTATGGCTTTCCTGGATTCATCTATCAAATTGAAAAGAAAGTAAAGGTTATGCCAAGTAAGTAATCTTAGAGCTAAAATTTCACCAACTTTGAAGAGATGTCTTAAATACGCCCTTGAAAAATTTTGACAAGCATAGCAATTGCAGTTGGAGTCCAGGGGGTCAAAATCCTTCGCGTATGTAGAATTTTTTATATTAAGTTTTCCAGTCGAGGTAAATATGGTTCCGTTACGAGCAATGCGAGTTGGTAAAACACAATCAAACATATCTATACCCAAACCAATCGCCTCCAATATGCTCGTGGGATTACCCACTCCCATTAGGTAGCGCGGTTTATCCTCCGGTAAGCAAGAGATAGTATTCTTAAGAATCTCAAACATAATATCATGAGGTTCTCCCACGCTAAATCCACCGATGCCATATCCGGGGAAATCTATCTCAACGGTGCTTTGAACGCTGTGTTTCCGCAAATCCTTGTAAATACCACCTTGAACTATGCCAAACAATGCCTGTTCTTTAACGTAATGAATTTTTTTACAACGTTTTGCCCATTGCAAAGTACGCTCAACGGCTTCTTCAATCTGTTTCCGTTCCGCAGGATATGGAGAGCATTCATCCAAAACCATGATGATGTCCGCGCCAAGATCATTTTGTATCTCAATCGCCATTTCAGGAGTTAAAAAATGGGCTGAACCATCAATTATCGACTTAAAATGCACGCCTTCATCGGCAACCTTAAAAGTTTTACCCAAACTGAAAACCTGAAAACCCCCGCTATCGGTAAGTATCGGCCCATCCCAGTTCATAAACTTGTGCAAACCACCTGCCTCTTTTATGAGTTCGTGACCAGGCCGAAGATAAAGATGATAGGTGTTTGATAAGACCATCTGTGCTCCAATTTTTTTAAGCTCATCCGGCGCCATTATTTTAACCACAGCTCTCGTCCCAACTGGCATAAAGACCGGGGTATCGATAACACCATGAGCGGTAATCATTTTTCCTAATCTAGCGCCACAATTTTTATCCGTATGTTTCAACTCAAAATTAAAAGCCACAAACACCTCCGTAAGTCGACAGTCTGTTAGTCGGGAGTCGGGGTTGCTTTACCCACTACCTTTTTTGTCCCTTACCCCAATGCATCTTACCAGCAGTCATTGCGAGTGAAGCGAAGCAATCTCAAGGGATTGCCACGCCTTGTAAAACAAGGCTCGCAATGACTTTGTTGGATTAACACGCTCTCTGCTCTAAGCTCCGCACCCCATAAGTTGGAAGTCTGTTGGTCGGTAGTCGGTAGTAATTTTTAAATTCTTTTCTTTCTTCTCTGCCAGCAACTCCCCACTACCAACTATCGACTGTTAACTAAATAATTAGCATCGCGTCTCCGAAACTAAAAAATCTATATTTTTTATCGATTGCTTCATTATAGGCCCTCATGATTAAATTGTTTCCAGTAAAAGCCGAAACCAGCATCAACAAGGTGGATTTGGGAAGATGAAAGTTCGTTATCAAAGCGTCCACTATTTTAAACTCATATCCCGGATAGATAAATAAATCCGTAACTCCTTCACTTTCTTTAACTAAATATTTCCTTTCTAAACTCCCAACCCCCCGCCTGCCAGCGCCAGAAGCTGCAAGCAATGGTGAGCAAGCCGACTCCCGATTATTTATAGCGGCCGCCTCCAGCACCCTCACCGACGTGGTACCTACTGCAACCACCTTTTTTCTTTTGCGAATCGTCTCATTTATTATATCCGCAGACTCTTGCGACAATTCGAAGTGTTCTTTGTGAATTTCGTGTTCCTCGACATTTTCTGTCTTTACGGGCCGAAAAGTATCTAGCCCTACCTCCAGCGTAACGGTGGCAAATTTAATCCCCTTTTCTTTGATTTTTTCTATAAGATTTGGAGTAAAGTGAAGCCCCGCGGTGGGTGCCGCAACTGATCTTTCATTCCTTGCATAAACCGTCTGATAACGCTCCGGGTTCTCAGGGGAACGGGTTATGTAGGGAGGGAGGGGGACTTCGCCAACCGTTTTTAAAATATCCCGAAAGTTTCCCTCATGCTCAAAAAAAACAATGCGTTTGCCACCGGAGAGACGTTTTTCAATATTCCCCGTTAAAAGCCCGTCTCCAAAGATAACCTTCACGCCGGGCTGCAGACGGCGCCCCGGCTTAACAAGCGCTTCCCAATAACCTTCTTTTAATTCAGTCAAAAGAAAAACTTCCGCTTTGCCACCGGTTTTGTTTTTTACTCCTATTAGACGAGCCGGAAGAACTCGGGTATCATTTACAACAAGGCAATCTCCTTCTTCTAAAAATTCCGGAAGTTCTCTGAAAATCTTGTGTTCGATTGACCCCGTGTTCCTACAAACAACCATAAGACACGAGCTGTCCCTTAGCTCAACTGGTTCTTGGGCTATCAGCTCAGCGGGCAATTGATAGTCGAAATCTGAAGTTTTCATAAATCACCTTCTTAAGAAAAAAAGGATGAGATTGATAATTACAGTTAAGATAATGCTTATGACCATACAGGTTGCTATAGGAAAATAAAAACTAAAACCATCTTTTTTATAGGATATATCTCCAGGGAGTCCTTTAAATCCAACTTTGCCGGCTAGATAAAAAATACCACCTATAATTAATAGCACGATTGCAAATACCAGTATTATTTTGCCCAATACTTCAAAGTTCATATTAACATCCTTCAAGTCGTTAGCGGGAAGTTGGGAGTCGGTAGTTAAAAGTCATTGCGAGAAATAAAAACAACAAAGCAATCTCGAGATTGCCGCGCCTTGTAAAACAAGACTCGCAATGGCTTTGTTGGATTGACCCACTCTTTGTTCTAGGCTCTCTGCACTATTTTCCATACTCCATATTCCATGCTCTACGCCTTTAACTATCCGCTATCTGCCCCGAGCTGCTTTAACTACCAACTGTCCGATAAGCTCTTAACCTGTACACCACTGCCGTTTGCCATTTGCCATCTGCTATTTTTAACTATGTCTCCATGTTTGACTTTACCCTTTTTCTTTCTTTTCTCTTGTCGTAACGCTCCCATTCGCTAAACAAACATCCACAATACTTTTGCATATATAAATCCATCTCTTTTGCTTTCTCGTGACTTTCCTTAAAACCTTCCCTAAAATCTTTGAACAAAAACTGAACGCCAATCTCTTGAGCTACCTTACCCCCGATTTCCTTTATTGATTCAATAGATTGGTAAGGGCTTATGGTCAATGTGGTGGTAAACGCGTCAAGGTTTTCGCTCTTGGCTATTTTAGCCGTCTTTTCCAAACGCAAATTATAACAGATGGAGCATCTTTCGTCCTCGTGAAATGCCACCCTTCGAAAATACTCCTCCATCTCATAATCGCCAACGATCAGAGGTATGCTCAGCTCCTTACAACATTTCCGAACAGATTTTAACCGTTCCTTATATTCTTTGAAAGGATGGATATTGGGATTATAGTAAAAACAGGTTACATCGTGACCTTCTTTGGTCAGCTTCTCATAAGAATATATGAGGCAAGGACCACAACACGTATGTAAAAGAACTTTTGCCATTTATCGCCTCTCTGATATTATCGATTTTGAAGCGCCGTAGTCTGCCAACTTTCTAAAAACGTACAATTTCTCTTCCTGGCCAATTTTAGCATGTGAAATTGCGACCCTCAAAACTTCTGTTGATTTGTCGTATGTGGTCCTGTCAACCGGATAAGGATGTCCATCCTTTCCGCCGTGAGCAAAGCTATAACGCACGGGATCCTTAAATCTTGGCTTGACCTCATAAACAAGCTCATATATTAAACTCAACGCCCTGATGGTCTTAGGACCAACCGATTTAAGTTTAGTTTAGCATGGTCCCACGGCTGCAGACCTTCACCTTTTTAGTTGAAACCAATGTTCCCTCCAGCACAACAGGCAATTCACATCAATTAAACCTGTGTTTTATAACACTAAATCACCATCACCTTCAAAAAGATAAATGACCGAGATGAAGATGAAAAACATCAAACAAACATCTATTATCCAGCCCGCAAATGGCCAAGAAATGGGTTTCAACAATTCAATGCCATATCAATAAAGTTTTTCGACCTCTTAAATATCTACTTTCAAAAACATTCTTACAAAAATGCCTATTATAAATGTCAACGTCGCCACTCCTAAGCTAATTAACGTCATTTCAAAAAATCGTTTCTTAAAATCAAGGTCTTTAGCAACGGAGATGTAAAAAGTGAATATAAAAATCACAAGTATCGCATTAAAAATGGTAAGTGCCAAACTTAAAAAATAATTCGCGAAGATTAAATATGGAAAGATTAAAAACAAAACCGTAAGAATGTAGGCAAAACCGGTATAAACTGAAGCCTTCAGAGGATTTTCCCCTTCCTCTGTCTTGGTTGACAGATACTCCGAGGCAGCCATGGAAAAGGAGGCGGCGATGCCGGTTATTGAGCCGGTCATCGCAATTAACCGTGTATTTTGAAGAGCAAAAGTTAATCCCGCAAGCGCACCCGTGAGTTCAACCAAAGCATCATTTAATCCCAAAACCATCGAGCCAACATATTTAAGCCGCTCTTCGTCTATCATGTCGATGAGCTCTTTTTCGTGTTCGTCTTCATCTTCAATAATGCTTTTGGCATCGGGCATAGATTTGGATATCTTTTCGTAAGTTACCTGAGCTCGTTCCTCGCCCTTTTCCATAAGTTTTATTCCAAAGGTTATCCCAAATAATTTGGAAATTAAAAAATACTTCCAAACCTTAAATTTGCTCGGCTTAATATCTTTGTTGGTATATTTTTTCCAAAAATTATAATGTCTAAGTTCATCTTCGGATATTTTCTCTAAAACATCTTTGTTATGGAAATCCTTAATTGATCCTGAAAGACGCTTATAGATAAAATACTCCGTGATTTCATTTTTTTGAGCGGTTAAAATTGCTTTTTTTGTTTCGCTATTTAACACATTACCCCCTTAAGGCAAATAAAATAACCACCTCGTAACCATATTAAGACTTTTTATCAAAATATAGAATACAGGATTTACAACCGTGGCCCAAATTAGACTGATATTTAAAACATCGCATACGGACTCAACAACCTTTAATACAATCCATCATCAATATCTTGCGTAGTAAAAAACTGATTTTTTTATTCAGCCCCTGCTTTTTCAAGAACCTTCTCCCACTTGTTCTGATGTAATTTTTTCAATCCTTGACGTAAGACGGGTTGACCATAGCCAAAAACTGGAGTTTAATGCCTTATATGCACCTTATCGCAAGCCCAACTGAGCTTGAAATCTGTAAATTAAAAGAAGATAAAAAATTGTCTGAAACATTTTGCTTTTTAACCACGGGTTTTGGAATGCTTGAGAGCACGCTTTCCCTTGCAGAATTCCTGGAGAAACAAAAAATAGAGGGCGTAATACTCTTCGGTGTCGGCGGAGCATATACGGATACCGGGATTGATATTTTAGATGTCTGTATTGCTGAAAAAGAATTTCTTGGCGACTTCGGAGTCGCATTCGGCGATGAAATAAAATATTTTGAAAACAACCTCTTGAATAAAAAGCGTGATTTTGACCTAAAAAATGATTTTTTCAACGATATCAAAAATAAGTTTATTGCGCATAGGATACCATATAAAAGTGGAAATTTTGTAACCGTAAATTCCTGCACCGGCACACTAAAAAGAGGAATTTTTCTGCAAAACAAATTTAACGCAATTTGCGAAAACATGGAGGGCGCGGCCATAGCAAAGGTTTGTGAATTTTATTGTGTGCCTTTGGTTGAAATCAGGTGTGTGAGCAACATAGTTGAAAATCGTGACGAGTCAAAATGGAAAACTGAAGAGGCAATAAATAAAGGCTCAGAAATCCTAACAAAAATTTTACCTAAGGTGATTAAATGAATTCTCTTTCAATTGGCTTTTCAACCTGCCCCAACGATACTTTCATATTTTATGCTCTGATGAACAACAAAATGAAGTGCAAAATAAACTTTGCTGAAACATTGGAAGATGTCGAAACGCTCAATAAAATGGCTTTCGATTCCGAACTCGACGTCACCAAGCTGTCGTTTCAAGCCTTCGGCCATCTTCTCGATGACTACTTGCTACTTAGAAGCGGAAGCGCCTTGGGTAGAGGTTGCGGGCCATTGCTTGTTTCAAACAAAAAATATGAACCTGAAGAATTGATAAATAAGAAAATTGCCATCCCCGGTAAATATACAACCGCCGCTATGCTTCTCAAGCTTTATAACAATACCGTGTCTGCCGACAGGCAGGACTACAACAATTTGATTGAGATGAGCTTTGAAAAAATAATTCCCGCCATCAAAGATGGCATTGTTGACGCGGGCGTAATAATTCATGAAAGCAGATTCACTTATGAAAAAGAGGGTCTTAAAAAAATTGTTGACCTTGGGAATTGGTGGGAAAAAACAACCGGACTTTCTATCCCGCTCGGCGGAATTTTCGCTAAAAGAGGTTTAGGGGAAGAAACCATTAAAAAAATTGATACCTGCATAAGAAATAGCGTTGAATACGCTTTTTCTCACAGAGAAGAACTCATGGGATACATCAAAAAATATGCTCAAGAACTTTCAGATGACGTCATCAACCAACACATTGACCTTTATGTAAATCAATTTAGCATCGACCTCGGAGAGGAAGGAATCGAAGCAGTAAGATATTTGCTCAAAAAAGGATATAAAAAGGGCATATTTGAGAGTTATCGAGAAGATTTTGTTATTTATTGAAAAGTGCAGCCCCTGAGGCCATTTTTCACTTTACAATTTACAATTCCTTATACTTCATATTTCTATCAATACTGTTAATTTTTATAATTAAGTCCGATTTCTGTAACCGCCATTGCCCCTTCTTAAAATCTAGGAGGTTATTTTTTAAATTTCTCAACATACTCAGGGACTTCAATCATAGGCGGCCTCATAGTATCCCCAATCTCTCTAACTTCAAGATAAAAATTCTTGGGTTCGTGATGAATAAGTTTCATTGACTTGTTTATCTCTTGAAGCAAATACACTTTGTTCTTTTTCTCAAGCCACTCGATAACCACCTGTATAATAGCAAAGGACATCTTGCTCAACGCCGAGAGACTCTGATTTCTATGAACTCTTTTAATTAAATCAACCTGACCAAAGACCGATAAACCAAACTTTTCCAAAATATTTATCAATAATCCTATCTCGACACCGTATCCGGTATAAAAACCGACCCGTTCCAGCACTTCCCTTCTTCCAGCATATTCACCCGAAAGTGGCTGGACCAAACCGGACAACTCTGGAAAAAAGAGGTTGATGAGTGGCCGCGCGGTAAGCTCGGTTACCCTTCCACCACCGGTTTCGCGCAATGTATCTCCCACTTTAAGAGGGCGTCGATAGAACCCTTTTACATATTTTATCCTCGGGTATTTAAGCAAGGGCGCGACCAAACCATACACGAAGCTGGGAGTAATGTTTTTGATATCCGTATCTATCCAAACAATGATATCGCCATTCAAAGCATAAAGACTTTTCCAGAGCGCTTCACCCTTTCCTCTATTTATTCCCTGAGAGGGTAAAATCTCATTATCGATATAAACAGGGATTCCTAAATCACGGGCGATTTCTTGAGTTCCATCGGTTGAATTGCTATCTATCAAAGCAATCTCATCAAGAAGAGGATATTTATCGTAAAGCTCATCTTTAAGCGTTTTTAGTATCTCCCCGATAGTCTCGCCTTCATTCAATGTTGGCAAACCTAAACTTATGGTCAGTTTCCGCTTTTTTTTCAACTCCACCAAACTAGCAATGTCTGAAAATTCATCAGCATGAAATGTGTTTTCTGCAAACCATCTGTCAACAATTTCGGAAATATCTTCCTTTTTCGGATGAATCGTAACAGCGTTCTTCTCGGATTCAAATATTGGAACCTTTGAAGGAATTCCTGTCATCGCAATAATTACCGTGGCATCCAGCTTGGCCGCAATTTTTTGTGAAATTAGCCCTAGCGGCGATGTTTGCTTATCGGTTGTTGAGGCACCCATTAAAACAACATCATAGTCCTTTGCAAAACTTAAAACAGTTTCCACAGCATTCGGCGAAGAGATGGAAACAATCTCGATTTTGTTTAAAAAATCAGCATGTTTCCTAAGATAACTCTTTAAATTTTTCTCATCTTTTTTTGATTGCTCAGGGGCAGGGCTGGAAATATGTAAAATCGTTATGGAAGAATCAAATTTATCAGCTAAGGAGTTCGCAAGACTCAAAACAAGTTTGGCATGAGGTCCTCCCCGCAAAAGAACGAGTATCTTTTTAAATTCTTTACCTTTCCCGGGTTTTATAATTGCAACATCGCTCGATGTTTCCAAAACAATTTGCTCAAGATTTGTTCTTAAAAAACCTCTTCTTCCGTCAAATCTTCCGTCCCACTCAAAAAAAATCAAATTACACTTTTCTCTTTGAGCCACATCAACCACTTCCTGCCATGCCTTGCGAGAAACACCAACCAAAGTTTTCATCTCAACTTTTTCACATTCTCCTGTTTCGGCTAAGTCGTGAACGATTTTTCTAAACCTTCGCGCAGGAATTGCTCCATAACTTAAGGACACGTCCTCTGGTATTTCAACAACCCCCAAAGCAATTAATTTACCTTGTTTTTTTGATATTAATGATGCAGCAACTTTGATAATCTCTTTGCTCATCGTTTTTTTGGTCATTGGCAATAAAATTCTATTTTCTTTTCCGTGCACTTAGGCCTCCTTGATCGAAAAAGTTAAAAACTGAACTGACGGCTAACAACCAGATTGGTTCGCCTTACCCCCGCCGGCAAACAAGAATTTGCCTTCCGATAACTTGAAAAATTGTTTATTCGGCTATTATTCAACATTTTCTCAATCGGGAACTTTTTTACCAATCCCAGTTAAAAGGATGCCCGTTTGTATATGTTAGCTTCTTACCCCTAAAATAATTTTGGCAAAGCGCCTTTCCGTATCGTTTTATGTCCCCGGGATTGTTACAGACAAAAGGAACTTTCTCATTATTTATTTTTAAACAACAATGATACTCGTTTTCTCCTCGAGTCTTTTTCTCCTTGCAAATTAATATTTTATATTTTTCCCCATCCGAAACTATGCATTGATGGGCATAAATTTTCATCCTTCGTTCCTCCAAGATGACCCTGAAACAAAGTAAGGGGTCATTTAAATCCCTAAAAAAGAGTTAAATTGTCTTTTTCATACTCGATGCCTAAATGTTCATAAGCCTTTTCGGTGATAATGCGGCCCCTGGGGGTCCGCATCAAAAAACCGAGCTGGAGAAGATAGGGTTCATAGACATCTTCTATGGTATCTGATTCTTCCCCAACGGCGGTCGCGAGAGTATTTAATCCCACGGGTTTGCCTTTAAATTTATCGATTAAAGTCAATAAAATTTTTTGATCCAGTCTGTCCAGCCCTTTACTATCCACCTCAAAAAATGAAAGTGCTTCATTCGCCACGTTTTTGTTTATCACACCATCACATTTAACTTCAGCATAATCCCTTACCCTTTTAAGTAAACGATTGGCAACACGAGGCGTTCCTCTTGAACGTCTCGCTACTTCGTGAGCTCCCGCCGAGTCTATCTCAACCTTCAAAATTGAAGCAGACCGCCTTACAATATCTTCCAGTTCATCAACCATATAATAATCGAGCCGGGCCACTACTCCAAACCTATCTCTTAAAGGAGATGTGATTAGACCTGTTCGGGTAGTTGCTCCAACAAGAGTAAAACGGGGAACCCCCAACCTCAACGAGCGAGCGCTTGGACCCTTCCCTATGATTATGTCAAGCTCAAAATCCTCCATGGCCGGATAAAGAATCTCTTCAACGATTCTACTTAATCTGTGAATCTCATCTATGAACAATACGTCACCGACCTCTAGGTTAGTTAGAATCGCCGCCAGGTCTCCTGCCCTTTCTAAGGCAGGCCCGGAAGTAACTCTGATATTCACACCGAGTTCATTAGCAATTATTCCGGCAAGAGTGGTTTTTCCTAAACCGGGCGGGCCGGATAAAAGAACGTGATCTAACGGCTCACTACGATTTTTGGTTGCTGAAATATATACATTGAGATGCTCTTTAATTTTAACTTGCCCAATAAATTCAACCAATTTTCTTGGTCTCAAGCTTTTGTCATACTCAATATCTTCGAGCGTAAGCTCCGTAGATAAAATTCTCTCTTCCACAAACACAACTCCTATACAAAAGGGTCATTTTAATTACCAACTGCAACCTAATTTTTTGCCAATTTCTTTAATGATAATCTTATCATGTCCTCAGCGGAAAGGTCTTTTTTGTCCAGACAACCTTCCAAAGCTTTTGTCGCCTCTGTTATCGAATAACCCAAATTTGTTAAAGCATCTCTTGCCTCAATGTATGGTGAACCATCAACAGAAGCAGCAACCGTTTCGGAAAAATCGGGCAGTTTAAGCTTCTCTTTAAGTTCCAACACCAATCTTTGAGCTCCCTTCTTGCCTATCCCCGGTATAGCCGTTATCAAATCTATATCACCGGCAACAATCGCTTTCCTTAAAGAATCAATGGAAAGAGCGGAAAGGATAGATAGAGCAACTTTAGGACCAATCTTCGACACTGAGAGCAATTTTAAAAACATCTCTTTTTCTTCGAGTAAGTTAAAACCAAAGATTTGTAACGTATCCTCGCGCACATGAAGGTATGTATGCAAGCCCGCTTGTTTATCTTTATCCGGTAACTTCTGCAATGAGATATTCGAAACAAAAACTTCAAAACCTACTCCGTGAACATCGAGTATTATTTTGCTATCAGTTTTTTCTTTAATTTTTCCTTCAAGATATGCAATCATTTCTGGCTCCTTAGTTTCCAGCTTATTAGCTTCTTAGCTTCTTGATGATAAAGTTACATAGTCCCCATGTCTCTCTAATCCAGAGATTGCTTCGCCCCGGTGAAACATTGGGACTCGCAATGACCAGAGAGGGAGTAACCGCTACTTGCTTTCTTCTGCCCAACTGTCCGATAAGCCCTTAACCTGTACAGCTTACCCTTTACCTGGTACCCTTTACCCTTAATCTCTACTCCTCACTACCGACTAAATTCATCTTCCTAGAATGTGCGTGACAGATTGCTACAGCTAAGGCATCGGCGGCATCATCTGGCTTGGGACGCTCTGACATGGATAAAATAATCTTAACCATATCTTGAACTTGTGATTTATCGGCTCTTCCATATCCTACAACAGCTTGCTTTACTTGAAGTGGAGTATAATCCGAAACATCTAATTTTGATTTAGCTATTGCGAGCAAGGCCGCCCCCCGTGCCTGTCCAACCGCAAAAGCTGACCTTGCATTAGAATTGAAATAAAGTTGCTCTACCGCCGCTTGATGTGGATTATATTTTTCTATTATGTCTTCAATATCTTTAAATATTCTCTCAAGTCGAGAAGGCAATGGAAGATTGGCCTCAGTTCTTATGCATCCATAGCTTATTGGCTTCAGCTTATTCCCCTCACAATTGATAACTCCAAATCCGGTAACAGCTAAACCTGGGTCTAACCCTAGAATAATCACAAATAATCCTCATTTTTTTACATTTGATAACATCTTTTCAACAAATATTTATTAAATTTTATCACAAGGTTCCCAAGAAAAAACATTCTCTTAGAATAATTCCGACTTAAGATTCTTTTGCAATTTCGTTCATAACTTCATCTGAAATATCAAAATTTGAATAAACTTCTTGAATATCATCATGATCCTCGAGAGCATCTATGAGTCTTAAAACTTTTTTTGCATCCTCTTTTTTCAATTTAACAATATCCTTTGGCAACATTGTAATTGAGGCCGAGGAAAAATTGATACTCGCCTTCTCCAAAGCGTCACGAACCGCTTTTAAGTCAGTGGGATCAGTAATTATCTCAAAATAATTATCTTCGCTTTTCATATCCTCCGCGCCCGCATCAAGCACGATGGAAAACAAACTATCTTCGTCCACAGCATCATTTTTATCCACCAAAATTACACCTTTTTTATCAAACATCCACGCAACACAACCAGTTGTTCCCAAATTCCCATTATGTTTCGAAAAAATATTCCTAATATCGGAAGCAACCCTGTTGCGATTATCGGTCATGATATCCATCATAATAGCCACGCCCGCGGGGCCGTACCCTTCATAAATAATTTTTTCGTACGATTCCCCACCAAGTTCACCCGTTCCTTTTTTAATAGCTCTTTCTATATTAGCCGCGGGCATATTATAATCTTTCGCTTTCTGAACTGCTAAAACCAGTGCCCCGGTTAAGTCTCCTTTACCGCTCTCTTTGGCAGCAACAATTATTGCCCTGGTAAGCTTGCTGAATATTTTGCCCTTTTTTACATCCTCTTTAGCTTTCTTGTGTTTAATTGAATGCCATTTTGAATGTCCCGACATATATCTAATTCCCTCCCCTTTGAAGTTCACAAACATCTTAGCAAAAGTTTTAGAAATTATCCAAATACTTAAAAACAGCCATCAACCATCTGCCATTTGCCATATCATTTTTAGACGCCGTGCCCGCCAATGCCTGAGACGGCTTTGGGCGCTGGTAGGCGGGATGACTAACGACATAATAGGCGTAGGCAGGCGGGTAGAGGTGGATTGTTCAGGAAATAAGCCGAAGCTATTTTTCGTTTTTTGGTCTTTTAAAATCCAGGTGGGTTGCTTGTAGGCGATCCTCCAGAGGCGGGCAAGCATATGAGAGCGCCGACCGAGTAGGTGTCTGCCGACCAAGCAAGTATATATTGATTAAACCGGTGGTCTATAACACCAATAAAAACCCCGCCAAAAGCGGGGTTTTTTATGCTGAGAATTCTTTCTCTTCTTCATCGATCTTCATTTCATCTCCCTCAGCAACAAGAGTTGGCTCTGATTCATTGTTTATCGTATCCTTAGTAATTACACATTTAGATATGCATGGTCTTGAAGGAATCTCATACATTGAACCCAGAAGAACTCTCTCAATTACTGCTCTAAGCCCCCGGGCACCACTTGCTCTTTTAAGCGCTTTCTTAGCTAAGGCAAGGAGAGCGCCCTTTGTAAACACCAACTCAACTTCATCGTATGTAAAAATTTTCTTGTACTGTTTAACAAGAGCGTTCTTTGGCTCCGTAAGAATTCTAACCAAATCTTCCTTGTTTAAATTATTAACACTTGTCACAACGGGAAGCCGTCCGACAAACTCAGGAATTAATCCGTACTTGATTAAGTCCTCAGGCAATGTTTGCCCAAGAATCTCCTCTATCGTTTTTTCCCCCTTGCTTTTAATGTCGGCTCCGAATCCTATACCCTTCTTTCCAATTCTTGAGCCGATTACCTTATCCAAACCGTTAAAAGCTCCTCCGCAAATAAAAAGAATGTTCGTTGTATCAATTTGAATAAACTCTTGATGCGGATGTTTCCTTCCTCCTTGCGGGGGAACACTGGCGGTGGTACCCTCCAAAATTTTAAGCAATGCCTGTTGAACCCCTTCGCCAGAAACATCTCGTGTAATTGAAGGGTTTTCAGACTTACGGGCAATTTTATCAATTTCATCAATATAAACGATACCATTCTCCGCCTTCTTAACGTCAAAGTCTGCGGCTTGGATGAGTTTAAGCAAGATATTTTCCACATCTTCACCGACATATCCGGCCTCGGTTAAAGCTGTTGCATCAGCAATGGCAAAAGGAACATTTAATATTTTGGCGAGAGTTTGGGCGAGAAGAGTCTTCCCGCATCCCGTAGGACCAATGAGAAGAATATTGCTTTTTTGAAGTTCAATATCGTCTTCACTATTTTGCCCAAATTTAACTCTTTTGTAATGATTGTACACCGCCACCGAAAGAGATTTTTTAGCTTCTTCCTGCCCCACAACATACTCATTAAGAACATCGTAAATCTCTTTAGGTTTTGGCAAATCTTCGACGCTAATTTCAACTTTCGATTCAAGCTCTTCGTCGATGATTTCATTGCAAAGATCAATACATTCATCACAGATATAAACGCCAGGCCCTGCGATAAGTTTTCTTACTTGACGTTGGCTTTTACCACAAAATGAACATTTAAGTTGCTCGGGAGCATCTCCGAACTTTGCCATTAACTACTCCTCTTATTTTTCTTATGTTGCTGCACAACCTCATCAACTACACCATAATTCTTGGCTTCTAAAGCGGTCATTATAAAATCCCGGTCGGTGTCCTTCCTAATTTTCTCAATTTTTTGACCTGTATGCTTTGAAAGCATTTCATCTAATAATCGGCGATTTCTTAAAATTTCTTTAGCCTGAATATCAACATCAACGGCTTGACCGCTCGCGCCGCCGTGAGGTTGATGTATCAACACCCTTGAATTTGGTAAAGCAAATCTTTTGCCTTTTTCTCCAGCCGCAAGTAAAACTGCGCCACCACTTGCTGCTTGACCTAAGCAAATGGTTGAAACATCCGGCTTAACATACTGCATTGTGTCATAAATAGCCAATGTTGCGGTAATGAGCCCACCGGGGCTATTGATATAAAGATAGATATCTTTATCGGGATCCTCGGACTCCAGATGAAGCATCTGAGCAATAATGAGATTTGCGACATCATCATTAATTTCGCTACCCAAAAAGATTATTCTTTCATTCAGCAGGCGAGAGTAAATGTCATACGATCTCTCGCCGCGAGTGGTTTGTTCAACCACTATCGGAATCATGCCTGTCATCTTTTTTTACCTCACTTTTCTCATCTTTTTGTTTATCTATTTTTTTCTTACTTTCTGTCATTTCAATTAAACTTTCCATAGTTTTTCTCATTAAAATATCGGCTTCAATTCTGCTTACTACTCCTCTTTCCTCAAGATTTTTTTTAATCACCCTTTTGTCTTCATTCAGTTTTTGAGCAATAACTTCAATTTCTTTATCTAACTCATCTTCTTCCACTTTTATATTCTCTTCTTTTGCAATGGCCTCAAGAACAAGCTCATCCTTAGTTCTCTCTTTCGCTCCTTCACGAAATGAACTCTTCAATTCCTCAATGCTTGTTCCCGTGCCAGAGAAATAATCCTCTGGAGGTATCCCTCTGGCTTGAATGCTTAAAAGAAATTCATCAACCATTTCCGCTAAAGTTCTATCTATCATTATATCAGGAATTTCAACATTTACTTTTTTGCTTACTTCATCTAAAATTTCTCGTCTAAACTTCTCTTCCGCCTTGAATGTATTCATCTCTTCCAACCGTTTTCTTATGTCTTTTTTGTACTCATCCATGGTCTCAAATCCCCCAGCGATATTAGCAAACTCATCGTTTAATTCTGGTAAAATTTTTTGTTTGACTTCTTTAATGAGTACTTTATAATTCACGGACTTATCAGCAATTGCTGGATTCCTAAACTTGGGAGGAATATCAACAACAAACTTTTTAATTTCATCCTTGCAAGCGCCCAATATGTTTTTATCAAAATCGGGTACAATTATATTTGAACCAACCTCCAACAGATAGTCTTTGGCCGATCCGCCCTCAAAAGATTTTCCTTCTATCAAACCATCGAAGTCTATCAAGACGAAATCTCCTTTGGAGACGACCTTTCCCTCAGCAACCTCTAGGCTCGCGAATCTTTCTCTGGCCAACTCAATCTGCTGAGCTACCTCTTCCTCTGTTACTTTAACCTTATTTTTTTTTGCTTTTAACTTCTTGTAATTACCCAGCATTACCTTTGGTTTTACATCAACCTTAGCATGAAAATGAACTTTATCTTTTTTAGCTTCCTTGATGTCTATTTCTGGGACATCGATTGGTTTTATTCCCACATTCTCAACAGCTTGAACATAAGAAGAAGCTATTAATTCTTTCAACATTTCATCGACCACCGCATCCTCGCCAAAATGCGCGTCAATTACTTTCGAGGGAATCTTCCCTTTTCTAAATCCAGGTATGTTAACCTTCTTTGCGATGCTTTTATACGCTTTTTCAACAGATTTTTTTATTTCCTCTTGTGGAACCTCAACCTTCAAAAGCACCTTATTTTTTTCAAGTTCTTCAAATTCAACTTTCAAAAAATTACCTCCAGTCCTATTTTTTTATAAGTTATGGTGCGGGTGAGAGGACTTGAACCTCCACGCCTTACGGCACATGCTCCTAAGGCATGCGTGTCTGCCATTCCACCACACCCGCATATGTTTCTCTAAAATCAATTTGTCTAAAATAAAGTTACCTCTTGCCCTTTGACCTACAACCCCATGATGTTTTTTGATTCTTGGCAAGATAAACTTAAATTTTAAATCCCTTTAATGGTGGGCCGTACAGGATTCGAACCTGTGACCTTGGGATTAAGAGTCCCCTGCTCTACCAACTAAGCTAACGGCCCCTGATAGTCGAAAGTCTGTTAGTTGGGAGTTAGTAGTTAATTCTCTTCCTTTGTTCACCAAAAAACTACTCACTCCCAACTACTAACCAATCACTACTTCACCTTTAACCTTAAACTTTTAAATAAACTTGGCGCGCCTGGAGGAATTCGCCTGCCCGCCAATGCCTGCGCATCGTAGGCGCTGGCAGGCGGGAACCGCCCTCCCTCGCTTAGCTCTTCCTATGGGGCAGGCCCCCTAGGACGCTCGCAACGCTCGCTGTCACCCCCGAGCCTGGGGGAACTTTTCCCCCAAACCCCCTTGTCGGGGATTCAAACCCGGTTCACGATTTATGATTCTCTATAAACCATTTACCATTAACTGCTCTTTTGGCGCGCCTGGAGGGATTCGAACCCCCGACCTGCGGATTCGAAGTCCGACGCTCTATCCAGCTGAGCTACAGGCGCAATCAAATCGGTTCACGGTTCATAGTGTATGGTTTATGGTTTCGCTATCAACTACCAACTATTAACCATGAACTGCTTTTTTGGAGCGGGAGACGGGACTCGAACCCGCGACCAACAGCTTGGAAGGCTGTGACTCTACCAACTGAGTTACTCCCGCAAATAATTAATTAAAAATCTACCAGTTAAAAGTTAACTGTTAATGGTTTTTACACCAGCTATCAGCTCTCTACCTTAAACTTTTAACTAAACTTGGCGCGCCTGGAGGGATTCGCCTGCCCGCCAATGCCTGCGCATCGTAGGCGCTGGCAGGCGGGAACCGCCCTCCCTCGCTTAGCTCTTCCTATGGGGGCAGGCCCCCTAGGACGCTCGCAACGCTCGCTGTCACCCCCCGAGCCTGGGGGAACTTTTCCCCCAAACCCCCTTGTCGGGGATTCAAACCCGGTTCACGATTTATGATTCTCTATAAACCATTTACCATTAACTGCTCTTTTGGCGCGCCTGGAGGGATTCGAACCCCCGACCTGCGGATTAGAAGTCCGATGCTCTATCCAGCTGAGCTACAGGCGCAGTCAAATTGGTTCACGGTTCATAGTGTATGGTTTATGGTTCGCTATCAACTGCCAACTATTAACCATGACTGCTTTTTTGGGGTGGCTGAGGGGACTCGAACCCCCGACCTTTGGAGCCACAGTCCAACGCTCTAACCAACTGAGCTACAACCACCATAAATTTAGTTCATTATTTACCTATTAACTGACTTTTTGGTCGGGGTGGAGGGATTCGAACCCCCGACCTCCTGCTCCCAAAGCAGGCGCGCTAAACCAAGCTGCGCTACACCCCGAAAACGCTATTTTACAATAAATACACCGTATTAAGTTTTCAAAGAATACTATTGCCCCACAAGACCAGTGCGGGGCCACCTTTTCTTAAGCCAGTAGTAGTATAGAAAAAATACAGTTAGCAGTCAAATAAGTAATTTCAAACCTGTTGATGAAAAGTAACTGTTGACCAATATTTATTACACTTGTATAAAATTAATTATACTAAACACAAAAAGGAAAGCATTGAAAAAAAAGACCAAAAGAAGGATAAGAACTTTTATTTTCATCATAACAAGTATTTCACTTTTATTTTTGATTTATTTAAAAATACAAAATCCAAACGTCGACCCCAAAAAAATCATAGGAAATGATTCTGATAACTCTCTTCATCAATGCCCTACAAAAAAGTGGTAATCGAAATGCAGATAATCAAACAATTCAAAAAATTTGTGAACAAAAAGGAATCCCTTTCCCCCTTCAAAATCCCGAAATTATAATTTTTAAATCCCGACGGATTCTGACTCTCTATAACGGAAATAAACTGATTAAAGCATACAAAGTATCTCTTGGAGAAAATCCTAAAGAAGATAAGAATATTGAAGGAGATAAATGCACGCCAGAAGGCACGTTTTATATCTGTCAGATGGCAAAAAATCCTCAAAAAATTTATCTCGGTTCAAGATGGATGCGAATTAGTTATCCCTCAATCGAAGATGCCAAAAGAGGTCTTGAAAACGGCTTAATAGCAAAAGATGAGTATGAGAAAATCGTCGAGGCAATTAAATGCGGTAAAATTCCTCCTCAAAATACAAATCTCGGAGGAGGAATCGGTATTCATGGAGGAAATGAACTTTTTGAGAAAAACAACAACTGGACTGCTGGTTGTATTGGTCTTTACAACAAGGACATTGAAGAAATTTATGACTGCGTTAAAGTTGGGGTTCCTATAATAATTATATCTTAAGTTCGTTTAAAATATCTCTCATTTTTCTAAAAGCTTGACCACGATGGCTAATTTTGTTCTTGATCTCGATTGGAAGCTCCGCCATCGTCTCATTAAATCCATCGGGGACAAAAATTGGATCGTATCCGAAACCTTTTGAACCCCGTGGCTCAAAAATTATCTGCCCCTTACAAACGCCTTCGGTTTTGAAAATTTTATCGGGGGGAATAAAAAAAACCGCGCAACACTTAAATTGCGCCGTTCTTTTATCTAAAGAGCATTCTTTTAAATTATCGAGAAGTTTTACTATGTTTTCTTCATCCGTTGCGGATTCTCCCGCGTAACGGGATGAGTAAATCCCAGGTTTCCCATTTAAAATATCGACTTCCAAGCCAGAGTCATCGGCAAGAGCAGATAAATTAAATTTTTCTGCCAGCTCTTTCGCTTTTAAAATGGCATTTTCCTCAAAAGAGCTTCCCGTTTCCTCAACATCCCACCAATCTTCAAAATCTTTAAAGGTTAAAAACTCCAGCCCTTCCTGTCCCCGTGCCTGTCGGCAGACAGGGCTAACACGAGAATCTAAATTGAGAATATTTATAATTTCATAAATTTTATCCTCGTTTTTGCTTGCTATTACTATTTTCATCTAGTCGCTTTCATGTCCCAATTTCTCAACTAATTTGGCAAAATCCTTCCCCACAACTGACTTTTGCATGTTGATAAGCTCGCCATTGCCTTTCGACGCAAGTTTTAAGAGTTTATCTAATTCTTTATGTGTAAACGGATGAGATTCCGCAGTGCCTTGCACCTCAACAAATTCTTCGTCCCCAGTCATCACCACATTCATGTCCACCTGAGCGCCAGCATCCTCTTCAAAACATAAGTCCAGGCACGGCACGCCATCAACTATCCCGACGCTAACAGCCCCCACATAATCTTTAATGGGAAATTTTTCAATTTTACCTTTTTCAATAAGGTACTTAATGGCATCAAAAAGCGCTACAAAAGAGCCCGTAATAGCCGCGGTCCTCGTTCCTCCATCGGCCTGAATTACATCAGCGTCAATCCATATGGTAAGTTCACCAAGCGCAGCAAGATTCACAATAGAGCGTAGCGACCTGCCAATCAACCGCTGGATCTCATGGGTTCTTCCTCCAATCCTTCCCATCATTGATTCACGGGGGCTCCTTGTTGTGGTTGAACGCGGAAGCATCGAATACTCGGCGGTAATCCATCCTCGTCCGCTACCTCGTAAAAAGACCGGAACTTTATTTTCCTCAACTGTAGCCGCACAAATAACTTTCGTATTTCCAACTTTAATTAAGGCGGAGCCCTCCGCGTGAGGAATGTAGCTTCTTGTTATACTCATCTTTCTCATTTCGTCCGACTTTCTGCCATCTACTCTTTTCAAAATCTTTACCCCCCAATAATCTCAATAAAATCCATTTATCTGCCAACAATTTTTAGATTTCAAACAATTTGTTGGCGCTTAACAATATAACTTCGCCGTCGTAAACTTCCTTTGCCTCTTTTAAAGAAACCTGCCCATCACAACCGGGCCAAATATGTGTTAAAAACAGCTTTTTTACGCCCCCTTTTCTGGCAACCATTGCCGCCTGTTTAGCGGTAAGATGATCAACTTGGGCTCCTGCATGGGCTTCTTGCAGCGTTGCTTCGCATATAAAAGCGTCAGCTCCTTCTGTAAACTCTACCAAACCTTCGCTGTAACCAGTATCTGCGCTATAAACCAGCCTTTTTTTGCCATTTATCGCAATTGCGTAAGTTGGTTCGCAATGTTTTACCTTTTTAAACCTAAGTTCAAAATCATTAAATTTATAACTAATCTTATCATTAATATCTTCGAATCTAAAAAATTTGGCAAACTCCTTCTTGGAACTATCCGATAAAATGGAGCCCAAAAAATCTGAGGATTTATCTGGAGCAAGCGTTCTCAAAGAAAAACTAGGCACAGTGGCATCGAATTGATAATAGTAACGTAGAGGATAAATATCCAAAAAATGGTCCGGATGAAGATGGGAAATCACCATAGCATTTAATTTACATGGGTCGAGCCAATTAAAAAGGTTGCTTACAACCCCGGTTCCGCAATCGAGAAGAATTCTTGTATTGCCCTCTTCGATAAGATAACCACTGCAGGCCTCGCCCGGCCCAGCATAAGCGGCCGAGGCGCCCAAAACTATGAATTTCATCTAGCTTCCTTCTCTCTCGGATAAAGCCTTTCTTTTTAAAAGAATGGTAAGCAAGGGATAGCCTAAAACATAAACAGCTATCGCCTCACCCACACCAACATATAAAACGGTTATCCAGTAGGGCACACCTAGAACTATTTTCAGTATTAAGCCCACTCCAAACGCATTGACTAAAACGGGTGGGAACAATCCCAAGAGTGAACCTTTGTAGATATAGGTTTTCTGAGAAGTTTTTATAAAGAACTTGCCGATTATCCAGGTAAGAAAAGCTGCCGCAAGTGTTAAAAAAGAGCCGAAAAAGATATCCAATGGGCCGAGACCGCCATATATATTTGCTAACAAACAACCTATATAAAGACCAATAATTGCAGCCGGTTCAAAATAAGCAAGCGCGGTCAGCGCCTCCGATACTCTCACTTGAATCTGGCCATAACTTATCGGCGCAAAAATTATAGTTAACGTCGCATAGAGAGCCGCAATTATCGCCGCGCGAGTTAAGAAATGCGTCCTCATCCTTTTCATTAATTTCCCTCCTGTCCTAATTTAATTTCTTCAACATTTTTTATTTCTCTGCCTAAAAATCTGCTCCCCAGCTCCAAAAACTTGCTCTTATCCCCGCTTGAAATAAACCGATAATTTGGAGCTTCATTTATCTTTCTTTTGTGGCCCTTTCTGGTAAGCATTTCCCCCACCTCTTTTGCCGCCTCTTCTGCCGAACTTATGAGCACAGCCTCTTTTCCGATAATCTTTTGAATGGTCGCGCTAAGCAGCGGATAATGGGTGCAACCTAATATTAAAGTATCGATGTCGTCCTCAATTAAAGTTTTTAAATAACCTTTTATTATCCTCTCAATCTCTTTGCCAACTACTTCGCCTTTCTCCACAAAATCAGCCAACTCGGGAGTAACCTGCTGAAAAACTTTGACACCCGCATCAAAAGCATGAACCGCCTTAACATAAGCAGAACTTAAAATGGTTGCTTTGGTACCAATAACTCCTATCCTACGATTACGTGTTACCTGCACAGCCGCTCTCGCCCCAGACTCAACCACACCGATGATGGGAATGTAAAAATGCTCCTGAGCAACTTCAAGCGCCGCGGAAGAGGCGCTATTGCAGGCAATTACAATAAATTTAACCTCTTCGCCCCGCAAGAACTCGACTATCTGAAAGACAAATTTTTTAAGTTCCTCGGCGCTTCGAGGCCCATAAGGAAAACGGGCCGTATCCCCAAAATAAATGATGTTCTCATTGGGAAGTTGGCGCATTACCTCACCAGCAACGGTTAGCCCGCCTATTCCTGAGTCGAAAATACCTATCGGCTTATCGTTCATTCAAACACCTCTGTCGATTAGAAAAATTTGTTAAATTTTATCCGCAATGACGCTAAAGTATTATTTTAGCAATTATTTAAAAACCTGGAAAACTGAATTATTATAGATGGAATTTTTTAAAATTGAAACACCCGCCTGCCAGTAGGCACGGTTAAACCTCGAAAGTTTACATTTCGCGGTTTAAGTGGAGAATTCTTTGCGGCGAATCCATAAAATCTACTTCTTAAAGGGCAAAACTTCCTGCTTAACTTCATCCTTAATAGATAAAAACTCGGGGTCTTTGTGGACCAAGATTGCATTATTTAATTGAGCGTGAGCGGCAATTACTGCATCAGCAAATGAAATTGGATAAACGGCTTTAAACCTTCCCGCAGTAAGAATGAATGTTTCTTCGAGAGATTTTAAAACTTGGACCGGAAGCTCCATTAACGCAACGAATCGCAAATCGGCGATTTCCTCCCCTTCTTCTTGAAGGATAATATAATAAACCTCAACTAATGAAGCAAAAGAGATGAAGACATCTGCCTTATCATCTCGAGTCAAGAGTAAGATATCCTTAACCGTTTCTGCTCCACCTTCGCCCTCTAAAAAAGTTAAAAGAGCTGATGTGTCCAACAGATATCTTGGTTTATCTTTTCTCACGTTCCTTGTCCTTTCGGCGCTCCTTCAACAGTTTTTCAGTCAGCTTTTTCCCCGAAGCTGAACCATACATTGCTTCGATGGGATCTGCGGAAACAGGAACCAATTTAATTTCCTTGCCTGTATTTAACCAATAAAGTTTAGAGCCAGGTTTAAGCCCATATTTTTTTCTTATCTCTGCCGGTACAGCAATTTGTCCGCGCTTAGTTAAGGTAGTCTTCATCTTTTATTTCCTTTCTCAAGTTATATTTTTATTTTACAAGTCGATTTTTAAAAAGTCAAGTTATTTTGCAACTACTGCATGCTGTTTTGATTTTTCTTACTTGTTATGGAATTGTAAATTCCATAACTTTGTGGGCTTGACTTGGATGACACTATTAAATCTTCCAGCAGCAAGAATTCCTTGCTTTGTTCACATATTATGCGAATTTATTGTTCTTAATCCACTTTACGAAGCCCGAATCTCGGCTCCCAGGTTCTTCTCAAGCGCAGCGATAACTCGTCCTTGAACCTTCATTACTTCCTCATCGGTTAAAGTTCTATCGGATGCTCTGTAAATTAACGAATAAGCTAAACTCTTCTTGCCCTTGGGTATCTTTTCTCCTTTATACAAATCAAACAACCTAACTTCTTTTAACAATTTACTCCCTACCGTGCGAATAACTTTTATAATTTGTTCATTGGATACATTATCATCAACAATCAGTGAAATATCTAGGGAAGTTCCGGGATAACGGGGAATCCCTTCAAAACGAGTTAACAACCTGGCATGAGATACTAGCGTATCTACAAATAGCTCGAAAACTACAACTTTATTTGGAAATCCATATGCGGAATTAACTTCAGGGTGAATTTCACCTAAAATACCAGCCACTTCATTATTCACAAAAACTTCCGCACATTTTCCGGGATGAAATGTCGGATGAAGCGCCCTTTGCAAAAACCACTCTTCGACCCCTAAATCATTCAATAAGTTCTCTAAGGCTCCCTTGATATCGAAAAAATCTATTGACTGTTCTTTACCATACCATTGATCTTCTCGCCAAGAGCCAGTAGCAGCGCCAGCAACCATAAGTGGCTCATCGGGAAGCTCTTCTCCTGAAACGGGCCGAAAAACTCTACCCATCTCAAAAATAGAAACATTGTAAATGTCGCGATTCACATTTCTCTTAACAACATCTAACAGCCCCGGAATAAGAGTTGTCCTAAGCACCGATTGGTCTTCGCTTAAAGGATTCTTAAGCACAATGCAAGAAGCAAGTGGGTGCTTATTATTTAATCTTATCTTCTCAAAAAGATTTGGAGCAATAAAACTGTAATTTATGGTTTCCCAAAAACCCGAGGCGATAAGGGAACTTTTAATGCGTTTCTCTACCCGTTGAGAAAAACTTAAACCCCCTTGTTTTCCGCTGCTTTCGGGCAAGGTGGATTGAATGCGATTATATCCATAGACGCGGGCAATCTCCTCTATTAAATCTATCTCGCGTTCCAAATCAGGTCTAAATGTTGGAACAAGGACGCTTAAGGTGGCATTTTCAGACTTTGAAATATCAAGCCCTAAGCTTTCTAAAATTTTATCCATCTCACCAACAGATAAATCCGTTCCTAAAATTCTATTTACACGATTTACGCGCAACTTTAAGGTTCTCGGATTTATAATCTTTGGATAAACGTCAATTACTCCCTTTAACACTTTACCGCCTGCAAGCTCAGCCATAAGTTGAGCTGCTCTATCGGCGGCAAAGACAACGCCATTGGGGTCGATTCCTCTTTCAAATCTTAGAGACGATTCAGAAATTAAACTCAAACCTCTTGAGGTTCGCATTATGTTTGAGGGTTTAAAGTGAGCCGACTCGAGCAAAATGGTGGTTGTATCATCGGACACCTCGGTTGTTGTCCCCCCCATAACACCAGCCAACGCAACAGGGCCGGAGAGATCGGTTATAACAAGCACGGATTCGCTAAGCTGTCTTTCCACATCGTCCAAAGTTACAATGGTCTCACCCTCTTTGGCGCGTCTCACAATTATCTTTCCGTCCTTAAGTTTTTCGTAGTCGAAGGCGTGCAGGGGTTGGCTCGTTTCCCACATAACATAATTCGTGATATCGACAACATTATTGATTGGCCTTAAACCGACAGTCTTGAGCCGCTGTTGTAACCATTTGGGCGAGGGACCAATCTTTACATTTTTTACAATTCGAGCTACATATCGAGGGCAAAGGTCGGCATCCATTATTTCAACACCAGCAAAATCCTTTGCTGATTCAGCGGTTTCCTTAATTTCAATTAACGGTTTTTTAAGTTCTTCTCCCGTAATTGCCGCAATCTCTCTCGCGATGCCAATCACCCCAAGACAATCGGGGCGGTTTGGGGTTATTTCCAGCTCTAAAACTACATCTTCAAGATCCAATGCCTTGCTAAACTCTTCTCCAATTTTAAGATTCGACTCTAAAATCATAAGCCCGCTTGCATCCTCGCCAAGATTTAGTTCTATGGCCGAGCACATCATACCGTAAGACTCAACTCCTCTTAGTTTTGTCTTTTTTATCTCCATTCCACTTGGCAAAACAACGCCGACAAGCGCTACTGGAACCTTGTCGCCCTCTTTCATATTTTTAGCGCCGCAAACAATTGTAAGCTCCTCCGTGCCCACATCAACATCGCACACAACCAGCTTGTCCGCGTTTGGGTGTGATTCGATTTTCTTTATCTGTCCAACCACAATATTCTCAAGACCCTTCCCCAGATATCGAACGGATTCAACAGCCGTGCCACTTAAGTTCAATTTCTCGACAAGCTCCTCAACGGATATATTAAAATCAACGTACTCTTTAAGCCAGTTTAGCGAAACTTTCATCTATAACCCCCCGGTTAGTTATTAGTCAGCTTTCAAATAGCCCGACCTTATCGTTAGACCTGTCTGCCGACAGGCAGTCCAATATCTGGCGGCCTCGATGACTAATTAAATTTATATTTTTTCATAAGACCAGTTACCTGGCATTTATTTATTTGCCATCAGCCACCTGCCCGCCATTGACTGCGTCTTCAGGCGCTGGCAGGCGGGTCTGCCATACGCCATCAGCTACCTAGAATTGTGCCAAAAATCTCATATCGTTCTCAAAGAATAACCTTATATCGTTTACTCCATATTTGAGCATTGCGATGCGCTCTACCCCCATACCAAAAGCAAAACCGGACACTTCCTCAGGGTCATAACCAACCCCGCTCAATACATTTGGATCAACCATGCCCGCTCCGAGTATCTCGAGCCACCCAACGCCCGAACAAACCCTGCAACCTTTTCCATCACACATTATGCAAGACACATCAACTTCAGCGCTTGGTTCGGTAAACGGGAAAAAGTGGGGTCTAAGCCGAATTTTTCTATCCGCCCCAAACATTTTTTTTGCGAAAACTTCCAGGGTTCCTTTTAAATCCCCAAAAGTGATGTTTTTATCAACTGCAAGCCCTTCAACCTGATGAAACATTGGAGAATGACTCGGATCAGGAACGTCTCTTCTGTAGGCTTTACCCGGAGCAATTATGTAAACGGGCGGGAGCGTTTTCTCCATTATCCTAATCTGAACCGGCGAAGTGTGTGTGCGCAAAAGAACTCCGTCTTTTTGTGTATATAATGTATCCATTAAAGATCTCGCGGGATGGTCAGCGGGCGTATTTAACGCATCAAAATTGTAATATTCGGTTTCAACCTCAGGCCCCTCCGCTACCCTATATCCCAACCCGATAAAAGTATCGGTTATTTCATCAACTATTTGTGTAATTAAATGCTTTTTCCCCGTGAAAAAACATCTGCCGGGAAGGGTGATATCTATGACTTCTTCTTCCAATTTCTGTTCCAAGGCTTTGCTTTCCAATTCTTCTTTTCTTTTACTTATTGTGTTTTCTATGGATCGACGCACCTCGTTGGCTTTTTTGCCGATAGCAGGCCTGTCTTCGAGAGATAAATCCCCCAATGATTTCAATATGACCGTTATCTTGCCCTTCTTGCCCAAAAAAGAAACTCTTGCGGCTTCCAATCCCTCCAGAGAAGAAGCGCTAGAAACCTCTTTTTGGCCCTCTTTGCTAATTTCTTCCAGCTTATCCAATATAGACAAACCCTATCCCTCCAAACATAAGAAAATAGTATTTTTAAAATCCTCCAATAAACAAAAATCCTCGCCCTAAAAGGACGAGGATTTAGCCCGCGTTACCACCTTGCTTCCTCCCCGATTTTGTCGGGGGGCTCTCTTGCTCCATAACGTAGAGCTCACGTTGAAACTTACTTATGGTTCAGTCTCAAAGCTCCGGAGTGAACTTCAATCAACATGTATTTAGCAACACTTCCAGCTAAAATGTTGCCTCTCTTTAAAATACAGTTTGATTTACTCTCTCCTTCACAGCCCTAATATAAAATTATAAATTCTCAACTAAGCTCCCAGTTTTTCTTTAGCTACGGATGCAACTTTTGCAAAGGCTTCTGGTTCATTTACCGCCATATCAGACAACATCTTACGATTTATTTCTACATCAGCCAATTTTAGGCCATTCATAAGTTTGCTATATGATAAACCATTCTGCCGAGCCGCGGCGTTTATTCTGGTTATCCAAAGTTTTCTAAAATCGCGTTTTCTTGCTTTACGATCTCTATATGCATACGTTAAAGAGTGCGTAACTTGCTCTTTGGCGGCTCGAAAAGTACGACTTTTTGCTCCATAATATCCTTTCGCAAGTTTCAAAATCTTTTTTCTTTTTTTTCTAGCGTGAACAGCTCTTTTTACCCGCGACATCTATCGCAACCTCCTTAAAATCTTTACTTCGACACAAGAAGCTTTTTAATCCTTTTTACATCAGAATCATTCACAAGGGTCTCCTGTCTTAATTTCCTCTTTCTTTTAGGAGATTTTTTCTCCAAGATATGACTTTTATGGCTCCTGCATCTTACAACTTTTCCAGAACCAGTTAATCGAAACCTCTTAGCTGTTCCCTTGTGCGTTCTCATTTTTGGCATTTAGAACCGCAACCCCTTTCTCGCAGTTATTAGCAGTTATTTCGGTGAACGATTTGTTGGCGACAAAACCATAATCATATTTTTACCGTCCAGCTTGGGCCTCAATTCAACAACCGCCAGCATCTCAAGCTCCTCAGCCAGTCGATTTAATATATCTCTGCCAAGGTCTGTGTGCGCCATTTCTCTGCCCCTGAACATCATGGTAATTTTCACCCTGTTCCCATGATTTAAAAAACGTTCAACATGTTTTTTCTTCGTCTCGTAGTCGTGTATATCGATTTTGGGTCGAAATTTTATCTCCTTGACCACCGTAAATGTCTGATGCTTCTTGGCCTTTTTTGCTTTCTGCTCCTGTTCATATTTATATTTCCCGTAATCCATAATTCTGCAAACGGGTGGCTTAGCCTGAGGAGCAACTTCAACCAAATCCAAACCTTTCTCAGTGGCCATTTCCAAAGCTTCTTTATACTCCTTAATCCCAAGTTGCTCTCCATCTTCGGAAATTAATCTAACCTGTGGAACTCTAATTCGATTGTTAATACGAACATCCGTATTTATTTACGAACACCTCCCAAAAAATTGCTCACTTACCGTCCTGTGTCCTCCAATAAAAAAAGGTAGCAAAAGCCACCCATTAAATTTCTTTGTTAACCTTATGAGCAACTGTCAAGCTATAAGGTGAGAGGCAGGTGGCCCCTTCTTGCTTTATATATTTTCAAAGTCGAAGTATACCTTGTTATAGTTTAAATGTCCACCCTAGCTTACAATCTCTGGCTTATTTCCTTCGTCAACTCATCCAAAAACTCACTTAATGATATGTCTCGCCTATCTTTGCCGCCTCTACCTCGAATTGCCACAGTATTGGTCTCAACCTCATTATCTCCAACGATAATCATATAAGGAATCTTTTTGACCTGTCCGTCACGAATTTTTTTGTTAATGGATTCTGATCTCAAGTCCGTCTCGGCACGAATACCTGCCTTTAATAATTCGAACACTATCGTATTTGCATAATCATTGTGACGATCGGCAATCGGGAGAACAGATGCTTGAACAGGAGCAAGCCAAACAGGAAAAGCTCCAGCATAATGTTCAATCAAACATCCGATAAATCGTTCGATCGAGCCAAGAATAGCCCTGTGAATCATTATCGGCTGATGCTCCCTATTGTCTTTGCCCATATAAGTTACGTCAAACCGCTCGGGAATATTAAAGTCAACCTGAATGGTTGAACATTGCCAGGCTCTGCCCAAAGCATCTTTTATTTTTATATCTATCTTGGGACCATAAAAGACACCTTCGCCGGGATCTATCTGATAACTCAATCCCACATCCTCAAGCGCCAGCCTCAACGCGTCAGTTGCCCTTTCCCAGTTTTCTGAAGTCCCAACATACTTATCTGGCCTGGTTGAGAGATAGATTTCGTACTCGTTAAACCCAAATGTCCTTAACATACAGAGAACTACGTCGAGGATTTTTAAAATTTCGTCCTCAATTTGATCAGGACTGCAAAATATGTGAGCATCATCCTGAGTGAACCCCCTCACCCTTAAAAGACCGTGTAAAACTCCCGATCGCTCATATCGATAGACCGTGCCTAGTTCGGCCCAGCGCAGTGGCAATTCCCTGTAACTTCTGGTCCTCGATTTGTAGATTAGAATATGAGCTGGACAATTCATCGGTTTAATCACATATTCTTGTTCTTCAACTTTCATAGGAGAATACATATTTTCGCGGTAAAAATCCCAGTGTCCGCTAGTTTTCCAGAGATCAACCTTTGCAACATGAGGAGTCATTACCATTTCATAGCCGCGTTTTAAATGTTCGTCGCGCCAGAAGTCCTCGATAATTTTTCGCATCAAGGCACCTTTTGGATGCCAGAGAACGAGTCCTGCCCCAAAATCATCATTTATGCTGAATAAATCCAATTCGTTGCCCAATTTTCTATGGTCTCTTCTTATAGCTTCTTCTTGTCTGTGAATAAACTCGTCCAGTTTTTTAGGATCATCAAATGCAGTCCCGTAAATTCTCTGAAGCATGGGCCTATTCTCATCACCTCGCCAGTATGCGCCGGCAACATTCAGCAACTTAACGGCCTTAATTTTGCCGGTTGTAGGAATATGCGGACCCCTGCACAAATCAACGAAATTCCCGTTTTGATATATTTTAACCGTTTTACCTTCAATTTCCTCGATAAGTTCGATTTTGTATTCTTGATTAAGTGATTTGAAAAGTTCTATTGCCTCCTCTTTAGACATTTCCTTGCAGGTAAAATGGTTGTTTTCTTTAATTATCTCCTTCATTTTCTTCTCAATCTTTCCCAGGTTTTCAAGAGACAAAGAATTCCCCAAATCGAAATCGTAATAGAACCCTTCTTCAATGGCCGGACCTATTCCAAACTTGGCTTTAGGATAAAGTTCGCCAACCGCCTGTGCCATAATATGAGAAGCGCTATGACGGTAAATATCGGGTCCTTCGGGTGAAGAAAAAGTTATTATCTCAATTTCAGAATCTTCTAATATCGAAACACCTAAATCAACCAGTTTCTTGTCAATCTTTCCTGCGATTGCATCTTTAGCTAGCCGAGGACCAATTTTCTTTGCTATCTCAAAAAGCGTTGTCCCTTTTTCAACTTCCATCTTTGAACCATCGGGAAGGGTTGCTTTTATCTTTTCCGCCACAGTAGACCTCCTAAAATGTTAATGTGATAATTATAGCACAGTGATTTAAAAGCTAAAAAAGTAAAAAGACATTGACCATAGACAAATCGAGGGTATTTGACGATGCTTACCTTTTCGGTTAATTACAATTTTGTTGCCATCAGGGAATTAGAAAAGATAATAATACAACATCCGCTAGAGACAACACTGCAGCAAATAGATAACCACCCCAAAGAAGCATAAAACAATGGACACAACCAAAAACAAAACAATCTTGCCTAAAACCCGCAAACCTTTAAACCATTCTAAAAATTTTTGCATATCTCCTCACTTAAAATAGATAAACCCAAACACCATTTAATAGAACAAATTAATTTTTTCACTTTTATCTTTATTATTCTATTCTTTCACCTTAATTTCCTTGTTCGTTTATGGACTTAATTTAAATCAGTGAGGAGTTAACCGTGAATTTTAAGAATTTAAGCAAAGAAATATTGTGAAATTAACTAAAAAATGCCCCACTAGCAGGCATTTTTTGTCAAAATATAATGGTGGGCGCTACTGGGTTCGAACCAGTGACCCCTTCCGCGTCAGGGAAGTACTCTCCCGCTGAGCTAAGCGCCCAAAAAAACAGTTTATGGTTTATAGTCTATGGTTAATAGTAACAAAATTTTTAATAAATTTATCATAAGGAATTATATAAACTAGTCAGCATTTTAGCAATTTTAGTCAACCAATTATAGTATATTTGATACTCTTCATCTGATATCTGGTTTTCATCTCTCAAGAATAATAGAAGAGTAACCGTTTCGTTGATAGAAAACCATTACTAATCTTGATAAATCTTTTAAAATCGGCTTTTGACTTTCTCCCAGCGCCCTCTGCTACATTAAGCGAAATAGAAATCGCCGCGCGCTCAAGTTGTTGATTAACTGAAAAGTATCTTTTGTTATTAACTTTCTTGGTAAGTTTAAAAACAGAGTGAGCAAATTTTCTAGCTTCATTCCAAACATTTAACTTCTCGAAAGAAAATATTTTATCCTCCATTTACGCTTTAAACTATAAACTATCATCCATCTACTATAAACCGAATCTTGGAGGCGGCGAGCGGATTTGAACCGCTGAATCGAGGTTTTGCAGACCTCTGCCTTACCACTTGGCTACGCCGCCAAAAACAGCTCATGGTTTATAGCTTATAGTTTATGGACAAACCTTCCTGATAAGCTACTAAAAATAGTTCATGGTTTATGGTTCATGGATAACTCTTACCATCTGCCATCTGCCATTAGCCATCTGCTATTTCTTGGAGCGGAAGACGGGATTTGAACCCGCGACCCTCACCTTGGCAAGGTGATGCTCTACCACTGAGCCACTTCCGCACTTTTCACAAAAGGAATTCTAGCACGGAGAATTCGTCTTTGCAATCCTAAATTAAGCGTTGTTGAAGGACAAAACCTCATCAATTTTAACGCTTATATCCTATTCGACAGATAAAATCTTATCAGAGGTTAATTAAGTGAGGTTTTTTGAAAACAAATTTTAATAAAAACGCTGCTAAAATAATTTTTATTAAGATATTTTAACAGATGCCATGCTTTAAAATTATCGACCATTTTCAACTGCTTTTTAACTTGTCTTCACTAAAAATTTCACCCAAATCTATCTCGCCCAGACTTTTTAAAAAAGCTTTGACGATGTGGGGATCAAATTGTTTTCCAGCATTCTTTTTCAGCTCTTTTATGGCTTGTTGAAAGCTCATGGCCTCCCTGTAAGGCCTAACTGAAATCATAGCATCAAAGGAGTCTGCAACGGCCATTACCCTAGCCCCTAAAGGTATCTCTTCGCCTTTTAATCCTTTTAAATAACCATTTCCATCATACCGTTCGTGATGATGAAAAACGATGGGCACAACATCTTTAAGTTTGGGAACCTTCCCAATTATTTGTATAGCTATATTGGGATGAGTTTTTATAAGGTCATACTCTTCCGCAGTTAAACTCGATGGTTTATTTAAAACCTCTTCCTTTATCCCTATTTTGCCAATATCGTGAAGCAAGGCAGCTGTCTTTAGTGTCTCCTTTTCTTCATCAGAAAAACCTAGTTCAGAGGCAATAAGCAACACATACTTCGTAACATTTTCCGAATGACCTCTTGTGTAAGAATCTTTGGCCTCTATCGCCTCAACAAAAGCTTTCACGGTCTCAATATAAAGTTCTTCCATTTGCTCAAAGAGCTGAGCGTTATATATAGAAACAGCGGCCTCCCCAGCCAAAGTTGAAAGAAGCCGCAAATCATCCAGTGAAAACTTTCGTGGATTTGTGGTTCCAACATTTATAACACCAATTATTTCTTCCTTAATCTTTAGCGGCACCGAAATGGCGGAGCAAAGTTCTTTTCTCATTTCATGACCCTTAAAGCGAGAATCGCTTTCAACATTATTTAGTAACAAGGACTCCTTCTTCTTAGCAACCCATCCGGCAATTCCTTCTCCCAATTTAAGATGTGTCCCGTCGATAATTTCTCGGCTTAGCCCTCGCCCTGCCACAATTTTTAGCTCGTTCCTTTCTTTATTCAAAAGCATTATCGACCCGATATCGGCACGCATGGTCTCAACGGAACAATCGATGACAAAATTGAGCAAATCGCTTAGTTCAAGCGTAGAACCCAAGACCTTGCTTACTTCGTAAAGCGTTGAAAACTCAGCCGCCGATTCTCTCGTCGCATTATAAAGTCGTTCTCTTTCCGTAATATCCTGCAGAAGCAAAACGGTGCCCATAAACTTATCTGATTCATCTCTTATTGGAGCAAGATTGGCCCTGATTATCTTGGAGGATCCTTTGATGGGTATTTGCATTTCCTTGATGCTAGTCTCGCCGCTCATAAACGATTTTACGAGATCGCGAACTGATCCCCTCTTATTTTTCGGATGGCAAAGTATAAAATTCTTTCCGATTAAATCTTGCGGGTTTACTCCAAAAATTTCTCCCGCTTCTATATTTACAGCCACTATCTTACCATCCTTATCTGCGGTTATCACTCCCTCGCCCATACTAGAAAAAACTGCGTCTGACTTAGCTTTTTCGTTGCTAATTTTGCTATAAAGCTGTGCGTTCTCGATGGCAATAGCCACCTGATAAGCTATGCTTTCAAGCAAAGAGATTTGCTTGTCCGTGATTCTTTTATTTTTACTTATTGCCAAAGCAAGAACACCAACAACCTTATCCTTTGTAAGAAGAGGAAGATAAATTTGACTGGATATTTTCTCCTCTGGAAATATCCTTTGAAAATCGCTGTTTTCCGAAAAACTTTCTAATAATTTTGGTTTAAGTTCAAGCAAAGCCTCCCCGCATATGCTTTCATGCACCCCGATCTGTTTTGCCTTTAAATCCTTAAGACTGATGCCAAAAGCTGACACGGGTTTTAATTTAATGCTTTGGAAAACTGGACATTTAACACATTCGGTTATCTTGTTTCCAAATTTACCCTGCATTTCTTCTCGGCAAAGAGTCCCGCTAATAGTCCAGCATTCTAAACTATCCGATTTGCACGCAGGGCACTTTTCGCAATTAACACAGTGTTTTTTTCCCAAATCTTCTTGATGAATCCAGCATCTTTTTAAACTCGACTCATCAACCAAAAGAATGGCTCCATATTGAGCCCCAATAAGAGGGACTATCGCGTTAAAAATTCTCTTTAAGAGAATCTTTAAATCTAAAGTTGAGCTTATAGCCCTTGAAACATTAAACATGGCGGTTAATTCTTTAACCCGATTGCTGACCTGTTTATTTACCGCAACTAACTCTTGAGTTCGTTCTTTAACTTTATCTTCCAAAGTCTCCGCCCAAAGCTCGAGCTCCCCTTGAGACTTTTCAAGCTTTCTTGCCATTTGGTTGAAAGAATGTGCGAGTCCTCCGAACTCATCTTTTGACTTTACTCTCACTCTTTGCGTCAAATCACCTAAAACAACACCCTTAACTCCCTCATCCAGCACATGGATATTTCTTCCAATCCTTTGAGAAACTGTAAATCCAAGCACAATGCTAAGAAAGAATATCGCAAAACCAGAAAAAATTATGGCGCTGTTGGCAAACCGTTGAGTTTTTTGCGCATCTCCTAAAGCAGATTTAGCTTCATTTTCAGTGTTTTTAACCAGCTGATTTATGTCCTGGGTCGTTTCGAGAGCAATAGAATCCATATCTTCCATCAAGCCGCCGCTAATTGAGATGTCGCTCGGATTGTCCATCTCCAGAATTATCGTGGCCTTTTCTTTAAGCTGGGGCATATCAACTGTGTAAATTTCTTTTATTAACGCCCGTTCTTTATCGCAGCCAACTTTGTTTATTTCCTCGTAAACTTCATTAAAATGAGTTTCCAAATCCGCCCATAATTCTTCAAAATTATCCCCTTCGATTTTTTCGCCATGAATTATGTAATCGTGCGGAGCCATAAGAGTTTGCTGAAGCTTGACGCTTAGTTCCTGCGCGGATTTCGCCAGAGTTATCTTTTCAAAAACTTCTGTGGCATTATTATTTACTTTCTTTATCCCCAGATAACCAATAACGCCAATTAGAGACATTAAGAGAGCATGTATAACTATGATAAAAAAAAGTTTTTTCCTTATAGTCAAAAAAATACTCCTATATTAATAATATTAATATTTATAGCTACCTAATATATTTATTATCGGCCAATCTTTTCGCAACTTAATAGATAATTATCAAAAAACTCTCAATTATCCTCTTTATTTTCACAAAGCAACTCGGCTAAAATATCTATTGCTTCTTCAACCGTAGATGGAACACCCACATTTAAACCCCTTTTCTTAAGAGCAGAAAATAAAACCAAAAAATCAGGAGGTTGTAAACTTGCTTGACGCAAAACAGAATGATTTAAGAAAATATCCCTTGGGGTTCCCCGCGCAATAATATTTCCTTGGTTTAAAACATAAACAACGTCTGCGATTCTGGGCACCAAGTTCACCTCGTGAGTTGTAACAACAAGAGCGGATTTGTACTCGGCGTTTACTTCTAATAATAGTTGAATTATCTCTGCCTTTGTCTTCGGATCCAATCCCTCAAACGGCTCATCCAGAACCAACAAAGAAGGATTTGTAACCAAAGCTCCCGCCAAAACTACCTTTTTCTTTTCGCCTCCACTTAAGTAATGAGGAATTTTGTTTCTCAGTTCGGTTATGCCAAGAAGTTCCATGATGGCATCCACTTTTTTTTCAACTTCACCTGATGAAACCCCCCGATTCCTTAAGGTAAAAGCAATATCATCTTCAACTGTCGGGCCGATTATCTGCTCATCGGCATTTTGAAAAACCACGCCTATGTTGCGTATTATCTCATCGAATTCTTCGGTGGGGACCTTACCAAAAACCTCAATTTCACCTTCGGTGGCTTCCAAAAGACCTATAATATGAGCGAGCAAGGTGGTTTTTCCTGAACCATTGGGGCCTAGAATTGCCACTTTCTCCCCCTCTCGAACAACAAAATCCAAACCGCAGATGTTCACTTCGGTCGCATCAGGATAGATATGTTTTAAACACCTTACTTTAACTATCTCTTTCATTTAAAAACTCCCGCCACTGCAAAAATTACCCCACCCAACAAAAAAGGAATAAAATCATATTTGGATAACTTACGTAAACCTCTATACCTGGCCAAACCGCCCCTGTATCCGCGAATAGTCAGTATCTCCGAGTTCCGAGTGCTTGAATCCATGGCATGAATAAAAAGAGTGCCCAAGACACCGCCCATATTTCTAAGGTTCGAGAATATTTTACAAGGCGAAAATCCTCCCTTAACCTTTACAGCCGTAATTAAATTATTGAGCACCTTTAAAAGAATAAAAAAAGAACGATACGTCATAAATAAACCATCGGCTATTAATTTGGGCAGGAATTTGCCAAACACCGCAAATACCTCGAAATAATTTGTCGTCGTTAGCAAAGTAAGAATCGACAAAGCAGCTGTAATCGCCTTTAGAACTATCATAAAAGGCCAAACTGGAGGGCCAGAAATCTGGCTAAGCACATAAATAATTGCAAAAACAGCTACATAAAAGGTCATGGCAAAAATTTTAAAAACGGGTTGTCGAAGTAACTTTAAGAACAAAAGCAGAAATAATAAAAGAATCCCGAGAAAAACCGGATTTTTAGATAGCATAATTGCAAAAATAACCGACGCGGAAAAAAACATCTTTGATATCGCTGACGCCTTATGAAAAAAACTCTTTCCGCTTGAGGCAAGGGAATCAATGAAGTATAAATCCAATTTATTTCTCCACCCCAGAAACCAAATCGTGTCTCGCCCGGCCAACAAAAACAACTATCGCCGAGGTCACCAAACTTTCTATCACCCAACCAATAGCTGCTAAGGGAATTATGATTTTGGTAAATCGAGTTAATGAGATTTCGGCCACTTCTTTAACATTCACTTTATGATTATGTTCTTCTGTTACCGCAGCATGGTTATGCTCATGATGAAGAATCTCTTCGGGGTTAATTTGAGTTAAACCAACTATGCCGATCATAAGAAAAGTGGAAAGGATAAGAACCATAAACGTCGAAATAAAACTGGAAACTCTTAATCCTAAAAATCGCTTAAAAACATTAAATAATAGGAAGCCAAAAACTGCCTCGCTTCCTATTATTATAGAGTTGAGCCCCATAACGGTAACCCCACCATGACCTGCAAGCGCAAGTATAAAGTTGACAATGAAAGCTGTGATAAATCCAGCCCATGGCCCAAGAAAAATTCCCGCGAGAACGCTTAAGTTTAAATGATAACCAATAAAAACAAGTGGTATTGACATCCCAAGAAGCATAACCGCGCTCATTGCGCTTATACGGGGGAGAAGCTTTCGAATATTTTCCTTCCTTAAAAAAAATAAAGACAAGGCAAGAAGAAGGCCGGTTATGACAAAACCAATTATCAGCCAAACTGGATTTATTATTCCATCCGGAATATGTAGATGCGACATGGTTTCTCCTTTCACACAATTAGTTCTTGGCTGGTTTGTGACCTGTTATTCTTCAAAAAAGTCATTACGAACAAAATTACAAAACAGTCTCCCCAAGATTGCTTCGCCCACCTCTGGCGGGCTCGCAGTGACCCACTTTTTCCTTGTTTTTTGATTTTCCTATACCCCACACTCTATACTCTATAACCCATCAGCCATACGCAACTTCACTCGTTACCCTTTACCCTATCTTTTTCATTCAAGTTATCAAGCATCAACTTCGCATTTACATTAGAGGGATCGATTTCAAGAACTTTTTCGAAACTTTCAATCGCTTTTTTATAGCAATTTTCTTCTCTCGTTTCTTGGTATCTAACATAATACATTGACCCTAGCTCGAAATTTACCTCAATGTCCTTTGGGTTAAGCTCTATGGCCTTCTTGTACGATTCTATCGCTTTATCCGTATCCCCATTCCTATTATATGCATAACCAAGCCAACTGTAAGCTTTGCTGTTGTCCTTATCCAGCAATATCGCCCTTTTGTATTGTGAAATAGCGCGACCGTAAAAACCATAGTTTAAAAAAGAATCTCCTCTGCTAGTGTTTTGCAACGCAATAAAAGGTCTCAAAAAGATACCTGCCACAACCAAAACCATCAGCAACATCGCGAGTCGATCTTTCTTTGACACATGGTTGTGCTCGCCATGTTCATGATTTAACTCGTTACAATGAATATGATTCATACAAACTCCTCGTCAAGCAATCCAAATAAAATAAGCGCCTATCAAAAAGAGCAAAATTCCTCCGACAATCTTCACATACTCTTCAAAACGATCTATTTTCTCCTCTGCAAACTTTAAAAAACCCGTAAAACCACCGAGAATTAAAAGAGGTAAACTTTGACCCAAAGCATAGGTTATAAATAATGTTAACCCAAAGAACGTTTTCCCCTGAGCAACAGTGTAACCTGATATCAAGAGCAAGGCAGGACCGCAACATGGACAGGTCGGGGCCTCAAAAAATGTGAAGCTGGCACCAAGAATAAAGGCGCCTAACAGATCGGAACGGCGGGTGAATTTTTTCTCGCTAACTTTAAATGGAAATTTTAAATGAATAAAACCCAACAAATGAAGACCAATAAAAATGGCGGCAATTCCCACTGCTAAATAAAGATAAGTGCTCCAGGCCAACAGGTTGGGTAAAAGCGAACCAATACTGCCCAACAAGACTCCTAACAAAGAATAGGTTGCGATAAGACCCAGTACAAAAACAAGAGTCGCAATAAAAGCTCTTTTAGGAGAAGATGTGGTACCACCGACATAGCCGATTATTATGGGAAGCCGCACTATCGTACAGGAGCCCAAGCTTAATATGGCACCGCTTAAAAAGACGGCGATGTAAGTAAACCAAGATATATTTTGCAGAAAGTCCAATAAATAATTTTGCATAGTTATTTAATAGATAATCGCCAAAAACCATCAATTTTTTACATGTTTTAAATGAATTTTTACCGCCTGAGGGTGGCTACCAGCCTTTTCGGATTTAAAAGCAAATCCAATGCGCCTTCCGAGCTTTTTGTCACTATATCCGCCTCGAATAAATTTTTTAAATAAGCTCCCTCATCTTCCAACACTACGATACTTAAAACGGCTTCTTTTAACATTAAATAATCGTTGGCTCCATTGCCGACCGCAACCGTGACCCCCTTACCAATTTTCTCGATTAAGTCTCTCTTTTGAGCGTCTTCATCCCCTCGATTTATGAGGAGAAGTTCCACGTTTAAATCCTTTTTTATCTCTTCAATCCGACCATGAGTTCCGGCTGTAACAACATATACTTTGATTCCCCTCTGGCTCAGCTTGTTAATTTTTTCAGCCACACCAATACGCAATTTCCCGTCAACGGCTATCGTCCCGTTTAAATCAAGAATTAAATTCTTAACAGTAATTGTTTTATAACCTGGGATATCAACTGCAAGCATCTTTTCCAGCTCCAACTCTCTAAACGTCTCAATCACCAACCGAAAATGTTCGGTTATCATCTTAATTTTTATCTTTTAAGATTTTCTCCACGTTATTTTTTGCTTTATCTAAAAATTTTACATCATAATCTTCAATTTTCCCTTCATCGCAAAGCTTCGCTATTTGAGGGTCTATCGGAATTTCAGCCAAAAGATCAATTTTATAATCTTTCGTTATCTCGCTAATATTACTTTCTCCGAAGAAATCTATCTTCTCTCCACATTTTGGACAATGCGCATAACTCATATTTTCAATGAGTCCAAGAGTGGGGATATTAAGCTTCCTCGTCATTTGAAGAGCTTTTTTAACAATCATAACCGCCAAATCTTGTGGGGAAGATACAACAATCACTCCATCTAAAGGAATGGATTGCATGACGGTTAAAGGGGCATCGGCTGTTCCTGGGGGCAAATCAATTAGAAGACAATCCAACTCTCCCCAGGCAACATCGGTCCAAAATTGTTTTATGGCTCCTGCTATAACGGGCCCCCTCCATATAACAGCATCATCTTCCCTGTCCAACAAAAGATTAAGAGACATGATTTTTATACCGTTCAAGCTCTCAATCGGAATAATTTTTCCATCGCCGCTTTTTGCTTTTTTATTTATGCCAAACATTTTTGGGATGCTTGGACCCGTCAAGTCGGCATCCAGAATTCCTATCTTTAATCCCGCATTTTTTAAAGCAACAGCCATAAGACCAGTAACTAGTGATTTCCCCACTCCTCCTTTGCCGCTCATCACAGCTAAGCAACATTTGACATCTTTTTGAGGATTTTCTTCGGGACAATCTCCTTCGTCTCCACAGTTTTTACAGCTTTTATCCAATTCCTTTGAAACCATATTTCTACCCCTTCCTTGAAATTTATTTAGAGAATTATATTTAAAACGGTTCCTATTATTAAAGCGGTGCCCATCATTATCAACGCCGATTTAAACGTATCTTTAATGCCCAGTTCCCTTATCAAAACCGCAAATGTTGCCACGCAGGGAAAGTAAACCGCAAGAACGGCGCTGCCAACAACAGCTTGACCCGCGGTCAAGTTGAGGGGACGAAGCATCCCCACAGCCACATCCTTTCGTAAAAAACCCACCATAAGAGCGGATATAGCAGACTCGGGCAATCCCCAGAGAACCGTAACAATGGGCGCCGTTATCTTCGATATCATTTCAATAAACCCTATTGTGTAAAGGATATTAACCAAAAGAACGCCCAGTAAAACAAATGGAATCGCCTCAAGTAAAAATCCCACCAATCTCATCCATAGTTTTTTAGCCAAAGCGCCAATATTGGGTATACGATAATGCGGTATCTCTAAAAATATCTCCGGACTTTCCCCTTTTAACACCTTATTTAAAATAAACCCTAAACTAAACCAAACAATAAAAAGCGTACCGAAGACGATGGCAAGATACCGCCCCCCATAGCTTCCAACAAGTCCTATAATCATAGCTGTTTGAGCCATACAGGGAATCGCTATGGCCATAAGGGTTGCCGCAATAAACTTTTCCCGCTTACTCTCCAAAATTCTTGTCGATAGCGCCCCTGGGACATTGCAGCCGAGACCTAAAATCATTGGGATAATTGCCGCTCCGTGAAGTCCCAACCTATGCATTATATTATCCATCAATACTGCCAGACGCGGCAAATAACCCACATCTTCTAAAACCCCTAAAATTAAGTAGAAAGAAAAAACATAGGGCAAAACCATGACGACAGGAACATAAAAACCTGTCGTAACAAGACCAAAAGACTGCCCAAAATCAATGGAGCCATTAATAAGCTTTCCTACAAATATATCATGAAAAAATCCTCCGTGACCCAAAACAGCGCTTAGCTTCATTATTAATGGCGCGTAAATGCCTTCAAAAAATGGATCAAAAGCGTAACCGATTAAGCCCTCTCCTATAAATCTTATAATTTGAAATGAAGTCGCCAACACCACCAAAAAAAGCAAGATTCCAAAAAAAGGAGCTATACTAGCATCTTCAAACTTCTCTATTAAGGTATGATGATGGTGAGTTACAACTTGAACCTTGTCTATAATCTCACCGATATGCAGCCAGCGTTCATCCTTAGAATATGTGGGATGAGGCGGCACCTTAGCGTCCTTTAATCTTGTATAAAGGTTTTTAATCCCCTCTCCTGTTACCGCCACCGTAGGAATAACAGGCACGCCGAGAAGTTTTCCCAATTTCTCCAAATCTATTTTTATTCCCCTATGTTTAGCATCATCCCACATATTTAAGACAACAACCGTAGGTTTTTTAAGAGCAAGAATTTGGAGGGTCAGATAAAGATTCCGCTCAAGATTGGTCGAATCCACTACATTTATAATTAAGTCTCCTTCCTTCACCATCTCCGTTGCCACCTTCTCCGCTTCGCACGCAGGCTCAAGAGTATATGTTCCAGGAACATCTATTAATTCCACTTTTTTATCTTCAAACTTCAGAGTCCCTTTTGTGTATTCCACGGTGGTTCCTGGGTAGTTTGAGGCAATAACGTGTACTCCCGTTAATCTGGAGAAAATTACACTCTTTCCAACATTGGGATTTCCCATTAAAAGAATTTTCACGTGCCCACCTCAACCATAATTTTTTTTGCCATTCCTCGACCTAACGCCACTTGGCAACCATTGATTTTAACAATAATAGGACCACGCATCATCATACAGTTTAACTTGGTAATATTTTTCCCCTCTCTTATTCCCATGGCTTCAAGCCGCTTGGCAAGACCCGCGCCTCCATCCACTCTTATAACAGTACCGATTTGATTAACCTTCATATCCGCAAGCGAGATCATCAATCTTCTCTCCTTTCTGTCTGCATTTTGAACAATAGCCGTGAAACTCTACATTTTGATCCGTGACTTCAAAGCCATGATCTTTCGATAAACCCTTCTCTATTTTCCCAAAAAAATTTGACCCAAATTCTATAACATCTCCACACCTGAGGCAAACGAGATGGTAGTGACACTTCCCTGCCAACTCGTAATGCTTGTGCTCTTCCCCGAGACTTATATTGGTCACCAAACCTAACTCTTTGAGCAAGTCCAATGTCCTGTATGTCGTAGCGAGGCCGGCTCGAGGATATCTCTCCTTAACCCTTTTGTGTATCTCCTCAGCACTCATATGTTTATCCGAGCTTTCCAATACCTCAAAAATCACCCTCCTTTGAGGTGTAAGTTTAAAACCCGCTTCCTTAAGTTTTTTTAATCCGGTTTTTAATCCAGATATCATTCTCGCCCAATCTCCCAATTGAGAATTCTTCTCATTTAAAATAACTTCAGTTCGTATAAATGTCAAGGGAGAAAGAGTCTAAAGTTTTTTTTAAAAATCCCGATATAAATGTAAAGACACAAATACATAAAGGAATTGGAAGATGCAAATAAAAAACTTAACGGGTTTTAATTTGTATCAATTAATTAATGATACCCAAAAGGTAAACTTTAAAAATAAACCCTCTGCCACATTAAGAGGATTGCAGCAGAGATTGAACTTGCAAAAAATCAACAGGCAAGATAAAGCCCTAACGGGACTGAACTTGAATCTTTCTTCTCTTTACAATTGCGCAAAAAATCTCGTTGACGGCAAAGAGGGTGTCTTTAAAAACCTTAGGGTGGTCTCGAGCAATGAACATATCGTAACAGCAACCGCAAGCCCAGGTGCTTCAGACGTAATTCATGAGATAAAAGTCGAAAGTTTGGCCGTTGCCCAAAAAAACTGGTCTTTTGAAACATCGCTTATAACCGGCGATGAAAACGCGGATTATGACACCATTTTAACAGGTGTTTCTGGAAATTTAACAATAAATAACAAAACCATCGGAATTGGTGTCTCGGGAGAAACCGACACATTAAGAAATATAATGTATAAAATCAATGGGACAAAAGATATCGGGGTTGAGGCCTCTTTTGCGGGAAATAGAATTGTGATAACGAGCAATGGTGAACTTTCAACAGATATTGATATAGCAGATAACACAACAGGTGGTTTAGCAGGTGGCCCAGGAGGATTGGGTTTAACCCGAAACGCAAACTCCGGAAGTATAGATATATCTGCGGGAATGGTTGTCTCTCCCCAGGACGCCCAATTTACCGTATACCAACGGCAGATAAATGACTCCTATACGGCAGCCATAATTTCGGGAGACGAAAACGCGACCGCTAACACGCGGCTTACCAGCCTTTCGGGAACACTTACCATAAACGACACCACATTCACCGCGGGAATCACAGAAAGAACAGATACCTTAAATAATATAAAGGAAACGATAAACGATGCGAATATCGGAGTTAGGGCCGAGATTAAAGACAACCGACTTGTTCTTACCGCAAGCGCGGACGATACAAATGAATTTAAAATAACCGACAATACAAAGGGCGGTTTGAGCTATCTGGGCGGTCTTGGCTTAACAAGGAAAGAAAATGAAGATGTTAGAGACAGGTCGGCCGGTCAAGTTCAAGCTGGGGGCGGAACACAAATACTCACCCGTTTCACAAACACAATAGATAACGCGATTTCGGGATTGACTCTTGAACTAAAAAGCATCTCCCCGACAAATGATGACGATAACAACTTCACGATACTTGAAGTGTTCCCATCGAATTTGGAAATAGAAAAAGATATAGACGGCGTAAAAAAATCCGTTCAAGAACTATTTTCGGAATTCAATAACATTATATCCGAATTGGATAAACTGCTATTTAAAGATAAAACTACTAACATAAAGGGAATCTTATTTGGAAATCAAAGACTTCTAAACTTAGAAAAAAATATCCTTGGAGCCATTAACACAAATGTTGTTGTAGGTGGAAAAATATACAATTTAAAAAACATGGGAGCAGAAATTGGAGGTGATAAAAAAGTAACTCTAAATGAAGAGAAATTGGAAAATGCCCTTTCGGGTAACTTTTCTGACTTAGAAGAATACTTAACTTCGCCAAAGGGCGTTGCCACCAAAATACAGAATGTTCTAAAACCCTTTTACGCTAATCACACAATAAAGATTGGAATGCAGGCTCAAGAGGGTCTCGACACCTTTAGACAAAACTATGGTTATTCTCAATTCAACTCTTCAAATGGCTACTTCTACGACTTCAAGGCCTAGTTTGCTTACCGCTATTTAATCTCTTCTGTATGATTTTCCAAAGAGATTTAATTTTTCCGCAAATTTCTGCATCTGAAAATTCCACAACTGGCATGCCGTTTATCAGCGCCTCGGTAAAAATTGAATCGTAACCAATCTTGCCCACAACCTCAATATCTCTTTCTTTACAAAGCCTTTCAATTTCAGACGTCTTTTCCAAATTTAAGTCGAATTTATTCACGCAAACTAAAGATTTAACTTTAAAATGGGCACACAAATCCAAAATTCTCCCAAGATCGTGAACACCAGAAACGGTCGGCTCAGTTACCACCAAAACAAGGCTGGCGCCGCTAAGTGATGCTATTACAGGACACCCTATTCCGGGCGGCCCATCGGTAATAACCAAAGGAATGCCCTCTTTTTGAGCCGTTTTTTTTGCGGCTTTTCTTACCTCCGCAACAAGTTTCCCTGAATTTTCCTGAGCAATCCCGAGTTTGGCGTGAACGAGCGGACCGTTTCTGGTGTTAGAAATAAACCACTGACCACAAATTCTCTCCCTGGCCTCAATCGCCGAAACTGGACAAGCCAGACAACACACGCCACAACCCTCACAAGATATTTCATCTATCTCAAAATTCTTTATCGCTTTAAAACGACAAAGTTCCTCACATTTACCACATTCAATACAGATATCCCTATTTATCAAATATCCATTTAAACCATAAAAATCGTTGGTCTCTTTTATTTCTGGTTTCAAAATCAAATGAAGATCAGCGGCATCGACATCACAATCAACCATTACTTTATTATTTGCAAGAACAGCAAAAGAACCAACCAAACTGGTCTTTCCTGTTCCTCCTTTTCCGCTCAAAACGGTTATCTCTTGTATCATTTCCGCAGCGCCTCGATAAAGTCAAAAAGTTTGCAAAATGCTTTCTGCCACTCAGGCAACTCCTTTGAGAAAAGGATTCCCCTAGAGTAAAGTTCAGCAATTTTTCGTTCTAAAGGGATCCTCATTGCGATTGAAATGTTCTCCTTTTCGCAGTAAGAATCGACTTCAAAATATTCTTCATTCCACCTATTAATTAAAACCGCAAAAGGTATTTTTAAAACTTTAAGAGTTTCAACGGCAAGCTTTAAATCATTTAGTCCAAATGGGGTTGGCTCCGTTATTAAAAAACAGAAGTCGCTCCCTTTAACCGCTTCAATCATGGGACAAGACGTCCCAGGCGGCGCGTCTATTATCACCACTTTATCTTCATCGATACGTTTCTTTAATTTCCTCATTAAAGGAGGAGCCATTACCTCACCGATATTCAACTTTCCGTAGGCAAATTCAATCCCATAAGTTGAGCCTCTTGTCAGGCAAGCATCTCCCGCCCCTATCTCTCCAATCACCCTATCGATTTCAGAAATTGCCTCCCGGGGACAGAAATATGAACATCCGCCACAGGAATGACAAAGTTGAGGAAAGAACATTACCCTATCTTTTGCTATAAATAAGGCGTTATAAACACAAACCTCGGCGCATTTGCCACAAAGAGTGCATTTTTCTTCGTCGATTTGTGGCACAGGAAGAAAGACATTTTCCTTTATTTTGTTTTCCAAATCAAGAAAAATGTGGGCATTCGGCTCTTCAACATCACAATCCAATAACTGAACATTGCGACCACTCTGAACCAAAGAAAAAGCCAAATTGGTAGATATTGTAGTTTTTCCCGTGCCGCCCTTACCGCTTGCAATTGAAATAATCATCGTTAAACGGCACCTCTGCCCCCGGGACTACTTGTGGGCTGATTTGCCTCCTGTAATTTTCCATCTTTATAAGAATCTATTACATTTTGAATGGTTCCTGCCGCACCGACAAATACTCTAATGTCAGCGCCAGCTAAAACATTAAAAGCATTCGGACCAATATTTCCAGTAATTACAACCTCTGCCCCTTTATCAACTACCAATTGAGCCGCTTTAATTCCCGCGCCACCGGCTGCGTTTATGGCTTCGTTTGAAATTGCTTCAAACTCTAAAGTCTCAGAATCAAAAATTATAAATTCTTGGCACCTTCCAAAACGAGGATCAACCTGGCTTGAAAGCTCATTTCCTGTAGAACTAATTGCTATTTTCATAAGTTCCTCCTCTAATCTTATTAGAACAATCCAGAGATTGCTTCGCCCCGATAAATCGAGACTCGCAATGACCACATTTTTTGTCACCGCGAACAACCGACCTTTTCCGAAAACCTGTCAAGGTTCTGAGGAAAGAGAGTGCGGCAATCTCTAGATTGTTTCGGGGCTAAACCCCCTCGCAATGACTGCGATAACGAAGCCAATCAAACTAAACTTAATGATCACAAATGTTATCCCCTAAAACCAAATTGCCTTCGACATAACCCTTTATT